>Ga0222427_100613_pt1 | contig 43156 bp, 66 predicted proteins | sample 2B20Ametagenome_FD_182890 | JGI IMG/M metagenome (GOLD analysis project Ga0222427, IMG submission 182890) | Enriched microbial communities from leaf-cutter ant dump, University of Wisconsin, Madison, United States - 2B20A (version 2) | ecosystem: Environmental > Terrestrial > Nest > Insects nest...
CCTCGGATTCTGCACGGGTCCGCTCGGCAATTCGGGCGTATTCCGCGACCTGCCCATTTGCGGCATCGATGATGTCGAGCAACTCCGGAAGGGCATTGATGCCCTCGATCAGCAGGCGTGCCGTGGGCCCTTCGGGTCCTGCCGGAAAGCACAGATCAGGATGGCCGTCGGGCTGGTTGCAGGGCGAGACCACCGGCACATGGTAGGGGTCCACGATTCGCCGCCAGGAATTGCTGGTTGCCAGCGTCCAGGGCAGCGGGCAGGCCTGGCGGATCAGTTCGCGCAGCTTCTGTGTGTCGATTGTCATTCGTCATCCTCCCGGAACGCGACGTACTGCTCATCCCAGTCGCCTGGCGTCATCTTGTCGGGCCAGTCGTCTTTCCCTTCGATCCCCTGCCGCAGGCGCCAATCTGCGGCGAATTTTTCAAGGTCCAGGATGCGCGATTCCAGCCAAGCTCCGAGCGTCTGGGGTTTCGTGTCTGCGGTCATTTCAGAGCCTCCAGGAATCCATCCAGGCAGGACCGAAAGCCAGCAGCAAAGCCGCCCTGGTATCCGTTTCGATCATCGGCCTTGTCGGCGCCGATGGCGTGTCCAGCGGCGACGCGCTCCATGCGGTCGAGCGCTGTCTGAATCTTGGCGCGCAGGTATTCGCCCTCGTAGGCGTCTGCTGCCGCATCTATGCTGCCCTGGTTGATGTGCAGGCCAGACAGCGGGTGTTTGGTATCTATGGTCATGCGACCTCCTTATTCAATCCCGATTCCGGCGCGTCGAAAAAGCGCGACAAGTGCGCATCCAGCTTGGAGCGGTACGACGCCATTTCCGATTGCGCGGAGCTGGTGACTGCGGGATTCGTCCACCACCAGGGGATGCCCATCAACCACGCCGCAAACGCCGGATTCAGTCGCCGGGGCGAGGAAGGGGAATTGCTGGATGATTCCGGGCCAGTCGCTGCTATCCGGGCCTGGGGCGAAGATTCCGAGTGCGTCACAAACGCTGATAGCGTCGGGCCGCTGGGCCTGTTGAAATGGCTCATCGTTGCTGCCCCCCCCCCTGTTCGCTCTTGAAGTCGCGGGCTGATGGGGTCGGAAACATCATTGATGCGCGGAACAGCGTGACCATTCCTGCATTGATGCTCCCGGCTGATTCTCCGTCCTGCGCCATCGGCGTCGGCCATTCGCCAAGCGAAACAAAACCATCGCGCCCGCCGATGACTGGCGCCCACTTCGGACGCGGAAAGAGTGATCCACTCCGCATCCCACCCTCGGTCGGCCAGTTCTCCCATGACTCGGGAGGCGGCGCGCTCTTCGAGTTCGCCTTCGGCTTCGTCCACAACGGAGGCGGTGGCAGAAGCGATGGCGCTGACGTTCTCCAGAATGAGGAATCGCGCCGCGCAATCGTCGGCAATGTCGCAGACCCGGAAAAACAGGCCTGACCGTTTGCCGTCGAGGCCAGCTCGTCGCCCCGCAATGGATAAATCCTGACATGGGAAACCGGCAATGATGCAATCCACACGTCCGCGCCATGCTGCGCCGTCGAACGTGAGCATGTCAGACCAGACAGGCGACGGATCAATGATTCCCGCTTCCATAAGCGTGACAAGCTGGCTGGCAGCAGCGGCTTCGCGCTCCACGTAAGCCACGGTTCGGTATTCGTGTCCGAGAAATCGGAATGCAGCACGGACGCCTTCTCCAAGCATTCCGACTCCGGAGCAGAGTTCAATTCCGGTAAGTACAGCCACACATCATTCCTCCCACGGTCCCGGGTAATCGCGCCCTGGCTTCTGGCGCTTCTGGCGGCTACGCTTGCTCATCACGCCTCCCTGACTGCAAGCATGACGTCGGCCAGGCGATAGGCCCGCGCAGCGACATCGTGAATCGACGAGGCGTTCGGCAGCGGATTTGCCGACCACCCCTGCATCGCCTGGGCGGCGAAGTAGTCGCGCAGGCTCATGCCGAAGCACGTCATTTCGGGCTGGCCGCTGCCGTTCAATTCCCATACCGGATATGCCGGGCCGCCGTCGTTTCGTTCGCTCATGTCAGCCTCCAAGATGGATTGCCAGCATCCCGCGATCCATGATCGGAAGGGCGTCGCTGCTGTTCATGATTCGACGCAGTCCGGTTTCTCCGCCAGGAAATCCGGTGACCGCCGCCACCACGTCGAGTTTTCCTTGTTTGTCCGCATTGCGCAGGGCTGCGCGGATGCGATCGTCTTGCTGTTGGTCGGTGATGTCCATGTCTTGCTCCAAATAGGTGGGCGGGCGCGACAGCGAGTTGGGAGGAGGAGACCGGTGCCGCCGCGCCCTTAACGCCCATTGATCTATGCCGCCGCGCTTTCCGCGACAGCCGTGGTTTCAGTGATCCGGCCTTCCTCGACCCAGAACCCGGTGACGCACGGGAAGATCTCGAAATTCGGCAGTTTCTTGAACGTCCCGAACACCAGGGCGGTGTCGATCTTTCCGGCCTCGGCCAGGGCGTCCAGCCCGGCAATGCAATCGGCGCGGCTGGCCAAGTCCAGAATCCCGAACTCGTCGAGCGCCACCAGCTTGAGGCCCGACAGCTCGGCCAGCGCCAGCGCGATCTGCGCGTCGGCGCGCCAACGCTCGGACGCCGACAGCAGGGCGTAGGGGCGGCCGCCGGCATAGATGTCGATGTCGCCGTGGACGAGCTCGACGCGCGGGAAGTTCAGCGCCTGCTGCAGGCCAGCCAGGATCCGATTCACCGGGCCCAGGCCCTTGAGCAGGATGTCGGCCGGGATGCCGTCGGATGACAGCGCGTCGACGGCCGCCTGCCAGGCTTGCGCGTCTCGGTGCGCGGCGGCTGCCGCCTCAGTGCGGCCCTGGGCCCGGGCGGCGGCCTGTTGGCCGGCCTGCAGGCGGTTGAGATCGGCGCTGGCCTGGGCCAGCTCGTCCTCGGCGGCGCGCAGGAACTCGCGGATCCGCTCGACGTCGGCCTCACTGCCGCGCTCGATCTGTTGCTCGAGGCGCGCGCCGGCGGCCTTGGCGGCCTCGATGTCGCGGCGGTCGTTGTCCACTGACCGCTGCATCAGGTCGCGGGCCTTGCGGGCCTCGGGCAGTTGGACGGCGGCGATCTGAGGGTCGGCGAGGACGACATCCAGCGGGCCGTACTCGGCCTCATAGGCGGCCAGCGTCCGGCAGATTCGTTCGTGCAACTCGGTCGCCGAAGGAAGGATTTCGCAAACTTCGGACAGGCATGCGGCCAGGTCGTGCACCAGCCCGACACGCGGCCCGGTACCGGCGCGCTGCTCCAGCTGCTGCACCTGGTCGACCCAACGCTTCAGCTCGGCCTCGTCGCGCACCAGCTTGTCTTGGGCGGCCTGCAGCCTGGCGAACGCCTTCTGATCGGCCTCGCGGTTTTCCTGGGCGGCCAGCCACGCCTTGAGCTTCTGCTCGGCGGCGCCCAGCTCGGTGCGGCCGTTGGCGATGCGGTTGCGCAGGCCGTCGACCTTGGCCTGCAGCGCCAGTATGGCGTTTTCGTCGACAGGCGCACCCGCCGGCGCCGCCCAGGTCTCAGCCTTCACGTGGCCGTAGGCTTCGCCGGTGGTGGCCTTCCAACTGGCCTTGGCGTCGCGGCAGCGTTCCTCCGCGAACTTCGCGGCGCCCGGGAAGCCGGCGCGCAGCATCGGCGTCACCGACTCGATCACAGCGTCGGTCAGGCCGCGCTCGCGCATGGCGGCGACGATGTCGTCCTTGTTGCTGGTGGCACCGGTCAGGGCGAACAGCAACTGGCGGCGGTCGTCGGTGCTGGCCTGGGCGAATGCCGCCGGATCCAGGCAGTAGGGCAGGGCCTTGGTCATGGAGGCCCACTGAACCCCAGGATAGTCATGGATCAGGCCCCATTCGCCCTTGGGGGCGACGAATTCGCCTTTGCCGTTCTCGAATTCCACTACGACGCTACCAGCCTTCTGGCCGTCGTGCACCAGCATGCCCAGATCCTTCTTTTTCAGGACACGCTCGGGCATGCCCATAAGTGCCGCCTGGATGGCTTCGCGCACGCTGGACTTGCCCGCGTGGTTGGGCCCGCAGAACGCCGCCACCGGCGTCGGCAGGTCGGCAGAAACCTGGGCCACGCCCAAGATGTTGCTGATTTCGATGTGGTGAATACGCATGTCGGTCTCCAAATTCGGTGCCGGGTTACCTTCGTCCCGGCGGCTGCGTCAGGCCCTACGGCGGGTCATATGTGCAGCGGGTGCGATCAGGCGGCTGACCGTCCAGACCTGCGCCGGAGGCTCGGCGCGGATCCTCTCTGTGCGGCCTACGTCCTGCAGATCAGCGCTCGACCTGCAGGCCGCCCCGCGATGTTCTGCGGGGCGGCCTCTCGGGGGGTGTATTAGGGGCGGCCGGCCACGATGTTGAATCCGGTCTCTGTTTGGATCCGGTTCAGTTCTTCCTCGACGGCGGTCTTAAACACGCGGTCGGGGCGGATCAACTCGTACCAGAACGTCACGCGACCGTCCTTTTCCCGGTACTTCAGCCGGGCTTCGATCGGGTAGGCACTGGTGCTGCCATCGAAAACAGGCAGGCCGAGCGTGAAACGCTCGAAGACCTGCATTTTTGTGCGCGTGTCCTTGTCCTCGTCGTCCACGTACTCGAACTGGGTGCCGCCGTTTTGGAGATTGATCTTGCTGCGCAGGCGCTTGTCTGCCGTGGCCTCAAAGCCCAGCGCCATTTGCAGGATGTCGGCACCTTTCGGCATGCCTTCCACCGAAGCGACATCAGACATGTTGTCTTCCAGCCATGTCGCAAACTCGGCCTGGGAAAAGTTCTTGCGATCATGACCTGTCCAGCGCCGCCATTCGATGGCCTGCGTCGGCGTGAAGATGCACAGGTGATCCTTCCAGTCCTGCGCGTCTTCCTCGCTGCCGTGGTCGTTCAGGACGCACACCAGATTAAATTTGCTGGCCTCGGCGTCGATGTCGGCATAGATGACGCTGGAATCTTGGTTGCCATGCTTGGTCGTGTAGAAGATGAAGCCCTTGGAATCGGTCGTCGTGACCTTGCCGCGCTTGCGCATAGGGCGCGGCATGTGTTTTTCCAGGCCATGCACGATGTAGTTTTCTGGCACCAGCACGCACGGCTCGCCGCCAGGAATTTCATGTGGTTTGGCCTGGGCGGCTCCGGCCGCCAGAAGCGTGGCGAAATTGTCTTGTGCATCCATGTCTGTTCCTTATTTGGTGATGGTTTTGAGTTCGCGGACGGGGGCTGGGGTGACCTGCTTGAAATCGAATTTCTGCTGGCGAGGGTCCTCGGCAATGAGGTTCCCCTCCGGGGTCGCCCACAGCAGGGATTCAGGGGTCGCGCCCTGGGGCTTCTTGGCCGACACTTCGGCCTTGACCGCCAGGGCTCCCGCCGTGGACGGCTTGATGGCGATCTTGAGGGTGAGTGAGCCTGCCTTTTGCTGCGCGGTGACCGCGTTGATCAGGTCGCTGAACAGAGTGCCGGCGACATCCATGACCGGCACCAGGTCGCCGTCATCCGTCACCATCAGGACGCGGTCAAGGTTTTCGTGAAGGGGTTTCGTCATCGCGGATTACTCCATGTCAGCCGCATCGGCGCGGCGGCGGGTTTGGCGGGTGGTGGAAGCGGGGGCGGGGGCCGGCTGGCGCTGAGGCTGTCGGTCCTCGGGCTCGAAGGGCAGGCCGTCATCGACGACGCCGTCGAGCTCGTTCAGGCGGCGCTCGTAGGCGGCCTGAAGTTCGGCGGCGCGCGCGGGGTCGCAGTCGCGGATCTCGTCGGCAGCGAGGAGCAGGACGTCGTGATCCGTGGCGCGTTGGATGCTGGCCAGGACCTTGTCGGCGTCCAGGTATTCAGGGGCCGGCGGGGTGGTCGGGTCGGGATCGGCGGCGGCTGGCCCACCAGCGTCCGTCGCGGCGGCCTGGTCGTTGCTGCCGTCGTCCTCGTCACCGTCATCCATGGGCGTGATGTAGTCGCCTTCCAGGACGTTATCCAGGGCCTGCGACCGGCCGACAGCGTTCAATTCATCCAGTGCGGCGGCGCTGGCCAGCTCGATCGACACCGGCAGGTACTTCACCAGGCGGCGCAGTACGGTCTTGCGGCCCATCTCGGCGTAGTGCTGGCCCCATACCGTTGAGCGCTTATCCTTGGCGAATTTGTAGTTCTGGCTGTTGTCGCGGATCTCATTGATCTGCTCGGCGCTCATGACCTCGAAGGCATGGCCGCCGCCCACCAGCTTGGCGACCGCATAGAAGGCGATGACCGGGCCACGCGCGCCCATCGTGGGCTTGTGCGTCAGCGTTTCGTCCAGGCCGTAGCTGTACTCGAACTCGTCGTTCGCGCAGACCTCATGGGCGGCGATGCTCACGATCTGGCCGCTGCGCCGCGCCAGGTCGATCAGGCCCTTGTAGCCCAGCACGATCTGGACCTCGGTGACGCCCTTCTTGCGGTTGTCGAACGGGATCAGGTAGGCGTGACCCAGCGGCGTGTTCGGCTCCAGGCCCAGCTGCGAGCAGTGCACGACGGCACCCATCAGGGACTCGACGCTGCAGTTCATCAACTTCGGCGTGGTGCGCAGCGCGCCCAGGGCGATTTTCAGCATGCGGTCGGCACTGACATGCTTGGGCAGCACCGCGGCGAGAGATCCTTTCTGGCTCTCGAAGAATTTCTTGACGTTGCCGATGCCAGCTTCGCGGGCGACCATCTTCGAGGTCTGCTTCAGTTCGGCAAGGGACGTGGGATTTGCGGTCATGGTGGCGGTCTCCAGGTTAAATTTGCGGGATGTTGTTGGTGAGGTGCATGCGTGACTTCGCCTTCATATACGCGTCATGCGCGGCCTCGGCAGTGTCGAAATAACCGAGGTGGTGGTTCTTTCCGAAGGCGTGTATCTGGGCGATGTACTTGTTCCGTCGGCGCGTCACGCCGAGCATCCCGGTGCTGTTATTGATGCGAGCGCGTGAGACGTTCTGGTTATTGAGAAACCTGTCAGCTTCTCTGAGATTTGAGATGGCGTTGTGTGCGCGGCAACCATCAATGTGGTCAATTTCGTCTGCTGGCCACCGACCGAAGACATACAGCCAGGCAAGCCGATGAGCGGCGTATCGAACTCCGTCAATCGTGATCTGTATGTACCCCTTGCCGTTGTCGCTGCCGGCGATCTTTCCTGCCTTGTCTTTCCGTCTTGCGGCCTTCCAACGAAACACGCCAGTAGCGGGGTCGTAATTCAGCAGCAACTTGACGCGCTCTTGTGTGGGGGCGGATTTCATTCAAACACCTCCATTGCCCATGTCGGCAAACCAACCACTCCAATAGCGTTGGAATACGCCGGCCATTGCCCAGACCGAAGACATGCCGCATACGTATCGAGATTCCTTCTGTACTTCGTGCGTCCGGTTTCCAAGCTGGCTTCGTCAAGCATGACCGCCGAGGCTGCGTACGGATATTCAGTCTCTACGGCGAGAAAAATGAACCCCAGGACTTCGACGTTGGCCGCCATTGCATATCCGTCCGAGTAATAAGCAGCCTGGACTTCGTACCTCATGCGGGCGATCTGGCGGGCGAATTCGCCGGGCGAGGCGTTGCTGTAGGTCTTCACGTCCACCAGAATCACGCGCCGCTCTCCGGCGTCGTGCACCCAGTCCGGCCGGCACCTGCACAGCACGCCCGTCACCGGGTCGCGCCAATAGGCGGACACCTCAGGGCGGCCGTTGGCCAGCGCATCACGGATGTCGGGCAGGCGCAGCACGCTTTCGGCCTGGCGCAGGGCGGTCTCGCGCTGGGCGTGCGTGATGACCGTGCGGCCTTCGTTGGCCGCCAGACAGTCGCGCCACCAGGCCATGGCCATCATGCTGTCGGCTGACGGGTTCTTGGCGTTCCATTGCGCGCTGGTGGGCTTGCGCGGCGCGTCCGGCGGCAGCGTCACGTAGCGCCGCTCGAACTCGGCGGGCTCCAGGATCGCGCAGTGCGCGAGGTGCCCCACCAGGCGCGCCGGCGTCTCGTCGTCGGCCTTGGGCGGCCGGGCCGGGTCCAGATATTCGGCGAAGTAGTGCGCGGGGCTGCGCTCGATCAGGTCCAGGCCGGTTTTGCTGATCGCTGTCGTGTCAGCGTGGTAGGCGTCGATGTCCAGATCAGGATGGATGCCGATCAGATTGACGGGTTCGGTGACGGCGTTCATGCTCGTGCCCCCCATTCGGCAAACTTCAATGCGTCTTCCGCGGCATCCGCCCGGGCCTGATCGGCCGCGATTTTCTTGGCCGCGATGATCTCCTGCTCGATGGCGCAGCGGTCCTCGCTAAACATCCGCTTCTCGAGCCAGGGCGCCGGCCGGCCGCGGCCGTCGAGGACGACGAACTCGATCTCGGTGTAGCCGTAGCAGTCGTCGGGGCTATCTGCCCAGTAGCCTATGGCCGGCTGGTGGAAGTAGCGCGTCACGCGCACGCGACACGGAATGCCTTGGATGTGGGTAGGCAGGATCATGGCCGCACCCTCCGTCCGGTCATCGACTCGTAGATGATTCGTTCCGCCTGGGCGCATTGGCAGGCATCGAAAAATCCGAAGTGGCAGGCCTTGGTCTCGATGCCCATGCGCTCGGCCAGCCACGAGTAGGCCGCGCCGCGGTCGCCGCCGAAGCGTTCCCGACAGATCCGCATGAATCCCGGCTTGACTGACTTCCGGGCCTCGCGGGTTTCCTCGTCGGCGAGCGTGCCCAGCGGCAGGTCGGTGTCCGGGTGCAGCCCGACATACGCCCGGCAACCCGAGCACAGGTAGACGTACGGCCACTCGCCGTACTCGCGGCCGTAGATTTCCGCATTGCTGACCAGCCCCACGCACTCGCCGCAGTGCGGGCAGTCCGTGGGCGCCTCGATGCGGTCTTTCACGCGAGCCAGCGCCCGGCGGGAGACATGCGGTAGCGGGGCGGGTGCGGTGATCTTGTCCGGGCTTTTGGCGCGGGGATCGATGCCGAGGATGTTCATGACTGACCCCCGGCGGCTTTGTTGATCGCCGCCCCGGTCAAGTCCATAACTCGACCCCATTCGACGCCCGTGATGTCCTCGGCGTTCGGCGGGCACTTGGACAGGTATGCGCGGGCGGCTTTCAGGGCCTCGAGTAGATCGGGGGCGGCCACGATCAGGCGGACGTCTTCCTCGCGCCAAATGCTCTCGGCGATCAGGTAGTCGCCGTAGTATCCGACGTGATCGTGGCCGCCGTTGATGTTGTACCCAGGCAGCGGCTGGTCGGAGACGACAGCACCACCGCGAGGCGATGGGGACCAGGTCCCGGGCGTGTGCTTGGCTCCCATGTCACACCCCCACAAACATCAGCGCCACGAACCCGGCCAGCGCCAGCACGCCCACGGCGTCATAGCGGTCAAAGCGGCGGGTACGCTCGGGAAGGTGGACGGCCGGCGACAGCGTGATCGGCAGCGCGGGGTCGCGCAGCACGCCGATCTCGACGCGCGGCGTCATGGTGCGGCGCCGGTACGTCGGGATAGCGAGGCCGGGATGGCTGGTGGCCGCATCCAGGCGCTGGGCGCGCCGGCGGGCCTGGATGTAGTGGGGGTTGATGGGCTTATTCATCATCGGCCTCCACGAAGGCGCCGGCTTCGTCCAGGCGGTAGAACGTGTCCGGCTTAATGCCGTCCTCGCCAACGTAGGCCACGCTGATGCGCGGGCGGTCTGCGGTCTCGTCGAACCAGGACAGCGCGATCACGCCATCCGGGCCGGCCTTGGCTTTCGTGCCCCGTCCAGCGCAGGCGATGACCGCTTTCTCTCCGGTAGCTGCGATCCGGGCGGAGTCGCCGCTGCTGCCGATCTGGGCGGAGTCGCCGCTGCTGCCGATCCGGGCGGAGTCGCCGCTGCTGCCGATCTGGGCGTAGTGGCCGCTGCTGCCGATCCGGGCGGAGTCGCCGCTGCTGCCGATCCGGGCGGAGTCGCCGCTGCTGCCGATCCGGGCGTAGTGGCCGCTGCTGCCGATCTGGGCGGAGTCGCCGCTGCTGCCGATCCGGGCGGAGTCGCCGCTGCTGCCGATCTGGGCGTAGTGGCCGCTGCTGCCGATCCGGGCGTAGTGGCCGCTGCTGCCGATCCGGGCGTAGTGCTTGCCGCCGTCGTTCAGGATGTCGGTACCGCTGGCGTCCGCGGCGACTTCGACCGGCTCGACCTTGGTGGCGTCCTGCACGCTCTTGATCTTAGCGGCGGTGTCCTCGTCGACGGCGGCCATGACGCCGGCCGGGTCCTTGAGCAGAGAGCGGAACACAGCATCGGTCAGCCAGCGCGAGTCCGCGAACCGGCGGTCATCGCGCAGCGCCTGCTGGACAGCGGCGTAGGTGCCGCCTTGAGGGAATTTCGTTTCGAACCAGGCGCGTCCGTCGCTGCAGGCGCCCCATTCGCGCAGAGCGCGCATGGTGATGGTGAGGGGGGCGGGCTTGGCGGCCCGGGCTTTCTTCGGCATGGTGGTCTCCCAAATCACTACTTAAAGTAGATATCCGTAATTCTACATAAAGTAGAAATGATGTCAACAACTTTAAGTAGAATTTTTTGGGAAAGAAAAGCCCGCAATGCGGGCCGGTCACCTGCTCGCCCAGCTACTCGAGTGCGCTCATAGCATTCTCACCGAGCTGGCGGATGAGATCCTGGAGGACGATTTGTATCTCTGGGGGAATGGGGAGCCCTTGCGAGGACGCCGATAGGGCGACTAGGACTGCGTGTTGATAGCGCAGTTGCGTCATCCCATAGCTGTGTTCGTCGTGGTTCGGTCCCTCTGTCGATGTACCCATACGCCCTCCAAGGTCTGTCCAGCGATTCAATAATACTGTATGAAAAACCAGTTGTAAGCCTTGCCATCCAGCTGAAATCGTGGAACCAACATCCGGTGCGGTTTTTGGTGCGGCTAGGTGTTTTCCCTTGGTTTTATGTCAGTCTGCGACGGTTTTCCAAAAACCCGAAATTTTCCCGAAAATTCGATCTCCGGACGCAAAAAGCCGCCCGAAGGCGGCTGGGGAGGGTGGAACGGGGCGGCGTTAAGGCAGGGTATCCAGGCATAAGGAAGTCGCCCGGAGGCGGCTGGTGCCAGGGGTGCGCGTATCTATCTGGCGCGGTGCTGAAATGGAGCCCCGAAACTACTTGAGGAGCACAACCATGGAGTTACTTCGCGCATCCATCCATTATATGGACCTACCCACGGGCGAGAGGGTCAAGTACCTCCGACTGATGTGCCGCGCTGGTCGAACCATCATCGGTCGATCGGTACTTGCCAGGCGCTTCCCGCCAGAGTTCGTGGCGAGGGTTGAGGTGTTCGAAGCAGCGCACGCGATAGCCGACGGATCCTGACACCAGGCAGTGCGGCACTCGACACGCCGCCCTGCCGTCAAAACCCGGCGCCCGGACATGAAAAGCCCCCTGGAGAGGGCTTGGCGGGCGCCGAGCGATCTTACCGAAACGAGATAATCCCGGGCGGCCGATGAGGCCTTTGAAAGGTTCTCTTCAATAGGGACAGCAACGAAAAGAATCCCGCAAGTGAGATGACGAGCTTGTTGCCGTGCACGAGAGTATCAAGCGCAGCGGAAGAGAAAACCGTCGCCGAGAGCAGCAGCATGGGAAACAACGTCACCCCATGACTGAGATCTATCATGACGGCCTCAGTAGTGATTTCCCCACAGACGAGTCGCCTCACCGCCGTGTAGGCAACCGCCATTGCCAGGGTGTACATATCGACCCACGAACCATCAAACGCAAGATGATCCATTAGATGAAATGGCCGAACTTTATCGCCGGAATGAGGCTCAGAAGGCTACCAGCAATGGCACCTATGTGATTTAAGTCGAGCTTCCAGACCTGGACCTCAGAACCGCTGAAAAAGAGTCCAGCTATGGCGGCACCGATGATCCCACCGGCAGCCATTACTTGAAGGGCGGTGATGGTTTTGCGTGCGTTCATGATTGGGCTCCGAGTCAAAATTTTGACTGTGGATGAGCATCGGCTCGACTTGCCGGGTATTAGAATTATCCCGCCATGGCGGGTTATCCACAGGTATTTTTCTTGCCCTGGCCTTGTCCATGGCTCTCGTCCATGGGGCCTGACTCCGTGATGCAATGATAATTTGTAACTGTGGACAAGTCAACGCCAAGTTGTGCTAGGGAAACCTAGAATACGGCGGAAAACACAGCCCATTTCCGCTCACACCCCAACCCCACACCAAAGGCGTGAGCTACCCCTTGCGCAGCGTCCGCCGAAATTCGCACAAATCGCAATTCGCACAAATCGCGACCCTGGTTTGTACGGATTCAGGGCGAGCTTTTTGGAGATCTTCCCTCGGCCTCGAATCCCCTCAGCACTGCATCGACCATGTCGTCGACCTGCCGCAACTGCGCCGGAGCCAGCGCGCCCAAGCGCGCAGCGGTGGATTTTTTCAGGGGCCAAGGCGGAGACGTGCGATAGGGGACCACATCTTCTCGCGATGCCGCGGGTTCTGTCCTGAGGTGTGCATCGACACCGAACGCGAGCCATGACGGGCTCTTCCCGACCAAGCCCGCGAGTTTCTTCAGCCTCGGCTCGCGCGGCATGGCTGTGCCCAAGGTGTAGCGACGTGCCATTTCGTAGGTCACACCCAGCCTTTCCTTGATGTCCACGATTTCTAGCCCGACCTCGGTCATGGCCTTGGTCAGGCGCTCGGCAAATTCCGGGTATCTAACGGCCATTTCTACCATAGGTTGAACTTTAGGCGACTTTATGTAGCGCGTCATTTCTATTTTTGATAGTATTCATGAATCTACTTTAAGTAGAAGTTGAGGACCTTCCGATATGAACGACGCGTATTCCAAAGCAATCAAGCTGCTTGGCGGGAAATCTGCCGTGGCCGCACGGTTCGGCCTTACGCCGTGGGCCGTCTCCAAATGGTCCCGCCGCGTGCCCGCAGAACGATGCCCAGACCTTGAGCGGCTGACCAACGGCGCCGTCCGCTGCGAAGACCTGCGTCCGGACGTCGATTGGTCGGTGTTGCGCGCCACGCCGACGCCGGCCACGGCAGGGGGCGAGCATGCCTGATCTCCTCGTCATCCTGCTTGCCGCTGCCGGCTTCGGTGCCGGGCTTGCCGTCGGCTACATCCTTGGGCTGTCGGACAGCAGGCGCGGGGAGGGGTGGAATGGCTGAGCCGCACCCCTGGCGCCCGGACCCTGCGGACACCCGCATCCCCGTAGGACCGCCCGACACTATCTCAGTGCACCGTCGCCGCGCCGTCGGCCGGCAGACCGCGGCGCCAACTCCAAGCCAGACGCTCGAAGACGGCCTCGATGTGCTCGACCTCGGCGCACTCGCCAAAGGTCTGCAGCGCCAGGCGCTCGGCTTCATCCATCAATTCGTGTCGCGTTTCTGTGTCCATGGCGGCAGTGTCGCCGCGGCCGTGATTCGCGTCCATTCGTGCTTCCCATCCCTGTCATTTTTGTCATGGCGCCATTGTGCTGGCGCCTGGAGCCACTGTCATGCGTAGCCTGTCGCAGACCCCGATCGGGATCCTCCGCGAGGAGATTGCCGACTATCGCCGAATCCACCAGCTGTCCCGCGAGACCGTGGCACAGTCTATCGTCGAGGCCCACGAGGCCCTGGGTGCCGACGCCTCGACCGGCATCCGGTTCGAGCCCAAAACGCTCGACGCCTTTGAACGCACCAAGGTCAATGCCGACCGCGTTTTTCGCTGGCTCGACGACAGCACCAAGGACAACAACCTGCTGCCGGCCAACTTCCTGGTGTCGCTGCTGGCAGGCCTGCCCGACGACGTCCGGCGGCGCGCGCTCGATCGCATCCTGCTGCCGCTGGGCTTCGCCGTCCGAGCCCTGGGCGAGGAGCAGGGCGGTGCACCGGTTTCCCCTCACGGTGTCGCCGCGCTCATCCGTGAGCAGAGCGAAGCCGCGGCAGCTGCCACCAGCCTGCTTGGCGAGCACGGGCCTGGCGCCCTGGCCGACGCCCGCCGTGAAGTTGCTGAGGCCGTGGATATGGGCCAGAAGGTGCTCGTGCAGATCGAAGCACAGATGGCGGCGGAGGCGAGGGGATGATCACGCGCCCGATCGTTCGCTACCACGGCGGCAAGTGGCGGCTGGCGCCCTGGATCATCAGCCACTTTCCCGCGCACCGCGTCTACGTCGAACCGTTCGGCGGGGGGGGCTCCGTGCTGCTGCGTAAGCCCCGATCTTATGCCGAGATCTACAACGACCTGGACGGCGACATCGTCAACCTGTTCCGGGTCGCGCGCGACGACGGTGAGCGCCTGGCGCTGGCCTGCGAGCTGACACCCTTTTCCCGGGCCGAGTTCGAGGAATCCTACCTGCCTGCGGATGATCCTTTGGAACGGGCCCGGCGCACACTGGTGCGTGGCTACATGGGGTTCGGCTCGGCAGCCAGTACCTTCCAAGTCAGTGGTTTTCGCGCAAAAAGCCAGCGCTCGAACACCACCGGCGCACACGATTGGATGAACTATCCGGACTGTCTGCGCCAGATTATCCAGCGACTGCGGGGTGTTGTGATCGAGTGTCGCGATGCTGTGGAGTGCATGCGCCAGCACGACAGCCCCCAGACACTGTATTACGTTGATCCTCCCTACGTGCATAGCACTCGTCAACTGAGAACCAGATCGCCGGCGTACCGCTACGAGATGACCGACGAGCAACACGAGAAGCTGGCCGGCAACCTGCGGGATCTCGCGGGTATGGTGGTGGTCAGCGGCTACCGCTGCGACCTCTACGACCGCCTCTACGCGGGTTGGCAACGGATCGACCGAGCTGCTTATGCCGACGGCGCGCGGCCGCGTGTCGAGTCGCTTTGGCTGTCGCCCAACATCCGCACGAACAGCCTGTTTCGGCAGGAGGCGGCGTAATGGCGCGCATCCGCTCAATTAAGCCCGAATTCTGGACCAGCGAACAGGTCCTCGACTGCTCGCCGATGGCGCGATTGCTGTTCATCGGTATCTGGAATTTCTGCGACGACGCCGGTAACCACGTTGCCAGCCCGCGCACGATCAAGGCGAACGTGCTGCCCGGTGACGATATCGACTCGGCGACCGTTCGAGGATTGCTCGACGAACTCTATCAGAATGGTTTGATAGATTTTTATGTTGTTGAAAATAAACAGTATTTGCACGTTACCGGCTGGCATCACCAGCGAATCGACAAGCCTACGTACAAGCACCCCGAGTACAAACCGGGGGAAAACGACGAGCGATCAATAGCCGCTCGACGACCATTCGACGAGTCCTCGCCCCCGGAGTGGAGTGGAGAGGATGGGAGTGGAATAGGAAAGGAAGAGGAAGCGGCGGCGGCACCTCCCCCGCGTGCGTGCGTACATGCGCCCGCGCACGAGGCCGAACCGCCCGCCGCGCCGCCTGACGACCCGGAAACCCCTGCCGAACCCCCTGGACCGCCGCCGACCATCCCCGACGAGGTGCCGAAGCGCGCCACGCAGATCGCCGTGCTGCTGCGCCGCAACGGCGCCGACCCCCGGACCTTACCCAACGACCGGCGTATCGCCGACTGGGCGCGCGACGGCGTGACCGACGCCCAGCTGCTGCTGGCCCTGGAAACCGCCAAGGCTCGCCGCCAGGCCCAGGGCAGCGACCAGCCCATCGGCACCGCCTACCTGGCGCCGATCATAGCCGACCTGCGGACTTCGCCGGCGGAGGCACAGGCAGGCGGGAAACCAGCCGCCGCGCCGCAGGACCAGTGGTGGCGCTCTGATGCCGGCATCGACCGCAAGGCCCGGGAACTGGGCATGTTCGCCCGGGCCACCGAGGACTACGCCAGCTTCAAGGACCGGATTTTCGAAGAAATCCGCCGCCGTGAGTCGCAAGGAGGACAGGCATGAAGGGCATTCCCGCCGCCCCCAGGGCGCCGCGCGCCGAGGCTGCGCAAACCGAGCAGCCACGCATCGCCGCCGGCCACTGCTGCGCGCCGGGCTGCAAGCTGCCGGGCACGATGGCCACCAGCACCACGGGCTCGAGCGAGTGGTACTGCCGCCTGCACTTCGGCGCGTCCTACGCCGACCAGGCCGACATCACGCTGCGTGCCAACAACCGCATCGGTCTGTACCGCCTGGCGCTGGCCTGGTCGAACGAGGCGCCCGCCACACCGATCCCCGGCGAGGTGACGGACACACTGCGCCGGTTCCGGCGCGAGGGCGCGTTGTCAACGAAGTCGCCCGTCGAGGGTCGCCCGCTGACGATGCGCACGATGGCCAGGGCGCTGCTGTCGCAGCTGGACGCCGAGTGCCGCGATGCCGCGACCCCGACCTTTGATGGCGACGAGCCGCCCGCCCGGCCCGCCGACACATGGGCCAGTGCGGGTACAGCCGCACGCGGTGGCCGGCTCCCGCCGGCGGCGTTTGGTCAGGAGGCCGCATGACCCCCGACCCAGTCCAGTGTATCGACTGCATACGCTTCTCCCTGCGCGGCCACGCCGGCATGGCCAGCCAGGGCTACGGCCAGTGCGCGCTTGCCACCAGCGCCGCGCATTTCGAGAGCGCGACATTCTGGCGCCACTGCGCGGACTTCGAGGCGGCCGCGGCCGAGGTATCTGCTCAGCGCCGCGAGTGGCTTAGCGGCCGCCAGCAGGCTTTTTACGATTCGATCGACAGGAGCAGTACTCCATGACTTTTCATGACTCCAGGAACGGCCAGGACGCCACAGGCGGCCATAAACAGGCTGGGGTGGTACCAGCACAAGGGCAGGGCCTCGAAATCGCTCAGAGCGGCGGAAATGCCGATACTGGGGCGATACCGGCGGGCGTGCATTTCTTCGTCCCCGGCAAACCCCAAGGCAAGGGTCGGCCCCGGGCCGTCGCCCGCGGCAAGTTCGTGCGCATGTACACGCCCGAGAAGACCGCCAGCTATGAGTCCACGGTCGCGCTGGCAGCCAGCCAGGCCATGGTGGGCCGCCCACTCATCGAGGGTCCGGTGGTGGCCACGCTGTTCATCGCGCTGCCCATCCCGACGTCCTGGTCGAAGAAGAAGCAGGCCCAGGCCCTGGCCGACGAACTGCTGCCCATCACCAAACCGGACGCCGACAACGTCGTGAAGGCCGTGTTCGACGCCATCAACGGCGTGGTGTGGGCCGACGACACCCAGGTGGTCGACCACACGGCGAAGAAGCGCTACCGGGCTCGGCCTGGCGTGTCGGTCACGATTTCCCCGGTGTTCGCGCGGGAGACTCGCTGATGTCCAGCCCATCCCAGCGCCAGGCCCTGAATGAGGCCAAATCCCGCGTGGCCCGCGCCCTGACCGCCGCCGGCGTGCCCAGCATGTACGTCGACACGACGCGCACCCTGCGTGCCCGCGCCGCCCGGGTCTTCGGGCCAGCTAACCCCGGCGAGTCCACCACCGACTATTTCGACCGCGTGGCCGACCAGGTGCCGCGGACCAAGCAGTTCGGCTCGGGATGCGTTGCTGCGCCGCTGATGCGTGAGCCGCTGCGGATTCGGCCGTGGCAGCCCAAGCCGCACCCCCGGGCGGCAGAGATAGACGCTCAGCCGACACCGGTCAGTATGAGCGGGCGAGTGACCCAGTACGTTGGATTCGAGGAGAGGGGTCGATGATCGCAGAGGATCGCCCCCTAACCGGTCACGACCTGCTGTGGAACTGGGCGCGCTGGTGCTGGTCAGGCGAGACGCCGGGCAACATGCCCCGGTACGTGCCGCAGGAGGACGACCACCGGGTCATCATGGTCGATCACGCCGTGGCCGTGCAGGCCCTGTACGAGCGCCTGCCGCGCTACGAGGCCATGGTCATCCAAGCCGAGTACACGCGCAAGAACTCGTGGTTTGGTCATCTGTCGGCTGACGGGCGCCGCACGGTGGCCAGGCGCTGGATCCAGGAGGCCACGGGCGTGGTACTGCGTGAAGAGGATTACCGGAGGCTGCTGGAGGGGTTTCGGATGACGGTAGAGCGGAGGGTGTTGGGGTGAAGTACGCGCATGAGATCCTGGGGCTGATGCGGCCGTATCCCGGTCGGCAGTTCAGGATGGCTCAGCTGGTGCGCGAGGCATCTGCGGGGCGGGCCCTCACACCTCGGCAGATGGAGGCCGTGCGAAAGGGAGTCAAGCGGGTGCTGGATCACTTGATCGACACCGGGCAAGTCGTGCGGTCTGGTGGCGGCACAAAGTCAGCCGCCTACACCTGGCGCGGATTGGGACATGAAGTTCGTCAAAATCCTTGCGAATTGGGACACCAATTGGGACAATAGCCGGGACCAAGTTGCGTCTTGCGCAAACGTACCCGCCCACCGAGGCGGGTTTTTCATTTCCGGAGCCCGTGTGTTCTACCTGCGCATCCTGGAGTTCGACGATACCGTCAGGGCTCTGAGGGTCGCGATCATGCCGGACTGCCCGGGCGCCGCCCTGCAGAAACTGGACGCCGAGACCTGGATCGACGCCAGGGAACTGGTGGACACCGAGCGCCTGAGGCATGTCCCTGGGTTCGGATGGTTCCTGAAAGCCAGACGGCAGATTGAGGTGGGGTAGCGCAGCCAGGTCAGCGCGTCGGGCCCATAACCCGAAGGTCGGAGGTTCGAATCCTTCCCCCGCAACCAGTGTCTCCTCCCGAGGTGTTGCAGCCTCGTTTCGCGCCCCGCTTGGTGAATGCTGAGTGGGGCGCAGTGTTTTTCTGGATCGGCGGCGCGAGAAGTGGCATGCTGTAGTTTTTCGTTACGCGAGGAAGAGCATGCAAGTGGAGAATGACGAGGCGGTGGCCGCAGGCGCTGGCGCTGTCTTGGGCGCGGTAGGCGGTGGAGCATGGGGGGTGTCGTCCTTGGGTGGGATTGCCGCAGGCGCCGCGTCCGCCGCAACTGGCGCTGCAGGCGTCGGAGCTGGGGCTACTGCAGCCGCAACCACTGCAGCTTTAGCAACGGCTGGTGGTGGAGCAGTGGCTGCTGGCGGGGGCGGGATGGCGGGCGGGGTTGCCGTTGTAGCCGCTAGTGCAGCTACAACGGCGGCAACTACGAGCGTTCTCATCGTTGCCGGAGGGGTCGTGGTCGGGGCTGCTGCGATCGGGACCGCCTGCTACTTCGGCTATAAGGCTTTCAAGAAATGGCGATAGACTTAATGGCCGCTTAATAGTGGCGTCCGCCCTTGGCGACTGTCTTATGGGGCTAGAAATGACAAAGCGACGATTCAGACAGGCGATTGCACGGCCCATGCCGCTGGATTTTCTACCGCTGAAATCGGTTGACGTCCCGCCCCTAGTTATCCTAGCGCCAGCCCCCGACCTGTCCGCCTGGGCTCAACAAACCATCCTGGCCGACACCGGCCCGCTCTACAACCCCGATCATGCCCACCTGCTGGACGCCGACATCAGTTTCCTGTGGGCGTCGTCGGCTTTCGTCAAGCGCGGCCGCACAGTCGTCGGTCAGGCCGAACAGGTCATAATCCGGGCCGGCGGCTGGCAGAAGGCCCGGCAGGAACAGCAGTTGCGCGAGTGGTTCGGCCACGTGCCGGACTTTCTGATCACGCTGGCCGCCGACTACTGCGCCCAGTGCAGCGACACAGATTTCTGCGCCTTGGTTGAGCACGAGCTGTACCACATCGGCCAGGAACAGGACGAATTCGGCGCGCCGGCGTTCACGAAGGACGGCATGCCGAAGCTGATGCTTCGCGGCCACGATGTCGAGGAGTTTGTCGGCGTGGTACGGCGCTATGGCGCAAGCGCTCAGGTCGCCCAGATGGTTGAGGCGGCCAAGCGTCCGCCGGAGGTTTCTGGCGCCAGCATCGCGCACGCATGCGGCACCTGTCTGAGGGCCGCCGCCTGATCACATAGGATTTTTTGGCATGGCCAAGCTCACGGATGCCCACAAGCGGTTCATCGTGCAGGCGCTTGCCTGCTGGGACACGCCCACTGAAGTATCCGCCGCCCTGAAGGAAGAGATGGGCATCGATGTGGCGCGCATGCAGGTCGCTCAGTACGACCCCACGAAGGTGGCCGGGGCCAAGCTGGCCCAGAAGTGGCGCGAACTGTTTGAGGACACGCGCAAGAAATTCCGCGAGGCCGTCGCTGAGATCCCCATTGCCGACCAGGCCTACCGGCTGCGGCAACTCGGCAAGATCTATGACCGACACATACAGCGCGGCAACGTGGTAGCCGCGGCTGCCGTACTCGAGCAGGCTGCCAAGGAGCACGGCGGCATGTTCACGAACAAACGCGAGGTGAGCGGGCCGGACGGTGGCCCCATCCCGACCATGCCCACCACAATCGAACTGGTGGCCCCCAATGTCCAGCAAAGCGAGGATTGAGTTACCGCCGAAGCTGATCCCTGTTTTCAGTGGCCCGGCGAGGTATCGTGGTGCATGGGGCGGGCGAGGCAGTGCGAAGACGCGCACGTTCGCCAAGATGACGGCGATTCGAGGGTATATGTTCGCCGAGGCTGGCGTCAGCGGCATGCTGTTGGGCGCGCGCGAGTACATGAACTCGCTCGATGAATCCTCGATGGAGGAGATTAAGGCCGCCATTCGGTCTGAGCCGTGGTTGGACGCCTACTACGACATCGGCGACAAGTACATCCGCACCAAGAACCGCAGGGTGTGGTACGGATTCGCTGGCCTGCGCCACAACCTGGACAGCATCAAGTCCAAGGCGCGAATCCTGATCGTTTGGGTCGATGAGGGCGAGAACGTCAGCGAAACGGCGTGGATCAAACTGATCCCGACGGTGCGCGAAACAGGGTCCGAGATCTGGGTCACCTGGAACCCAGAGAAGGACGGCAGCCCGACGGACAAGCGGTTTCGCAAGAATCCGCCGCCCAACAGCAAGATCGTTGAGCTGAACTACACGGACAACCCGTGGTTTCCGGCAGAGCTTGATCAGGAACGGCGCAACGACCGCGACCTGCTGGATGACCAGACCTATGCCTGGATCTGGGATGGCGCCTACCGCGAGAACAGCGATGCGCAGATCCTGTCTGGCAAGTACCGGGTGGCCGAGTTCCAGCCGGGCGCCGACTGGGACGGCCCGTACTTCGGCATCGACTGGGGATTCAGCCAGGACCCGACGGCGGGCGTCAAGCTGTGGATCCACGATCAGCGGCTCTACATCGAGCACGAGGCCGGCAAGGTCGGCCTGGAGAACGACGACATCGCCGACTTCATGATCGCCCGGCTGCCGGGCATCGAGGGCCACGCGGTGCGCGCTGATTCAGCCCGGCCGGAGACGATCAGCCACGTCAAGAGCGACGGCAGGGGCATGCGCAAGTGCCTGCCGCGCATCGTCGGCGTGGAGAAGTGGAAGGGCAGTGTCGAGGATGGCATCGCGCACCTGCGGTCATACCGCGAGATCGTGATTCATCCGCGCTGCGCGAAGACGCTGCATGAGGCCAGGACGTACAGCTACAAGGTGGACCGTCTGACTGGCGACGTGCTGACCGACATCGTGGACAAGAACAACCACTACATCGACGCGACCCGCTATGCGCTGGCACCGCTCATCAAGCGGCGCACCCCAGCGGGTCTCATGATCCCCAAGCGCCTACTTCAAGGCAGGTAAATGCCAATTTTCAAGGTATTCGCGCGAGACAGCAGCCTCGCGCTGGTGATCCGTGCGCGCTGCATTTCCTGCGCTCGCCAGATCGCCGCCGAGCGCAGTCCGGCCGCCGAGTTCGCGCTGTGGTCTGACGGGCAGCAATCAGGCGTCGAGTGGATCAGCAACCCCGAGGCCCAGGGCTATCTGGCAGAAGGGCGGGCAGGCATCATCAAACGGATTTCAGCATGACCGACAAATTGACCTTGGCTGTGAACCATGCCATGCAAGACATGCGCATAGCCCGAGCCCGCATGTCGCTGCTGAACCCGGGTATGGGGCTGGACTCAAAGCGACCCCAGGCGTGGTGCGAGTTCGGCTGGCCAGAGACAATCGAATTCTCCGACCTATACAGCCTGTACCGGCGAGGCGGTATCGCGCACGGGGCTGTCGAAAAGATCGTCGGGGCCTGCTGGAAGACCGCGCCGTGGCTGATCGAGGGCGACGAGCAGGACGAGGCCCGCGACGAAACCGCATGGGAGCGCAGCAACAAGCCGCTGTTGGCTGGTGGCCGATTCTGGCGCGCCGTGGCCGAGGCAGACCGCCGCCGCCTGGTGGGCCGGTATTCGGGCCTACTGATCCAGTTGCGTGACTCGGGCCGCTGGGACGAGCCTGTCAAGAAGAAGGATGCAGCAGTCGTCAAGCTGATCCCGGCCTGGGCGGGCAGCCTGAAGCCGGTCGGGTTCAACACCAACACCCGGGACGAGGGCTACGGCCAGGTCACGAAGTGGCAGTACACCGAGGCCGCCACGATTGGCACATCAGGCCGGCAGATCGACATCCATCCTGATCGGGTTTTCATCCTGGGCGACTGGTCGGCTGATGCCATCGGATTTCTGGAACCCGCCTTCAATGCCTTCGTGAGCCTGGAGAAGGTCGAGGGCGGCAGCGGCGAATCGTTCCTGAAGAATGCCGCCCGTCAGGTGTCGGTCAATTTCGACAAGGAAATCGACTTCGCCAATCTGGCCAGCGTCTACGGCGTGAGCGTGGACGAGCTGCAGGAGAAATTCAACGAGGCCGCGCGCGAGATCAACCGTGGCAACGATCAGATGCTGATCACGCAGGGCGCGACTACTACGCCCCTGGTGTCGGCTGTGGCCGATCCTGAGCCGACCTACAGTGTGAACCTGCAGACGGCGGCCGCCGCACTGGACATCCCGTCCAAGGTGCTGACAGGAATGCAAACCGGCGAACGGGCCAGCAGCGAAGATCAGAAGTACTTCAATGCTCGGTGCCAGTCTCGCCGTGCAGGCGTCCTGTCGTTCGATATCCACGACCTAATGAGCCACCTGATGCGCATCGGCGTCATCAAGCCGGTAGGTGAATTCACGGTCATGTGGGACGACCTGACCGACGCCACCCAGACCGACAAGCTGGGCAACGCCAAGCTGATGACCGACATCAACACGGCGGCGATGGCCACCGGAGAGATGGTGTTCCGCACCGATGAAATCCGGGCCGCCGCAGGCTATGACGCCGACGATGCGCCGGACCCGCTGGGCGAAGACGATGAGGACGAGGATGGCGACGAAGAAGACCCGCCCGCCGATCCTGCCCGCCAATAAGAGGGATCCCGCCGGCGTAGACAAGCTCGAACGCGGGGCCATGCGCGAGTTTGGCCGACGCATCCGCAAGATCGCCCGGGGCTACGCCAAGTTGTTGGATCGCATCCCTGCTGAGCCGGTCGCCAATCGAGCAGAAACCAAGACGCGCCGCTACACCTTCCGCCTGGATCAGTTCCTGTTGGAGTCGATCCTGGCCGCAGGCGCTGATCTGGTGGATTCGATCCTGCTGGAAGGCGGGCAGCGCAACCCATGGTTTTTCGAGGCGTATGTGGCCGTGGCCTACCGGCGCGGCACCGCCCAGGAATTCGCCAACCTGGCGCAGCAGTCGCCCGCGTACCTGGCCGGGCAGATCAGCGCGGCCGACATCATGCGCAGCGACCCGTACCGGCGGCGTATGGCGCTGGTGCAGGCCCGCACGTTCGAGGACATGCAGGGACTGGCCGCTGGCGTGCGGTCGGCCATGGCCAGGATCCTGACCGATGGCATCGGACGCGGCCTGAATCCCCGCGAGATCGCCCGCAACCTGAATGATCAGGCGGGCATTGAAGCAGGACGGGCTCGACGCATTGCCCGCACCGAAGTGCCGATGGCGCTGCGCCGTGCCCGCTGGGATGAGTCCGACGATGCCACAGAGCGGTACGGACTGCGCACCCTGGAAATGCACCTGTCGGCACTGAGCCCGACGACACGGGCCACGCACGCCGCCCGCCACGGGAATCTGTACACGACCGAGGCGGTGCGCGAGTGGTACAGCCGCGACGGGAACTCAATCAACTGCAAATGCTCGCAGACGGCTGTCCTGGTGGACGAAGACGGCAAGCCGCTGGTGCCAGCCATCCAGCAGCGCGCCCGCGAAACCAAGCGTGTGATGAAAGCCAAGCACAACGGCCCGTGGGCCGACGAGGACGAATGATGAAGAAAAAGCAGATCGTGCTGCAGGTCAATGAGGGCATGGATCCGGCGCTGATCGGCCGCCGGCCGCCGGTGTGCCAGGCCGGGCACACCCAGGTCAACATCACGACCCAGGTCAACGCCGCTCAGATCCGCCGCGAGACCTACAACGGCCGCGCGCATTGGGTAGTTCCGTCCTACACGCTGCCCGCCAATGTCGTCATGAACAGCGGCCTGTACCCGGCGGCCGAGATTGATGCCCACTACCAACAGCTCGAGGACACGCTGGCTCCACTGGGCCATCCGACGGTGGACGGCCATTTCGTCTCCGCGTTCTCGCCGGAAGGCATCAACGTCGGACACGTGGGCGCATGGAATCGCAACGTCAAGAAATCAGGCAACCGCGTCTACATCGAGAAGTGGATCGACACCGAGGTCGCTCAGATGTCCGAGGGTGGTCGTCGGCTGCTCGAGCGCCTGGAGGCCCTGGAAAAGGGCGAGGACGTGCCGCCGATCCACACCAGCGTGGCGGTCTTCCTGGAGCGCCTGGACGCCAGCGAGGAACAGCGGTCCCAGGGCGTCGAGTGGATCGCCAAGATCCACGGCATGGACCACGATGCCATCCTGCTGGACGAGGTGGGCGCGGCCACCCCTGAGCAGGGCGTCGGCATGATGGTCAACGCCGACCAGGCCCAGCCGTTGGCAGCCAACGCCGGCGCCCTGGTGGGCGAATCCTACCGAGAGCGCGAGCAGCGGCTGGACCAGGCCGCCCGCAAGCGTTGGGCGACCGGCAGCGACCAGTACGTCTGGGTGGCCGACTTCACCGACAGCCAGGCCGTGATCGTGCGCAACGGTGGCATCTCCGAGGTCTACGGCTACGAGGACAAGGGCGGCACGATCACGTTCGCCGACACCGGCACGACTGTCGTGCGCCAGGAATCGTGGGTCACCACGGTCGCCAATTCACTGAAACGATTTTTCAACCAGCAGGCCCGGCCTGCAGTCACTAAGGAGGGCGATATGCCTCTCACCCCTGAAGAGCGGGCCGAACTGGTCAAAGATTTCGGTGCCGCCGTCACCCCCATCGTCAACGCCGCTGTGGCCGAAGCGATCAAGCCCGTCTCCGAAAAGGTGGACGGCCTGGAAGCCAACATCAAGGCGACAGCCGACGCCATTACCGCCAACGCCCGCGCCGAGGAAGCCGAGAAGCGCAAGGCCGTGGCCGCGGTGCATGGCGATGTCGTCGCCAACGCGCTTTCGGGCGAGGCCCTGGACGCGATGTTCAAGTCTCTGGGCACCGCAGCACCGCTGGGCACCAATTCGGCCACGGCCCCCGCAGGCCTGACCGCCGACGTTGCCAACCTGCCCAAGGAGTAAGGACATGGCTACTTCCCGCTATCGCCGCGTCAACATCGACGGGCAATCGCTGTACAAGACCGAAACCCGCATTGCCGCCGCCGCGCTGCTGCCCGGCACGTTCGCCGTGATCAATGGCGACAACGAGTTCGCGCAGGCTTCGTCCGGCACGATCGGTCGCCTGTACGTTGTGGACTGCGCCTATCACCAGGGCCTGGGCATCCGTGACCAGGTGCCCCAAGGCGATTCCGTCGTCGGCAACTACGTCGAGGAAGGCCGCGAACTGGCCATCCTGGTGGCGCCGGGCACGTACAAGAAGGACCAGCCCATCGCGGTCGGATCCAACGGCATGGGCGCGGCCAGCAATGAAAACGTGATCGGCTACTGCCAGGAGAACGTCACCATCCAGGCCGGCGCCAACGATTTCATCCGCGTGCGCATGCGCACCGTGCTGCAGACGCCCGCCATCACGTCGCTTTCGGTGACCCCCGAGACTACCAGCGTGGAGGAGGGCGCCACGGTCCAGCTCACCGCCACCATCCAGCCCACCAGCGCCGACCAAGGCGTGACCTGGGCGTCTTCGGACGCCACCAAGGCCACGGTCGATGCCACCGGCCTGGTCACAGGCGTTGCCGCGGGTTCCGCCACCATCACCGCGACCAGCAGCTCGGACGGCACCAAGTCCGACACCTGCACGGTCACCGTCACTGCCGCCTAAGGAGGGCTGCCATGTTTCTTACTCAGCAAGCAATTGCGGCCCATCCTCGACTGATGGGCCACTACCAGGAGCTTCAGGCCAACCGCAACATCTGGAACCGGCAAAATGACGCCATGATCGCGGCCCACCGTGCCGTGATGACGCCGGAAATGCTGGCCTGCAACGCGCTGGCCGGCCTGGGCCGCGACTTCTGGCAGGAGGTTGATCGCCAGATCATCCAGATGCGTGACCAGGAAACCGGGATGGAGATCGTCAACGATCTGCTGACCGTCCAGACCGCGCTGCCCATCGGCAAGACCGTGAAGCTGTACAACGTCTCGGGCGATATCGCTGACGACGTGTCGATCAGCATGGACGGCCAGCCGCCGTACTCGTTCGATCACACCGAATACGACAGCGACGGCGACCCGATCCCGGTGTTCACCGCAGGGTACGGCGTAAATTGGCGCTTGGCGGCTGGCCTGAACACTGTCGGCATCGACCTGGTGCTGGACTCGCAAGCCGCCAAGATGCGCAAGTACAGCAAGTTCGTCGTGAACTATGTGCTCAACGGCAGCGACAAGATCGTCGTGAACGGCAAGCCGGGCCAGGGCCTGAAAAACCACCGCAACACCATCAAGCTGAATCTTGGCAGCGGTGCCGGTGGCGCGAATATCGACCTGACCACGGCCAGCCAGGCCGACATGGCGACGTTCTTCACCAGTGGCGCGTTCGGCCAGGCCGCCCGGAACAACTTTGTCGAAGCCTACGATGTCATGTGGGTGTCGCCGCAAATCTGGGCCAACCTGATGAAGCCCGCCAACGTCACCATCGGCGGCAGCACGCTGCTGTCCGGTGGCAATGTGCTGAGCGTGATTCAGGGCTTCGTGCCGGCGCGTTCGATCAAACAGTCCTTCGCGCTGTCCGGAAACGAGTTCATCGCCTACCAGCGCCGTCAGGACGTGGTGACGCCCCTGGTCGGCATGGCCACCGGCGTTGTTCCGCTGCCGCGCCCGCTGCCGCAGAACAACTACAACTTCCAGATCATGGGGGCCATGGGCCTGCAGGTGAAAAAGGACGGTTCCGGCAAATCGGGCGTGCTGTACGGCGCTGACCTGGATTAAGGGGATCGACATGGCGAAATACGAAGTCATCCGCCCCTGGCACGGGGTCGCTCTGGGGGCCGTGGTGGAACTGAAAAAACTCCACCCGGCCCTGAAAGCCAACGTCCGTCCGTTGCGCGGCGAGGCCGCCGAACTGGTGCCGACCACGCCCGGCGGCAGCAAGCCCCCGGCCAAGGGCGCTATCGCCAAGCGGCTGAAGGAACTGGAAATCGAGTTCGACGGCCGCAAGAGCGCCGAAGAGCTCGCAGCCCTGCTGCCCGACGGCGACCCGCTGAAGCCCGCCACCGAATAGCCGCCTACGGGCGGTTTTTTGGCCCTGCTCCGGCGGGGCCTTTCTATTTCCAACAGGTGAAATGATGAAAGAACTCATGTTCCAGGACCATTCCATCCGCCTGATCGAGCGTGATGGCAAACAGTGGGCCAGCGCTGCCGATATCGCCCGGGCGCTGGGCTATGCGAACGCCGACAAGGTGACACGGATTTACGACCGGCACAAGGTCGAGTTTTCTGACTCCATGACATGCCTGACGATGATGCGAGACCCGGACACCCGTTTTGGGGGTCCAGGTCAGTCTCGCACCGCTCGCGTGTTCAGCCTTCGCGGCGCTCATCTGATCGCCATGTTCTCGCGCACCGCAAAGGCTCAAGAGTTCCGCCGCTGGGTGCTGGATGTCATCGAGCAGCACCAGGCCGCGCCGTCGCTGATCCAGGAATGGTTCGACGCCAAGGCCGCGCTTGATGCGCAAGACAAATTCGCCAGCCTGTGCGGGCGGGGCCTCAACGAACACAAGATGCGCAAGCCGCCGCTCGTTGGGCGCCTCGAAGCAATCGCCGAACGGTTGCAGCCCTCTCTTCAATTCAACTGACCCGGCCCAGCGCTGGGTTTCTTTTTCTGGAATCGAGCCATGGTGACCACCGAACAGGCCCAGCAATACCTGGAGGGCCAGGGCATCACGCTGCCCGATTTCGTGCTGTCCGCGCTGGTCGAGCAGGCGAACGCCATCGAGGACTGCCTGAACGCCAACTACACGACGGCCACGGCGCTGCTGATCCAGCTCTACCTGCTGGGCCTCATGGGTCTGGCGCAGGGCGACAAGTACATCAGCAGCCAGACGGCGCCATCAGGCGCGTCCCGGTCGTTCCGCTACCAGTCCTTCGCTGATCGCTGGCGCGCTGCCCTGGCGCTGCTGCGTGGCCTGGATACGCACGGCTGCGCGACCGGCCTCATCCCGCCCGACCCGACCCAGACGGCGCACGCCGGTATGTGGATTGGGAAGGGCGGCTGCATGTCGGGTGGCAGCAAATGAGCGAAGTCGCGCGCTGGAGTTACCAGAACACCGCCACCGTCAAGCCGTTCACCGGACGCAACGATTGGGACGGCGCGAACACCTACGGCGAACCGTACACCATCGCCTGCACCTGGACGGCAGCCGCTGAAATGGTGCGCGAAACCGGCGGGCAGGGTGGGGCGCGGGGCGCTGAATTTGTCGCCAAGCACCTGATTTTCACCGAAGACAAGCGCCCCAAGTATCTGGACCTGATCCAACTGAACGGCCACGCCGACTGGGAAGAAATCCGGGCCGTGACCGAGTGGGATATGTCGAGCTTGGACGAACCGGATAGCCCGGATTTTCGTCTCGCAACTGCATAGGAGCATCACTATGGAATATCTGATCGGAACCGGCCTCGTGGCCTTCATTTTCGGCGTGGCCGCCACCATCATCGTGCAAAAGATGGCTGGGAAGTAAGCCATGAGCCGCACCGCGAGGGGATCGAAGGCCGGCGGGTATGAATACTGGTCGGCCCGTCCGTTCAATCGGTGCGGCGGCATCATCAGCCCGAAGGGCGGCAAGCACACCAAGCGGCGCACCCACAAGGCTGAGCGAAAGCAGGGGAGGCGGGAATGCCGGTGCGTGGAATAGAGCGGGTGCGCAGCAATTACAAGCGCGCCGTACAGCGAATCGCGCAGCCAGTATCCGAGGGGGCGGTGTACGCCGTCCTTTCACAGGGCAGGGCGCTGGCCGACTCGATGACCCCCATCGACACCAGCAACCTGATCAACAGTGGCTACGCCCCGCAGATCAAGATCGAGCGCGGCAAGATCATCGGCACAGTGGGCTACACAGCCAGCTATGCCTTTGTGGTCCATGAGGCACCGGGCACGCTGAAAGGCCAGCCTCGGCCCGGCAATCGCGGCGATTACTGGGACCCGAACGCGCAGCCGCGCTTCCTGGCGGAAGGGTTCGATCAGTTGAAATCATCTATCCCCGCCATATTGAAGGCTTACTACCGTGCTTGACGAACTGAAAACCTGGATCGAATCGATCCTGGGGCCGTCCTGGGTCTACAGCATGGGCCTGTGGACCGACCGCCCGGGCATCGAGGCCAGCAGCATCTGCTCGATCCAGAACGACGGCGGCCCGCAGCCGGACGTAGACGACCGCCGGCCACGATTCCGCGTGATCCTGCTGAGTCCCATTCAGGGCGCGCCAGGACCAACCAAGGACGCCGCCGAGTCGCTGGCCCAGGCTGCGCTGACCGCCACGCCGCCGTGTGGTGCCGCGCACATCCGAATATCTGAGCCGACCGGGCCCGGGACCACCACAGAAAACCGGCGTTGGTTCGGGCTGGACGTCGAAATCATTTTCTGAACGCCTCCGGGCGGAATTCTCTCGCCGCCTTTGGGCGGCTTTTTCATTTGGAGGCCGTCAATGGCTAACTGCAAATCCCAGAAATACGTCGGGCGCTCGGTCGTCCTGGAATACGCCATCGGCTGCGCGGACGAACTGCCGGCTGAAGACGACTGGAAGCGCTTCGGCTCGATGCGCACCAAGGAATTCAATCTGGAATGGGACACCACCGACGCGACTGCTGACGACTCGATCGGTGCACTGCGCGAGAACCTGGCAACCTTCCAGTCGCTGACGATCTCGGGCGACGGTACCTGCAAGGCCTCCGGCTCCGGCGCCGCCAACCTGATCGAGTTGACCAAGCACGTCGCCAACCCGACGGCCACGGCCGGCCAGCCCTTTGCTTGGCTGCGCATGACGTTCCCGGACCTGACCTTCACGGCCTTCATGATCATCACGACCATGAGCCGGTCGGCACCGTACGACGATGTGACGACCTACAGCATGGAAGCCAGCGCCACGGCCTCCGATTACGGCCTGATCGTGGAAGATACGCCGGATCCCGATGCGCCCGATGTGGCGTCCGTGACCGTCGTGCCCGACACCCTGGCGCTGACCGTGGGCCAGACCTCCGATGTGGAGGCCGTCGTGCTGCCCACCAACGCACCGCAGGGCGTGACCTGGGCGTCTGACGATACCGCGGTTGCCACCGTCAATGCGCTGACCGGCGTCGTGACGGCTGTGGGCGATGGAACGGCCACGATCACCGCGACGAGCACCAGCGATCCGACGAAATCGGATACGTGTGATGTGACGGTGACTGGAGGTGCCTGATCTGCGATAGTCGTCTACGGGCGGCTATTTCGCTCCATGCTGGAGCATCCATTTATGCTTCGGGGCATCAAGGGGCGAGATCAGAATCCAGTTGCCGGCCGAGCCATATACATCCAGCGGATCCCCTGGGGCATAGTAGCCGCTGATAGGCGCGTCTTCAGAAGGCCATGCATGAAGAGGGATGCCGTTTACTGGGGCGGATTTCCTGCTTTCTGATGGCTTTTTAGGGGCGCTTATTGGGGGCGGGATGATGACGTGAGGCGTCGCGCGGCTTGGCGCTCGCCGCTGCGTTGGCGGTGAGTACCCTCCGATCCGGCATGTCTTGCTTGCTGATATGCAGGAATTTCCGCAAGGAATCCCCTTGCGGCAGGTTTTTGCATGGGCAGGCAGGGACGCAACGGCCAGGGCCACTAAAACAATAGAGGCCGCCCGCCATGTTAAGGCTTTCATTTCCGTGGCTGATCAACTGCGGGGCCGCCAGCATCCACTGCGATGCCGGTTGCGGTCCCGTATTCGCTGGAAGAGCTGGACGTGCTTTGCAGGACGCCTTGCTGATCGAAGGTCAGCACCACGCTGTTTGATCTGGTGTCCATGCCTCCCGCAAACGCCCCCACGATGGGAATGAATGCGCTGGCGCGGGTGCGGGCCTCGGCGTAGGTGTACATGACCATCGTTGTGCCGTCAGCATTGCGCATGGTCATAGTGGGCTGGCCCAGAACCGCAACCACTTCTTGCTTCGTCGTCTGGCCTTCTTTGAATTGTGAGATCTGATCGTCGGTGACGCGCACGCCGGTTGAGGCGCAGGCCGACAGGGCCAGAGCGGCGAGAACGACGGCGAATTTCTTCATGCCAATGCTCCTGATGGTTTCTGGATTATGCAAATTCTGACCGAAATCGGCGAGGTGTGCATCCATGCCGACCGGGATGTGCTGCTGCGCCCGTCGCTGGCCGCTATCGCCAGCCTGGGTGAGCCAGCGGAAATCGTGGAGACATTCGCCCGGGTGATGGCCGGTGACTTCATGGACAGTCTGGGCGTGGTGTTCGCCTGCGCCGATGAGGACGTATCCGACCTGTTCGGATTCTACGAGCCGGGCGACGATGCGATCAGATATGTCCCCGGCACAGCTCCGGCCGCCCACGTCGTGCCGCTGGCGCAGTCTCTGATGCGCCATGGCGTGGTGGGTGTCGCCAAGCCGCTGCCGCGCCGCAGCGATGCCGAGCAGGAATATCTGACGGAATTCGACGCCCGCAGCCATGCGGCGATGGCCATGGCCCACCTGGGCCTGACCGAGCGCGAGGCCTGGAATATGACGATGACCGGGCTTGTCGCGGCGCTGCGCGCCAAATTCCCGCCGTCCGCCAAGGATTCGCCGGGAGCGCGGGCACCGACCAAGGAAGAGCACGCAGCCACCGAGGCGTGGTACGAGCGGGTGCTGGAAGCCAGGGCATCTAGAAAGAACAAGACGATTCACTGAGTTTGAACGGCTCGCTTCGGCGGGCCTTTTTCATGGGCGCAAGTCATGGCTGAAGGCACCTCCGTAGGCGCGATCTACTACGAAGTCGAAGCGGACACATCGAAGCTGGTCAACAGCACGACCAGTGTGGATGGGTCGCTTGACCAACTGAACAAGACGTTTGCGCGCACTGACAAAGCGGCCAACGACACGCGCTTTCAGATGACGAAGACGGCCGCTGCCGTCAAAGGTCTGGGCGCGGAGTCGGCCGCCGCACGCGCGAATGTGTCGAGCCTGTATGGCGCGCTGGCTGGCCTGGTGTCGCTGCGTGCCGCCCAGGGCCTAATCGAGATGGCCGATGCCTACAACGAGATGGCCGAGCGCATCGCGATGGCCACCTCGAGCGCGGACGAATATGAGCACGTCCAACAGCGCCTACTGGCGACGGCGAACGGCACCTACCGAAGCCTGTCCGAGGCGCAGGAACTGTACGTCCTGACGGCCAGCACGCTCAAGAGCCTGGGCTACGACACTGATCAGTCCATGGACATCGTGGACTCGCTTTCGTACGCCTTCGTGAAGAACGCGACCGCGGCAGATCGGGCGTCTACCACCATCGATGCTGTCACCAAGGCGCTGAACAAGGGCAAGGTCGAGGCCGACGGCTGGCAAACCATTCTGGCGGCCGTGCCGACCATCGTCGACGACTTGGCGGCGTCCACCGGTCGCAGCACGGCAGAGATCCTGGCGCTGGGCGCCCAGGGCAAGATTACCGGCCGCGAGCTGTCCGAGTCACTGCGCAAGTCGCTGGACGATAACAAGGCCGCCGCCGATGGCATGGCGACGACCGTCAAAGACGCCTTCACGAATCTGAAAAACAACCTCTCGGTATTCGTGGGCGAGGCGAACCGCGCCAGCGGCGCCACGCAGCTCATGTCCGGCGCCCTGGTCGCGCTGGGCAACAACATCGATACGGTCGTCAGCCTGCTGATGGTCGCAGGCGCCGGCGCGCTGGCTCGCTATATCGCCCAACTCGGGGCGTCGGCTATCGCAAGCGGCCGAGCTATGCTGGCGGCACGCGCCCAAGCCGCTGAGGAATTGCGGCTGGCCCAGGCGCACATGGCCGCGACCCAGGCCGCGCTGGCCCAGGCTCAGGCAACCGGCGGCTTGACTGCCGCCCACGGACGCGCCGCGGCTGCTGCCGCCGCGCACGCCGCCGCCGTTACTCGAATGCAAGCCGCACAGGCTGCCGTGGTCACCGTGGGGTCTCGTCTACTGGGGTTGCTGGGCGGTCCCGTCGGCATCATTGCGCTGCTCGCGTCTGCCGCCGCATCCGTGGTGACGTTCGGCGGTGACTCGAAATCCGCGTCCGGCAAGGTCGATGATCTGTCCGGATCCGTCGATGGCTTGACCGCATCGCTCAAGCAACTGAACAATGCCGGGCTGTCGTCGGCCGCCGCCAATATCCAAGAGCGGATCGGAGAATCGGCGCGCCTGGCCGTTGAGGCTCAGGACAAGCTCAAGGATCTGCAGCAGCAACTGACCAAAGCGCCGCCGGGATCTGATGCCGCCCGCCAGATCACCCAGCAGATGGCGAACTGGGGCAGCGTTTACGGCGAGGCCCAGAAGAACCTGGACAGACTCCGCGATCGTGCCAAAGAGATCCAGGACATGCAGGGCCGGCGCACGGAAGCCGCAAATGGTCCGTCCTCGACCCAGGCCGACCCGGAGGTTGCAAAGCGCTTGCAGGCCATGCGCGACGAGCTGGAACTGGCAAAACAGACCGGTGTCGCTCGCGCGCGTCTACAGGCCCTCCAGAAACTGGGAGCGAACGCAACAGCCGAAGAGCGCGCCGAAGCCGAGGCGTTGGCGACCCAGATTTACGAGCTGGAGAGCGCGCAGAAGGCCGGCACCAAGACGACCAAGGAGTCCGTTGCGGCTCACAAGGAAGACGCCAAGGTACTCACCGAGCTGGCCACCGAGCTGCTTGGTGCGGGTGAGGCGTCCCGCGAAATGGCGCAGGCCAAGGCCGCCGCGCAACTCAGCAAATTCGCCACGCCGGAGGAGATCGCCCAGGTCAAGGAATTGGCTGGCGCACTGTTCGACCTGAAGCAATCTCAGGCCGATCAGAAGCTGATCAACGAGGCCGACCCCATCCAGGCCGAGATCCAGGGCTACGAGAAGAAACTGGCGGCGTACCAGGACATGCTGGCGCGCAAGGCGATCAGCGACGAGGAGTATTACCAGTACGCCGGGGATCTGGCCAAGCAACACGAAGAGACGATGCTGGCGCTGCAGGAAGAGCGGTTCCGCCAGCAATCGGAATTCAACGACCTCCTGATGACCGGGGTAGAGGCTCTTGGGGAGGCCGCCACAAATACGCTGGTCGGCCTGATTACCCAAACCACAAGCGCCGCTGACGCAGCCAAGGCTTTTGCTGGCGTGATCATGAAAGAAGTGATTGGGTCCGTCGTCAAGATGGGGGTCGAGCAAGCGAAGGCGTGGATCATGGGGCGTGCCGCCGCAGCGGTTGCGGGGGCGGCGTATGCCGCGGGCGTGGCCGGTCAGGTCCAGGCCAATACCGCCCTTGCAGCCCAGGCGACGTTCGCATCGATCAGCGCGATTCCCATCGTCGGCCCCTTCATGGCCCCGGCTATGGCCGCCCAAGCCGCGGTGACTGCTGGGGCCCTGGGGGCTCCGGCCATCCCTGCGGCCGCGATCTCGGCCGGCCGCCAGTACGGCGGCCCAGTCGCCGCCGACGGCATGTACCGCATCAACGAAACCGGCCGGCCAGAGATCCTGAACATGACCAACGGCCAGCAGTTCCTGTTGCCGAACCAGCGCGGCGAGGTGGTCAGCAACCGGGACGCGACGGCGCAGGCAGCCGGGGGTGCGGGGGCTGGGTCGGGCGGCATCCATATCGATCTGGGCGGCATCCACATCAATTCCGTGTGGCCGCTGCCCGACAGCGAGGTCCGCAACCTGGTCGGCCGCATCAATGACGCCCTGCGCGACGGTATGACGCTGAGGACGAAATGAGCAACATCACGGTCTTTTCCCCGAACCTTGTCGGATCGGGCGGCTGCAACGGCCCACGCGGGACGTATGCGCGCATCGGCTGGCACACGGTCACGCGCACGGCCGCGCTGACGGTCAGCAGTGAACGCGCCGGATTCCCTGGAGAGTCGCTGCGCAACCCGACGACTTATGATCGATGGTCGCCCGTGGATACTCCGGCCTGGGCTCAGTTCGACACTGGCCGCCAGACCGATATCGACTACGTGGGTATCGCCAGCCACAATCTGCGCGGCATTGAAATCGCAGTCCAGCACAGCCAGGACGCCGAAACCTGGGCCGATGCCATCGTGCTGACGCCCTCGCGCAATGACGCGCTGCTGGCCTGGTTTGAGCCGGTGACGGCCCGCTACTGGCGGATCCGGATTGCCAGCGGTGCCAATCCCTACATCGGCGTCGTCTACTTGGGCCAGATCCTGGTGATGCCGCGCTCGATCACCGGCGGCCACACGCCGGGCGTGCTGGCGCGCAAGACCGACATCCTGCCCAGCAAATCGGACAGCGGCCAGTTCCTGGGGCGCTCTGTCATCCGCCAGGGCTACGCCACAACCTACCGATGGGACAACCTGCCCGCGCAGTGGTATCGCGACGAGTTCGATCCGTTCGTGGCGGCAGCCGTGAAATACCCGTTTTTCCTGGCTGAGAATCCGCGGCGATGGCCAGACGAGGTGCTGTACGCCTGGACCACGAAAGACGTGAAGCCACGATATGGCCGCGCGCGCGACTGGATGGAAGTTGATCTTCCTGTGGAGGCCCTGGCATGAGCCCGGAAAAGGAAGTGGGCCGCGAATTGCGGACCATCGTTGAGATCGAGCAGGATTTCTGCCAACTCGCCTACGGCGTGGCGCCGTGCGCAGCCGCCCTGGGCGTGACGGGCGACAGAAAGTGCTTCAACACTCTGGCCACCTGCCAGGACCCGGAGCACTACACGCCGGGCAAGCTCGTCGTGCGGTTCTGCAAGCCGACCCAGACGCTGCCGAGCGTGCCGGCAATCCCGCTGGTCGTGGACGTCACTACGGCACCCACGGAGATCAACCCAGGTGGTGCTGGTGGCAACTCCGGGGCACTGGGTAAGCGCGCGCGGGTGACCGTGACTTTCCAGGACGCCCCGCACTCGGACATCGGCGTGGATCCCTACGTCGCCGAGCGCGGATACGACGCTATGGAGCGCGGCACGTTCTGGTCGAAGTGGCTGGCCAGGAATCCCTACTATAACGGCCGCGTGCTGCGCATCCGAGAGGGCTACGTCGGCCAGGATCTGGGCGACATGATCACCCGGACATACCTGATCGACAAGATCGATGGCCCCGACACAAAGGGCCGCGTGAAAGTCACGGCGCTCGACATCCTGGCGCTGGCTGATAACGATAAGGCCCAGGCGCCAGCGGCGTCCACAGGCGAGTTGGTTGCCGAGATCGCCGACATTCCCGCCGGCACGCCCGATCCGGTGACGCTGGCCGAGATCGAGATTGCCGGGGCCGCAGCCGCTGATTACCCGGCGCCCGGCACAGTGCGCATCAACGACGAACTGATGACATACACCGGCGTCACCGTCTCGGGCGAAACCATCAAGCTGACCGGCGTCACGCGGCGCACGGATGGCTCGGAGGCTCAATCGCACAGCGAGGGCGACCGCGTGCAGCTGTGCCTGCGCTACGAAAACGTGCGCGTCGACGCTCTGACGCGTGAATGGCTGGTGGACTACGGCGGCGTGCCGGCCGGTTTTATCCCCTGGTCTGACTGGCAGGCCGAGGCTGATGTTTGGCTGGCTCAATTCGATTTGACGGGCCTCATCACCGAGCCAACCGGTGTACAGGATCTGCTGGCCGAGATCACCGAGCAGTGCCTGTTTTATGTCTGGTGGGATGAGCGTGCGCAGCTGATCAGGTTGGCCGCGATCCGACCGCCAGAATCCGACGTACCGCTGCTGGCGGGGGAGGCCAACATCCTGGCCGATAGCGCCGAGCTGTCCCAGGATCCTGGCGGCCGCTGGTCACAGGTTTGGGTCTACTGGGGCCAGCGTGACCCCACCGAGAAGCTGGACAAGGACTCCAACTACCGGCATTTGCGCGTGCGCGCCGACGTGGAAGCGGAGTCCGCAAACCAGTACGGCGAGCAGCGCATCAAGAAGATCTTCTCGCGCTGGCTGCACAGCGAAGCTCAGGCGATCAACGTCACCACGCGCCTGCTCAATCGCTACCGCGACAACCCGCAGTACATGACTCTGGACCTGGATGCGAAGGACCGCGAGCACTGGACCGGGGACGTCGTGGATGTCGAGCACCGGTCCGTGGTGGACGATACCGGCCTGCCTGTGCGCGTGCGCTGGCAGATCGTCTCGGCCGAGGAAAAGGAGCCCGGTCATTCGGTCACCTACAAGCTGTTTGCCTACGAGTTCAAAATCAGCGGCCGGCCTGGATACTGGATGCCGATCGATGCGCCGGACTATGCGGACGCAACCGAAGAGGAGAAAGAGGCTGGAGCATGGTGGGCCGATGAAAACGGCCTGATTGGGGATGACAAAGGGTTTGCGTGGATTTGATGGAGCGGTAAATGGCGACGTGGACTGAAGTAGATGACACCAGGCTTGAGCCCGGAAAGCCGGCCCGATCGGTGGACGGACTGGCGCTACGGGACAACCCGATTGCGATCGCGGAGGGGGCTGCTGGGGCACCTCGAGTGTCACAACTCGCATGTCCTGAGCCGCAGGCGGGAGAAGTCTATCTGATCTCATCGTGCCCCATGGCGATTTCCGCCGGGCCTGCCGGCAGCTCTGTGATCAACATGTGGCAAGGTTTTGTGATGCCCGCCGATGGCGTGGTCCGGGTTTCATTCACACAGGAATCGCAGAAGCTGGCTGCAGCTGGATCTTTGGTCTGCACGACGCGCGTCATCAAGAACGGGGCGGTCATCCAGTCGTGGGCACGATCAGCGCCGACTGGATCCGGCAGTTATTACGATGACAGGGTGCTGGATGTATCTGTGGCCGCCGGTGACAGGATCTACGCGGACGCCTTCGGCAACACTGGCGCTCAGTGCTACATCCGGAATTTCAAAATTACGAGCGAGACACCGACATGGATGAATTGAGCAACCCGCGCTACGCGAACGCATTTGGCGGCGTCGTAGTTGATCAGCCTAGCGGCGTGCCTCTGTATATCGATTCTGGCGATCTATATCGGCGCATCGTGGCTGGAGATTTTGGTGTTGTCGCGCCATACATTGAATCGGGCGATACGCCCGAGAATCGGCAGCTCGCGCAGCCAGTTGACGGCGCCCGGCTGCGCGCGGTACTGCGCGCTGCGGGTATGGCGAACGAGCAGATTGATGCGCTGTTTGCGGCCGCCGCCTCTGTGGAGATTGTGTAATGCTGAATCGTTGGCAAAAAACAGTTGTCGATCGGCAGGGCAATGTGGTGCCGTGGGCCGCACTCATGATCCGCAGGGAAGCCAACCAGATGCCGGCCACAATCTACCGCGACAGCGAAGGCACGGACCCTTATCCGTCCGGACAGATCACGGCCGATGGCGATGGCTTCGCGTTCTTCTACGCGGCGCCGGGGCTGTATCGGATCACCGGGCAGACCCCGGCTATTGACTGGCGCGATGTCGGCATCGGCGCACCGTTCGACCCGAATGCCCTGGGCACGGCCGCCGCGGCGGATCTGATCGAGAGCCGGTACGACGCGACACCCGGGCGCGTGGTCACGGCTGGCGGGTTTGGCATTGGCGTGCCGGACGACGGCGCTTTGGAGGCCCTGGACGTCGACCTCGATACCGTGCTTATCAGCGGCGACTATTACTGCGCCGACACCTGCGACAACCTGCCCGGCGACTTGCCGGGTTTTCTTTCCGTGCGGGCTGGCGACGATCCGAGTCGAAAATTGCAGCGGTTTGTCGAGGACGATGCGGGAGGGAGGGAGTATTGGCGTATTTTTGACGGAACACCAGGCGCCGAATGGACAAGATCGTTCGCCGGAATCCCCGGCGCCACCTTCGCGGAAGTCGGCGCCATGGCCGAGGACCGGGGCCCGATTATCGTCACCGATCACGGCGGCGCCGTCTATGCCTGGAATGGCAGCGTTTATGCGCCGCTGATCGCGGACGAGACGTATGCCGGCTCGATGAAGCGCGCAACCACCGCCCTGGCGGAGGCGTTAGCAGATGAAGAAACTGTGATTACGCCAAAAACGCTTGGCGATGTCATGAACGCGTATGCCCTGGGCATGGGGCAGACTTGGCAGGATGTGACGGCAAGTCGAGCGGGAGGAGTTATTTATACAAACACCACCGGACGGCCAATTGCTGTCGCGATCTCAACCAGCAATGGCGCTGCTGTTAACTTTCTTAAAGTCAATGGGGTTGAGGTATCCATTTCGGTGGGCAATGGCGCAAATCCATTTAGTACCGCACTGGCAATCGTTCCCCCGGATGGAACGTATGAGTTTTCCCCGACCTCGATTTATAAATGGGCGGAGCTTCGATAATGAAATACTACAAATCCGCCTCCGGTGATGTCTACGCCTATGAATCCGACGGCTCTCAGGACGCCTGGATCAAGCCCGATCTAGTACCGATGACCCAGGCTGAAATCGACGCGCACCTTAATCCGCTCACGCCTGAACCTCCCAGCTACCCGCAATTCACGGCGCTCGAAATGCTGGATCTGTTTACCGAGGCCGAGCAACTGGCTGTGGTCGAGGCCACGATGTCGGTGCCAGCCGTCAAGCTCTGGTATGACCGTCTCATCGCCGCCATGTTCGTGACCTACGAGGATCCCCGCGTAGAGGCCGGACTTCAGGCGCTGCTCGATGCCGATCTCCTGACGCCGGAGCGAAAAGCGGAGATCGTCGCGGCGATGCAACCGCCTGCAGCAGACTGACCGGCCTCGCGCCGGTTTTTCGTTTTTGACCCGCCCTGCGCGGGTTTTTTTCGTCCAAAGGAACGACACGACATGCAACCACCGGAAAACATCGATGCGCGGGTCTGGGCGTGGCTGATCGGGGCGGCCGGCGCGGTCATCTCGATGCAGTTTATCCGGGGCCTGACATGGCCGCAGAAGCTCGTCATGGCGGTGTCAGGCACGGTCATGTCCGTGGTACTGACTCAGCCGGTTGTCGAGTTCGTGGGCATGCCGGCGGGCTGGGCTGACGGCGTGGCGTTTCTCGTCGGGCTGTTTGGATGGTCGGCCGTGGGGTCGATCATCGCGGCGATCCGCAAGGCCGACTGGTGGGGGTTGATCCAGGACCTGGCGCGCCGGCTGATCGACCGGCTGCCAGGCCGGGGAGGGCAGTGACATGTGGACATGGATCTATGTGGCCGCGCATCTGCTGATTGCGCTGGCCTGCACCTGGGCGGTGCTCTCGCCGCGCATCAATGACGGGCTATTTGGCAAGTTTGCGCTCCTGCTGCTGTGCTTTGCCTCGCTGGCGTGCGCCGGCTGGGCGCTGCGCTGGCCAGTGAGCGTGGATCGATCGGAGGCCCTGTTTGCCGCGGCCATCGCCTGCATGGCGTTGCGGTGCTACTGGCTCAAGACGTGGGCGCCGGGCCTGCGCCGGCACATCAAACGGAGGATTCGCAAATGCAACTGACTGAGCATTTCGCGCTGGCCGAGCTCATTCGGTCGGACACGGCCACGCGCCTGGGCATCGACAACACGCCCACACCCCACCACCTGGCCAGCCTGCATGTGCTGGCGGCGCACCTGGAGAGCGTCCGCGCCCTGCTGGGGCACCCGATCATCATCACGTCCGGATATCGGTCGCCGGCGCTCAATCGCGCTGTGGATGGGTCGGCAACGTCGTCGCATTGCGAGGGCCTGGCCGCCGATTTCCACGTCCCCGGGTTCGGCCCGGACCAAGCCGTGGCGCAGGCCATCGCGGATTCGGCCCTGGAGTTCGACCAGTTGATATTCGAGCAGGCGCGCACACACTGGGTCCACCTGGGGGCAGGGGAGCGCATGCGCCGCGAGGTGCTGTCCTGGCGATCGGGCCGGGGGTATCAGCGCGGCATCGTGAGGATCGAATGATCGCCGCTGCACTCAAGGCCCTGGCCGGCTGGCGGGGCTACGCGGCGGCGGCTGTGGTGGGCGGGTTGATTCTGGGCGCCGTCGGCGTGACTGTGACGCGCTGGTACTACAGGGCAGAGATCGCCGGCATGGAGCGTGACCAGGCCCAGCAAATAGCAGACGCCCAGGCGCTGGCCAGGGCAACAGAACAGCGCCGTTGGGCGGCGCGAGAGGGAGTTATCAATGATGCCAAAGAACAGGCCGCCGCAGCGGCCGCTGATGCTGATCGTGCCCGCGCTGCTTCTGAGCGCCTGCGCCAGCAAGTCGCCCGTCTCCGTGCGGGCTCCGGAGATTCCGCCGCTGCCGGCCGAGGCCAGGGTCAGTCAGGTGCCGACACCCTCGATCTGCTCATCCGGCTGCTCAGCGGGCTGGACGACGCTGGTCGAGACGTCAGCCGATACGCTGACCGACTCCGAATAGCGGGGCTGGCGTGCGAGCGGGCCTACGAGTCGCTGCGGTGATCTTGACGCGGTAAAAAATAGCCGCCTGCAGGCGGCGGCCATATTTTCCCCGAACAATGAACTCAGAGTTTCAATCCACGCGTCGAAGCGCGAAACCAAAGCATAAAATCATTGCGCACTCGGTGCAAGAGTGGCGATGACTTGGGCGGCGATCGTGCGCCGCCAGTCCTCTTCCGTGCCCGGATACCATGCGGGCGTGCGCACCGCGTGGTAATCGTTGGTCCAGGTCGGAGGCTCGCGCTGGATGTCGGCCTCCATTCGGCCGGTGGGGCTTTGGTAGACGACCGCGTACCAGGTTGAGGTCTCTGTCGCGCCGTTTGTCAGATCGATAGCCATGGTGCTCTCCACTTTATTGGTGATCCAGTCGGTAAGCCGCATGCCCGCGGCCCGGCTCTCGCGCACCCAGCGCGCCTTGGTGGCGGCCGGGACGCGCAGATGAATGAGGGCGTCTGTCATACGCCGTCCTGCAGGCGCATGCGTGCTTGCAGCTCGTCGTACTTGCGCTGAGCGGCGTGACCAGCCTTGATGCTGGCCTGGTACTCGACCCACTCGGGATGTGCTTCGATCCTGGCGCGAGCGGCCATGATCTCGTCGTAGCGGTCTTGCATGAGGCCCAGGCGCCAGATCGCACCAGCCGCACCGGCGGGGGCCTGGGCCTTTTCGGCGGCGGTCAGCGGGCGGATGGAAACATCACGGTGGATCTCGTCGCCGTAGGTGAGGTCGATGTCGATATGGCGGCGGCCGGTGTCGCCGCTGACGTTGGATTCGACGTCCTGGAAGTGTTCGGCCGACAGTGTGAACTCGACCTTGACGGTCTTGCCGTTGTCGATCCAGGTGACGGTTTCGGTGGAGATGGTCTGGTACATGACGTTGATCCTATCAGGATGCCTGGTGCCGCCAGGGCGGGGTGTCGTGATCTCGATCACCATGACTACATAATACTATCGTTTAGACGATAGTGTCAAATAGGTATTTACCCTATCTCATAGGCCTGTTTGATCCGTGCGTCAGCGTCCCGCAGCTGCACAACCGCCCGGGCGACATTGCTCGTTGGACAGCCGGTTTCCCGGGCCGCGTCGGCCTGCTGCTCGCCAGCCACCAGCACCAGCCTGGCGGCGGTCAAGATCGGTTTGCTGTGCATCCGCAGGAGCGAGGCGAGGGCGTCGAATTGTGCGTCGGTCATGGCGATATGCTATCAGGTAAACGATTGCGGTGGGCGCAAAAAAGCCCGCGCTGTGGCGGGCTGATGTGTGACCAATGCGTGACCCAAGCAGATTGAAATCTGTATGAATTCACAGTATTATAAAAACAGGATAGCGCCGTATGGCGTTGATAAATAAAGATTTTATTTCCGTGAATTGCTAGGGCGTGAGACTCGAAATCAGGCGTACGGTTTCCCCGTACCGTGGGTTCGAATCCCACCCTCTCCGCCAGATATCCCCTGTAAGTCATCGATTACAGGGGATTTTCTTTGTCTGGATGATTTGTTGACCTGCATC
>Ga0222427_100614_pt1 | contig 43055 bp, 46 predicted proteins | sample 2B20Ametagenome_FD_182890 | JGI IMG/M metagenome (GOLD analysis project Ga0222427, IMG submission 182890) | Enriched microbial communities from leaf-cutter ant dump, University of Wisconsin, Madison, United States - 2B20A (version 2) | ecosystem: Environmental > Terrestrial > Nest > Insects nest...
GGCCGTTGGGCTGTTGCAGGCCGATCATCACGAACTGACCGTTCTCGAAGCGCAGGCCCGGGTCACGGGTGCACTTGAAGCTGAACAGGGTGTCGTTCCAGTGGTGCACACTGAGGACACGTTCGTGGTTCATGTTGCTCATGTAAGGAGGCTCCTGAGAAAAACGCAGCGCTAAAACCGAGAGCGCGATTGCGCGGTAGTTTAATGCGGAGGAAAATATCTGTTAAATGAATTATCAAGATATGTCTTATCGGTTATATAGATATGCGATTTACACTTCGTCAGCTTCAGGTCTTCGTTGCCGTCGCCCAGCATCAGAGCGTGTCACGTGCCGCCAGCGTGCTGGCGTTGTCGCAGTCGGCGGCCAGTACCTCCATCACCGAACTGGAGCGGCAATCCAGTTGCCAACTGTTCGATCGTGCGGGCAAGCGCCTGAGCCTCAATGCCCTGGGCCATCAGTTGCTGCCCCAGGCCGTGGCGCTGCTCGACCAGGCCAAGGAAATCGAGGATCTGCTCAACGGCAAATCCGGTTTCGGCTCGCTGGCGGTGGGCGCTACGCTCACCATCGGCAACTACCTCGCCACCCTGCTGATCGGCAGCTTCATGCAGGTGCACCCGGAAAGCCAGGTCAAGCTGCATGTGCAGAACACTGCGCATATCGTGCAACAGGTGGCTCACTACGAAATTGATCTGGGTCTAATCGAGGGCGACTGCAACCATCCGGACCTGGAGGTGCAGCCCTGGGTCGAGGATGAACTGGTGGTGTTCTGCGCGCCGCAGCACCCGTTGGCGCAACGCGGCAGCGCCAGCCTCGAGGAGCTGACCCGCGAGGCCTGGATCCTCCGCGAGGAAGGCTCCGGTACGCGACTGACCTTCGACCAGGCCATGCGCCATCACCGCTCGGTGCTGAACATCCGCCTGGAGCTGGAACATACCGAAGCGATCAAGCGCGCCGTGGAGTCCGGCCTGGGCATCGGTTGCATTTCCCGCCTGGCCCTGCGCGATGCGTTCCGCCGCGGCAGCCTGGTACCGGTGGAGACACCGGACCTGGACCTGGCGCGGCAGTTCTTCTTTATCTGGCACAAGCAGAAGTACCAGACATCGGCGATGCGGGAATTCCTCGAACTGTGCAGGAGCTTCACTGCCGGTGTACGGCGTAGCGACGAGATCGTCCTGCCAAGCATCGCCTAGAGCAGAATGACAGCCCACACCAGCGCCACCATGGTCAGCGCCACGAACTGCGCGGCGCTACCCATGTCCTTGGCGTTTTTCGACAAGGGATGGCGATCCAGGGAAATACGGTCGATCGCCGCCTCCACCGCAGAGTTGAGCAATTCGACGATCAAGCCGAGCAGACACACCGCGATCAGGATGGCCCGCTCGGCGCGGCTGACATCCAGCCAGAATGCCAGCGGCACCAGGATCACGTTGAGCAGCACCAGTTGGCGGAACGCCGCCTCACCCGAGAACGCCGCACGCAGCCCGTCGAGGGAATAACCTGCGGCATTGAAAACACGTTTGAAACCGGTCTGGCCTTTGAAGGGCGACATAGAGAACCACTTCCCACTGTGGAAAGCGGTGCAGACTAGTGCACCGCGGGTCAAAAAACCGTGAAGGTCGGCAGATCAGCTGGAGGAAACGGATTCCAGCTGTTGCAGCAGCAAGGCGGCCTGGGTCCGGGTACGGACGCCCAGCTTGCGGAAGATCGCGGTCACGTGGGCCTTGATGGTCGCCTCGGAGACATTCAGCTCGTAGGCGATCTGCTTGTTCAGCAGGCCTTCGCACACCATGGTCAGTACGCGGAACTGCTGCGGCGTCAGACTGGCCAGGCCTTCGCTGGCGGCCTTGGCCTCAGCTGAGACATCGACCTTCTCGAAGGCCTGCGGCGGCCACCAGACTTCACCGTCGAGCACCTTGCGCACCGCATCCTGGATGTCTTCCAGCGGGCTGGATTTGGGAATGAAGCCACTGGCGCCGAATTCCCGGGACTTGACGACGATGGAAGCTTCTTCCTGGGCCGACACCATCACCACCGGGATCTGTGGATATTGCCCGCGCAGCAGCACCAGGCCGGAAAAACCGTAGGCCCCCGGCATGTTCAGGTCGAGCAGGACCAGGTCCCAGTCGGATTTCTCGGCGAGGCGGGTTTCCAGTTCGGCGATGCTGGCGACTTCCACCAGACGCACATCGGTCCCCAGCCCCAGGGTCACGGCCTGGCGCAGGGCGCTGCGAAACAGCGGGTGGTCATCGGCAATCAGGATTTCGTAGGTGGCCATCGATCTAATGATCCTGTTCTGTGCTGGATCCGGAAGTTTCATCATTATGAAGCAAAGTGCAACACTTGCCCCTTGGACTATAGGAAGGGCTTGAGGCGCTGATGGACGGCGTCATCGATATCCAGTGGCAACTGGAACTTGGCCCCCAGGTAGTGGGTGCTGAAGACATCGAGGTAGGCATCCAGCGCCTGTGCCGCGCTCTGGTCACCGGCCAGCTCCAGGCACATCGCCGCCACTTCCGCAGTGCAGAAGTGGTCGTCGCGCTTGGAGCGGCGCAAGCGGTAGCGGGAAATCTGCTCGGGCTCCAGGCTCAACACCGGGAAGCGGTCCAGATACGGACTCTTGCGGAACATCTTGCGCGCTTCGGTCCAGGTCGCATCCAGCAGGATGAACAGCGGACGCTTGCCCGACTGCGGACGCACCTCGGTGACGACCCGCGAAGGCTCGACGAACTCGCCGGGGAATACGATGTAAGGCTGCCACTGAGGTTGATCGAGCAAGGCCAGCAGTTGTTCGTCCACTACCGTGCGTTGCCAGCCGAAGGCACTGGTGTCGTCGATGATATCGGCGATCAACCAGCCAGTATTGGTCGGCTTGAGCGGCTCGGTATCGTGCATCAACAGGCACACTGCGGATTCAGCGGGCACCCGCGGACGCCAGGCGCATAGGCAATAGTCGAAGATCACCCGGCAGTCAGGGCAACGCGGGGCGCGTGAACCACGGGCGACAAAGGGTTTGACGCTACGGGCCAGGCGTTCGGCGCGCAGGCGCGAGACAGCATGGCTCATGAAGACATTCGGCGAGAAAGGGTAACGAAAGGCACTGCGGACACTCAGCGGGGCGAAGTCGGCGGCAGTTTACGGCACAACGCTTTACCGTGCAGGGAAATCTCCTACTCCACTATAATCGCGGACTTATTGATGGTTGCGACTGACTGCGCTCGTGACGGAACACGGCGTGCGGATGCGGGTCAAAGCGCCAGTTACCGAATCTGGAGAAGTAAATGCTGCGTTTCATCGCCCCTACCCTGAGCCTGCTGCTGGTCCTGCCGCTCGCCGCCAATGCCGCGTCCAAACAGGAATACGAACTGACCCAGATGCTGGAGAAAGTTGCCCGGGACAGCAGCGTCGGCACCCCGCGTGCGATCAACGAAGACATCCTTGACCAGGGCTACACCGTCAAGGGCCCTCAACTGATCAACCACCTCAGCGTTCGCGCCAGCCACGCCCAGCAGATGCGCGCCAACCCGGACAAGGTGCGTGACCAACTGGGTGCCAGCGTTTGCAGCAACAATGGCTATCGCCAGTTGATGGCACGCGGCGCAGTGATGACCTACCAGTTCACCGAGTACAAGACCAACCGCCCGGTCGCCGTAGAAAACTTCAACGCCCAGAGCTGCGGGATCAACGGCAAGAAGAAATAACCCGGAGTTCTACATCATCTGACTGCTTTCGCGCCGTTGCTCCTCATCGGCGCGCAACTCAGCGACCAGCGCCTGCAGATAGCGCGAGCGTCGCTCACCGCCCTCCAGCCGACGCAAGCATTCCTCTTCAATACTCAGGTTATTGGCCCGAGCCGCATTTTGCAGAAGTCGGAACAACTGGCTATCGACCTCAAGACTGACGAGTTGCATATGCAACCTCCCTGTGCAACGTACCGTTAAGGATCAGTTAAACAGAGCATCGGGGAAATTGGATCCGATCTGACGAGCGGCGCGCCAGAGCGTCCGAAAGCGAATAAAGCGACCATTTGTCATGACCGTATGCGCCTATGTCCAACGAAGCGCAAACGCACGGCAGGGTCTAGATTGATTACAAATACCTTTCATCTTCCGGACAGACAAAGGAGGCTGTCCGCGACCAATCCATGCCGCTACAACATCCCGAGAACGACAAAACGAAGGGATCAGGTTTTGCTGTAAAAAGGAGACGTTTGAATGCCTTATCTTTCCAACGAGCTGCTTGCCAGCCATTTCAAGAACCAGGGAATCGACCTCGATCACATTGACCGGCAACTGAGCCTGGTCGCCGCCAACAGCCCCAACCTGCCCCTGTACCGGGACATGATCCTCACCGTGTTGCGCATGGCCCATGACGACAGCAACCGCTGGAACGCCAAGATCACCTTGCAGGCACTGCGCGAACTCGATCACGCCTTCCGGGTGATGGAGCAGTACAAGGGGCGACGCAAAGTCACGGTATTCGGCTCGGCGCGTACGCCGGTCGAGCACCCCATGTACGCCCTTGCCCGGGAACTGGGCGCTACCCTTGCCCAATCCGGGCTGATGGTAATCACCGGTGCCGGCGGCGGCATCATGGCCGCCGCCCACGAAGGCGCCGGGGTCGACAACAGCCTGGGCTTCAACATCACCCTGCCCTTCGAACAACACGCCAACGCCACGGTGGACGGCACCGACAAGCTGCTGCCGTTCCACTTTTTCTTTATCCGCAAGCTGTTCTTCGTCAAGGAAGCCGATGCCCTGGTGCTCTGCCCTGGCGGGTTCGGCACGCTGGATGAGGCTCTCGAAGTACTGACCCTGATCCAGACCGGCAAGAGCCCGCTGGTCCCCGTGGTACTGCTGGATGCGCCGGGTGGCAGCTTCTGGCAGGACGCACTGGCGTTCATCAAGCGACAACTGGAAGAGAACCGCTACATTCTGCCCAGCGACCTGAAGCTGCTGCGCCTGGTCCACAGTGCCGACGAGGCCGTGGCGGAGATCAACCAGTTCTATGCCAACTACCACTCCAGCCGCTGGCTGAAGAATCAGTTCGTGATCCGCATGCAACACCCCTTGAGTGAAGCGGCGCTGCTGGATATGCAGGAATCCTTCGCCGACCTGCGCCTGAGCGGAGACTTCAGCCAGCACGCCTACTCAGGACCGGAACAGGACGAGGTCCGCTTCAGCCATCTGCATCGTCTGGTCTTTGCCTTCAATGGCCGCGACCAGGGCCGCCTGCGGGAGCTGGTGGACTTCATCAACCTGCCGGAAAATCGCGAAACGGCGCAACCACTCCCAGCAGCAGCGCAACGCACTCGGCAGCCCCTCAAGGTCACTTGAGAGCCGTCAATCGTCCAGGCTTCGGCCGCTCAACAAGCGGCCGACTCTCTCCATGGAAAAACCACGGTAGACCAGGAAGCGGGTCTGCTTGGCCCGCTCGCGCGGGTCGCCTGGCAGTTGTCCGGAAAACTTGCGCTGCCAGACATCCGCCAACTGCGCCTGCCAGTCGATATCGGCCTCTCGGAGCGCCTGCTCAACATCAGCACGCGGCAAGCCACGCTGGGTCAACTCTTCGCGAATACGCGACGGGCCATAGCCCGAGCGTGCACGGGAGCTGATGTAGCTTTCCAGATAACGGGACTCGCTCAGCAGCCCCTCGTCCGCCAGGCGGTCGAGTTCGTGCTCGATCATTTCAGGAGAGGCGCCGCGCTGACGCAACTTGCGCGTCAGCTCGGCTCGACCGTGCTCGCGGCGTGCGAGCAGGTCCATGGCTGTCCGCCTTACGGCGACGGGTGTGTCGAGTACAACGGACATGAGGGTCAGAAGTCGGCGTCAGCGTCGGCCAGGTCTTCCGCAGACTCGCTCTCGGCAGCAGCTTTGCCAGCAGCGTCGACGGCACTTGGATTCAGCAGTTTTTCGCGAATCTGCTTCTCGAGGGTTTCGGCGATTTCCGGGTTCTCGGCGAGGAACTTGGCCGAGTTGGCCTTGCCCTGACCGATCTTGCTGCCCTGGTAGCTGTACCAGGCGCCGGATTTTTCCAGCAGGCCATGCAGCACGCCCAGGTCGATGATCTCGCCGTTGCGGTAGATACCCTTGCCGTAGAGGATCTGGAACTCGGCCTGACGGAACGGAGGAGCGACCTTGTTCTTGACGATCTTGACGCGGGTTTCGCTACCGACCACCTCGTCGCCTTCCTTCACCGCGCCGGTACGGCGGATGTCCAGGCGAACCGAAGCGTAGAACTTCAGGGCGTTACCACCAGTGGTGGTTTCCGGGCTGCCGAACATCACGCCGATCTTCATGCGGATCTGGTTGATGAAGATGACCAGGCAGTTGGCGTTCTTGATATTGCCGGTGATCTTGCGCAGGGCCTGGGACATCAGGCGGGCTTGCAGGCCCACGTGCATGTCGCCCATTTCGCCTTCGATCTCGGCCTTCGGTACCAGGGCGGCTACGGAGTCGACGATGATCACGTCGACGGCGTTGGAGCGCACCAGCATGTCAGTGATTTCCAGGGCCTGTTCACCGGTGTCCGGCTGCGAGACCAGCAGGTCGTCGACGTTCACGCCCAGCTTGCCGGCGTACTCGGGATCCAGGGCGTGCTCGGCGTCGACGAAGGCGCAGGTAGCGCCGGCTTTCTGGGCCTGGGCGATCACCGACAGGGTCATGGTGGTTTTACCGGACGACTCAGGACCGTAGATTTCGACGATACGGCCTTTTGGCAGGCCGCCGATGCCGAGGGCGATGTCCAGGCCCAGGGAACCGGTGGAGATGGCCGGGATCGCCTGGCGCTCGTGGTCGCCCATGCGCATGACCGCGCCTTTACCGAATTGACGTTCGATCTGACCCAGGGCCGCAGCCAAGGCACGCTTCTTGTTGTCGTCCATTGAAGTCCTCACGTAATCGATAGGGCCTGACGGCCAGAAACAACTGTATAAGTAGCCAGTATTATTCCACAGGGAATTATTTCCGCCTACCCCCGATTCGTGAATTACTCCGCACCAAGCTGTAACAAGCCGTCTAGCGCGGCGATTACCGTTTGTCGGCGCACCGCATCGCGGTCACCGTCGAAGTGTCGGCGCTCGCTGGTGACGTGCTCGCCGTCGGCCCAGGCCAGCCATACGGTACCTACCGGCTTGGCCGGCGAACCACCGTCCGGCCCGGCAACGCCACTGACCGCCACGGCAAAGCGCGCTCCGCTGGCAGCCCGGGCACCACGGACCATGGCCTCGACCACCTCCTGGCTGACCGCACCGACCTGGCCGAACAATGCCTCCGGCACCTGCAACTGGCGGGTCTTCTGCGCATTGGAATAAGTAACGTAGCCGGCCTCGAACCAGGCCGAACTGCCGGGGATACGCGTGATCGCTTCGGCGATGCCGCCACCGGTGCAGGACTCGGCGGTGGTCACTTGGGCATTGAAACGGCGCAGATGTTCCCCCAGCCGGGTGGAAAGAACGGTGATCGGGTCCATGGCAGGCTCCTTGGAAAAACTGCCCTACCCTACACCACTCAGAACGCCAGTGCGCGCACGTAGGCCTGGCAGGCGCGCAATGCGATCAGTCCTTCGTCACCGTCGCCGGTGATGGCGACAATTCGTCGAGCATGCGCCGGGTCAAGTCGGGCTCGCGGGGGATCATGAACCACGCCGCCGGCGCCGGCGGCGGCAGGCACAGTGGTGCTGTCGGCGTCGCTGGCGAGGAGGACTGACAACCGCAGATCAGCAGTAGCCAGCCGGTCGCGCAGACGAGCCTGAGTCTGTTGGGCATCGCTAAGCTCCCGAGAATGAAGTTGGTCGGCGGACTGCACGCGCTGCTCCAGGGCCAGGCGCCGCTGCTGTTCTTCCTGCAACTGCGCAGCAGCGCCCTGCGCCAGTTGCAGGCGTTCGCGGTCATATTCACTTTCGCGCAGGGCCATTTCCCGCCCATGGCGCCACGCCTGGACCTGCCAGGTCAGCGCACAGGCCGCCAGTACCGCCAATACAACGGCGACCGCATTCACACGGCTCAACACAGCACCTCCCGCGCCCGGGCCCAGAGCTTGAGACGGTCCTCCAGGCCGTTGAGGCCGCCATTGATATGCCGGGTGATGCGGTTGAACTCGCCGCGATCAGCAAGCTGATTCAACCCGCGAGAATGCCAGAACCAGGCCGCCGATTCGGTGGCCCACTGGGGTTCTTCGAGCATCTGTGGCCGGGCCAGCAGGCGTTCGTCCTGGAACAGGGCAACGCTGCAGGCGCGATAGTTGTTGCGCCCGGTGATCTGGATCAGGCCACGGCCGCAATACAGCTGGCCATCGCCATCGGCCTCCGGCGTATTGCCCAGACGCAGGGCCAGGTTGCCGGTGTCGTAGCGAGCCAGGTATTGCTCGCCACCCAACTCCTTCACATAGCGCAGCTGCCCCGACTCATGACCGATCTGGGCGAGAAAGGCGGCCATCCGCCGCGGATTGTCGATGCCCCAGTGCGCCATGGCGGCATTCAGGGCCGGAACGAAAACGCCCGCTGAAGAGCGGGCGTTGGGGTAGATACGGAAGAGATCGGCTTCGGTCAGATTCATTTAGGCCCCTCGCTCTGCTCGGCCTTGAGCGGTTTGGTTTGTGTGGTTTTCCGGCTTTTCGCCGTGGACTTGCCCTGGTTAGTGCCGTTGCATTGCACGGTGGTATCCCAGCCAGAAGCAGTGAACGTCTGGGTCACGGTATCGATCAGGTAATCGCCATCGAGACCATCCTTGAAACCTTGCACCCGCAGCATGCGTTCGGCGAACAGGTCGGTACGCCCGGCCATCTCCAGGTAGACCGTGGCGGTGCTGCGCTTGAAAGCCTCCAGACGTGCCTTGGCTGCTTGCTCGGCGGCTGATCTGTTCGGATAGATGTGACGATCGACGAACACCGCCTCGATATCCTCCGGAGCGTTTTCATTGGACGCCTCTGCAGTATTCTGCTGTCCCGTCGCCTGATCCTGATGGCGGGTCTGCACCGCCTTGACCGTGCCCCTGTCCTGGAGGTGAAACTTCCAGCGCCGGACGTCGTGCATCCCTACGCTTACCACCCCAAGGTCCTTGCCACTGGCGCTCTTGCCGGCCTGCCGCGGCAGCACCAGCAGCGCTCCGTCGGCAATCTTGGCGGTACAGCCATACTGCACGGCGATGCGAGTAACAAAGTTGAAATCCGATTCATTGAGCTGATCGACCCGAGGAATGACCGTGGTGACCGGACACTGCGGCTGCCAGCCGTTGCGCGCGGCGATATCGCGAACGACCTGTTGCAGAGCGATGCTTTCCCAGCTTCCACTGCGAATGGTCTTTCCAGTACCGCGCATGTCCGCCGACTTGCCACGGATCGCCATGGTCGAGGGCGGGCCGGACAGGTCGATCTGGTCCACTGTGTAGCGTCCCAGCCGTGTCAGCTCCTGACCTGCATAACCCAGATAGACTTCCAGTTGCGCACCACGCGCAGGCAAGGCCAATGCACTGTCGCGATCATCGAGGCTGAGTTCGAAATCATCGGACTCCATCCCCGCCTTGTCGGTGGTACGCAACAACAGCACACGGTCGTTGATCAGCGCAGTGATGTCCTTGCCATCGGCAATGACGCGAAATACAGGCTGCATGTTCAGGCTCCAGAAAAAACAAACCCCGCACAAGGCGGGGTCTGATGCTGCGAATGACTCAATCCCACAGCATGACCGTGGCATCGGTCGCGGCGGACAACTGCGGCAGCCTGATCAGGACACCGGCGCGAAACGGTTGGGCCTCATCGGCCAGCCCCTGGTTGGCATCCAGAACCGCTTCGACACATCCGCGCAGATGCCCGTAGTAGTGCTGGCACAAGGTATCGAGCAGATCCCCCTCAGACGTTCTGCATATCGTCGCCATAGCTCACGAACTCCAATGTGAAGGCTTGCTGGCCCGGGATGCCGCCAGCCATGAGGTTGTCCTGGGTTTCGCTGACGCTGACCAGGCACCAGTTACCGAGAATCTCCCCGTAGCCGGTGCTGAGGCTCAGCGGTTGCAACTGCTGACCGATGCTGCGCAGGCGTTGCAACTGACCGAGCCCGCCCCTGAACGTGGGGAAGATAGCCCCTTCGAGGGTGATCTTGTCCTCGCCCATCGCGATCGCCTGCTGCGCCTTGCTGCGCGATAGACGATCCTGGCCGGCCCAGTTGAAGGCCTTGGTCCGCTTGAACTGGTTGAAGGCTGCGGTATCGAGGTTGAAGTAAAAGGCCTCTGCCCCGTTAGTCAGCGGCTGGAGAATCAACAGATGCGGGAACGGTTTGACCGCATCCTCCGCCGGGGTGGTCTGGGGTGCGAACGACCCGGTCGGCAGGATCGTCCCTAACGAGGGACTGATCTTGCCCGCAACCCGGTTGATCGCGGCAGCGGCCTTGCCCGCCTGTTCCGAAAAGCTTTCCAGACGGCTCTCGACCTCAGCGATCACGCTGACCGCCTGGTTGTACTTTACCGCAACCATCCCCACCGTCGACTGCGCCACCTCGATGGCGCGCATGGTGCGTTGCAGTTTTTTGCCAATTGCCTCGCCCACGAAGGGCAGGTTTTCCAGCTCGGTGGCTGCACCGGTGATATCGCTGACGGCGCCATTCAAGGGCCCCAGCATTTCATCGGCACTGCGCCGCCCGGCTTCGCCCGCCGCTACCAGCGAGCGCAGGCTGGATTGCATTGATTCCATGTAGGCCATGCCGTCTCCTCAAGCGATGTAGGTGGTCGCCGGGTTATCCCAGAGCGAACTGCCCTGGTTTGCCTTTGCGGCAAGATCACTGAACATTTGCTGGATAGCGGGTGCCAGCATGCGCACCAGGTCGTTGGGGTCGGTGATGTTGCCCTGTACCGTGATCGGGATGCTGGGGGAAAGGACAATGTTCTGCTGGACCGGACCGGAAGCCGTCGTGGGCAACGAACTGTTGCCCGGAAGCGGCGGCGACGCACCGGCCGACACGGCATCGAGTGGGTGGACAACCGATACCCGCTCCAACCCTGGCATGTCCGCCGCTTGCCCCTCGCGCCACGAGCGGGAAACTTCACCGACATGCCGATCGACCGGTGAACTCGAGTTGCTCGTCGCCGCGATCTGCGTCTGCGGTGAAGTGGATGGTTTCTCCTTGTCGCCACTGCCGCTCCAGAGTCTTCCCAGCCAGGCACCGAAGTCCGCCCCCGCGTCAGCACCAAGCGAGGCACCGACCATGCCGCCAATGGCTGCCCCCACACCAGGTATGGGGATAAGAACCTGTCCTATGGCTGCGCCGATGGCACCACCGGCCATCGAGCCACCCGCCGTTCCCGCCGCTGTTCCAAGCCCCTCGGCTCGCTCTTCGGGCGTGGTCGCATTGCGAACCACGTCCAGAGCCATCATGGCGCCATCGACCAGGCTCGCGCCCGGCAAACGCTTTAGCGCGCCCTTCATGGCGCCCATGGATAAAGAGGAACCGAAACCCGGCGAACTGACCGCTCGGCGGCCCCCCGAGAAACTCGAGCCTAAAAAATCGCCGAGAACCCCAGAACCGTAGATATCGTCATGCTGCGAAAAGCGCATGTTTTCGGAGTCGTCGCCTGCCCCGCCTCGCCGGCCTCGGTTTTTCACTTTCCCCTGGGCTCGTTTTTTATTGCCCGAGGAGCCCGCAAAACCCATGGCCGGCGAATCACCTGGAACTCCGGAGTTGTAGGCAAAATCCCGCGGCCCTACGCTGATCTCATGAATGTCATTGCCAAATATGTTCTGCTGGCCTTTCTTTTTCTTTGCCTTCTCTTTCCGACCTTGCTGCTGATTGCCCGACACGGTTGCCTTTTCAGGGGGCCGGACTGCATTCGTCTCCACCCCGGATCCCGTCGTGTTTTTTCTACCGCCGTAGCCATCGCCCGCATTGCCGACAGGCCGCCAGCGCAGATCGCCCATGTTCACCACACGCACGTCTACCGGCTGGCTGCGAGCGGCCAGGCTGCCACCCGCATTGCTCGCCGCGGCGGGCCCATCATTACTTGAACCTCCGAGCCCAAGGGCGTCGAGCGCAACCCTGGTCAGCGAAGCAGCGACAGAACCTCGACCTTGCCCGCCGGCACTCCCGGAGGACTGCTTGTACATGCCGCGCCCTACATCCAGGACGCCCTTGCCGATCCTGTAGGCACCAGCGGCTGCTCCCAACGCCGCTACACCCGCCGCAAGACCGGAAAGCACCAACACTACTGGCTGGCACTTGTTCATCAGATCCGTCACTGCCTGGGTGACGGTGGTGAAACCTTCTGCTGCCTTTCCAACGTAAGGCAGCAGAATCGCGCCATAGCTGCGCTTCAATTCCTCCAGGGAGTTGGAAGCGGCCTGCAACTGATAGCCAGGGTCCGCTCGACGCTGATCCATCTGGCTGTCGAGCGCACCACTGCCCTGTGCCGAGGCCTCCATGGCGGTGGCATAACCTTTGCGGGCCTGTTCCGAGCCCATTGCCTTTTCAAACTGACTGGCGTTTTCGACCACAGTGCCTGGTTTCAGTGTGGCAAGGGCACCTTTGATGTTCTCCACGCCCGCTGCCGCATCGATCCCCCCGGCCGCTTGGGCCTGGGTCATCGCGCCGAGCTGCTGGGCGGCATAACCGCCTTTCAGCCCCTTTGCAGTCATCTCCGGCAACAACTTGGTGACCGACCGGGTCATCTCGGCGATCCGCAGTTCACCCGCAGCTGCTTGCGCGGCATAGCCACCGAGCACCGACTCCATCTTGGCGCCCGAGTCGACATCCGACTTTGACAAGGCTACGGCCAGTTGCACCGCCTCCTTCTGATCCACCCCCTGACTGACCGAGAACTTCGCCACCGACGGCGCCAGTTCCAGGGCCTTGTCCAGCTTGAGCCCCTGTTGAACCAACTGACCAATCAGACCTACTGCGCCAGCGGCATCCATTCCCGTGTCGCGCGAAATCTCGCTGGCTTTGCCAGAGACCAGCGCCTTCGCCGCAGCCCTCTCCTCCAACCCACGAACACCGGCGTTGCCGACGACCTCTCCGACCTTGTTGTCGAACGTGGCTGCCGTTTGCACCGGTTTCATCATGCTGGTGATCACGGTCCTGGATTTACCGAGCAGTTGCTTGCCCTCGGCAATCGATTGCAGGCCCTTCCTTTGCTGCTCGATGCCTTCGATCACTCGACCGAGGGATTCATAGGTCTCGGTCAGACGCGAGACATCCACCTGCTGGTCGCGGAGATTCTTCCTGACCTTGTCCAACCGTATCTGCAGATCGGCAGCGGCGTCGGAGCCCTTGTCCCCCACCGCCCCGAGTTGCTGTTCGAGGTCCGTGGCCTCCTTGATGGTGGTGCGCAGCACCGTGGTTCGATTACCTTGCTGCTCCAATTGCTTGAGGCGGTTCTCGATCGTGTTGAGAATCGTGCCAAAGGCAGTGCCCACCGTACTGACCACTGCACTGCCGACTACAACTGTTGCCGTCCCTCCCAGTTCGCTCGCCATATCGTCCTCCCTGCGCGCAAACCCGGCTCACTCTGTGAGCCACCAGACCATGTCGCAGTACGACATGGTCATGATCTCGGCGGCAGAGAAGTTCAGCTCTTTCGCGAGCCGCTTCGCTGCCGCCTTTTGCCTTGAGGGATCAAAGCTCGTCGTCTTGCACCAGACGAAAATAGCCCGTCTGCAGGCGGCTATAGTCCTTCAGGGTGAGGCCCTCAAGATCCTTGACACCGACTTCGGCGAGGGAGGCGAACAGGTTCATCTCCCGGATCTCGTCGTCGGCGCCACCCGATTGCGCGGCACGCAGGTCGCGCACGGTCGGCGCGCGTAGCGACAGGCTGTCGACCTGCACGCCGTTGGCCTCGGTGGCACGGCTGAGCCTGACCACAACACGGTCGGCACTGACGGTCAACCAGGCGGGTACTTTCGTTGCTTGCGTCATACGAGCTTGTCCTTGTTTCAGAGACCGAGGGCGGTACGTTGGGCAGCGAGCTGGTCAACACCGTTGATGACCCGTTTCATGCCCAGCGGGTCGATTTCGTACATCAGCCGGCCATCGATCTCGAGCTTGTAGTAGGTCAGGGAAACGGTGTGCTTGACCGAGCTTTCACTCGGGGTCTTCCATTCGCCCATTTCGACGACGGTCAGTGCCCCGCGCAGGGTGACGACGACCGGGGTGATCGCGCCTTTCAGGCCCTTGAATGCACCGCGGAAGGTGCCGTTGAACGCCGAGTTGTCGGCCAGGCCGAAGAACTTCAGCGACTCCGGGCGAACACCGGCAGTGGCGAACTCGGCGGAGAGCTTTTCCATGCCCTGGTCGATATCGACCGGAGTGTCCATGCCACCGAAGCGTTGCTCGGCGAGTTTCAGCGACAGTTTGGGCAGGGTCAGGCTACTGACATTGCCCTGGAAGCTGACGCCATCGACGAACAGGTTCAGGTTGGCCAGGGTTTGCGGAATCATTGCCATGTGTATTGCTCCTTAAGCGGCTTGGTCGAGGACTTCGGTCAACCACTGGTTGGTGACCTCGACGCGGAAGTTGGGGTTTTCTGCAGGTGGGACGTCGGTGAAGCGGATGTTCCAGTACACCTTGCCCTGCTCCAGCTGGCTGGCGGTGTTGAGCTCCGGGTCGGCATAGACCTCGAAGTTGATGATCGCGCCCTGGGCCTTCAGGTCGCGCATGAAGGCTTCCAGGCCTTCGGTCACGTCCTTGACGTAGGTCGCGGTGATCGAGCGGTCCACCGCCCACTTGTGCCCGTAGAGGATCGCGTCCATGACGATGTCCATGGTCCGCACGCGGGTGACGAAAGCCCACTTCGCATCGCTGGACAGGGTGCGGTTGCCCCACAGGCGGAAGCCGTCATCACGGATGATGGTGGTGATGTTGGCGTTGTTCAGCAGGTTGGCGCGGCAGGTCTCGTCGCCATCGAGGAACTCCACGGCACGGGTGGTGCCGGTGATGCCGACGAACTCCTTGTTCGACGGCGAGGCCCAGAAGCCGTACTCGTTGTCGGTCCAGGCGAACAGACCGGCGACCCAGGCCGAAGCCGGCGCATCGACGGTGGCGTCGGCACTGGTGTCCCAGTACTTCACGCCCGGGTCGACCATGAACGCGCGCTTGGCACCGAAGTTTTCCGCGTAGGCCAGGGCGGCCTCGTCGGTGGTGCCCGGACCGTCGATGATGGCCAGGCCGCGCAGCTTGTCGGCCAGGGCGACCAGGGCGGTGCCCACCGCCTGGGTGGCGCTGTGTTTCGGGGTCACCAGCAGGCGCGGCTGGGCGTTGAAACGGCTCTTGCCGTCGAGCAGCGCCTGCAGGCCGGTACGCTTGCCGTCGGCTTCGACGCCACCGATGATCGCCGAGGTCTGCTCGGCGGCGTCGGTGAGCTTGGCCACGCCGCAAGCGACGATGACCGCCTTGGCCCGGGCATAGATGGCCTGGCAGGCCTTGGTGATGGCGGCATCGGCGCCGAATGCGGCGATGGCTTCACGCTCGCTGGTGATCAGCACCAGGTCGTTGGCCTTGGCCGTGGCGGTCGGGCCTTCGGTGAAGGTATCGACCAGGCCGATGATGGACGAAGACGGCAACGCGATGCTGCGAGCACCGGTGTCGACGTTGGTGACGGTAACGCCGTGGAAGAATCCACTCATTGGTATTTCTCCAGATGTGAGAAGGCCCCGTCGTTGCGGGGCCTTCGAGAGTGATCATGGTTATCGGGATGGGTCCGCCAGGATGAGGCGGGTGTTCAGAACAGCAGTAATTGCACTGCGCTGTTCAACGCCGGGCAGACAGGGTGATGCGGTCCTTGCCGCCCCCCGTTGCGGCGAATGCTGCGCCAGCATTGGCAAACTTGAACGAGACGGTATCTCCGGCAGAGAGATCGCCAAGCACGAAGTTGCCGTTGCAGTAATGGGTGTTGGCTCCTGCCTGGTCGAAAAGCGCGCCATTGATGTAAACCTCGAGCGACGAGGCCGGCGACGGCTGGCCACAGTTGAACGAGAGCGTGGCGACCACGCCTTTGAGTCCCCCCACCGGCACCGTGAAAACGCCAGTCGAAAGGTCGTAGCAGGAATAGAAATGCGCGTTCTCCGGTCTTGCCGGCACGCTGTTGAAAACCAGGTCCGATACGCCGGGCTGGAAGGTGGCCCCGGCCAGGTAGCTCGCTTCGAAGATCTGCTGGTAAGGGAAGATCGCAATCCCACCCGAAAAGCCTGCCAGCCCTCGCGTCCAGTTGCTGTCGAAGGCCAGCGGATCGATCCAGTACTCCACCGGCCCCTGCCAGGACGCCAGCTTCGCGTTGGTCACGTTGCCCCGATAGAAGTTGTTCGTGGCATCGACCACCACCCGGCCGCTGAAGTCCGCCGCGCCCTGGAAAGAGATACCGGGGTAGGTGTGGTAGCCCCGGCAGCCAGACATCCTCAGGCCACCAGTGCCCGGTTTTACCGATGGAACCGAGCGCGGGTTGTAGGCAAGGAACATGACACTGGCATTCTCTACGGAGACTCCCTGAAGCACGATGTCGCCGTAGAGGTTGTAGGTACTGGTCGCGGCAATCGGACAACACAGGAATCCAAACCCCGAGCTGATGGCGGGCATGGGGCACTCCCCGGAGTTGATGACCAGCGTCGCACCATGAACCGTCGCGAGCACATGGGCTTTTTCTGCCAGTGCCCCAACCCCGGCGCTGACCAGCTGATAGCTGGCAACCTCGATTACCGTCTGCGCACCGATCGCCACGATTGGTTGCGGCACGTTGTAGGTGTAGCCGTTGTGGACGACGATTTCCGATAGCAGATTGTCCGGTGCAGAGAAGTCGCCGAACTGCCAGCCGACCACGGCATTGACCACGTTGAAACCCAGCGAGTGCAGCGAGCAGGTACCACTGCCAGTTGCCCAGACCTTGATTGCGCACTGGATGTTTTCCCGAGACTGCCCGTCAACGTGCAGGCCGGGCCGGGCCACGATGGAGGTGCAGTTCTTGATCTCGAGCACGCAGGTTGCCGTGGAACTGATGCTGCGCAGGCCACCGCTACCCTCGATCACCAAACCATTCTGGTTCTCGATGGTCAGGGCGCCATCGATTGCGTAGGTCTTGTTCAGGATCAGCGGAATGCGCTTGCTCATCGCCTCGTTGAGCGCCAGGCGAACCTTGTCCAGGTCGTCGGTTACGGCATCACCGGCAGCACCGAAGTCGTCCGGTGAAACACCGATGTAAGTGGTCACTTCATTTGTATTAGTCATGAAAACTCCAACGAACAGCTTCGGCCTACGAAACCATTCGATTCTTCAGGGAGAGAAACGACACCACACGCGTGATGCGAGGTTTCAAGCGAGATGTTCGGAGAGCCAGACAGGCCGTTGCGGACGCTGCTCGCTGGCCGGGAAGAGACTGGATTGCGGCCAGTCGCGCAGAGCCTGGAAGTAGGTCAGCAGTTCGCTGAAATGCTCGTTGCTCAGCGTCGTATCGAGCTGGATTTCCTGCTGGTCGCGATGACGTTCGCGCAGCCAGAGCCAGCGTTCGAGTTCTGCGTCGCGCCAACTGCGCTCTGCAGCTTGCAGGTCGGCCTCGGAGAGCGTCGGCTCGACGAATTCCGAACACGGCTCCCCGGCCTCGAGCATGTCGAGGATCTGGGCATGGATAACCGGGGTCTCTTGAGCCGTGGCGTGGAACGGATAACCGTTGCAGTCGACGATAAAGGTGCCGTCGGCCTTGCGCTGGATATCCTTGATGAGCGCAAGTGGCGGATTGGCTTTTTGGGGATCCATTTCTTGTTCCATTGCTGCACTCATCATTGGACCCTCCAGGCAAACCCATGGCATTGCCCGTTGTTTATCGTAGCCCCGCCAGCGGCCATGCCTGCGGCGCCACTAAGTGCTGCCCCATAGGTGTTGTAGTTCATGAGGTAATAGGCCCAGGTCCCGCCTGACGGCAGAACAGTGGCACCACTAGGAGTAGATATCGATATCCACCGCTCTGCCGATGGCTTGAGGAACGTTGCTTCCGTATGACAGGAGTACCCATTGGATGTCACGTTGCCCGCATCAAGGGCGGCGTACTGGGTGGCGTGGTTGCGCAGGTAAAGGGTGTTCTGCCCACCCTGGAAGGAGAGCTTCACGTTGCTGGTGTCAGTACCCAGTGCTGCGGTGACCCAACCCGTGGGGGATGCCGGGTTATGGAGAATGAAGCCCGACTGGGTATTGGTCTGATTGGGATTACTGATCATCAGCAGTCCGGAGACTGTACCGCCGCTTTTGTCGAGTTTCGTCGAAACGCTGGTGTTGACCTCGGCAATGGCGGCGTTTACCTCGCCCTTGGTATAGGCATCCTGGATGCCATAGCCGCCCAGGGTAGTCGCCTTGGTGGCCTTGGCGTCGATACGGCCTTGCACGGAATAGGCAAAATTGCCATCGCCACCAATGGCGAGCGCCAGTTTCTGCAGTGTATCCAGGCCTGAGCCGACCCCTCCACGCAACGCCGTTATGGTGCTGTCTATCGTGGCATTGGTCTGCGCCCGGGTATATGCATCGGTAATGCCATACCCGGCGAGTGTCGTCGCCTTGTCCGCTTTTCCAGTGATTTCCACATCGCCAGCGAGCAGCATGTTCTTGCCATTCCACGCCGGATGCCCGGTGGCATTCATTCCCAGCGAACCTGACGCAGCACCCGCCCAATGGAACAGAATCCGCGGCGCATAAGCGAAACTCGTATTGGACGCTCCCACCAGCTGTGCTTCGCGAATTTCCAGGGCTGCGCCTGTGCCAGCGTTCTCGTCTCCCCCCACGCTGTTCGAATACAGCGATGGACGTTGACTACTCGGTTGATCGACACGAAGTCCGTTGGTGATTCCATATCCCTCGAGAGTGGTGGCCTTAGCCGCCTTCCCCGCCAACGCGTTGGTCATGGTCGATGCAAAGTTGGGATCGTTGCCAAGCGCAGCGGCCAACTCATTGAGTGTGTCCAGGGCAGCAGGCGATGAGCCCACCAGCGCCGCAATGGCATCCTTCACGAACTTGGTATTCGCAGCCTGGTTGCTCGCATTGCCGGCCACAACATCAGGAACCCGTACAGTACCGGTGAAGGTCGGACTGGCCAGGTCGGCTTTCAGCTCGGGTGTGAAGTTGCCGCTGTGCCAGAGATTGCGCCACGTTCCCTGCCCGTTGTCGTCAAGCTTGCGCACGCCGTACCACTCACCCACCACGGCCGAGAGCATCTCGAAAGCATAACGACTGCCCTGAGGCCAGTGGACATGAAACCCTGCTCCATAGTTGAACGCGGCGGGCTTGTCAGGCGTATTCGGAGTGACGGCAATGAATTGCGTGCTCCGCAGGTCCGAGAGCGCGCCTTCGATAAGCGGTGCGCCGGTCATCAGCCCGCCAGCTTCCTTGGGCATCGCATCGGTGATGCCGTAGCCAGCCAAGGTAGTCGGGTTGTACCCCTGTTGAACGACACCGCGATTGTTGATGCGAACCTGCGTGTAGGTACCAGCCGCCTTGTTCGGCGGCAATACGTTCAGGATCAGGGAGTCGGCATACTCGCGCGTGGCCAGGACCACGGCGGGGTCGATCTTCAACTGCACATTCGCCGAACTGGTGACGATGATGTTCAAGCGCACCACCTGGGTCTTGCCGGTGCCCTGGGAGAGCAGCGGCTTGAAGCTAGGCGCACAGTTGGCCACCGCCACCAGATCACCGGCAGCGTCATACAGGCCGATCTCGCGGATCCACCAGCCGCCGACGTCAGGCGGAATCACCTGCTCGGCAACGATGATGCTGGGATTGTTCGGGTCTACCGAGATCTGGTTCAACGGGGCACGACGGCGCTCGTTGATCAGTTTGGTCTGGGTGCTCACCGGCACGGGGTCGGTGTTGTTCGCGTCGCCTACACCCATCTGGGCGAAGGTCCAGGGTACGCCCAAGGCGTTCGCGTTGGCCTGCTTGGCCTCCCCCACCGCAGTGAGGATCGCGAAGAACTGGCTGTTCTGGTCAGTCATGAGTAAACGTCCAGGGTTTCGATTTGATGGTCACGGCCGATGAAGCCGTGGTTGCCGCTGACCTCGATCACACGTGAGGTCGGCGGATGAATGTCGATGTAGTCGCCTTCACTGACACTGAAAACAGTGCGCAGGTAACCCTTGCTGTCGAGGGTGATGGCAATGCCGGTGAGGTGTCGGCTGACGGGCTTCGCATCGTCGATCAGGGCCGTCATCTGCTCGTAGGTTTCTTCGCTGATACCTTTGTCGGAAATCCCGATCTTCAGCGCGAAGGTCCCGGGCACACCTTGCGGCGAGGTGGTGAACCACTCAGCGACCTCGATCAGGTAACCGAAGGGCTCGACCACTTGCCGCAGGGCACTGATGGTCCCCTTGCGGGCGTGCACGCCGAACGAGCTACGGATCACCGCGCGCTTAACCTCTTCCGGCCAGCTCTCGTTCCAACGGTCCACCGACCAGGCCAGCGCCAGGTGATGGAGCAGGTGCGTGGGACAGGTGTCAGGGTTGTACAACGTGCGCAACGGAATCTCGAGCATGTTCGCGGATGCGGTTTCGATGCCCCGTTCCAGCAAAGTACTGCTGTGCGGCAAGAGACTAGCCATATCAGTCTCCTGCGCTCACGCTGAACTCATGGCACCAGGCGGCCTGGCCTTTGCTCGGACGCAGGTCCTGCCAGTCGATCAGCTCGACCCGACCGACACCGCTGATATGCAATTGCGCGTCTATCGCCGAGCGGGAGATCTCCACCCCCAAGCGCCGACGCGGATTGATCCAGTTCTGCAGACGGCGGCGGCACTCGACCAGGATCGCTTCGGTTTCCGGCCCGTTGCTCTCCATATGCAAGATTGCCTCGATGCGATAGGGCAGGATCTCTGCGCTACGTACCGTCACCCGATCAGCCACCGGGCGTACTTGGTCGTCATTGAGATAGGCCGCGACCTGCGCCAGCAACTCGGGGCTGGCAATGCCATCGTCAGCGAGGCTCAGCACCGTCACATCCACCACCGCTGGCGACGGACTTTCCGCCGTGGCATCGGCCACCTGCCCCGAGGCATTGCGGGCATGCAGGATGTAGCTGTTGCGCGGCCCCGCAGTGGTCAGCCCTTCGTAGACGAGTTCGATCCGCTCACGCAGGGCATCGTCTTCTTCCAGGACTTCCTCGGTCGGCGGCACCGTGCTCGGATCGGCGGCTCGCACCACCAAACGCTGCAGTTGCACATTGGCCGCCAGCTGGTCGAGGTCGCTGCCTTGTGCATACGCCAGCAGCAGCGCCTTGGCTGCGTCGTTGACCCGCGCCCGGTTGAGCAGGGTGCGATAGGCGCCGACTTCAAGCAGTTTGGTCACCGGATCGCTTTCCAGTTGTGCAGTCCAGCTATCGCCCATATGCGACCGGAAGGTCGCCAGGTCCGCCTGGAAGATCTCCTCGAAATCCAGGTCTTCCAGTACCTGCGGCGCGGGCAGCGCCGAAAGGCTCACGATACTCATGCCGTCACCTCCAGGATCTGGCTGTCGCCCAGGTATTGCCCGGTCAGTTGCAGGCTGATCTGCCCGTCCAACACTGCCAGTACCCGGACCCGTTCCAGTTTCAGACGCGGCTCCCAGCGCACCAGGGACCTCGCCACCTCGGCCTGTACCGCGCTTTTCCAGCCTTCGTTGACCGGCAGGTCGACGAAGCGGCGCAGCTTGCTGCCGTAATCCGGGCGCATGCGCCGGCTGCCCAACGGCGTGGTGAGGATGTCCTCGATGGACTGGCGCAGGTGGGCGAGGCCCGAGAGCGGTTGGCCTGAGCGGCGGTCCATTCCGATCATGGCGATGCTCCTTCGGCGCCGTCGGGCCCGGACTTGTTTTTCGTAAATGCCATGGCGTTCTCCTTGGCATAAGAAAGCCCGCATCGGCGGGCTGGTTTCAGTGCTTGTGATTGGGCGTGTTCCCGGCCGTATCGATGATCGCGCCGCCGCCGTGGATATCCCCCGCCACCTGCAAGGTCCCGTTGATCTGCACCGGGCCATTCAAGGTCAGGCTGCCAGAGGTCAGGGTGATCGCGTCGGGGGTTGCGGTCAGCGTGGTCGCGCCGACCTTGAGGTTGATGGTTCCGCCTGGCAGTTCAATGCTGTAGCTGCTGGCCTGCCAGTCGTAGATCAACGAGCCGCCATCGTCGAAACGCCAGACTTCGACATGCTCGCGGTTGTCCGGCGGGCCGCCGGCATTGCCATAAAGGCCGGGGACGAAAGTGCCTTGGGCGGGTTCGCCGCTGGGACTGATCAGCATGCCCTGCTCGTTAAGGCTCGGCACCCGCCAGTGTCGGGCCTTGCCGGCAGCCTGGCTGTGCCAGCGCACCCAGGCGCTGGTCCAGCCAGCACCATCGGAAACCCGTACCCTGGCCGCCGCCAGATCGACCGCCACCACCCGGCAGGGAATCAGCAGACCGGCGATCATGCGGTCATGCATCGCACTGGCATAGCTCATGCGAAGTCCTCCGGGGACTTGTAGTTACCCTCGTTACCAGACCCCGCGTCCGGGTCGAAGGCAAATACCAACGACCCCGGTGGCTGGTTCGGCCAGGGCCACTGCGCCTCGCCCAGATGCAACACCTGTTTCCAGCGCACCCGCCAGGCCGACGGCGTGCCATACAACGGTCGCGCCTTGGTAACGCGGGCCTCTTCGACGAAGTCGATCTCCCAGTACTGCTTGCGCAGCAGGCCCACCAACTGTGTCGCCAGGGTGGACGCGTTCTGTGCGGCTTGCGGGTGACTTGCATCGACATGGATGCGCGCCTCGAATGTCGCGTCGATGCACGAATGCCCGTCACCAGGATCGATACCTGGCTTCAGCCTGACGATTGAATGAAAGAGCGCCGGTAGCACGCTGCCCTCTTGCACCACTGCATGGCTGCCGACGGTTGCCAGTTGCGGCATTGCCGCGGCAATGGTGGCACTGATGGCCTGATGCAATTGATTGAGGTCGCTCATGATCTCTCCTTGCTTTCAGTGCCCAAGCCCAGGCGTTTGATCGCCCAGCGCTCGTAAAGGCCCATGGTGATATCCGCACCACCCACCGCGGTCAGGCAGCCCAGGGCACTGGCCGCCCACATGGAAAGGCCGCTGGCATACAGCAGCATCACGGTGGAGACACCGCAGACCATGCAGGCCCCCGAGCGCAATACCAACCGCCTGAGCAAGGCGCCACCCCGGGCGCCGGCCTTGTCTGCTCGCCACATCTCGCCGGAGACCCCACCTAGCAACGCCAGGACGATCACCAGCCAGATCGGCATTTCCAGCAACGTCTGTTGCTCGCTTGTCACGGTCCTGCCTCCTTTGTTTTCCCGTACAGCGACGGGCCGAACGGGGAATGGGACCGAGTTGTCACTCGGCATTCCAAAAAGCCCGGGACTTGCCTGGGCCCTTCAGTAATGCGTCGTTGAAACGCCCGCCACTACTGGTGCGCTGGACGCTTCCGCTTCGAATTGTTCCTCCGGCCGCGGCCACCTGCCCGCCGGATAACTGCTCTTGGTGCTTTACGCTGCACACCCGGGTCAGTTGCCAACCCTCTGAACAGTCGAGGCCTGTTCATCGCTGCCTTTCTCGCCGCCGGTGTCTGGCCGGCTTGGAACGAACTCTATGCATGGATGCATATACAGTCAATGCATTTTTGGAAATATTTGCATCAGTGGATTTGCACGAGCGCATGGAACCCTTGCCGGCATTGGCCTGGAGCGGTTTTGGAGAGGCGAAAAAAAAACCCGCCGAGGCGGGTTTTCATGGGTGTCGGGGTGACGATCAGCGAGCGAACATGCCCCACCAGAACACATGACCAAGGATGGCAATCTGTTCTTCCTGCATCTGCTGGAAGCTGTAGTCCTCGTCAGGATGCTCGTCGCGATTGAAGCTGCGCAGGCGAATGCCAGTAGGCAGGCGATAGAGTTGTTTCACGCGCAATTGGCCGTTGTGGTTGATGGCGTAGAGGTCGCCGTCGATGATGTCGCCGATCGAGCACTTGCCCGTATTCACGCCCACCGTGGCGCCGTCGCGCAGTACCGGGAACATGCTGTTGCCACGTACCGTCACGCACTTGGCCTGGTCGAACTGCACACCGTTGTGGCGCAGGCTGCGCTTGCCGAAACGCAGGCGGGCGCGCTCGCTTTCCTCGATGACGAATCTTCCTGATCCTGCTGCCAACTCGACCTCACGAAGAAAAGGAACGGACACCTCGTCGTCCTCGACGGGGGTTTCATCGTCCCACAGGCTGATATCGCGCAACTCGTCGTGACCAGGATCGATCTCACGGTTCTCGCCCAACTCGACACGGCCACGTAACTGGTCAGTGCTCACACCGAAATATTGGGCGATCTTCGAAATGTGCTTGTCCGACGGATCGACGATTTTTTCGGCGAGAATCCGCGATAAGGTTGATTGAGGGACGCCGGTGCGCCGGTGCAGCTCCGTGGCGGAGATCCCGTGGCGATCCAGCAGTGACTTGAGAACGGAGGCTACATTGCGCTTTTGCATGGAATGCATAATGCAGGGGCGGATATAGAAATGCAATTGAACCGTGCACCAGCCACTACTCGGCACCCAGATAGGCTCCGCTTGGTCGGATTCGGCCGAGGTGCGTCCTGTATAAAAGTCGCTTTATTGACTATGATGCAGCCATTTTCAAGTCGGAAAGGGAGTTGCATACCGTGAATGGTAACGAGGGGCGCGTCTGCGTCACAGTGATCGGTACAGGTGTCATGGGCAAAGGTATCGTCCAGGTCCTGGCACAATCCGACAACGTGGGCTCCATTCGCTGGATGGGAAGGGAAACTCTCAACGTTCAGGATGCCGCGTCGTCTTTACGCAACCTCTGGAGCCAGCAGGTCAGGAAGGGGCGCCTGGATTCGACGCTGGCAAGCAATTACGCCGAAAAAATCCAGATCATCCATCGCTATGAGCAAGTTGTCGATTCGCAACTCGTGATTGAGGCAATTGCTGAAAACATGGAGGCCAAAAGAGCAATCTTCTCGGGCCTGGCTGAAGTGGCGACGCAAGACATGATTCTCGCATCCAATACTTCGTCGCTATCCATTACTGAACTCGCCTCGCTCTGTCCATATCCGGAAAACCTGCTTGGATTGCATTTTTTCAATCCTGCACCGGTCATGAGATTGACCGAAATCATTGCTGGACTCGCAACCTCTCGCAAAACCATTGATTGGGCGTTCGACTTCGCCAAATCGCTCGGCAAGGAGCCTGTGCTGGTAAACGAAGCGCCGGGTTTCATTGTCAACCGGATGCTGATCCCGATGATCAATGAAGCGATTGGCATACTTGCGGAGGGCGTAGCTTCTGCAGAAGAAATCGACAAGGCGATGAAGTTCGGTGCCAACCATCCCATTGGCCCGTTGGCACTGGCTGACCTGATCGGTAATGATGTCAACCTCTCCATCATGGAAACCCTCCATAATGAAACGGGCGACCCAAAGTATCGTGCTCATCCGCTGCTGAGAAAGATGGTCAGATCGAACAGGCTTGGTCGAAAGACAGGCCAAGGTTTTTACAAGTACTGACATCGATTATCCCCGTAACCAATAAACCAATGAAGGCAGGCATGATTCATTCAACAGCCTTAATCGACGAAAACGCAAAAATCGGCAAGGGTGTCAGCATCGGCCCCTACACCATTGTTCATGGCAACGTCGTAATCGGTGATAACACACAGATCGGCTCGCACTGCGAAATCGGTGTTCCATCTGCGCTCGCTAACGGCAAGCCCCTCGTCATTGGCGAGGAAGCGGTGATTCGTTCACACAGTGTGTTTTATGAAGGCTCGACGTTTGGCAAGAAGTTGTCCACAGGCCACCGCGTTACAGTCCGAGAAAAAACTGTCGCTGGTGAAGGACTTCAAATTGGAACGCTATCCGATATTCAGGGGCACTGCGAAATTGGCGAACATGTCAAATTTCATAGCAACGTGCATATCGGCCAGCACTCCACCATTGGTAACTACGTCTGGATTTTCCCTTACGTCGTACTGACCAATGATCCTCATCCGCCTAGCAATGTAATGCTTGGCGCGACTATTGAGGACTATGCAGTGGTTGCAACAATGTCTGTCGTACTCCCTGGCGTTACCGTCAAATCTGGCGCGCTCGTCGGTGCTCACAGCTCAGTTGGAAAAGATGTTGCCGCCAACACTGTGGTAGTGGGAAATCCCGCGAAGTTCATTTGTGACACCAGCAAGATCAAGCTCAAAGATGGTTCAGGCCAGAGCGCCTACCCTTGGAGAAGGCATTTCCATCGTAACTATCCGGAAGCGATGGTCGCCTCCTGGATTGCCGAATTCAACGAAAGCTCGGCATCCGATACCGAGCAGCGTTGATACCGACTTCAACGGTCTGGAGACCTTCAGGCCGTTGTTCTCTGCGATACTTGCCGCAATCGAATACTGGCACGCTTCATCCTCTCCTCGTCGGAAAACACCGCTTACATCTGTCCAGTCCTACCTCAGCAGCGCTGAAAAAATCCCTGTAGTATTAGGCGCTTAACACCACCATAGACACCGCTCCCAGGCCTTTAATGTCCGACCTCTCCGCACACACCCCGATGATGCAGCAATACTGGAAGCTGAAGAACCAGCATCCGGACCAGCTGATGTTCTACCGCATGGGCGACTTCTACGAAATCTTCTACGAAGATGCGAAAAAAGCCGCGAAACTGCTGGATATCACCCTGACCGCACGCGGTCAGTCGGCGGGCCAGTCGATTCCTATGTGCGGTATCCCCTTCCACTCGCTTGAAGGCTATCTGGCCAAGCTGGTGAAACTGGGCGAATCGGTGGTGATCTGCGAACAGATCGGCGACCCGGCCACCAGCAAAGGCCCGGTCGAGCGCCAGGTGGTGCGTATCATCACGCCCGGCACTATCAGTGACGAGGCGCTGCTGGACGAGCGTCGCGACAACCTGATCGCGGCGGTACTCGGCGACGAGCGCCTGTTCGGCCTGGCCGTGCTGGATATCACCAGCGGCAACTTCACCGTGCAGGAACTCAAGGGCTGGGAAAACCTGCTGGCCGAGCTGGAGCGGACCAATCCGGTCGAGCTGCTGATTCCGGATGATTGGCCCCAGGGCCTGCCCGCCGAGAAGCGCCGTGGCTCTCGCCGTCGTGCACCATGGGACTTCGATCCCGATTCGGCGCGCAAAAGCCTGTGCCAGCAGTTCGCGACCCAGGACCTTAAGGGCTTCGGCTGCGACAAGCTGACCCTGGCCATCGGCGCCGCGGGCTGCCTGCTGGGCTACGCCAAGGAAACCCAGCGTACTGCCCTGCCCCACCTGCGCAGCCTCAAGCACGAACGCCTGGACGATACGGTCATCCTCGATGGCGCCAGCCGCCGCAACCTTGAACTGGACGTAAACCTGGCCGGTGGCCGCGACAACACCCTGCAATCGGTGATCGATCGCTGCCAGACCGCCATGGGCAGCCGCTTGCTGACCCGCTGGCTGAACCGCCCTCTGCGCGACCTGAAAGTCCTGCAGGCACGTCAGGGCTCGATTCGCTGTCTGCTCGACAACTACCGTTTCGAGCGGCTTCAGCCGCAACTGAAGGACATCGGCGATATCGAGCGGATCCTCGCCCGTATCGGCTTGCGCAATGCGCGTCCCCGCGACCTGGCGCGACTGCGTGATGCGCTGGGAGCCCTGCCAGAACTGCAGAACGCCATGGCCGAGCTGGAGGCGCCGCATCTGGCGCGCCTGGCCGCCATCGCGGGCACTTACCCGGAACTGGCCGACCTGCTGGACAAGGCCATCATCGACAACCCGCCAGCGGTGATCCGCGATGGCGGCGTATTGAAGACCGGCTACGACGCCGAACTGGACGAGTTGCTGTCGATCAGCGAGAACGCAGGACAGTTCCTGATCGATCTGGAGGCCCGGGAAAAGGCCCGTACCGGCCTGGCCAACCTCAAGGTCGGCTACAACCGCGTCCACGGCTACTTTATCGAGCTGCCGAGCAAGCAGGCCGAACAGGCCCCGGTCGATTACATCCGCCGCCAGACACTAAAGGGTGCCGAACGCTTCATCACTCCCGAACTGAAAACCTTCGAGGACAAGGCACTCTCGGCCAAGAGCCGCGCCCTGGCCCGGGAGAAGATGCTCTACGACGCACTGCTGGAAACCCTGATCAGCCATCTGGCGCCACTGCAGGACACCGCCGCCGCGCTGTCCGAACTGGATGTGCTGAGCAACATGGCCGAGCGCGCCCTGACCCTCGACCTGAACTGCCCGACCTTCGTCGACGAGCCGTGCATGCAGATCGACCAGGGCCGTCATCCGGTAGTCGAGCAGGTCCTGACCAGCCCGTTCGTGGCCAACGACCTGGCGCTGGATGACAGCACCCGCATGCTGATCATCACCGGCCCGAACATGGGCGGTAAATCTACCTACATGCGTCAGACCGCACTGATCGTGCTGCTGGCCCATATCGGCAGCTATGTGCCGGCAGCCGCCTGCAAACTGTCGCTGGTGGACCGCATCTTCACCCGTATCGGCTCCAGCGATGACCTGGCTGGCGGCCGCTCCACCTTCATGGTGGAAATGAGCGAAACCGCGAATATCCTGCACAACGCCACCGACCGCAGCCTGGTGCTGATGGACGAAGTGGGCCGTGGCACCAGTACCTTCGACGGCCTGTCGCTGGCCTGGGCCGCCGCCGAACGTCTGGCTCAATTGCGCGCCTACACCCTTTTCGCCACCCACTACTTCGAGCTGACGGTCCTGCCGGAGAGCGAGCCGCTGGTGGCCAACGTGCACTTGAACGCCACGGAGCACAACGAACGTATCGTGTTCCTGCATCATGTCCTTCCCGGCCCTGCCAGCCAGAGCTATGGCCTGGCAGTGGCGCAACTGGCGGGTGTACCCACTCCGGTGATCCAGCGCGCCCGCGAGCATCTGGGTCGCCTGGAGACCTCCAGCCTGCCCCACGAGGTGCCAAAAGCCGCGACCCGTAGTCGCAGCGAGCCGGCAGTCCCGCACCAGAGCGATCTTTTCGCCAGCCTGCCGCATCCCGCCATCGACAAGATCGGCAAGCTCGATCTCGACAACATGACGCCGCGTCAAGCTATCGAAATGCTCTATGAACTGAAGACTCTGTTATAACGCGGCGCTTCACAAGCTGTTAGAATCCCGCGCGGTTTGGCGGAGCGTCGAGTTATTAGCCTGGCTCGCCGCGAACCTACCGAACCGAGCGGCCCTGACTGGAAGGGCACCGCTGCCGTCGCCTGAGGAGAGAATTAGAAATGACCTTCGTCGTCACCGACAACTGCATCAAGTGCAAGTACACCGACTGCGTAGAAGTCTGTCCGGTGGACTGCTTCTACGAAGGCCCGAACTTCCTGGTCATTCACCCGGATGAGTGCATCGACTGTGCGCTGTGCGAGCCTGAATGCCCTGCCCAAGCCATCTTCTCGGAAGATGAAGTACCTGATGACATGCAGGAATTCATCGAGCTGAACGCCGAGCTGGCGGAAATCTGGCCGAACATCACTGAAAAGAAAGACGCGCTGGCGGAAGCCGAAGAGTTCGACGGCGTCAAAGGCAAGATCAAGGATCTGGAGCGCTGAGTCCCGGACTCGCTCCCAGTTCACAAAAAAAGGCCCTGATGGGCCTTTTTTCATTTTCACCGGGCAAAAAAAAGGGGCGGTTTGACCCGCCCACATTTTTTCCGTAGTCCCTGTATTCCCTATCATCATCCTGATGAATCGCATCCTGCGATGTCCTTGGTCGTCATCCTGACAACCTGTGTCAGTCCGTAGACACAGGACAAATATTAACGCGTACGACGTTCGTCGCAACTGGCAATGGCTCTCAAAAAAAGACACGTGGGTACGTGAAGCTCAAAATAAAATCATTTAATTTCAATAGCTTATAAAAATTTCCAGTGAAAAATCGGGCAAGATTTACCCGTATTTACTGCAATCACTTACAGGCCGCGTAAGCGATTACTTACACCAAAAGACTCAGTGCTGACAGAAGCGGCCTATGTCCTAAGACAGAAACAAAAACGCCCCGAACCTGTCGGGGCGTTTCAGTTGCAAGGCTGAAGGTTTTTATTATTGGAACAGCGACTCGCTGGACAAGCCGTTCTTCTCCAGGATCTCGCGCAGACGCTTGAGCCCTTCGACCTGGATCTGCCGCACTCGCTCCCGGGTCAGGCCAATCTCCAGCCCAACGTCTTCCAGGGTGCTGCTCTCATGGCCACGCAGGCCAAAGCGGCGAATGACCACTTCACGTTGCTTGTCGGTGAGCTCGCTGAGCCATTGATCGATGCTCTGGGACAGGTCATCGTCCTGCAGCAGCTCACAGGGATCGGTTGGTCGGTCATCCGTCAGGGTATCGAGCAGCGTCTTGTCCGAATCAGGCCCGAGGGACACATCTACGGAAGACACCCGCTCGTTGAGGCCGAGCATGCGCTTGACTTCGGCAACGGGCTTTTCCAGCAGATTGGCGATTTCTTCGGGGGACGGTTCGTGATCGAGCTTCTGCGTCAGTTCGCGAGCAGCGCGCAAATAGACGTTCAGTTCCTTGACCACATGGATAGGCAGGCGAATGGTGCGGGTCTGGTTCATGATCGCCCGCTCAATCGTCTGCCGGATCCACCAGGTCGCATAAGTGGAGAAACGGAAGCCTCGCTCGGGGTCGAATTTCTCGACCGCACGGATCAGCCCCAGATTTCCCTCTTCGATCAGGTCGAGCAGCGAAAGCCCCCGATTGACATAGCGGCGGGCAATCTTGACCACCAGGCGCAGGTTGCTCTCGATCATCCGCTTGCGACCCGCGGGATCGCCACTTTGCGACAGGCGCGCAAAATGAACTTCCTCTTCGGGCGTCAGCAGGGGGGAGAAACCGATTTCATTGAGATAAAGCTGAGTAGCATCAAGTGCTCGGGTGTAATCGATGTACTTGTGCTGTTTCAGCGAAGAGCCTTGTCTGGCCCTGGTCCGAACCGATGTTACAGCAGGTTCGTCTGACACCACATCCGTTTCCAAAACGATGCCGGTCTCCATGAGAAGAACCTCATCGTCGATGTCAAACTCCGGCGCTTCTTTGCTGAGAGCCATTGTTATAGTCCTTTGCTGAGTTCGAACTCAGACTCGAGCGCACCTTGTCCATGGCGTCGCTAGAGCCTGTCCCCATTACGCTTAGGAACAGGCCGGAACCAACAATCAACGGTTTGGCAGGAACTGCAATGGGTCTACCGGTTTACCCAGGCGGCGAATTTCAAAGTGAAGCTTCACACGATCGGTGCCCGTGGACCCCATTTCGGCAATTGTCTGCCCTACCTTGACTTGCTGTCCCTCCCGAACCAAAAGCCTACGGTTATGACCGTAGGCACTCACGTAGGTTTCGTTGTGCTTGATGATTACGAGTTCACCGTAGCCCCGTAAACCACTACCGGCGTACACCACCGAACCATCAGCGGCAGCAAAAACAGGCTGTCCCAAATCCCCGGCGATATCAATGCCTTTATTCAAACTACCGTTTGAAGCGAATTTTCCAATCAGCACACCGTTCGCCGGCCACGCCCAACCGCCGCTGGAGCGCTCTGCGGCGGGAACCTGGGTGGGGGCCGTGGAGGGAGTGACCACGGGCGTGGTGACTGCCGTGCTGGTACTTTTCGGCGGCGGTGGCGTGCCAGCAGGACGCCGGGTAACGGTGGTCTTGCTCGATGGCGAAGTGGAAGTCACGACACGGGAAGAACCGGAAGAAGGCTCATCGAAGCGAATCGCCTGACCTGGGCGAATGGTATAGGGCTGTTCGATACCATTGCGCGCAGCCAGGGACTTGTAGTCCCAGCCATAACGGAAGGCGATGGAGAACAGCGTGTCACCCGGACGCACTACATATTGACCTGACGTCACTGTGGGACGCTTGGGCGCCGCGTTGTTGCGGTCAACCACCCGGGCGCTGCTGGAAGAGGAAGATGTGCTGGAGCAACCCGTCACCAACATGCCGAAGGCAAGTGCAACCACCAGTAGTCTGATGCTTGATAGACCCATACGCTGCCGAATGACTGTTTGACTCACCCGCCGCTCCCTTAATCCGGTGATCGAGTTTGAAAATGCAATAACGTTGCAATTATAACCAGGCGCCGGTCGATTGCGCGCGCGCAACCAACGCAAAACGTGAACCGCTGCCGTGCCAGATAGAGGGCGCCCGCCTGATAGACCCAATGCCACGCCAAGAATTCGCCGACGTTGAAAATAAACCGCGGTCAGGACAGGGTGCCATTGAGTAGCGGTACAAAGCGTACGGTACCCAGCACTCGCCGGGAGAAACCGTGCTCTTCACGGACGATCAACAGAAGCTGCTGAACCTCGCCAACGTTGCCCACCGGAATCACCATGCGCCCACCCGGCGCCAACTGATCCAGCAGTGCCTGGGGCACTTCCGGCGCAACCGCGGTCACGATGATGCCGTTGTAGGGAGCCAGTGCCGGCCAACCCTCGCTGCCATCCCCCCAGCGAAATACCACATTGCGCAGGTTGAGCTCGGTCAGTCGCTCCTTGGCGCGGTCCTGCAACACCTTGATCCGCTCCACGGAAAACACTCGCTCCACCAGTTGCGCCAGCACGGCGGTCTGGTAGCCCGAGCCGGTACCGATCTCCATGACCTTGTCCAGCGGCCCGGCCTCGAGCAGCACTTCGCTCATGTGCGCAACCATGAACGGCTGCGAGATGGTCTGGTTATGACCGATCGGCAAGGCGGTATCTTCATAGGCACGATGGGCCAGTGCTTCATCGACGAACAAATGCCTCGGGGTGCGACGCAGTACATCCAGTACCCGCGGATTCGACACACCTTCCTCGCACAGGCGCTGGATCAGCCGCTCGCGGGTGCGCTGGGAAGTCATACCGATACCCCGGCGCATCATATCGTCCTGATCGCGCATCAGAGCACGCCCTCCAGCCAGCCATTCAGGTGTTCGAAGGCGTCGTTGAAGGTCCGGTCCAGTTGCAGCGGCGTGATCGATACGTAGCCTTGCATGACCGCATGGAAATCGGTGCCCGGCCCGCCGTCCTCGACGTCGCCGGCAACTGCGATCCAGTAGCCTTCCTTGCCCCGTGGATTGACGTCCTTGATCGGTGCGGCCGCCCGCGCGCGGTGGCCCAGCCGGGTCAGCTGGATACCGCGAATGTGATCCAGCGGCAGGTTGGGGATGTTGACGTTGAGCACGGTGCGCGGTGGCAGTTGCAGCCGCGTATGCGCTTCGACCAGCTTGCGCGCGACGTAGGCGGCCGTCGGCAGGTTGTCGGGCAAGCGCGAAAGCAGCGAGAAGGCGAACGAGGTGTTGCCCAGGAAACGCCCTTCCAGCGCTGCGGCCACGGTGCCCGAATAGAGCACGTCATCACCGAGGTTGGCGCCCAGGTTGATCCCCGACACCACCATGTCCGGCGTTTGCTCCAGCAGGCCGTTGAGACCGAGGTGCACGCAATCGGTGGGGGTGCCGTTGATGCTGATGAAGCCGTTGGGCAGGGTTTGCGGATGCAGGGGACGGTCGAGGGTCAGCGAGCTGCTGGCGCCACTCTTGTCCTGGTCCGGGGCGATCACCACGCACTCGGCATAGTCCGCCAGCGCAGCATGAAGCGCGGCGAGTCCTGGCGCGATAACGCCGTCGTCATTGGAAATCAGAATACGCATGGGCTGTCCGTCTGCCCTGCCGGGACCAGATCGAGGAGTTCGCGCACCACCACGGTAGCGAAGCATCCGGCCGGAAGGACGAATTCCAGTTGCAGGATATCAGGCTCGGGATAATGCCACGTCAGCCGGCCAATGGGCAGTCGCAGAATGCGTCGTTCCTGCTTGAGCGCGGCATTGCCGAGCCAAGTGCAGAGCGCCGCATGCGCATCGCCGACACGTTGTTCGAGTGCCCCGGAGGCGCCTTGGGTGGCTGGAAGGCCTTCCCCCCAGAGCGGGCCTGTGGGATGCAGGTCGAGGATGTCCAGGCGCGGATCGCTGCATTCCGACTCACCAGCCGGAAAGAAGCTACGGCTATCGGTAAAGGCCAACAGGTCACCGACCTGCGCCCGCTGCCAACTGCCATCGCCGACACGCTCGGCCAGCACGCGGTTGAACAGGTAGCTGCGTGCGCTGGACAGCACCCGCGAACGCAGGTTGCGCTGTTCCGGCAGGGCCTTGCGCTCGGCCCAGTGCAAGGCTTCCTCGACGTTGCCACCCTGATGACCGAAACGCTGGGTACCGAAGTAGTTCGGCACACCCTGGGCGCGCAGTTGTTCGAGACGGACGTCCAGCGCGGCGTGATCGGCCTGCAGCTGGGTGAGACGCAGGGTGAAGCCGTTGGCCGAGTGCGCGCCGCGTTGCAGCTTGCGCGAATGGCGGGTGCGTTCGAGGATGCGCAGGCTTTCATTTTCAGCGGCAGCGAAATCCGGATCGGCCTTGCCAGGAAGGTGCAGGCTGAACCACTGCCGCGTCAGCGCCTGGCGATCCTTGAGTCCGGCGTAGCTGATGGTCTTCAGCGGCACCCCGGCAGCACGCGCCAGACGCCGGGCCGCTTCCTCGGTATTCAGATCGCGCTTCTCGACCCACAACCACAGATGCTCGCCCTGCCCCGACAGCGGGATATCCAGCACTTCGTCGACCTGGAAGTCTTCCGCCACAGCCTTGAGTACCGCACTGCCCAGTGCCGGCCCGCTGGCGCGCGGACCCAGAAGTTCAAGTTCGGTCATGCTGGCAGCAGCAAGGCGACGGCATGTACCGCGATACCTTCCTCACGTCCGGTGAAACCCAGTTTCTCGGTAGTGGTGGCCTTGACATTGACCTGGTCGAGTTCGACCTGCAGGTCGGCGGCAATCAGTTCGCGCATGCGCTCGATATGCGGGGCCATCTTCGGCGCCTGGGCAACGATGGTGGCGTCGACATTACCGACCTTCCAGCCCTTGGCCTGGACGATGCCGACCACGTGGCGCAACAGCACACGGCTGTCGGCACCCTTGAATTGCGGATCGGTATCGGGGAAATGGCGACCGATGTCACCCAGCGCCGCAGCGCCGAGCAAGGCATCGCTCAGGGCGTGCAGCAGCACGTCGCCGTCGGAATGGGCCAGCAGCCCGTATTTGTGCGCGATCTGCACGCCTCCCAAGGTGATGAAATCGCCTTCGGCGAAGCGGTGCACATCGTAGCCGTGGCCAATACGCATAGAAAAACGCCCTGATTGAGTCAGGGCGTGATTCTACCCGCTTTACCGGGCCTTGGGCTTGAATTGTCGCCTCAAGCGCGGTTGGCAGCCAACGCTGCGGCATGATGCCGCAAGTGATCATCGATGAAGCTGGCGATGAAGTAATAGCTGTGGTCGTAGCCCGGCTGCAGACGCAGTTGCAACGAATAACCGGCAGCTTGCGCGGCCTGTTGCAGTACCTGCGGCTTGAGCTGGTTTTCCAGGAAATCATCGCGATCGCCCTGGTCCACCAGCAGCGGCAGGTGCTCACTGGCCTGAGCGATCAACACACTGGCATCCCACTCGCGCCAGCGCGAACGGTCTTCACCCAGGTAGCGGCTGAACGCCTTCTGACCCCATGGGCAATCCATCGGATTGCTGATCGGCGCAAAGGCCGATACCGACGCATACCGCCCGGGGTTGCGCAGGGCGCAGACCAGCGCACCGTGTCCACCCATGGAGTGCCCGCTGATGGCACGGCGCTGCGAAGCCGGGAAATGCGCTTCGATCAACGCCGGCAACTCGTCCACGACATAGTCGTACATACGGTAGTTGGCGGCCCATGGCTGCTGGGTGGCGTTGACATAGAAGCCCGCGCCCAGGCCGAAGTCCCAGGCACCGTCCGGATCACCCGGGACCTGGGCGCCACGCGGACTGGTGTCCGGCGCGACGATGATCAGGCCCAGTTCCGCAGCCAGCTTGTGTGCGCCGGCCTTCTGCATGAAGTTCTCGTCGGTGCAGGTCAGCCCGCTCAACCAGTACAGCACCGGCAGCTTGCCACCGAGTTCGGCCTGCGGCGGCAGGTACACGGCGAAGACCATGTCGCAGCCCAGCACTTCGGAACGATGGCGGTAACGCTTGTGCCAGCCACCGAAACTTTTCTGACAGGAAATGTTTTCCAGGCTCATGAGCAACCTCAGAAGTGGATGACGCTGCGGATGCTCTTGCCTTCATGCATCAGGTCGAAGGCCTTGTTGATGTCTTCCAGGCCCATGGTGTGGGTGATGAAGGTATCCAGCGGGATCTCGCCCTTCTCGGCCATGTCGACATAGCTCGGCAGTTCGCTGCGACCACGCACGCCACCGAAGGCAGAACCACGCCAGACGCGACCGGTGACCAGCTGGAACGGACGGGTAGCGATTTCCTGGCCGGCACCGGCAACGCCGATGATCACCGACTCACCCCAGCCCTTGTGGCAGCACTCCAGGGCCGCACGCATCAACTGGACGTTACCTACGCATTCGAAGGAGAAGTCCACGCCACCGTCGGTCAGGTCGACGATCACTTCCTGGATCGGACGGTCGTAGTCCTTCGGATTGACGCAGTCGGTAGCACCGAGCTGGCGGGCGATCTCGAACTTGCCCGGGTTGATGTCCACAGCAATGATGCGCGAGGCCTTGGCCTTGACCGCACCGATGATCGCCGAGAGACCGATGCCACCCAGACCGAAGATGGCCACGGTGTCACCTGGTTTTACCTTGGCGGTGTTGAGCACGGCGCCGATGCCGGTAGTGACGCCGCAGCCCAGCAGGCAGACCTTTTCCAGTGGTGCTTCTTTCTGGATCTTGGCCACGGAGATTTCAGGCAGCACGGTGTATTCGGAGAAGGTCGAGGTGCCCATGTAGTGGAACAGCTGCTGACCCTTGTAGGAGAAACGGGTGGTGCCGTCCGGCATCAGGCCCTTGCCCTGGGTGGCACGGATGGCCTGGCAGAGGTTGGTCTTGCCCGAGCGGCAGAATTTGCACTGACCACATTCCGGGGTGTACAGCGGGATCACATGGTCGCCCACGGCCACCGAGGTCACGCCCTCGCCTACCGCTTCGACGATCGCCCCGCCTTCATGACCGAGGATCGACGGGAAGATGCCTTCCGGATCGGCGCCGGACAGGGTGTAGGCATCGGTGTGGCAGACACCCGAAGCAACCACGCGCAGCAGCACCTCGCCAGCCTTGGGCATGGCCACGTCGACTTCGACGATTTCCAGCGGTTTCTTGGCCTCGAAGGCTACGGCGGCACGGGACTTGATCATCAATCTTCTCCAATGAAGGGACATTTCAGGGACGCAGTGTAATTCAACAACTTTTGATGAATAATCCGGACCAAGACAAAACATTATTGCCATACAGGGATAATCAATGAGCAGTCGCTGGGAAGGGATCGACGAGTTCGTCGCCGTGGCCGAGTCTGGTCAGTTCACTGCGGCGGCCGATCGCCTGGGCGTGTCGTCCTCCCATATCAGCCGTCAGGTGGCGCGCCTCGAAGAACGCCTGCAAACCCGCCTGCTCTACCGCAGCACCCGCCGGGTCACTCTCAGCGAAGCCGGACAGACTTTCCTCCAGCATTGCCAGCGCCTGCAGGACGGGCGCGAGGAAGCCCTGCGCGCCATGGGCGACCTGACCAGCGAACCCAAGGGCCTGCTGCGCATGACCTGCGCGGTGGCTTACGGCGAGCGCTTCATCGTCCCGCTGGTGACCGATTTCATGAGCCAGTACCCGCAGCTACGGGTGGATATCGAGCTGACCAACAACACCCTCGACCTGCTCCACGAAGGCATGGATCTGGCGATCCGCCTCGGTCGCCTGCAGGAGTCGCGGCTGGTGGCCGCGCGGCTCGCGCCACGACGCATGTACCTGTGTGCATCGCCGGAATACCTGAACCGTTACGGCCGACCGCACAGCCTTTCGGAGCTGGCGCGACACAATTGCCTGGTCGGGAGTTCAGATATCTGGGCGATGCAGCAGGACGGACGGGAAATTGCCCAGCGCGTCCAGGGTAACTGGCGCTGCAACAGCGGGCAGGCGGTACTCGACGCCGCCCTGAAAGGCATGGGCCTGTGTCAATTGCCGGACTACTACGTGCTGGAACACCTGGGCAGCGGCGCGCTGGTGTCTTTGCTGGAAGCCCACCAGCCGCCCAACACCGCGGTATGGGCGCTGTATCCGCAGCAACGGCATCTGTCGCCGAAGGTGCGCAAGCTGGTCGATCATCTGCGCGAAGGCCTGGCGCAACGACCGGAATATCAGGGGATCTGAGAAATCAGCGCTGGGACCAGCGCTGGCGCAGCCACTCCAGGTCTTCCGGGCGGGTGACCTTGATATTGTCGTTACGCCCCTCGATCAGCCGTGGCGCCTGGCCGGACCACTCGATGGCCGAAGCTTCGTCGGTGATAGCCACGTCCGCCACCAGACTATCGGCCAAGGCCCGATGCAGGGCGCCAAGACGGAACATCTGCGGGGTGTAGGCCTGCCAGATGGTGCTGCGGTCGACAGTGACCTCGACCCGGCCATTGCTATCGGCGCGTTTCAGCGTGTCGCGGGCGGGCACGGCGAGCAAGCCGCCGACCGGGTCGTCTGCCAGTTCCACGAGCAGGCGATCGAGGTCGTCACGCGAGAGATTGGGCCGCGCCGCATCATGCACCAGTACCCAGTCGCTGTCCGCAGCACCCTGGGCATGCAACATCAACAAGGCATTGAGCACCGAATCGGCACGCTCGCGACCACCGGCGGCACGCTGGATACGCGGGTCGCTGGCGCAAGGCAGGGTGGGCCAGAAAGGATCGTCAGCGGCAATGCTGACTACCACCCCTTTCAGCGAGGGATGGTCGAGAAAACAGTTGAGGCTGTGTTCGAGAATCGTGCGTCCGCCCAGTTGCAGGTACTGCTTGGGCCGGTCGGCGGCCATGCGCGCACCCACGCCGGCGGCGGGGATCACTGCCCAGAAGGCAGGCAGGGGTTTGTTCATTGAGCCAGTTGGTAGAGGGTTTCGCCCTCCTTCACCATTCCCAGTTCGTGGCGGGCCCGTTCTTCAACGGTTTCCATGCCTTTTTTCAATTCCAGAACCTCGGCATCGAGCACGCGGTTGCGCTCCAGCAGACGCTCGTTCTCGGCGTGCTGGTCGGCGATCTGCTGCTTGAGTTCGGCCACCTGGGCCAGGCTGCCATTGCCCACCCACAGCCGGTACTGCAAGCCACCGAGCAGTGCGAGAAGGACGAGGAACAACCAATAGGGACTACGCATCAGGACATCCAGTGGCGAAAGACCGCGTTTGCGAAGGGCTGATGGCACGAAGCCTGACCGAAGCCAGGCTTTGTGATTCAAGCATTCGCAGCGCACGTGAAACGCACATGGGCAAGGCCCTGCGTTTCACGGTGCTGTCTTTTTACCATCTATCGCTTAGCCGCGAAACTCGTCGCGACCACGGTACACCGCCTTGGCGCCCAGTTGCTCTTCGATGCGCAGCAGTTGGTTGTACTTGGAAACGCGGTCGGAACGGCACAGCGAACCGGTCTTGATCTGGCCAGCCGAGGTACCCACGGCCAGGTCGGCGATGGTAGAGTCTTCGGTTTCGCCCGAACGGTGCGAGATCACGGCGGTGTAACCGGCAGCCTTGGCCATCTGGATGGCTTCCAGGGTCTCGGTCAGGGAGCCGATCTGGTTGAACTTGATCAGGATGGAGTTGGCGATCTTCTTGTCGATGCCTTCCTTCAGGATCTTGGTGTTGGTCACGAACAGGTCGTCACCGACCAGTTGCACCTTCTCGCCGATCTTGTCGGTCAGGACTTTCCAGCCAGCCCAGTCGGACTCGTCCAGGCCGTCTTCGATCGAGATGATCGGGAAGCGCTCGGTCAGGCCTTTCAGGTAGTCGGCGAAACCTTCGGCATCGAACGACTTGCCTTCGCCGGACAGGTTGTACTTGCCGTCTTCGAAGAATTCGCTGGCCGCGCAGTCCAGGGCCAGGGTCACGTCGGTGCCCAGCTTGTAGCCGGCGTTGGCCACGGCTTCGGCGATGGCGCCCAGGGCGTCTTCGTTGGAGGCCAGGTTAGGCGCGAAACCACCTTCGTCACCGACGGCGGTGTTCAGGCCACGGGCCTTCAGCACGGCTTTCAGGTGATGGAAGATCTCGGTGCCCATGCGCAGTGCGTCGGAGAAGGTCTTGGCGCCAACCGGCTGGACCATGAACTCCTGGATGTCGACGTTGTTATCGGCGTGCTCGCCACCGTTGATGATGTTCATCATCGGAACCGGCATGGAGTACTGGCCAGGGGTGCCGTTCAGGTTGGCGATGTGCGCGTACAGCGGCAGGTCCTGGTCCTGTGCAGCAGCCTTGGCGGCAGCCAGGGACACGGCGAGGATGGCGTTGGCGCCCAGCTTGGCCTTGTTCTCGGTACCGTCCAGCTCGATCATGGCGCGGTCCAGGGCTTTCTGGTCGACCGGGTCCTTGCCCAGCAGCAGGTCGCGGATCGGGCCGTTGATGTTGGCGACGGCTTTCAGCACGCCCTTGCCCAGGTAACGGCTCTTGTCGCCATCACGCAGCTCCAGTGCCTCGCGGGAGCCGGTGGAAGCACCCGACGGCGCGCAGGCGCTGCCGATGATGCCGTTGTCGAGCAGCACGTCCGCTTCCACGGTCGGGTTGCCGCGGGAGTCGAGAACTTCACGACCTTTGATGTCGACGATTTTTGCCATTGTTGTAAGCACTCCAGAATTGACGAAAACAACGCAGCTTGAAGAATCCGCTCTTTCGCAGGCACGGGGCACGGGCAGGCCTGACGCGGAGAAGCCCCTGACCCTAAGGTCAGGGGTGGAACGGGCGGTACTTTACCGGAGAAACGCGGGTTATGCGGTTTCTACCGTCGGAAAACTCTTCACCAGGTCATCCAGTTGCTTGAGCTGGGCCAGGAAAGGTTCCAGTTTGTCCAGGCGCAGTGCACACGGACCGTCGCACTTGGCGTTGTCCGGATCCGGATGCGCCTCGAGGAACAGACCGGCCAGGCCCTGGCTCAGGCCGGCGCGCGCCAGCTCGGTGACCTGGGCACGGCGACCGCCGGCGGAATCGGCGCGACCACCCGGCATCTGCAGGGCGTGGGTCACGTCGAAGAACACCGGGTACTGGAACTGCTTCATGATGCCGAAGCCGAGCATGTCCACCACCAGGTTGTTGTAACCGAAGCTGGAACCGCGCTCGCAGAGGATCAACTGGTCGTTACCCGCTTCTTCGCACTTGGTCAGGATGTGTTTCATTTCCTGGGGCGCGAGGAACTGGGCCTTCTTGATGTTGATCACTGCGCCGGTCCTGGCCATGGCCACGACCAGGTCGGTCTGACGCGACAGGAAGGCCGGCAACTGGATGATGTCGCAGACATCGGCCACCGGCTGGGCCTGGTGCGGCTCGTGCACGTCGGTGATGACCGGCACGCCGAAGGTCTTCTTCACTTCCTCGAAGATCCGCATGCCTTCTTCCAGGCCGGGACCACGATAGGAGTTGATCGACGAGCGATTGGCCTTGTCGAAGCTGGCCTTGAACACGTAGGGGATACCGAGCTTCTCGGTAACCCGTACATATTCCTCGCAGACCTTCAGGGCCAGATCACGGGACTCCAGGACGTTCATGCCGCCGAACAGGACGAACGGCTTGTCGTTGGCGATCTCGATGTTACCGACGCGAATGATCTTCTGGGTCATGGATCAGGCCTTGTTCTTCTGCGCCAGGGCCGCCTTGACGAAGCCGCTGAACAGCGGATGGCCGTCACGCGGGGTCGAGGTGAACTCTGGGTGGAACTGGCAAGCGACGAACCATGGGTGATCCTTGGACTCGACCACTTCGACCAGCGCGCCGTCACCGGAACGACCGGACACTTTCAGACCGGCTTCGATCAGCCGCGGCAGCAGGTTGTTGTTCACTTCGTAGCGGTGGCGGTGACGCTCGACGATCACGTCCTTGGCGTAGCAATCGTGAACCTTGGAACCGCTCTCCAGCTGGCACTCCTGGGCACCCAGGCGCATGGTGCCGCCCAGATCGGAAGCTTCGGTACGGGTCTCGACGGCACCGGTGGCATCGGCCCACTCGGTGATCAGGCCGACCACCGGGTGGCCGCTGTTGCGATCGAACTCGGTGGAGTTGGCATCTTTCCAGCCCATGACGTTACGGGCGAATTCGATGACCGCTACCTGCATGCCGAGGCAGATACCGAGGTACGGGACCTTGTTTTCGCGAGCGTACTGAACGGCGGTGATCTTGCCTTCCACGCCGCGCAGACCGAAGCCACCCGGAACCAGGATGGCGTCGACGCCCTCGAGCAGGCCGGTGCCCTGGTTCTCGATGTCTTCGGAATCGATGTAGCGCAGGTTGACCTTGGTGCGGTTCTGGATGCCGGCGTGGCTCATCGCTTCGATCAGCGACTTGTACGCGTCCAGCAGCTCCATGTACTTGCCGACCATGGCGATGGTGACTTCATGCTCGGGATTGAGCTTGGCATCGACGACCTTTTCCCACTCGGACAGGTCGGCGCCATTGCATTGCAGGCCGAAGCGCTCGACAACGAAGTCGTCCAGGCCCTGAGCGTGCAGTACGGCAGGAATCTTGTAGATGGTATCGACGTCTTCCAGCGAGATGACCGCGCGCTCTTCAACGTTGGTGAACAGGGCGATCTTGCGACGGGAGGACACGTCGACCGGGTGGTCGGAACGGCAGATCAGCACGTCAGGCTGCAGGCCGATGGAGCGCAGCTCCTTGACCGAGTGCTGGGTCGGCTTGGTCTTGGTCTCGCCAGCGGTGGCGATGTACGGGACCAGGGTCAGGTGCATCAGCATCGCGCGCTTGGAGCCGACTTCGACCCGCAGCTGGCGGATGGCTTCGAGGAACGGTTGCGACTCGATGTCGCCGACGGTGCCGCCGATCTCGACCAGGGCCACGTCGGCATCGCCGGCGCCCTTGATGATGCGACGCTTGATCTCGTCGGTGATGTGCGGGATGACCTGGATGGTCGCGCCCAGGTAATCACCACGGCGTTCCTTGCGCAGCACGTGCTCGTAGATGCGGCCGGTGGTGAAGTTGTTGTTCTGGGTCATGGTGGTGCGGATGAACCGCTCGTAGTGGCCCAGGTCGAGGTCGGTCTCGGCGCCGTCGTGGGT
>Ga0222427_100617_pt1 | contig 42522 bp, 32 predicted proteins | sample 2B20Ametagenome_FD_182890 | JGI IMG/M metagenome (GOLD analysis project Ga0222427, IMG submission 182890) | Enriched microbial communities from leaf-cutter ant dump, University of Wisconsin, Madison, United States - 2B20A (version 2) | ecosystem: Environmental > Terrestrial > Nest > Insects nest...
CTGCGGCTGCGGGGGTTCAGGTTGCCGGCGCAGATCTTCCTGGAAGGGGGCAAGGAGGCGGGGTGAGGGTGGTTTTTCGGGCCTCATCGCTGGCAAGCCAGCTCCCACAGGTTGCTGTGTCGGGCCTGGATCCTGCGGCTGGCCCGGAAACTTGTGGGAGCCGGCGTTGCCGGCGATGAGGCCATCAGCTTCAACATCAATTTGCTGGTCGGGCTGTTCTTGTGGGCCTCATCGCTGGCAAGGCCAGCTCCCACAGGTTGCTGTGTCTGGCCTGGATCCTGCGGCTGGCCCGGAACCTTGTGGGAGCGGCCGGGCGGCGATCCGATTGCCGGCGATGAGGCCATCAGCTTCAACATCAATTTGCTGGTCGGGTTGTTCTTGCCGGCCTCATCGCTGCATGGGTATCTACACAACTTCAGATCACCACAAAATGATGCACCGCCGCGTACCTGTGTGAGCGGCTGTTAGCCGCGATTGGGCGCGAAGCGGCCATAAGACCGGTGCCCTCGGTGTGTCAGGCAGATCTGGGACTTAGGTTTTACGACGGCTTCGCCGCCGATCGCGCGGTCCGGCGTCCCGGCTAACAGCCGCTCCCACAAGGTCCGTGTTGTACCTGATAGAGATGTGTAGATACCCATGCTCATCGCTGGCAAGCCAGCTCCCACAGGTTCTGTGTCAGTCTGGGCCCTGCGATGAAATCAGTGGAGCGTGGTCACTCCATGGACCCAATGCCATGGAGCAACAACACTCCATAAACCCCTTCGCATCACCCCCCTCCATGGATAAAGTGCCACCATCTAATGGCGAGATGATGGCGATGAATATCCACAGCTCACAACACCCACCCGTTTCCCTGGGCCAGGCGTTCAGCCGCAACCTGTCCGCCGTGCTCGCAGTAGCCGGGGCGCAGCGCGAGACGGAAACCGATCCCGAGGCGCCGGGGGCTTTTTCTTCGGTGCAGATGCAGCGCGCGACCGGGATTGCCCGGAGCACATTGCGGGCCTTGAAGAACCCACCGGCAGGCAGCGATGCCAACCCCGACCTCCGCACCCTGGAACGACTGGCCGATGCGCTCGGCGTGCCGCCGGCATTCCTGCTGATGCGTCCACAGGACTGGCTGCTGCTGGCCAATGCCATCAGCAACAGCCGCGATTACCGGATCGCCGCAGACAAGCTGGAGGAAGAGGAACGCCTGCAAGCGAACAATCCGGTGGAAAAGGTCCTGCGCGAATGCAAGGTCCACCCGGACCTGCGCCCGCGCTTCCTCGGCGCTTCCCCCGAAGTGGCCCGGGCCAATGCCCGCGATGAATGGCGCAGGCGTGCCTGCCTCAAGCTCGATGCGCTGATGCTGCACGGCATCGCCAAGGCGGATCCACGTAAGTGGCTGACTGCGATCGCCGGTGCGCTGGTGAGCCTGACCACCCCACACGACCCTTCCTGCAACGAACGAAACTGAGGAGTTCCGCGATGCCGATCATTCACGATCCCGATCTTGCGGATGTCTTGATGAGTGCCAGCACCGACGATATCGGCTTGCTGATCGATGTGATCACCGACAGCGGCAAGGGCAGGATCTCCCTGTCTTCGTCGGTCTGCCGACAACTGACGGCGGCCAAGGAGCGCGGTGCCGACGAAACGGCGCGGGCCATCCTTGCCGAGGAGCTGACCCGTTTCGGCGGCAACTCGCTGGTCAACCTGTTCCGCGGTGGCAGCGGTGTGGCGTACCGCGAGCTGCTGAGCGACGTGGCCAGCCATGTCGGCGCCGAGGTCAAGGCGAAGACCGCCTGCGCCGAAATGGAAATGGCGATCATCGCCAAGGTCTTCACCCAGTCCCTGGAGAAGATGAGCGATGCCGACCGCAGCACCCTGTTCGAGTCCCTCGGCGGAATGAAATACCGCCCCGGCATGGCGCCGGCGGCACTGGCGGCCTGGCTGGCCTCGCTGGGCAGCTCCGGGCTGGCCTCCTACAACCTGGCGGCGCTGGTGGCCAGCGCGACCATGACCAGCCTGCTCGGGCGCGGCGTGATGCTGGCCGGTTCCAGCACCCTGGGCCGTGGCCTGGCGGTACTGGCCGGGCCGCTGGGCTGGGCGATCACCGGGATCTGGACCGCCTTCGACCTGGCCAGCCCGGCCTATCGGGTGACCGTGCCCTGCGTGATCCAGATCGGCCATATGCGCCAGAAGATGCTGCTCGACTCCGCCTGCCCCGGCTGCCATGCGCCGGTCGCCGCCGGGGCCAACTTCTGTGGCAAGTGCGGTACGCGCCTGGGCGCTTGATGCCCGTCATCGATTTGCAAGGAGCCTGCTTATGAACCCGGTGATTTCCCCCCTCGAATTTCTTTTGACCAACGTGATCTGCTTCGCCGCCGGCGCGGCAACGGTGGTGGCGCTGAATCTTGCGGCGAAAGCCGTGCATGCCAGCGGCAAGCGCGCCGCTCGGGCCGCAGCCTGAGACCACGGACAGAAAAGGAGCGACAACCGTGTACAACAATCATCACGCCCAGCGCCTGGTGTCCCTCAAGCGTGAGGTCGACCAGACCGCTTCGAACATCCAGCATCTGCAAGCCGATATCGACTGGTTCGACGGCTTCGATAACGAAAGCAGCCATTCCCGGCTGGTTCAGGTGCAGCGCGATGGCCATCAGGTCCGCGAGCAACTGGCCCAGGTCGAAGCCAGCCTGCGCAGCGCTCGGGCAGAGCTGAACCAGGCCCAGGGCATCGCGGTCGCGGGCTGGTCGCCGCTGCACTGGTTCTCCAGCGAGCGCAGCGTGGCCAAGCGCCAGGTCGAAACCGTGGAACAACGCCTGCAAACCTTTCTGCTGCGGCAGAAAAACCTGGCCGCCGGGCTGAGCGAGAACGAGCGCCTGGAACTGCGCCTGCTCACCGATGTGCAGCGCTACCGCGACTTCGATTCGCTACAAGCCAAGGCCACCATCGCGCAGATGAACGAGGCACTGAACCGCTTGCACGCCGTAACCGAAGAAACTCGCCAGGCCAGCGAGCACTGGGAATCGGTGGCGGGTGAGGTGTTCCGTTACTGGAAGGCGTGCTGCGCCCAATTGCAGGCGCTGGAGCAGGATATCGTCGATGCGGAGTGCTTCCTCGACCAGTTGAACACTGCAGCGAGCACCTACGACAAGAAGATGGTTCACATCGAATGCGAAAAGCGCTTCGGTGCCGGACAGGGCAGCCCCGACCGGGTCATCCGCGAGCGCCAGGGCCAGCAGCGCAAGCTGGCGCGGGACGAGGAAAAGCTCAAGCGCCGCCTGCGCGACATCGTGCGCGTGCTGGACAACGAGATCCGTCACCTGGTGGTGGACGGCAACAACCTCTGCTACTTCAACGAGGAGGGTGGCAAACGGCGTTTTATCGGGCTGACCGCGCTCAAGGCGCTGGTGCCGCACCTGGCGCTGAACTACGCCGTGACCCTGGTCTTCGACCCCGGTATCCGTGGCCAGCTGGACCTTACCGACAGCGCACTGCAGGGCCTGTTCCCGCAGGCCCGGGTAATGGTCATGCCGCGCATGGTCGGTGCCGACCATCCAGTGCTGGCCGCCGCCCAGTTCGATGCCGAGACCTACGTGATCAGCAATGACCATTACGGCGACTACCCGGACATGGCCGTGGTCCGTGACGAGCGGGTGCTGCATGCGTTGCTGCACCGCGACTCGGTGCAGATCCCGCAATTGCAGGTTCTGCTGCGCTACTGAACTTCCTGTCATCCACGCCTGCGCCCCGGCGCAGGCCGCAACGAGTCAAGCCAAGATGGATCTGCAAGGACACCTGCTGTACATCGACATCACCCAGATCTGCGGGATCGGCTGCGCCTTCTGCATGTACGCCGACAAGCACAAGTCGGGCATGAGCATGGAACTGTCGACCCTGGCCCGGGACAACCTGGCGGCGCTGATCAACGCGCCCGACGTGAAACGAATCTCCATCAGCGGCGAGGGCGAGCCGCTGAACAATGCCCGGGTATTCCACGAAATCCTCGGCTTGTCCGAGGGGGGCAAGGCGTTCGAGTTCATCACCAGCGGCTTCTTCCCCCACGACAAGATGGCGGCGTTCTACGACACCACCAACCGCATCGTGGTCGGCAACGGCGACACCTGCAATATCCGCCTGAGTTCGGACAGCCACCATATCGAGCAGGTCAAATGGCGTGCCCACGGCTTCAGCCTCGACTACCTGCAACGCCAGCGTCCGGCCGGGCTGAGCTTCTCGTTCCGCTCCATCGACACCGACCGCGACTTCACCCGTGGCTATCTGATCGAGGAACTGGCGCGCTGGGGCCTGGACGCCCGGGTCGAAACGCGGAGCGAGCTGGAGGATGCCTTGCTGGTCGGCGAGCAGCGCTTCGGCATCGACTACAAGAACCTGGTCCACCCCGCCGCCGATACGCCGCCGGGCTACCTCGACCTGCACGGCTATATCGAGGCCATCGAAGCCAAGGTCAACAAGCGCTTCACCCTCGGCAGCCTCAACCCGGCGCCCCAGGCCAACGGCATGGACCTGACGGTGAAGCCCAATGGCGATGTCTACCTGTACGGCATCGAGCACCAGCGCCTGGGCAATATCCATTTCGACCGGATTCGCTGGGAACACCTGGCTGCCCACGTGCGCGAGACGCCGCTGGTGCGCGCGCTGTACAGCCAGCCGCTGAAGGAGCTGCTGGCTCGCCTGGAGGGGCTTGACCTGGTGCAGGGGATCCTGCGCAAGGCCAACAACCCCTACTGGCTGGTCAAGGAACTGGCCGTTCACGATGGCCTGCTGGAGCGGATGATGCTGGAACGGATGGAGCCGGCATGATCGATTCCCATAGCCATACATTCTATTCCAAGCATGCCGTGGGCACGGTGGACGAACTGGTGCGCGCCTCGATTGCCGCCGGGGTGACGATCCTCACCATCACCGACCACGCGCCGTTCCCGGTGGACCGCGACAATCGCTTGCTGGACGCCGAACTGGAGCGCTATTTCGCCGATATCGAGCAGGCGCGCCAGGCCTATCAAGGGCAGATCCGCATCCTGCGCGGCCTGGAGTTCGACCATATGCCCGGCGCGCAGGCCTGGAACCGCGAGCTGCAGGCGCGTTTCGAGCTGGATTTCGCCATCGGCTCGATTCACTACGTCGAATTACCGGGTGAGCCCATGGCCAAGGTCTGGGAACTGTCGCGCCTGGCCAGCCCGGCGTTTCTCGACCGCTACTTCGCGCACCTGGAAGAGCTGCTGAGCTGCGGCCTGTTCGACGCCGTCGGGCATGCCGACACCCTGTTGCGCGGGGTTACCGAAGACGAACTGCTGCGCCGCATGGAGCCGCTGCTGCCGCTGTTCGCCCGGCATGGCGTGGCCTACGAACTGAATGCCTCGGGCCTGCGCAAATCGACACTGCTACCCGGCGCGGAGCGCGAGGTCCAGGGCGTCTGGAACTACCCGTCGCGGACCTTGCTGCCGCAACTGATCGCCCATGGCGCGGCGTTCACCATCGGTTCCGATGCCCATGACCCGCGGGATGCCGGTGCCGGTATCCGGCCGCTGGTGGAGGCGCTGCGCCCGTTGGGCCTGGAGCACATCAGTTATTACCAGGCGCGGCAGCGTTTCGACCTGCCCCTGGACTATTTCAGCCCCGCTACAAGGATTGCTCCGTGAACGACCTGGCAAATGACTGGACGGCCTTCAACCAGGCTTCGCCCAGAGAAAAACTGGCGCGCTACGAAGAAGCGCTGCTGTGGCCCAGTGCCCATGATGTCAACGGCGGCCTGCGGGCGTTCGCCAGCAACTTGCTGGCCGATGGCCTGATCGACATGGACGGCTACGTCGCGGTGTTTGGCGGCCATGCTCTGAATTGCCTGGCCCCCGACGGCGAAGGCGGCTTCCGCCATATGGCCAGCGGTGCGGATGCGGCGCCGCTGACCGCCATCTACAGCCGGGCCAAATACGGCAGTCGGGAGGATATCCATTACCTGGCCGACCGGGTGATCGACTACCTGGCGGATCAGCTGGACGATGCCGATTCGCACTGGTCGCGGCTGTTCCGGGGGGCGCTGGAGCGGGACGAGAACGTGGTGCTGATGACCACCGGCTGGCGCAATGTGCCGTCCACGGCCAATGTGCTGTACGACCGGGTGGTGGAGGAGATCAACCTCAAGCTGGCCCATCAGGGCCTGCCGACCATCATCAACGTCAAGCTGCCGCGCATCGCCCCGCCGTGCGAGAACTACGCCAGCCTGAGCACCGAGGAGCGCGAGCGGGTCAACCTGGTGCAGGACCATGTGATCCCGGCGGAGAACTTCTATCGCTGGAGTGGGGTGCATGTGATCTTCGGCGACGATGTGCTGGTCACCGGATCGACTGCCGACAAGGTCCTGCGCGAGTCGCTGCTGGCCGGGGCAAGGTCGTTCCAGGCGCTGTACCCGGTGGCCATCGATCCGCGCTTCGCCTTGGGCGACGCCACGGTCGAAGAGCGCCTGAACATGCAGGTCATCAGCCAGCGGCTCGACGACAACCTGGCGCAGCTGCTGGGCGATGCCGACTACCAGCCGATCCTGCGCACCCTGCGTTTGCTGTTCTCGGCCAGCAATTACCGGGATCTGCCGGACTTTCTGCCGAGGGTGCCGCTGGGCAACTGGCTTCGCCTGTACAAGGCGGCGCTGGGCAACGAGTTCCTGCGCCAGGACGAATGCCGGCCATCGTTGCTGCTGTTGCGGGATTACCTGGCCGAGGCCGGCGCACTGGACGGTCGTGGCATGGCCAGACGGGAGTCGGCGCTGTGCCGGTGAACTACGTCAGCTACTGGGAAACCGCCGCCGGGCAGCGCATGCCACCCTGGATCGCCCTGGCCCTGGTGTCGCTGCGGCGTGCCCTGGGCGATCGCTTTACCTTGCTCGGCCGCGACGACCTGGTGGCGGTCATCGATCCGGCCATCCTCGACAAGGCCTGGGGCTTCGAACCCCTGGGCTTTTCCATGGACAAGGGCATCGAAGCGATCGTGGCGAAGAGCGACTTCATTCGCATGGCCTACGTGCATCAGCATGGCGGCGCCTGGATCGATGCCGACAGCCTGTTGCTGGGCGATCCGACCGCGGTGCTGTTTCCCCGGGGGCTTGAGCGGCGGCTGCACTGGCACAGCGAATGCCTGTTCGCCGCCTTGCCGGGCAATCCGCTGCTGGCCGAGGCCCTGGCCAGTGGCCTGGCGCGGGATGCCCATGCCTGGGGCAATCCCGGCGGGATCAAGGACATCGTCGCCCGCCAGCCCGAGGGCATCTTGCCGATTGCGTCGGACCTGTTCGATCCCGGTTACCGGCCGCTGTACAACTTCGCCGGATGCGAGGTGATGCGCCGCACGGACATTGCGGTGGGTGATTTCCTGCAGCGCAAGGTTAGCCTGCTCAAGCTCTACAACACCTGGTTCAAGCGCACCGCGCTGCGTGAAGAGTCACTGGCGGAGTTTCTCGCGGGGGGCACCTTGCTGGCCCGGTTGTTCCTGCATATCGAGGCGGATCGCGGGTATTGGCTGGGGGAGGGCGAGGCACTGATCGAGCGCTGCGGGTAAGGAACTCCTTAGCAGCATCGACAATTTTGCGAGCACCTCACGCTCGGCGAAGGCATCCATGTTCTTCTCGCCCGTGCGCCGGTAATGCCCGGCGTCCTGCTGGCTGAACACCACATGGGTAAGCGGCGAGGCGGGTGGCAACCAGGGATTGCCCGCCGCGCCGGATGCCGGGTAGATCGCCACCAGCGGCACCTCCAGCCCCACCGCCATGTGCACGATGGCCGTGTCCACGCTGATTACTGCCAGGGCCTGGTGCATCGCCCCGGCAACCCGGCGTGGGGAATCCAGTTCGACCATCGCCCGGACCTGTTCGCGGGCGATGGCGGTTTGCAGTTGTAGCGTCTCGGCCCGGGTCGCGGGGCTGCACAGGATACCGATGGGATGCTGCGGCCAGGCATCGGCCAGTGCCTGGCACAGCGCCACGGTCTTGGTGAAGCCCAGACTTTTGTCGGTTCGGCTGGCGTAGGGATTGAACAGTATCCGCGTCCCTCCGATGTCAGGCAGGGGGTCGGACAGCGGCACGATGAAACGTTGATCGATGCGCTGCGCGCCGAGATCGGCCAGCACCCTGGCGAAGCGCTCGGCCACTGGCAGGTGGGCCGTAGCGACGCCCAGCTTGCGGTTGACGCAGCGCAGCGGGTCGTCCAGCGAATAGACCAGCCGGGGTTGCAGCCAGCGGATAAAGAGCATTTCCGCAGGCTGGATGCGCCCGACCAGGTGCACCAGTGCATCGACCTGGCCCAGCTCTCGGGCCAGTCGGAGCAATTGGCCAAGGGAGGGATTGGTGCTCACCTCGATGACCCGCTCGACCGCAAAATCGACCCGGTGCAGCTCGGCCAGTTCGGCGACCGTCAGCACCGTGACCCGGGCGCCGAGCTTGCGCGCTTCACGAAAGAAGAACGAGGAAACGATGGCATCGCCGAGCTTGGCATCCCAGCGCGGGACCACGATATGCAGGGGCCGGCCCGGTTCGCGCCGGGGCGGAGGACGGTCGACCAGGGCACGCAGGAGCAGTCGGGCGAGGGTTTTGCGGGTGTTGGGGGAAAACGGCATCGGCGGGACTTCGTGGCAACCAGCCGCGATGGTAGGGACTGGCCTTGGCGATTGATAGCCCTTATTGACCTGGCAGGGACTTGTGGGAGCGGGTTTACCCGCGATTGCAATGGTGAGCTCACTACAGTAATCGCGGGTAAACCCGCTCCCACAGGGGGACGCGTCGCACTTTAGGCTTGTTCTCTGCGCGACAGCGCACCCGGATTCGGCGGCCGGCCCGAAACCTGTGGGAGCCGGCTTGCCGGCGATGAGGCCATCAGTTTCGGCCTCAGACCTTGAACTGCGCCACCATCCCGTTCAGTTCCACCGCCAGCCGCGACAGGTCCTGCGCTGCGGCACTGGTCTGGTTGGCGCCGGCCGAGGTCTGCATCGACAGGTCGCGGATATTGACCAGGTTGCGGTCGACCTCCCGGGCAACCTGGGCCTGCTCTTCGGAGGCGCTGGCAATCACCAGGTTGCGCTGGTTGATCGAGGCGATGGCTTCGGCGATCAGTTCCAGTGCTTCACCCGCCGCCTGGGCGATGTCCAGAGTGCCGCTGGCGCGGCCCTGGCTGCTGTGCATGGCGCCAACGGCGCGCTCGGTGCCGCTCTGGATCTCGGCGATCATCTGTTCGATCTCGCCGGTGGACTGCTGGGTACGGTGGGCCAGGGCGCGCACTTCATCGGCGACCACGGCGAAACCACGACCTGCCTCACCGGCACGGGCAGCCTCGATGGCGGCGTTGAGGGCGAGCAGGTTGGTCTGCCCGGCGATGGAGCCGATCACATCCAGCACCCGGCTGATTTCATTGGCACTGGCCGCCAGTTTCTCGATATCGCCAGCCGTGCTGGTGACTTCGCTGACCAGCGCCTGGATCGATTGCAGCGCCTGGTTGACCTGGTCGCGGCCATCGCGGGTGGTCTGGTCGGCGCCTTTGGAGGCGTCGGCAGTGCTGACGGCGTTGTTCGCCACTTCCTCGACGGCGGCGGTCATCTGGTTGACCGCTGTGGCCGCCTGTTCGATTTCCGCGCTCTGCTGATGCAGGCCGCGGCTGGTGTCTTCGGTGACCGAGTGCAGTTCTTCCGAGGCCGAGGCCAGTTGATCGGACGAGGCACTGATGCGCGCCAGGGTCGAGCGCAGGCTGGTCTGCATGCGTTGCAGTGCGGCGAGCAATAGCGCCGGCTCGTCCTGGCCTTCGACCTTGATGTCGCGGGTCAGGTCGCCGGTGGCCACCCGCTCGGCCACGGCCACGGCTTCGGCCAGGGGCACGACGATGCTGCGGGTGAGCAGGGTGGCGATGGCGACCAGGGCGGCCATGATCAGCCCCAGGGCGATGCTGATCAGCAGGAAGGATTCGGCGGACGCGTCGGCGCTGCGCTGGGCGGCCTTGTCGGCGCCGTCGGCATTGTATTTGACCAGGGCACGCAGGCTGCTCTGCATGGCGTCGGTGGCGTCACCGAGAGGGCCGTTGATCAGTTGCCGGGCATTGTCCATGCGGTTGTTCAGCACCGCGTCGCTGACCTGGGCCTGGATGCTGTTATAGCGCTCGCGGGCGCTGACGAAGGCATTGAACAGGGCGCGGTCGTCGGCCTCGATGATGGTGCTTTCGTAGTGGTCGATGGCGGCTTTCAGGTCCTGGTTGACCTGCTGGGCGCGTTTCAGGGTGTCGATGCGGGTCGATTCCTGGTCTTCCACCAGGCTGCGCACGATCATCGCACGGACCCGGTTGACGTCGGTACCGACCTGTCCCAGGGAGACCACGGCAGGCAGCCAGGTCACGCGGACTTCCTCCGAGGCCTTGTCCATTTGCCGGGTTTCGTACAGCGAGACCAGGCCGAGGGCCAGGACCAGCAGGCCGAGCAGGGTGAACATGCTGGCGGCCCGTTTGCCGATTTTCATTTGCCTGAATTGCATGGGTACTCCTTGGGAAAAATCTGGCAGTCACCGGTCGACTACCCGGTCACGCAGCGTCGTACCTCCGCGTCGCGGAGTGCGGCACTGGCGCCTTTCTTCGATGATGTCAGTTAGACATCGTTCCCCAAGATTACCTGCTATTGTTGAACAGATGTTTCAAATGAGTGATTCGTTTCAGCCCCTTACGCCAGAGCCCTAGCGTTATCCCCTAGGGCTCCTCGGCAAGGCTCAGGCCAGGCGTTCGAAACGGTATGGCGCGGGGTCGATGATCGGGGTTTCCCCCGACACCAGGTCCGCCGCCAGGTGACCCGCCGCCGGCGAGGTGCCGAAGCCGTGGCCGGAGAAACCGGTGGCCAGGGTCAGGCCGGGAATGGCCGCGACCTTGCCGATGACCGGGTTGGAATCCGGGGTGACATCGATGGTTCCGGCCCAGGCCTGGGCGATCCGTGCCTGCTCGAACACCGGCCAGGCCGCGCGCAGGTTGCGCAGGGCGTCGCCGTTGAGGCCTTCGTTGGCGGGCGGGTCCTGCACCCGAACCTTTTCGAACGGGCTGACGGCGTCGGCTTTCCAGCGCCGGGCCAGGGCCAGATCGTTGACGAAGTACTTGCCCAGGGAAATCTTCAGGAAGTCGCGCTGGGCCTTCAGTTGCGGCAGGAAGCGCGTGCCCAGCAGCAGGTGATCGAGGGTCAGGAAGGCGTCCAGCTTGCCACGCTGGGTAATGATGAAGCCGCCGTCCTTGTGTTTGCGGAAGGAGAAGTCCGGGGCGCCGACGGCGATCTCGGTGGGGCCTTCCATGGGTTCGGTACGCAGCACCGAGCAGGTCAGCGGCAGGGTCGGCAAGTTGATGCCGTGATTGCCGAGGAAGCGCCGCGACCACAGGCCGCCGGCCAGCAATACCTGCTCGCAGCGGATCTCGCCACGTTCGGTGACCACGCCACTGACGCGACCGGCGCTGGTTTGCAGGGCTCGCACCGCACAGTTCTCGATGATGATCGCGCCCTTGGCCATGGCCGCCCGGGCAATCGCGCTGGAGGCCAGGGTCGGTTCGGCGCGGGCATCGGACGGGGTGTAGATGCCGCCGAGCCAGTTGCCTTGACCGCCCGGCACCTTGTCGGCGATTTCCCGGCTGCTGAGCAGACGCGAATCCAGCGACAGGTGCTCGACGCTCTTCAACCAGCCGGCATGCATGTTCATCTGCGCCTCGTTGCGCGCGATGAACATGATGCCGGCCTGACGGTAGCCGACGTCCGCACCGACCCGTTCCGGCATACCCGCCCACAGCCGGTCTGCGGCCAGGGCCAGGGGAATGTCGTCGGCGTGGCGGCTGGTCTTGCGCACCCAGCCGAGGTTGCGCGACGACTGTTCGCCGGCGATCCGGCCTTTTTCCACGACCACCACCGGGATCCCGCGCTCGGCGAGGGTCAGGGCGGCGGTCAGGCCGATGATGCCGGCGCCGATGATCACCACGGTGGTGGCGGGCGGCAGCTCGGAGCTGGTGTGTACGGGGTCGATGCTGGGCGACATGGCGGGGCTCTATAAAGGAAGGCTGAGGATTAATGCCAGTCAGTTAGTCGCTTGATGACAATTTGGGACTGCTTTGCAGCCCTTCGCGAGCAAGCTCGCTCCCACAGATTTCACCGTCTCGTGGGAGCGAGCTTGCTCGCGAAGGGCCGCAGAGCGGCCCCAGTTGGCCTAAATGACGGGCATTAGGCTGGGGCTCACTGGCCGAGGTTGATCTGCACGACTTCGGCTTTGGCTGCGCCACGGTAGGCGGTGACTTCCAGCTCCACCTTGTAGACCGTCGAGCCCAGCGGCGGGCAAGTTGCGGTGCAGGCCGGGTCGATGCCGCGGAACCTGGTGCCGATGTAGTCCATCACCTTGGCCACGTCGGCCGGGTCCTGGATGAACACCCGCGAGCAGACCACGTCGGCCAGGCTGGCATCGACTGCGGCCAGGGCCCGTTCGATGTTGGCGAAGACCTGCTCGGCCTGTTCGATCACGTCTTCCGGGATCAGCTTGGTATCCGGGTTGCGCCCGGCGGTGTTGGACACGTAGATCCAGTTGTCGACGGCGACCAGTCGCGAGTAGCTGGCCTTTTCTTCGAAGATGGAGCCGCTTTTCACTTTGGTGATCTGGGTCATGGGGAAAGTCCTCGTTGGCTTGGAAAAGGGAATCAGCGCAGTACCGGCTCGTCCCACAGGTTGAGTTTCACGCCGATGCCCAGCTCGACGGCCTTGCGATACACCACGGTGCCCCAGGCCAGGTCTTCGACCGGCATGCCGCCGACCGACATCAGGATGATTTCTTCGTCATTCAGGCGGCCCGGGGCGTCACCGGCGATGATCTTGCCGATGTCTTCCACCTGTTCGGCCTGGAGCGAGCCTTCGGCGATCATGTCCATGAAGCGCACGCCCACCAGCGGCACGTGGTTGTGCGCGGGTTTCGGCAGTTCTTCGAACCAGGCCTGGTACAGGCCGGTGTTGTCCACCACCTTGCGGATGTCGTGCTGTTCCATGCCGTCGCAGATGCTGCACGGTGCGGGCATGGCCAGGAAGGCGCCGGGCTTGACCCATTCGCGGCGTACCAGCGGGTACTTGCTTGGATCGCCGACTTCACCGGTGCTGCAGTAGGTGACCAGGTCGGAGTCGCGTACCACCTCTTCAAGGCTGTCGACGATCTGGATGTTGGTGATCTGCGGGTAGGTTTCCTTGACCCAGGCGACGAAGCTGTCGAGGCTGCGCTGGCCACGGCCCTTGATCTTGATGGTGTCCACCAGGGGGCAGGCGGCCATGAACGCGGCGACGGTGGTCTTGCCCATCACGCCGGGGCCGAGCAGGCCGATGACTTTCGAATCCTTGCGCGCCAGATGGCGGGCGCCGACACCCGGAATCGCCCCGGTGCGGTAGGCCGACAGCAGGTTGGCCGACATGTAGGCCAGTGGCGCGCCGCTGTCGGCGTCGTTCAGGGTGAACATCAGGATCGAGCGCGGCAGGCCTTTCTCGCGGTTGGCGATGTTGGAGCCGTACCACTTGCAGCCGGAGGTGCGGAAGTTGCCACCCAGGTAGGCGGGCATGGCCATCATGCGGCGATCGGCGGTGGGCTTGGGCATGTGCGGGAACGGCGAGCTCTCCGGGAAGGTGATCATCGCGCCGTGGGAATCGTTGTTCGGCCCGGCCATGCGGTAGTCACCGTGGTACAGCAGCCCGAACATTTCCTCCATGGTGTCGACGCAGGCCGGCATATCGGTGACACCGGCGCGGATCATGTCCTGCTCGGAGAGGTAGATGAAGTCGATTTTTGTAGTCATGGAGGTGATCTCTTGGTACGGCGGGCGTTGTATTGACGCGAAGGTCTCTGCAACGCTGGTTTGCAGCGTGCAGAGCGATGGAGGGAGTTTGCTAACGAGCGGTAGGCAAGTCTTGAGTCTGTGCGCCAGAGGGTTTGACTGTGCGTGACATGGAGTGCAGCAGGAGCTCTGGGCTGTGCGATCCTGTAGGAGCGTGGCTGAACTGCGAAAGGGCCGCGACAGCGGTCCCAAAACCATCCCACACGGGCTTGGGAGGTGTGGATTCCCGGGGTTTCCAGATCAGGGCTTCTGCTCTCGGGTTCCCAATACATCCCGGATGGCATCCACGACATTGCTGTCCTTGATGACATCGCTGAGCCAAGCCTCCAACGGCATATTGCCCCATTTGATCGCCCGCTCGATCAGGTGGGGAACCGGGCTTTGCGGCTCGCTCTGCTTGAAGTACACAGCGACGCTGGACAGCATGCTGAACGCTTCTTCGCGGTTCTGCGGGACTGCACGCAAAGGTGCAGATGAATACACAGGAGCAACGCTGGCCACTGGCATGCTGGTCGGTATCTCAAGCGTTTCGGTTGTAGCAGGGAGCGTTTGGATACCGCGGTCCTTCAGCAGCTTTGCGGTCAGTTGGCTTGCGCGGGACAACACGTCGACCAGACTGGCGAAGCTCGTCGCATGTGCGCCGTACAGGCGGTCAACGGTTGTCTGCAACTGCTGGCAGACGTGCAGGCAGGCGGAAATCTGGCCAGCCTTGTCTTGCAGGTGCGCGGTATCGGTAAGAACTGCCGACCGCTGGAAGATTTCTGCGTTGATCTTGCCTTCGTCCACGGCCGTCTGCATCGCCTTGGGGTTTTGCAGCGCCAGATTCTCCACATGGCGCGACTCGTCGTAGTGGCGCACACCGAAGGACTGGCCCTGGGTGATCGGCAATTCCGCAGCAATGGTAGTGAGGGTGGTATTGAGCCAGGACAAGCGCGCGCTGCGTTCTTCAATACCGTCCTCCAGGGATGGATATGCGGTATCCCAGAAATCCTTGAGGATCCGTTCGGCCAGGGTCAAGCCGAAGGTCATGCCTGCAAAGTGATCGCGCCGCGCCAGTCCTTCGTTGAGCCAGGCCACCAGCATCAGGTCCTTGCTTCGTTCGGCCAGCCCCAGGGCGGAAAGGCTGATGACTTTCTCCCAGTCGGCGCATTTGAGGTCGGTCTGCCAATCTCCCTGGGTCAGATAGGCAGGATCTGCCCGGCGGGCTTCCTTGATCTGATCGAACAAGGCGGAAAAGCCCAGGTCTTCACCCGCGCCGCCGCAAATCGGAGCGATCAGTTCGGCCATCGACAGGTCGTTGTGATAATCAGGCATGGAGGTCGCCGTTCCGGTTCAGGAGACACCACGCCCGGGTCAAAGGCGTGGTGCATGGAACGGGCCGCAGTGACGGCCCGTCATTGGCGACCTGTCAGGCGAACACTTTGTTCGCCGAACGATCCCATCCGCCAGTCACGTTGCCACCGCCCTGACCGTCGCTGCGGCTCTGCTGGGTATAGGTCGTCTTGATCCGCGCGAAGTTGAAGCTGATCTCCTCGATCGGCAGGTCACTGACTGCCTTGTCCTCGCCACTCTGGCTACCACCACCGACATGATCGAAAGCCGAGACGACAACTTCCTCCAGGGTGATTGTCATGTAGGTGACCTTGTCACCGCCGGCGCGGTTGACGTTCAGCTGGATCTTGGCGATATGGGTGCCCTTGCAGCAGGCTTCGAACAGTTTGGCCGAGGCCTTGTCCACGGCCTTGCGGATCTTGAAGTCGCGCAGTGCGACGCGCTCGGACGAGGCACCGCCCGAGGAACTGGCGGTAGCCGAGGTCGCCTGGGTGGCACCGAACTGGTAACCCAGGACTTCGATCCAGTCCTTGTGTTTTTCGTCCAGTACTTCCCCAGGAATTCCGTCGATCTGGATAAAGGAATCAAACGACATGGTGTAAATCTCCTTGACATCATTGGATGGGGCAACACACCCCTGGTTGGCCTCTCTGAATCGATCAGTAGAGGTTGTTCTGTGCCGGACGGGTTTCCCGGGAGCCCCGTCCGGCCTGTTCTTCCGCGTGGCCGCGATCGACGCTGCGTACCACGATCTCGACCCGTCGATTGGGTTCGAAGCACTTGATCAGTTCTGTTCTGGACAGTTGCCTATCGCAGTGGACCAGAGGCTTGCTGCTGCCCAGGCCATGAGCGCTGACTCGGTCCTTGGGGATGCCTTTGCCGATGAGGTAGGTGCGGATGGTGTGCGCCCGCTGCCGCGACACCGCCAGATTGCCCTGTGGATCGCCCAGTGGATCGGCGTGGCCGGAGATCACGATGCGGTCAACGTCGGCAGTGCCGAGGAGCTTGCTGGCGATGGCGTTCAACTGGTGCCGACCGGCGCTAGCCAGGCCCTGGAAGTCGGCCCGGCCAAATGCGAACAGCGTGTCGGACTCCAGCGTGATGGTCTCGATCGTGCGCAACGAATGGCTGCGCAGGCTATCGATGTAATTGCGCGAGCTGGAAATCAGAAAGGCGTTGTCGAGAATGCGCGGTGCATCCGCGGCGTGGACCTGCTCGCTGTAGAACTCGATCTGGCGACTGGCGTACAGATAGTCCCGGGGCGCATCGGGCGTAGCCATTGACTGCCCGGTATGACGGGCAATTGCGGGATACCAGTAGTCTGGCAACCTGGCGTTGAGAAACACCGGATCGGCTTTGTCACGATGGGCGAGCGAAAGCATCGCGTAGGTATCCAGTGTTGCCTTGCCGAAATCGGCGATCGACTGCGCCCGGTTGTCCTGGGGCAGGGCCGACGCCTCGACGCTGTCGACAGCGGTTACGGGCGCCAGACGTGGTGTGTTGCGTTGATAGACCTTGAGGGTCGGCAACTGGTAGAGGGTTCGCGTGAGGTTGTCGGCCACAGGTTCCAGCATTACCTGACGTAGTCGGGTGAAGTATTCCGCGCGCAGTAGAGGTTCGACCCGATAACCCTGGTAGAGGCCGAAACCCATGCGCAGCGGAACACCCTCCTGGTGGTGCTGCCGGTGATAATCGCTGGCCCATGACCGCAACCGATCGAGGCTATGCCAAGCGGTGTAGGCATCCTTGACGCGTTGGTCGGCGCTGGCTGCCAGGGCGAGATCGGCGGACAGCTGTTGCAGAGTCGCAGTGTTGTTGTGCCAGGACCAGCCCCACACGCTGCACAGCAGGGTGGCGACCAGACTGGCTGCCGCGATCTGGGTTCGCTTGCGTCGGCGCTGGCGGTGGTTGCGGCTGTACAGCGTCACCAGGTGTTGGTCGGGGATGATCACCTGGCGTAGCAATCCCTCGATGAACCGTGGCGCCGGTTTGCTGACCTCGGTTGCATGCAGTGGACGCGACTGCAATGCGAAGCGCTCGGCCACGCGCTGTTCGTGGCGGCCTGGCGAGGTTTCACCAGCGTCCCGGGCTGCTGTGAAATAGAATCCGCGCAACAATTCGGCTGGCTGGTAGGGGGTGGTCTGCATCAGGTCCCCTACGAACTGCTTCAGCCTGGGTTTCAGCGCTGCCAATTCGACGGGGAAGCGGTAAGCCGCATCATTTCCCCGCGTAACCTCGATGTTCTGGCGCACCAGGCGCTGGTGCGCCACCTGTTGCCAGTAAGCGACCACTTCGTCGAGGGCACCATCGAAGCGTTGGGGCCAGTCGGCAAGCGCGTAGCCTTTGTGGGAGAAGGTCTTGCCCATGACGGCAGCACGAGGATCGTCGTGTCCGTCATGGCAGAACGGGCCGAAGCCGGGGAGCAGATCGCACTGGCTGAACACCAGGTAGATCGGCAGGCGCATTTCGAGCAATCCATTGCATTGCTGAATACGTTGGCGCAAACGCCTGGCCGTGCGCTCCTGTGCTTCGCTGCTGCCATGCAGAAGGTCGCCGATGCCAACCACGACGATCAAGCCATTGAGCGGTCGATGCGGGCGGTGCTCGCGCAGCAGTTGCAGAAGGGCGCGCCACTTGCCGACTTGCGCGGGGTTGTCCATGTAGCACCCGGCGCTATCCAGGAGCACGGCTTCGGCACCGATGTAGCACGCGCAGTCATTTGCGGCAGACCTGTCGGCGATTGCCACGCTGTCGTCCATACCTCCGTCGAAACTCAATCCTGACTGCTCGACCAGACTACTCTTGCCGGCACCGGACTGGCCGATGATCAAGTAGCAGGGTGGAGCAGGGTGGCCGTCCTTGATGGCGCAGGACTGCTTGAATCCTGGCAGCAGCCGATCACGCAGTTGCTGGATCTCTTCGCGATTCTCCGCGTCAGCGCCAAGTTGCGTCCGCTGCGCTCCTTCCTGCTGTCGCAGATCGCGATCGAGGAGGGGCGGAGCCCGATAAAGCAGAAGGACATAGCCTGCTGACAACAGCAGGAACATCCCGATACCTGCCAGCAGGCTGTCCAGCGAACGGAAGCCCAAGGCACAGCCAATACCCCAGATCGCGAAGATCGCCAGGAAAAAGATCGCGCAGATGAAATACGGGCGATAGCGCAAGCAGAAGTACTTGAACCTGTTCATATGGGCGTGGCCGATCATCGTGCACCCCCGCTTTCATTCAGGGCCCTGAGTGCCTTGACCTGCCCCAGGTCCGTCAGCTTGACCCCGCCGAAGTTGCGTACCAGCAGGCTGACCCGGCCATGAGAGGTGTTCCAGCTGAAGCGCTGCTGGATGCCATCGAGATCCTCGACCTGAGCGCTCTCATTCAGCCGTAACAAGCCCCAACGACCCGGGAAGTCGAAGACCCTGGTGCGAGTGCCGTCCAGCGTGACTACGTCCAGCCGCGCTCCGGGTGCCCTGCCGTCCCCTGGCCAGGTGAAGCGGCGCCAGTTGCTGCGACCATTTCGATAGTGTTGCTCCTGGCCGTCGAGGCTGAACAGAATGTCGGTGAAGCGCCCGGAGGGCTCGAGCATGATCTCGAAGCCGTTATCACGATCCGAAAGGCTGGCGATGACCTGTCCCAGGGTACTGGCCTGGTCGATGCTGGACAGCATCTGCGGCCTGACCAGGGTTGCCTTGGCCGACCCCGGCCCGAGTCCCTCGCCGCCGGCCAGGTTGCCGATCTCGTTGCGCTTGAAGGTTGGCAGGAGCCCGTGATCCGGATCGATGAAACGCTGCAGGTCTTTCACCGAGGCTTCGTTGCGACTCCCCCCGGCGATCGGATAGCGATGAGCCATAACCTGCTCCCAAGGCCTGGCGATCTGCTGCGTCCAGGCCTTGGCAATCTGTTGCCCGGCCGGAGTGCGCAGAGTCTCCCAGGCATGCTGGAGCGGAAGCTCGAACAGCCGCAGCAACGAACGGGACAAGGCATCCTGGCTGGTGTCGATGCTGCCCTCCACGTAGTTGCGTAGCGCCGTCACTTCGTTTGGCTGGCCGTCGAGGGTTTCACTGATCAGCAGCTTGCTGCTCTTACCCACATCCTGGGCACGTTGCACGTTGTGCAGACGTACCTTGAGCTTGCGCAGGGCAGCCAGGTAACGGTCCATCAGCGTGCTGTCCGCGCCTTCGCCTTCGTGACTGGCAAAAAGCCGTGCAACTGGCTCGAAGCCTTTGGCGAGACTGCCGTCCTCTACGGCAGGCAGGGGCGCAGCGACATGAGCAGGCAGGCGGTCGGCGTTGTCGAGCAGATTGCTGACCTTGCTCCAGAATCCTTGTGCAGGCAGATCTCCGGGGCTGGGCAGGGCATGTTGGCGAGGCAGGTCCCACCGGGTATTGGCATCGATGGCCATCAACAGGCGCTTGATCGGCGAGTTCTGGATATCGCTGAGCAAACCGAGCTGGCGGGTTGCCGTTGGCAGGTCACTGAAGGGTCGCACCCCGACGCTGTCGGCCAAGCGGTACCAGGCCAAGGCGTAGTCGCGCTTGTAGCGGTTCATGAATTCGCGAACGAAATTGGCTTTCTGCACGATGGCGTGATTGTCGTCGCCGTCGAGTACCCAGTCCGAGTCAGTGTGCAGGTCGCTTGAGACCAGCTTGAGCAGTTCGGGCTTGACGAAGGTTTCCCAACCTTGCCGGGTGTAGATCGCTGGAACGCTGAGCGAGCCCCGCAGCAGCATACGACCGGGTTCGTCGACGAGGTCGTCGAGGGTCAGTACAGGGAAGCGCTGGCTCGATTCCAGTTGTAACCGCAGGTACTCCCGATCCACCAGGGAACTGGCGATCATGAAACGCTTGAGATTGTCCCGGGTTTCGTCAATCAGTGCCTGATTGCGCGGCAACGCGGGCGCCTGGCTGGTTTCGAGCAGGTGCAGGTAGACCGCCAGGTTGCGTTCGATCAGGCTGTCGTCTTCGAGGCTGGGCCAGGGTCCTGGCAGGTTGGCGGCTATGAAGTCCGTTGTTTCTCCGGCCTGTGGTTCGCTCAACAACAGATAGAGCTTGAGTCGGTGGTAGGCTTCGACAATCGATTCCACCTGTTTCGCATCGAGGCGCTCGAGCATCTCGTCGGTCAAGGCCAGGCCTGTGTCAGTGGCCTGCTTGCGGACAGGTTGACTGACCATGGCCGAGGCGACTGCCGAGGCCTGAATGCTGCTGGCAAAGCTGTTGAACTGGCGGAGCTGGACCTGCAGGTCGCGGGTGACCGGCTCCAGGACCCGTGAGCGCAGTTGCCCGAGATAGACGCTGCGCGTCAGCGCATGGATCGCTTCGCCCTGGTACAGTCCGGCGCCGAGCGCCAGGGGCACGCCATTGCGACGATAGGCATCGACGGTGTCCATCTGTTTACGCAATGGCTCCAGGTCCTGGCTGCTTGCCAACTGCTCGCGTACCTCGCCAAGCCATTCACGGTTATTGCCAAACGACAGCGTTTGCCAACCGACGAGGGCCACCGCAGCCAGGCTCGCCGATGTCAGCAACAGCGGCCCCACACCTGTTCGATGCCCCTGACGCAGCAGGTGCAGTACCAAATCCCGGTCAGGGAAGATCACCCGGCGGAAGACGTCAGTGATGAAGTAGCTGCACCGCTCGATGTTGTTCGTGCCCTCCTGCGCTTGCTCTTCGCCGTCCCCGGTGACGAGGGAGAATTCGCGGATGACCTTGTCTTCGTAGACTCTCCGAAGGTGCTGGTGATCTTGGGTGGCACTGGTGAAATACAGGCCTCGCAGCAGTGGTGGCGTGCGCTGCTGTTCAGGGGCGAGGTGCTGGACGAACTCCTGGAGCACGCCGCCGAGTTCGCTGAAGTAGCGTGGAAAGTTGACCAGCGTGCTGCCGGCATGCGCCCCGGCACGGCTCAACTGGATATCGACCTGTTGCCGTATGTGCCGTTGCAGGTTGTCCATGCGGGTTGCGAACACCGCCTCGAGCCCTTTTCGACGCAGTTCGCCCAGGCCGAAGGTCATGCCAAGTGGTTGCTGGCGCTCGCTCGGGCCCATATCGGCAAAGGCTTCGGAAAAGCCCGGCAACCGGTCAAGCTTGTTCAGCATCAGGTAGACCGGAGGACGGCTCCCCAGGCACGTGGCATATCCTTCAAGCAGTGTGCGCAAACGAATCGCCATGGCATGGCGCTCGTCGCGGCTGGCAAGCAGCAGGTCAGCAAGATCCACTACCATCACCAGGCCGTTGATCGCCGCCTTGCCGCGCTGCTTGCGCAACATGCTCAAGAACGCGCGAAACTCGCTGGCCGACTGCTCTTCGTGCAGGTAACGAGCGGCAGTGTCGATCAGCACCGCGTCGGCACAGAGGTGGAAATCGCAGTGTCGTGTACCGTCGTCGTCCGCGTCGGCCGTGGCGTTGCTTGCGCAAAGCCCCGACCTCGCCAGGAGCGTCGTCTTTCCCGCGCCTGCCTCACCGATCAGCAGGTACCACGGCAAGTCGCTGAGCGCGGCCTTGCCACCGCCACCTGCCGTGCAGTCGGTGCGCAACATGGCAATGGCGTGCTTGAGGCGCTCGTGCAGCACCTGGCGATCGCGAAAACCCACGTTGGCATGGTGAGAACGATCCGCCTCTACTTGCAGCAGGTGCTCTAGATTGCGCTCGGTATGAATACGCCGGTACTGGCGCAGTACGATGACCAGCAGGAACACGGCACTGACGATCGCCGCGGCTTCGGGCAGATGCTCCCGCAGTCGGGGGGAGACGCCGCCGAGCAACCAGCAGGCAAGCAGGCAGGCCAGCCACGACAGGGTCAACAGGACCCAGAAACTCTTCAGAAGACGCAATGGTTTTTTCATGTTTGTTCTGACGTGGACTCAGGCACCGAAAAGCTGGCGGACTTGCTCGGACACGGCGGCAAAGTCCCGGTCCAGCAATGCGTCGAGAAACAGGTAGACGCCGCCGCACAGCAGCGCCATCAGGCTCAGGTAGAGCCACAGCGGCACTTCGTAGCGCAGCATTTGCGACACCTGTTCCGGGAGGGCCCAGTCGGGATAAAGCGGTTCTGCCTGGCGGCAGGCGGCGATGTCCTGGCCCAGGCTGTTGGCCAGGTAGCGCAGCCGGTCCAGCTGGCCGAGACCGAATTTTCCTTCGAATCCCAGTGCCAGGCACAGGTGATAGACCTCGAGTACCTCGAGGTTCGCTTTTACGTCCGCACGCAAGGCCTCGAGCCTGTCGAAAAAGCCCTCGCCAGCCAGATGCACGCCGAAGTACCGAAACTGCAAGGGGTGTACTTCGAAGCGTTGGCGCAACTCGCCCTCGCTGGCACGCAACGCACTTTCGTCAAAGAAGGCGCACAGCGCGTACTGGCAGTCCTTGACTTGCTCGGCGCTGTAATGAGCACTGCGGGCAGCCTGCTCGAAGCCGATGAAGAAGCGCTCGACACTCTGTTCGAATTGCGCCAGAGAAGTGGCCTGACGCCCCTCGCGGACAACCAGCGCCATGCTGATGAAGTCCTCGACCAGGTTGCGCAGACGCGGTTGCGGGTCGGCAGGCAGGGCAACTTCGCTCATTTGAATACCGCCATGAGTTCGAGCTTGAGGTTGGTAAAGGTGCTGGGTACGTAGAAGCAGATGCTCTGGGCCTTCATCATTCGTTCGTAGACCTGACCTTGGGGTTCGATAGCGAAATACTGGTTATCCAGGCGCATCGGGATTGCGCCCGGCAGGCGGGTTGCGTGACGCACCGGTGCGCCCGGCATGGCGCTGTTGACCACTACGGCGATGTCGTCCGGCGAACCGACCTTGATGGCCCGGGGTACCAGATCGAGCAGGTCCGCTCCGGGTATGTCTGCGTGTACCGAGAAGTAGAAGTCGGCCTGTGCCAGTCGCGGGTCATGCAGCAGTGCCTGCCAGTGGGCGGGCTTGACTTCTGTCAGCTCGATGACCAGGCACGGTTCCGGAATCACCTTGTCGAGCATTGCGCGAATCATGTCGTCGAGCCTGGACAGCGATGCCGCAGGGTCGCGATGGTCGTAGTCAGGCAGGTCGGCAAGCTGACCGCCGAGGGAGAAGGTCAGCAGTGCACCGGCGAGCTCGGCAAGAAGCAGGTACAGGCGTTCCGGGTGCAAGCGTGGGTGGGCCAGCAGGTGAGCGAGGAGGGGACAGGCACGATTGACCGTGTTGAGCAGCCAGAACAGGGTGACATCACTGGAGCCGAACTCCGCGACCTGGTCAGCGCGCTCACGGCGACGGCGCGACAGGTTCGTGCTCTTGTCCTGCAGCACGCCGAGCAGGCGCTGCGCCATGCCGGCCATCGACTCGTGGCTGCCAACGTGCAAGGCTGGTGGCGCAAAGTGCGGGTCGAGGTCGAAGCCGCCAAGACTGTTACGTATCAGACGGGTCAACGGGCAATGGCTGTAACCGTCCAGGCAGTCGCCGTCGACCAATAGCACCACGTTGAACCGCAGGCTGGCGATCTCGTTTTCCAGATCGCCCTCATTGAGATCGGGCAGGGTATCGAACTGTTTACGAAAGCGTCGCCCGGCTTCGGGCTGCAGACCATCTTCGGCATAGTTGCGCCCAAAGGGTTCGCGCAGTTTCAGCGCCGCATGGACTTTCAGCTCATTACCCTTGCACAGCTCCCGCAGGTCACGGGCGGCGGGCAACGGGTCCTGCTGTGGGGCGTCGTAAAGGCTGCCGTCGGGAAATACCAGCTTCAGTCGTTCCAACTGCAACGAGCCGTTGGCCAAGGCATTGGCATCGACCTGCAACGCCTGCACGCCCCAGTTGAAGGGAGTGCTGCGCAGTGTCGCCTCGGCGAGCTGGCGTTGGTGAAACTCATCCTGGTACTGAAAGTGCTGGGGCAGCAGGAACATGCCTTCCGACCACATCACCCGGCTGTGCTTGCTCATCTGATGCCATCCGCCAGTGGGTTGAAAATTGAATGCCCGTGCTCGCTTGCCTGTTCCAGGTCCGCGACCGGCCCTGGATCGGGAATGGCCTGGGGTCTGTCCAGCACATCGACGCCACGCAGCGCCGCGAGCTCGGTCCGGTCGGCCAGCACGCGCAGCCCGCCGGAGCGTAACCAGATACCGTCCTTGCGCAGCGACCCGGCATCGAACGCCACCTTCCAGCGAGCGCTGCGTTCGTCGCGGAAGAAGGCGGCTACGCCGATATAACGGGTGCTTTCCAGCAGTGGCCAGCGATCGACCTGGCCGAGACCGGGCAACAAGGTGATCTCGCGGCTTTCCACGAAGGTTTCGCCCAGAGCCTTGTGCACATCGAGCCACAGGGTGTTGGCGTCGCTGGTCGAGAAACGTTGCAGATCGGTCAACTGGTACACGCGCATGACCACCGACAGCGGCGTACCGTCATGGCCTGGATTGAGCTGGGTGCCTGCATCGCTGGTGAGGATGAGTTGCTCGCTATCGGCCAGCAGGTCGGCTGCCCAGCTGTCATCCATGCGCTTGCCGATGCGCTCGGTCACACCACAACCGGCCAGGGTCAGCACGGCCGCGAGCGTCACCAAGCGTTTGCACCAAGGGTTTCCGAGTGTCATGGGCCGGCTGCTCCGTTCAAACCACGCGATAGGAGAAATCGCCATGACTTCCCGGCTCGATGGTGATTTCGGTGATCGGGGCGTCCAGGGCCATGCGTGCCAGCACCCGCTCGGAGAGTTCCGGCATCAGCGTGCGCGAGAGGATGTTGTCAATGGTGCGTGCACCGCTGTCGACCTCGACACAGCGAACGGCGATGGCCTTGATCAGGTCCTCCTGGTAAATGAGCCTGGCCTGATGGTTGCTGGCGAAGCGCCGGGCGATACGTTCGAGCTTGAGCGCGACGATGCGCTCGAGGATACGGTCCTGCACCGGATAGAAAGGCACGATGTTCAGGCGCCCGAGGAAGGCCGGTTTGAACACCCGGTTGAGCTCCGAACGCAGGCCTTCGACGATTGCGTCCGGCGTGGGGCGGCCATCTCCATGCAGGCAGGCCTGCATGATGTGCTCGGTGCCGATGTTGGAGGTGAGGATGATCACCGTGTTGCGGAAGTTGATTTCGCGGCCTTCGCCATCATCCAGCAGGCCTTTGTCGAACACCTGGAAGAACAGCTCGAGGACGTCCGGGTGGGCCTTTTCCACCTCGTCGAGCAGCACCACGCTGTAGGGCTTGCGGCGCACGGCCTCGGTCAGCACACCACCTTCGCCATAGCCAACGTAGCCGGGAGGTGAGCCCTTGAGGCTGGAGACGGTATGCGCTTCCTGGTATTCCGACATGTTGATGGTGATCAGGTTGCGTTCGCCGCCGTACAGGGTCTCGGCCAGGGCCAGAGCGGTTTCGGTCTTGCCGACGCCGCTGGGGCCGAGCAGCAGGAACACACCGATCGGTTTGTTCGGATCTTCCATGCGTGCACGGGAAATCTTGATGCGCTTGCCGATCTCGTGCAGGGCATGATCCTGGCCCAGCACCCGCTCGCCGAGCAATGCTGGCAGACACTGCACGGTTTCGATCTCATCACGCAGCATCCGGCCCAGGGGGATGCCGGTCCAACCACTGATGACCTGGGCAACGGCGCTGGCATCCACCAGCGCATGAACCAATGGCTGCTCGCCCTGGACCTGGGAGAGTTCGACCCGCAGGGCGTGGAGTCGCAGACTGTCGGTCTCGTCCTTGCTGTCCAGCGCCTTGAGCTGCTCAACCAGCTCCAGTTCGCGCTGCCATTGCTTGGCAAGGCGTTGCTCGTCCTCTCGTGCGCATTGCAGGATGTGGTCCAGTTCTTCGAGGCGGCGCCGGTGGTCATGACCTTTGCTGGACTCCTGCACCAGCACTGCAATCTCGGCCCGCAGATCATCGATTCGCCGACGGCAATCCTCAAGTGCTGCGGGCTGCGCCGACTGCCCGAGGGCAATGCGGGCGCAGGCGGTGTCTAGTACGCTGACCGCCTTGTCCGGCAACTGCCGGCCGGTGATGTAGCGGCTGGAAAGGCGCACCGCCTGGATCAGGGCTTCGTCCATCACGGCGACCTGATGATGCTCGCGCATTTTGCCGAGCAGCCCGCGCAGCATGTGGATGGCCTTGTCTTCGTCAGGTTCTTCGACCTTGACCACCTGGAAGCGGCGAGCGAGCGCGGCGTCCTTTTCGAAGTACTTCTTGTATTCGGCCCAGGTCGTGGCCGCGATGGTGCGCAGTTCGCCCCGGGCCAGGGCCGGTTTGAGCAGGTTGGCCGCGTCGTTCTGCCCCGGCTGACCGCCCGAGCCGATCAGGGTGTGGGCTTCGTCGATGAACAGGATGATCGGGTGCAGGCTGCGCTTGACCTCCTCTATGACGGCCTTCAGGCGGCTTTCGAACTCGCCCTTGACCCCGGCACCGGCCTGCAGCAGGCCCAGGTCGAGGCTGTGCAGGGCGACATCCTTGAGCACGGACGGAACCTCGCCTTTGGCGATGCGCAGGGCCAGTCCTTCGACCACGGCGGTCTTGCCGACCCCGGCTTCGCCCGTGAGGATCGGGTTGTTCTGGCGGCGGCGGGTCAGGATATCGAGCATCTGCCGCACCTCGAACTCGCGTCCGAGCACCGGGTCGATAAGGCCCTCGCGGGCACTGCGGGTCAGGTTGACCGTGTACTGGTCAAGTGCAGGGGTCTTGCCGGCACTCGCGGCCCTGGGACTGTCCGGGGCTCCGGAGCCATTGGCCTGTTTCGACTCGATGCTGTGTTCGACCAGCAGGCCGAGATTCAGGCGCAGATGATCCGGGTTGATGCTTTCCAACCCGGGCGCGGAAGCGATGACCAACTGGCGCAGTTCGGCATCGTCGAGCAGTGCCTGGAGCAGGTGCCCGCTGCGCACCTGACCGACGCCGAACTCGATCGAAGCCAGCAACCAGGCCTTTTCGATCAGGCGGGTAATGCTGGGCGAGAGTGCCGGGGTGCGGGTGTTGCCTTTCTTGAAGGTGTTCAGTGCGGTCAGCAACTGTGCTTGCACGCGCTCGCTGCTCAGCTCGTAATGGCGCAGGATCGCCGGCAGGTCGCCGTCGTCGAGCAACTGCAGGAGCAGGTGTTCGACCTCGACTTCATAGTGTTGCTGCGACAGGCACAACGCCGCCGCGCCTTCGGTAGCGGCACGCGTGGTTTCGTTGAGCTTGGCGAACAAGGACTTCAGGTTCACAGGGCGACCCCATCGTAGGAAATATGAAAAACGGCACAGCGCGAAGGCTTGATGTCGCGGGCCGGGTGTTTCAGCCAGCCCAGCCAGCCCAGTGCAAGATTGCCGTCCCGCGCCAGCCGTGCCGCAGGCACGGCCCGGGGTTCGAGCAGCGGGGCGATTTCGAAGTCCAGCTCCGGCCCCAGGTAGAAGCGCACCAGTTCGAGCAGTTGCTGGTAGTCCCGGCAACCGGGCTGGAAGCGCTGGTAATCGGGCAATGAAAGTGGACCCACTTCGATACGAATGCAGGACTGGTAGTCCCACACCCGTGCACCCGCCACCGCACTGCCGCCCAGGCGGGTGTTGTACCGGCCGAGGCGGCTGCACTGTCCGGCCTCCAGTTGAAGCCAGCGGCCGGCGAACTGCCTGACCCTGATCGGCAGCGAGTACTGGAAACCCAGCATCGCTTCGAGGTTGAGCGCATTGTGCGGTTTCTGGGTGAGCAGGCCGGAGAAATAGCTCAACAGCTCAGGGCGCAGCGCCGACTGCCGCCGCTGGAACTTCTCGCGCCGCGCGCGTGGGCCGAGCCCCGTCAGGTTGAACAGGCAGCTTTCGAAATGCGAACTGCCCTGGCGTTCGTGCTCGATATGGAAGCGGTATTTCTGCCAGGCCTCGTAGAACAGCGCGGTCATGCGGTGCGAAAAGATATCGAGGAAGGCGTGCGCTGCGTCGTCGCGGTACTGCACGTGGCGCTCCAGCAGCAATTCGGTATAGGGCTGCGGCAGGACGCCGGACGGCCCGACCAGGCCCATGAACGTCACCTGAACTTCGCAAAGCAGCCGCCCGCTCGCCGAGACCTGGCCGTCACGCTCGAAATGCAGGTCGCTGACCTCGCTGGGTGGAAACGCCAGGGACAGTTGCGAGCGGAACCGCAGTGGATCCTCATGGGGACGGGTTGCCAGGTCCATGCGCCCGGTTCGGCTGTAGTGCAGGCGGAGCAGCCGGACCAATTGAAAGAACTCGAATCGGTAAGGCTCGGCTCGGGCCTGGTCGATCAGACCAGGGGTTGGTCGCCGGTTCGTGCTGGCCATTGGACGATTCTCTTTTCTCGTTGCAGGGTGCGCAGGCTGAGTTGGGTGAAGCTGTTCATGGAGCAGTACAGGCTGAAGAAATGGTCCAGCACCCGGCCGAAGAGGAACACGCCACTGCCGGTGTACTGGGTTTCATCGAAGGTCAGGGTGATGCCGATGCCGCGTACGAAGTTCGGTCGCGGGTGGCCGATTCGGGCAACCCGCGCTTCGCTCTCGACTGCGGTGATGCCGTTGATCTGTTTGCGAATGGCGGAGCGGTTTCGATAGTTGTAGAGCGACAGTAGCTCAAGCAACACCTCGCGTCCTTGGGATACCAAGGACAGATGGTTCAACGACAGGTGGGAGATCAGTCGCCAGACCAGGCCCTTGTCCAACGGCACCCGTACCGTGGCGGTCGGTTTGCGCAGACAGCGGATCGCACTGATCACCGAATTGGCCTGGATGCTGAATTCACCGTCCTTTCCTCCGAATGGCAGACGCAGGGGGAGATCCCGATTACTGCACGTGAGGTTCAGGCTCAGGGTGTCGCTGTGACCGTCGAGCAGTTCGAGGTCGCGGTCCACCATGCGCAGGTGCAGGCAGGTGCCATCACCTTGGGGGCGGCGTCGGGCGATCCAGTAGCTGTTGCCAGGTTCCTGCTCGCCCCGTGGCTCGAAGAACGGGTGGCAGGTTTCGACCTGATCCGCCCCACCCAGCTTGCGCACCCGGCGTACCCGGTCGATGGACACGACCTCGGCGGCGTTGCGCAGACGCATCTCCGGATGGACCGGATACTCATGGCGGGTATGGCTCAGCTGGATTGGCTCCGCCTGCTGGCGGAACAGATTGATGATCGGAGTGCAATTGAGCTTGAAGTTGTTGCGCCCGATGTTCTGGCTCAGGCGTACCAGGCGCTCCTGGAGGTCGTAGTCACTGAAGTAGAAGTTGATCTCGAACTGCTCCAGCGACTGGTCGCGCAGAATGCGGGCAAAACCGGACAGGTCGAAGAACATGAACTTGTCAGGGAAGGTGAAGTACTCGTGCAACAGCCGGTAGCCCAGGAACGAGCGCTCGGAGTAGTCCACCAGCCCGTCCTCACGCTCGAACCCCACGGCACTCAGGCAATCGGCGGGCAATGCAGCTTCACGGCGGCGCCCCTGGTCATCGAAAACCAGGGTTACCCGGGCCAGGTTGTTGAACAACAGCTCGTACAACTGCTGCATCAGCGTGGATTCGCCGTCGAGGAAGAAACGCAGGCGCTCCAGTTGCAATTGCCCGAAGCGGATATCGCCCGTGACCTGAAGGCCGATACTCAGGCGCGCTACAAGATCGGCACCGTGACCGTTGAATGCCGAGCGTTCCAGCTCGACGAAGCTTGCCTGGTGCACGCGGATCGGCCACAACTCCAGCGGATAACAGGTGCGGAACCGGCATACGACACCATCGACCAGCGCCGACTGGATCTCGGTATGGCGGGCCACCTGGTAGGCTTCGGTCACTTTCTCCTGGCGACCGAGGCTGAACTCGGCGATGGAAATCGACGGCGTCGGACGCAGATAGTGCGGGTACATGACTTCCAGGAATGCCTCGACGATCTCGGGAAACTCGTCATCAAGCTTTTTGTGCACCCGCGCAGCGAGGAACGAGAAGGCCTCGATCAGCCGTTCGGTGTGCGGGTCCTCGCAGTTGTCGCCCTCGATCAACAGTCGCGAGGCGATTTTCGGGTAGCGTGCCGCGAACTCCTGGCCGAGAAAGCGCAGGTGCGACAATTCCTTTTCGTAGTAGGGCAACAGTTCGTCGAGCATCAGTTAAGGTTCTGCACTTTGTATTGCTGGCTGTTGATCTGCAGTACCGCGTCGAAGGAGACCCGGCGGTCGATGTCTTGCAGTTGCAGGACGGCGTCGACGTGGAAGGTCAGCATGCGCGGACCGGTCTTCTGCGCGAGCAGTTGCACGCGGACCTTGCTGAAGCGCCGGTCGCCCGTGCAGATGGCCTTCTCCAGCTGTTGGCGGATCTGGTTTCGCGCCTGTGGGTCGAGCAGGCTCTTGCCGGTGAAGTCGGGCATGCCGTAGTCGAGGAGGGTGCCTTCGAGCACCGGATAGGCGCCGATCCCGGTGGCCACCAGCGCCTGGCGGGTGTTCACCAGGATCTCCAGGTCGCGCACGATGCTGGCCTTGAACGCGTCCAGCGACCAGGCACGCTGCGCTGCGCTCTCCGTGGCCTGCCCCGGACGCTCGTCCAGCAGCCGGTCCAGCAGCGACGGCAGCAGGCGGACCTGGCGGCTCATGGTTGATTCCCTTGCACGATGCCGGCTCCCTTGGACATCAACTGCGGGTGGCTTGCGGCAGTTCCGCAACCAGGCGCAGCGAGGCGGTCAGTTCGTCCAGTTGGTAGTGCGGGCGCAGGTAGGTCACGGCCTTGTATACCCCCGGCTTGCCGGGTACCTCGAAGACTTCGGCGCGCGCCTCGCGCAGCGGGAACTGGGCCTTGGCTTCCTGGCTGGCGGTGTCGTCGAGCAGCACATAGCTGGACAGCCACTTGTTCAGGAAGGTCTCGACATCCTTGCGCGAGGCGAAGCTGCCAATCTTGTCGCGCATGATTGCCTTCATGTAGTGGGCGATGCGCGAGGTGGCGAAGATGTATTGCAACTGCGCCGACAGCCGTGCATTGGCATTGGCGATATCGGTGTTGTACTGCTTCTGTTTCTGCGCCGACTGGGTACCGAAGAACGCCGCGTAATCAGTGCCCTTGCAGTGCACCAGGGGAATGAAGCCGAGGTCCGACAGTTCTTTTTCCCGGCGGTCGGTGATAGCGATCTCGGTCGGGCATTTGAGCGCGATTTCGCCATCGTCGGTCCTGAAGGTGTGGGTTGGCAGGCCTTCGACCAGGCCGCCACCTTCGACTCCGCGGATCGCCACGCACCAGCCGTAGCGGGCGAAAGCGTCGGTGACACGGGTACCCAGGGCATAGGCAGCGTTCATCCACAGGTACTTGTCGTGATCGCGACCGTCGACGTTTTCGACAAAGTTGAATTCCTCCACCGGTGCGGTATCCGGCCCGTAGGGCAGGCGGCCGAGGACGTGAGGCAGGGTCAGGCCGACGTAGCGCGAGTCTTCCGAAGCCCTGAATGACTTCCATTTGGCGTATTCGACGGTGTCGAAGATTTTCGCCAGGTCGCGCGGACCGGACATGTCGGTGAACGAGTCCCAGCCGAACAGCTCGGGGGAGGCCGCCGAAATGAAGGGCGCATGTGCCGCTGCAGCGACATGGGAGATTTCTTCGAGCAGGTACATGTCTTCGGGATTGCGGTTGAACTCGTAATCACCAATGAGCATGCCGAAGGGCGCACCGCCGAAGGTGCCGTATTCCTCCTCGTAGATTTTCTTGAACAGGGCGCTCTGGTCGAATTCGCTGGCGGCCTTGAGGTCGCGCACCAGGTCCTTCTTCGAGGCGTTGAGCAGATGAATCTTCAGCGTGGTGCTGGTCTCGGTCTGGTCGACCTGGTACTTCAGGCCGCGCCAGGACGCCTCCAGTTGCTGGAACTCGCGGGCATGCATGATCTCGTTCATCTGCTCCGAGAGCATTGCGTCGATCTCGCCGATACGTGCGTCGAGCACTGCGATCAGATCCTTGCTCGGGGTCAGTTCGCCTTCGAGGACCTGGTCGACCAGTTCGCCGATCAGGTCGCGGGTACGGGCGCGCTCGGTGTCCGAACGGGCCACGCGGCTCTGGGAAATGATGCTGTCGAGCAGCGAGGACTGCGGGGTGAGGCACTCCACTGCGACAGGATCGACGCTCTGTTGTGCCTGGGCTTGCTTATCGCTCATGTTCACACTCCTTCCCGGCCGTTGCGCTCGTCGGCAGGCACTTCGGCCTGCCTGCCCAGTTCCTGGCCGAGGGCCTTGAGCTTCTCGGTGTTCTGCAACACATCCATCAGCAGCTCTTCGAGTTTGTCGTTGCCACCCATCTTGTTGCGCAGGTCGGCGAGCTTGTTGCGCACTTCGAGCAGTTTGCGCAGTGGCTCGACCTGCTTGACCACGTTCTGTGGTTCGAAGTCTTCGAGGGTGTTGAAGTTGAGCTCGACGCCCAGTTGCGTGCCGTTTCTGGCCAGGGTGTTGTCGACGCGGTAGGTCAGGCGCGGCTTGATGCCCTTGAGTACGCCGTTGAAGTTGTCGCGATCGATGAAGACGAACTTGCGTTCCTTGAGCTTGGGCAGGGGTTCCAGCGGGTTACCGGAAAAGTCGCCGAGTACACCGACGACAAAGGGCAGTTCTTTTTTCTCGAGCGCGTCGCCAATGTCCACGTCATAGGTGATGTGAACCCGTGGCGCGCGAATGCGGTCAAGCTTGTGCTGGGTACTTTCCTTCTTCGCCATCGTCTTCTCCAGTGCGAATCGGTACGGGGTCCGCAGGGCGGACGCCACGTGTCAAAGGTGTTCGATCGTTGCCAGCAGGCGCTGGCGAATGTCGTCGTGCATGTCCAGGATCGCCTCGCGTCCTACCAGCTCCTCGAAGCTGGCGTTGCCGGCGATCTGCGTGCTGCTGCGAATCACTGCGTCGGCGGGCAGGTCCGAGCGCACCGGCGAGCTGACGACACAGAAGGGCAGGTCACCCAGGCCTTCGAGACGCTCGAAACCCAGGCCGAAGCGCAGGCCCCCGAACAGCCGGCCCAAACCCGGAAATTTGCTCAGGCAATGGAACAGCACCAGGTAATGCACGACGAAACGATAGAGTTCAGCGCTGCTGCGATTGGGGTCCTTGACCAGGGTGCGCAAGCGCGCCAGGTCGAAGTCCTCGAAACCCACCACCCAGCGCACCGGGCTGGTGATACGGATGACCTGGCCGCAATCGTCCAGGGTCTTGTCGTATTCCAGCGGGAACAACGCCGGGAGGGTGCTCATCAGGTTCAGCGGCACCTCCAGCCCGTTGACCAGTTGAAACGGTGCGGCCGTGCCAACGCGTTCGTACAGCTCGACCAGCGCCTGGAAATGCCCCTGGGTTTCCCGCCCGCTGCCACGCTGGGCGCCTTGCAGGTACTCGCCGAACAGGTTCTGCGGGCGGATCAGCGGCGCAAGGGTCGCCAGGTAGTCCGCCGCCTGCGCCTTGAGCACATCGGCGATCACCCGGGTCTGGCTGCGTAGCTTGATCAGCGCCTCGACATCGAACGTCTGGGTCATCGAAACATTGCCCCTGGGGCTATGGACTTGCGGAGCCTGTCTGTCATTGCTGAAAACGAATTCATCGAGCGAAAAGGGGCTGGTACCGGCAAAGAGATATCTTTCTGCCGGCAACTATCGAAAAGGGTGCCACCAGGGGAGTGAGTTCCCGCTGGCCTAAAAGACTGTTCCGTGTTTTTTGTGGTGCAGCAATAATGGCCTATCGCCACACTGGTTATGACCGGGCAGTCGGATACGCCATGGAAATGTGCCAAACCCCTGTATTTGATGGGGTACGAAGCGATTGAAAGTTTTCGAAATTGAGTTTATTGCAAAAAGTTAAAACGCCTTGTTTCCTGCTTTCGGGATGATCTTTTCAAGTGCTAGCAATTTCGCGCTTAAACAAGTTGTATTTCTATATTGTTTGGTTGGTGAAATTTCCTACATTGAATTTCCTATCGACTGTAGTCCTTTGTCGTGAATATAAACGAACTGTGTCGCTGTCAGGCAATGGATAACGGTTGGCCGGTATTTCTGCTCACAGTTGAATTTGCGCTACGCCACCAAGGAATAGCGTGGCTGAAATATTTGGTCTTAGTTGGATGTCGACCATTTTGTACTGGTGCTCAATCGCTGAAAACCATCGAGAAGCTACGGGTTAGAGCACGTTTTCAAGTGAAATAAGAGCGGAGAATATCAAGTGGCCATCATTTGACAGTCAAACTATCGCGGCGTTTCCATTGGCACCGTTTCCAACATCAGTGCAGGACGCACTTGCATGAACACCAATACTTTCGGAGCGACGCCATTGCTGCGTCGTGTTGCCACTTTTCTTGCTGGCGGTTGCGCCCTGGAGGGACGAAGTTGAGCAGGATCCTATATCCGTGCACTGCAAACGATCCGCTCGGACGTGGCTGGGGCAGTGGTTTGCTCGGCCATGGAGAACTACCTTGGCCGGAAACTGTCGCGGCCAGGTCTTTTCCGCCGCTGCTCGATATTGGTGGCAGGTACAACGCCAGTGATCGTGATGCGGCAGAGTTCCTCATCCTGCAGTTGGGCGCGGTGGAAAGTGAACTGGAAGTCGAGGAAGCCCAGGACTACGCGCTGATGCTCCGTGCGCTGCTGGACAAAATGGCGAGCAGCACAAAGTTGGCCACCGATGAGTTGGTGGCGCTGCAAAAAAGAGCCGAGGCGATTTCTGGATTGGGGCCGGTCTTGTTCTCGCCTGGAAATATGCCTGGGACGCTCGCTGCGCTTGGTGGGATCGTTCATGCGGCAAGCATGAGTACCAAGGTCGAGAATCTCCTCGATCTGGATCGCGACACCAGGAAAGCGCTGAAGAAATGGGCCACATCGCGTGGCAAGCCGGGGAGTGTTTCGGCCAATAGGGCGTTTCGCGGGCGGATCAAGCTGGTTCGTTACGGCGGCAACCTGTTTTTCGAAATACCGGCCAATGCCAAGGCCAGCCTGTATCGCGTAAATGGGCAACTGAATAGCGCAACGATCAGGCTTTCCGCCCATGACACCGCCAGGGCGCTGCGCAGCGTCGCGCATGTGGACAGTGCTGCTTACGGGAGTCGAGGGGTGGGAAGGGTACTGACGGGAAGTGCTGCAGGGCCGCTGCTGTCGTTTGGTCCCCAGATGGTCATTGATGCGAGTAATTCATCGAGCATTAGTGAGTTCTTGCACAGGTCGGCGTATAGCCAGCCTTCGAATGTTGCTGCCTTCGCGGCTGGCGCAGTACTAGTTGGCCTCGCTGGTACAGCAATCGTCGTCGTTAGTATTGCGCTGGTAACGGGTGCTGCAGTGCACATTCTTTTGAGCGAAGAATTAACAGGGTGGGGGAACGATATAGGTGACTGGTTGACTAGAAGCAATTAATCAGTGTGGCCGCTGAGTTTGTATGGGATCAGGAGGGTGCGTGCTTGTAAGGATCAGATATTAGGAAAGTGTCAATTTATCGAAGTATTTTAAGTTTGCTCGCGCCTGGGTTGTTTGAATCGGTAAAGGTCAGCGGGAATTTTTCATTTCTTCAAAAGACAGGGTCGTGAGTCAATGTTTACGCTTGATCGATTTTTTTCCAGGATTTGGGCAGGCTGGTTTTTAACCTTGATGATTTTTATCGTGTTTTTCGGCGTAGGCCCCTCATTTCTAACGATTCCAATCGCTGTCGGTTCCGTGCTTACGTTCTTATGGTGTGTGAAATGCGCCTATCAGTCGGAGCGCTTCAGTGACTTCGTAGCATTTCGACTATTTTTTAGCCTCGCTGTGGGGCCAATATTGGCATTTGTATTTTCACATATGTTGATGTACGGATTAAGAGGGGTTCATTGGGCACAATCACTCTTCATTAGTGCCCTGCCGATTGTGCTTGTTGCTTTGATGTATGTGCTCTTTTACTCCAGCAAGGGCAGGCGCGATGTCTTCATTATTCAAGGCGGAAGCGTTGATATTCAAGGGCCTAAACCAAACAATCCCTGGCTTCTGGCTGGTGTGTCAGCAGGGGGCGGCGGTATGGTTTATTCGGCAATGCAAGAGCATGGCATACCCATGGAAAGCTTGGTTTTTCTGATAGTAGCTGCCTCGCTTTACAACGTTTTCTATTTTCGTAATCACATTTTCTCCTTGAAATCTCTGAAGCAGCGCGAGCGCCGAGAAAACTGCCACTACACCTTCAAGGACATCGAACATATCCGCGAACTTCGCCAGGCCTCTTTCCTCGGCCGCCTCTTCGCAGTCAGAAACAAACACTGAATTCATCACGTCCACCTTGGCTATAAAAGGACCGCATCATGCTGATGGACCTGCTCGCTCTGGCCAACCGCCAGAACCGCCGCTTGTTCAAACTCGACATACCCTCACGACAGAACAAGAACGATCTGTTGCTCGAGCACTTCACCGGCATAGAGACCTTGTCCCAGCCATTTCGCTTCGGCCTTAACCTGCTGAGCGATTGCGCCGATATCAAGTTCAAATCGATGATCGGGCAGTCCGCGACCCTGGAGATAGAACTTGCCGATGGTGGCTGTCGCTATATCAACGGCCATATCAGTACGTTCTCCACGGCGGGCAGCGACGGAGGCTTCATTCGTTATTCGGCGGTGCTCGATTCCTGGCTGGAGATGTTGAAACAGAGGTTCGATTCGAGAATCTTCCAGGAAAAGACCATCCAGGAAGTGGTCAGCGAAGTCTTCGCCGGCTTTGGCACATTGGCCCGTTACGAGTTTCGCCTGGGCAAGCCGCTCAAGGTGCACAGCTACATCACCCAGTACCGGGAAAATGACCTCAATTTCGTCCAGCGCCTGCTGGAGGGCGAGGGGTTGTTCTATTACTTCGAGCACAGTGCCGATGCCCACCTGATGGTCATTACCGACGACTCCAGTCGCCTGGTGCCTCTGCCGGAGCAACCCAGCATTCGCTACCACTCTGCATCCGTGACCGAGACCGCCGACTCGATCACCCACTGGGGTGCCACGCGCGAACTGCAGCCAGGCAAGATCTCCCTCAGAACCTTCGATTACCGCCAGCCGGGCAATTTCCTTCCGGTCACCCTGAACAGCCTGAACGACCAGGGTGATGTCGGCCGCTTCGAGGTCTATGACGTTCCGGGGCATTACACCCATGGCACCTATGAACAGGGTGAGGCCCTGGTGCGCAACCGGATCGAGGCGATGGAGGCCAAGGGCAAGATCTTTCATGGTGCCAGCAACTGCCGGGCCATGAGACCCGGCTACACCTTCGAGCTGACCCAGCATTACGCCCATGACACCGGCAGCGAGGAGGATCGTCAGTTCCTGCTGCTCGGTGTTCAGCACGCGGGCAGCAACAACTACCTGACAGGCGGGGAGGCCTTCTACCACAACCGCTACAAGTGCATTCGCCGCAAGATCGCCTATCGCCCCGAGCCCGAGGCGCGCGCCCCCGTGATCTCTGGGCCGCAGACAGCCATCGTGGTCGGGCCGCCGGGGGAGGAGATCTACACCGACGAACTGGGACGGGTGAAGTTGCAGTTCCACTGGGACCGCCAGGGCGAGTTCGACGACAAGAGCTCCTGCTGGGTAAGGGTCGCGCAATCCGCGGCCAGCGGCGGCTTTGGCAGCATCCACCTGCCGCGGGTCGGGGATGAGGTGGTGGTGCATTTTCTCGACGGTCAACCGGACCGCCCACTCGTTATCGCCTCCGTCTACAACAGCCGTAACACCCCGCCGTGGTCGTTGCCGGCAAACAAGACCCAGAGCGGCCTGCTCACCCGGTCGATAAAAGGCAACGGCAGCACCGCCAACTTCCTGCGCTTCGAGGACAAGGCCGGCGCCGAGCAGATCATGGTGCATGCCGAACGGAATATGGATACCGAGATCGAGCGCGACGAAACCCATGAAGTTGGTAACGACCGCAGCATTATCGTGGGCGGCTCGCACACCGAAGCCATCCGGAAAGACACGCTGGTCAACGTTCAGGAAGGCTCTTACACCCTTCAGGTGGACAACCAGTTCATCCAGATCAGCGCCAGGAAGCACATTGTGCTTGCCGTGGGAGGCAGCACCTTGACGATGACCCCGAACAGCATCGATCTCTCGGCCGAACTCATCAACGTGACCAGTACCTCGACCATGCAAATCAACGGTGCGCCGGTTCGGGTCAATGATTGAGGCCAGCCCCGTGTACAAACCCTCGATCTATGACCAACTCTCGGTTGGACGTACACGCCGGCAACAGGTTGCTCCCCAGGCGGCGCCAACTGTCGCCGAGGAGTCCCCGACAGTGCGAGAAACCGCAGCCCTTGCCGTTCTGGCAGCGCCCAGTCGCTTCGCCTTTGCCGGCGTCGATCTGGTGTTACCTGCCAGTGTCCGTTTTTGCGATATCCAGCTCAGGCTCGAACACGGTGGCGAGCCGGTCCACCTGACCATCCGCCGACGTGACGCGAAATCGAACCAGGATCTGGAACGCTCGATTCATGCCGCGCTCGTGGATCTGCTCGACGACGGTTCGCCACTGAAGGTAATCCGCCAGGACGAGCGCGGCTTTGCCGGCAGCCGCGGTGCGGTGGTGGATTTTCATTTCATTGCCGCCCACGAAGCACGACACGGACGTCTTTTCGGCGCGCTGCTGCCCGTCCCGGGCGATGGCGGGCAGCAGCAATGGTTGGACATCTCCTGTGTCATCGATCCGAGCAGGCCTGCCCTGAGTGGATGGCTGGCCGAGTTCGATGGCCTGATCGACAGCCTCACACCCTCCTGACCTCATCAATCCCCTACCAGGAATTCCTATCCCATGGACTACGTGTTACAGGAAGGCAGCCTTTCGCTGCCGGATGGCTACATCGACCGCAGCGTCAACATGTTCACCTTCGGTGCCAGCGTGCCGGCGCCATTGAGTATTACCATCGCGCGCGACTCGCTGGGGCAGGGCGAGCCTCTGTCGGACTACGTGGAGCGCCAACTCAGGATCCTCGCTTCGAAGCTGCCTGGTTATACCCATCTGGGCAGCCATGCCGTGTCGTTGTCCATCGACAAGCCGATTCCAGGCATCCAGGTCGACGGTTGGTACATGAGCCAGGGGCGCCCGCTGTACCAGCGTCAGGCGGTATTTCTGCTCAACGCCGAACGTGCCTTGATCTTTTCCGCCAGTGCGCAGGACGAGTTCAGCGCGACGCAGAACCAAGACTGGGCGAACCTGCTGGCCGGCTTCACTCCTGCCGCTGAACAGGAGTAACCCCTCATGTTCGAAGCAGCCAGGTTCGGCGACGATATCTCGCACTCCAGTGCAATGGGCGGTTTTGTTCTGGGTGCGGTCCTGGGCATTGCACTGGTCGCCACCGTGGCCGTCGCCACTTTTACCTGCGGTCTCGGCGTGGCCTTGCTCGCTGGCCTGGCGGCGGGTGTCGGCGGCAGCCTGTTGACGGCGGCAGGAGAGGCGCTGGGCAGTCTGTTTTCAGCGCCCAGTGGCAAGATCCTCACTGGCTCGCCCAATACCTTCATCAACGGTCGCAAGGCCGCCCGGGTCGAGAAGAGCCTGGCCACCTGCCGCGAGCATCCCGGCCAGGTACTGATCGCCGAAGGTTCGACCAACGTCTTCATCAACGGTGTCCCGGCCGCGCGCAAGGGCGACAAGCTGACCTGCGGTTCGACCATCTCCAGTGGCTCCCGGAACGTGTTCATTGGTGGCGGTAGCCAGCGCTACCTGCCGGTGGAAGACGAGGTGCCGCCATGGCTGCGCACCAGCGTCAACCTGCTGATGGCCATTGCCGGGGCGGCCGGCGGTTTTGCCTCCGTGATCAAGACCGGTGCCCAGGCAGGCTTAAGGGCCACGCTGCCGTGCGCGATGAAGTTCACCGCCGGATTCGTCGCCGGCGAAGTGGCTGCCCGCTACGTGATCGAACCGGTCGCACGCAAGGTCATCGGTGGCCTGGTCGGCAACCCCGTCGACCTGACCACGGGTCGCAAGCTGCTGACCGATGAAACCGACTTCAGCCTGCCGGGGCTGATGCCCATCGAATGGTCACGCTTCTACGCCAGCGACCTGCACTTCGACAGCGTGCTGGGTCCTGGCTGGATCCTGCCCTGGGAGCAAAGCCTGCGGCGTGAGGGTGCCCTCATCTATTTCACCGACAACCAGGGCCGCGAGGTGCCCTTCGTCACCCTGCAACCGGGCCAGCGCATCTACAACCCCCACGAACAGCTGTACCTGGTGTGCACCGAGGGCGGCCACTACATCCTGCAAACCCTCGACAACCTGTTCTTCTATTTCGGCGAAATCCCCGACAACAACACCGACGTACCCCTGCAACGCATCGAGAACGTGTATGGCCACTTCCTGCAGTTCACCCGCGACAAGGACGGACTGCTGACCGACATCAGCGCCACCGGCGGCACCCGAGTGCACTTGCACTACGAGCACCCGCTGGGCCGGCTCACCGAGGTGCGTCGGGTGGTCGACAACCGATCGGTGGAAGTGCTGGTCCAGTACCGCTACGACGCCAACGGGCAGCTCGCTGCGGTGATCAACCGCAATGGCGACAGCGTGCGCGGCTTCAGCTACGAAAACGGCCTGATGGTCAGCCAGAGCAACGCGCTCGGCCTGGGGTGTCACTACCGCTGGGAGACCCTCGACGGCCAGCCACGGGTGGTGGAGCACTGGACCAGCGATGGCGAGCATTTCCATTTCCGCTACGACCTGAAGGCCCGCACCAGCTGGGCCAGCGACGTGCTCGAACGGGTACTGGAAGTGCGCTACAACCTCGATCACCAGGTCATCGCCAGCCGTGACTACGGTGGCGAGCGCTACGCCGTCGAGCTGGACAGGTTCGGCAACATGCTCGGCCTGACCCTGCCGGGCAACCGCCAGCTGGCCTTCAAGTACGACGAATTCGGCCGCCTGCTCGAAGAAACCGACCCGCTGGGTCGCAGCACCCGCTACGACTATCACTACCTGAGCACCCGGGTGACCCAGGTCGACTACCCGGACGGCAGCACCTGGCGCGCGGTATACGACGACAAGGGCAACCTGATTACCGAGATCGACCCGCTGGGCCACAAGACCCAGTACTACCACGGCGATGACGGGCTGCCGCACACCATTACCGACGCCACTGGCAAGTCGCGGCTGCTGTGGCGCAACCGCCATGGTCAGGTCGAGCGCTATCAGGACTGCTCGGGCAAGGACACCCGCTACCGCTACAACGATCGCCAGCAACTGGTGGCCATCACCAACGCCCTTGACCAGACCACCACCCTCGAGCGCAAACCTGCCGGCGAGGTACTGCGCATCGACCACCCCGACGGCAGCAGCGAAAGCTTCACCTACAACAGCTTCGGCCAGGTCCTCAGCCACACCGACGGCAAGGGCCAGACTACCCGCCTGCTGCGCACCGCCCGCGGGCTTCCCGGCAGTCGCCAGGATGCCAGTGGCTATCGGGTTCGCTACGACTACGACAAGGCCTTGCGCCTGACCGCGCTGATCAACGAAAACAACGCGGCCTATCGCTTCGCCTACGACGCCTCGGACCGCCTGGTCGAAGAAGTGCGCATCGACCACCTGACCCGGCGCTTCCTCTATGACGACATCGGCCACCTCGCACGCCTCGACGAGATCGGCTACGGCGAAAAGGGCGAGCGTCCCGAGCGCAGCACCCACTTCAAGCACGATCTCATTGGCCGGATGCTGCACAAGGCCAACGACGACGCCCGCCAGACCTTCGAGTACGACGAAGGCGACCGCCTGCTGAGCATCGAGCGCCTGTCCACCCAACGCAGCAACTTCAAAAGCATCCCCAAGGAAACCCTTCAGTACAGCTACGATCTGCTCGGCAGGCTGACCGAGGAAACCACCCCCGATGGCGCCCTGAAATACGCCTACGACCCGCTCAACAACCTCACCACCCTGACCCTGCCGGACGGCCGCCAGCTCAATCACCTGTACTACGGCAGCGGCCACCTGCATCAGCTCAACCTCGACGGCCAGGTCATCAGCGACATCGAGCGCGACGACCTGCACCGCGAGATCTACCGCACCCAGGGCAAGCTCACCAGTTGCTACGGCTACGACGCCATGGGCCGCAAGGCCTGGCAGTACGCCTCGACCCTGCCGGCGGAGATGCTGTCCACGATCAGGTACCCGGGCTTCCGGTTCGAGGTCTACCTGGACAAGGACTGCAACCCGATTCACCGGCGCTACCAGTACGACCCGGCCGGAGAACTGACCAGGACCCTGGACAAGCTGCGCGGCGAATTCCGTTATGCCTACGAAGCCAATGGCCGACTGCACGGCCGCACGCCGGAGGTGAGCGCCAACGGCGAGGAGTTCCGCTACGACCCGGCGGCCAACCGCCTGGACCTGAGCGGCCGCAAGCTGGAAAAGGTCAGGGACAACCGCATCGGCGAATGGCGTCATTACCAGCATCGCTATGACGCCTGGGGCAACCTGATCGAACGACGCTCCATCAACCAGGCACTGAAGCTGCGCTACGACTGTGAAAACCGGCTGATCGGCAGCCAGCGCTGGCAGGAAGGCCGGA
>Ga0222427_100623_pt1 | contig 42176 bp, 33 predicted proteins | sample 2B20Ametagenome_FD_182890 | JGI IMG/M metagenome (GOLD analysis project Ga0222427, IMG submission 182890) | Enriched microbial communities from leaf-cutter ant dump, University of Wisconsin, Madison, United States - 2B20A (version 2) | ecosystem: Environmental > Terrestrial > Nest > Insects nest...
CCGTGGTGGTCTTCCCGGGAACCTTTACCGTGGTCTCCATCACGTAGTTCTGGTTGGTACTCGGGCTCTGGGCAGATGCCATGGCCGCAACTGCCAATAGCGTAGTTATAGATAATATCTTTTTCATAGCGTTAGGGTTTATAGTGGTAGTCATAGGTCTTAACAATTTGGCCAAAGCGGTCCTTAAGCGACATCAGGCGTCCGTATCCATCATATTCAAAGCGCTGCAGCTGTGCGGGCTCCAATATATCCCGTATCCCCCAGAGCGGGAAATAGGTAAAAGACTTTACCGGAAAGGCATTGGATGGATAGATCATCACATCGTCTATAGTCCCGCTGATTGTTACGGGAGAGGTGTAGCTTTGGGAAACATAGTCCCATTTGCTGCCGTCCCAGCTCCAATAGCTCATCACATAGCTTTTCCCATTGGGCGGCACAAAACCTGGTGTAAAGCTACCGCTATTGCCCAGGGCCCCGGTATGGGCCACGCCAGTGTTGCCGATGGCTTCAAAGTCCGCCACATATACCTCGGAAGCTTCGGCGTTACCAAACAGCGCTTTCAAACGCAGACCGTCAGGCTCCCATATCAGACCGCTCCTGGGTCCCCCAAGGGCACTTACCGTTAGAGGGGCACCCTTACTGTTATAGCTATGGAAAACTTCCCTTGCCCTGTAGCTGCCCGGGGGCAGAAGTACTGAGGGGCTATGTGCCGTTGGAACATAGCCTTCTGTTTCCACCTGATAGGTGGCCGAGGCCCTAAGTGCCGCACCGAAGGTGGCGAAGTCGGTGGCCTCGCCCGAAATGAGGGACTCCTCTGTCCCCCCGTTAAGTTTCCAGAGCTCCGTTTTCACCGCACTGGCAATCCGGTTCTCGGCAACAAGTTGGGCAAACTGCGGCAGGCCCGTAAAATCATAGGGATAGTACAGCTTCGTTCTGGTACTGCCATCACTGGTCTGTTTCGTGATCGTCTTGGCCTGGTGCAGCAGATCGTAGGTAAAGTTCTGCTCGGAGACCACCACCGCGCCGTTCTCAAAGGAGCTCTCCTTTTGCCATTGTTTAAGCGAATTGCCATAAATCGGATATTCTGGCAAAACTGCAAACTGCTTGAGAGAAACAGTATTACAATTATCTTTATAAATTAAACCTACTTTTAATGAACGGTGACTGTCATTTTCAAATTTATCAACGCTTACGCTATAATCATTCTCTATTTTTTTCAACAGCACACCCGAAGCATTATATATTTCTTCTTTTAATGGCAATCCTGCGCCCCAAGTAATGTATTCGCCAGATAAAAACGGATAAACATGATAAGATCCAAAATTTGTTAAAGAACTAAATTGATACACCGTTTTACCATTAATAGCATTATTGCCATCCATTTCTGCCACCGTAACCCTAGAATAACCTACTGGACTTCCCTGTACAGACCCCAAGGGTTGGGTAGATTCAGAGTTTCTATTGATCAACTGTAAAGTTCCCGGTCCCGAAGGCCACCCACAATTATACCACTGAACCACAGATGATTTGTAGTAGTTAAAATTAGGAACCACAGAAAGTTTTCCTGAAGATAAATTGTTATTATCCAAATAACTGAAGTTCTTAACAGAAGCAAGTACCAATTCATTACTATCAAGATAATTAAGAATACGTTTTACCCTTAAGCCGCCTACCAACTTATCTTGAGGCTGGATATATACATTTGGAATAATCTGAGCAGAAAATTCAACAGGATAAAGTTTTGCAGTATTTGCTTGAAAATCTAAATAGTAATTACCGCTAGAAGGAGCTGTTACACCATTAACTGTAATTCCAGTAGTACTTCTAATTTGGCCATAAGTACCACTATAAAGTAATTGCGACCAAGTACCTGCCGCATTTCTTAGAATTATGGAAACCGGGGTGTTGTCTTCCTCACCCTCAATCCACCAAACAGGCTCTCCAGGTTGAGGAGTCAGTCTACTTGTTTCAACAACTTCAATGTTAAAATCTATCTTATTATCCAATACATTTTCACAACTGATTGATTGTGGGGTATTCAAGTTTCCTTTATAAAAATTTAAAATATTAAGCTGCTGCTTATTCATGAAATAGTTTGTTTGATCAAAAGCATCGTTACATTCCATTTCATATACTGTGCTTCCACCTGTTGGATAAACGATTCGAGCTAAAGACCCGTACTTAACTGCCTGTGCATCCGGTCTTCTATCCGAGCCTTCCAAAAATAAATCATCAGAGCGGTCCCCCAACGAAAGAATTGAAGAGATTCGAGACGTGATACTACGCTGGGCACCAACAGCATACCCCCAATAGTCCTGGTTCATTGAATCATATGAAGGAAGCCCTGTATGATAAAAGAATTGATAAGGTCTTTCTGCCTCAATACCGGCAAATTTATTGAGCTTTAATAACTTTAACCTCGCATCTTGATATCCCTGTTCTAAATTAAAACCATAATTATTCGTTCCTTCACCTATAGTTATGCGTTTTAATGCATGGGACCCATTTAAATCTGACCTATATCCATTTTCATAGGTAAATTCAACAAATGTTTCATCGGGAAACCTGATTTTTTTTATGCTTACTCCAAACAATTGTATAGCATTATATGATGCAGTGTGACTATTCAGTGTTCCCGGGGCATTTCCTGATAAAAAATCTGTGCTATAGTTATAACTTTTTGACTCGGAAAAGCCTATATTGTACGAATGAAAACTACTCTCGTAATCAAAAAAAATAGAGGTTTGCCTATCAGCAGACTTAATCTCAGAAAGATACCAACTAGAAACATATTCTACAGGAGGCGATTGGTTTAAACCACTGTGACCTATACTAGTAGTTAACTCCATATCCTTGAATATATATAACCTGCCTTGCTCATCTATTACCTCAAAATGGGTAATTTTATTACCTCCTATTTGTATAGGGTTAACCTTAAGGTTATCTAAGGATTGAATCAATATAGAGCCATTTTTCCCGATAAAAAATTTTCCACTTTTCCCATTAAAATTATAATAGAAAATATCTTGTAGGCCATCTGTAACGTTAGCTTCTATATCCAATACTGTTTGAATGTAAGTAGGATTGTTAGTGCTGTTTACCGCTTGGGATGCATTAGTCGTCTGTGAAGTCAAAAATTCGCCATCGTAAACTCCAGTATAAAGATTTGGTAAAACAGGTTGGTTTAAAAACCCAAAACTTCCCTCGTCAGGTTGCCCACGCATGGTCCTTGTAATTACACCACCGGCATTTAAGCTCCAACCTAAACCAACATTTGAGGCAATTTCCTCTACCTTTATTCCTCCGGCATGATAATTTAGTGAAATATCTAATGAAAGACCACTGATGTCATTTTTCCAGCTATGGATAGGAATACCAACCTGCGGCACTCCTGTATGAATATTTACAGGTATATCCACAAACTTGGCTAAAGCTGAAGAATTGGGTGATGGTGGAACATAGCGGTTGGCAGGATTCTCCTGCCCGTACAGTGAAACAGAAAATAATGAACATACTATCCCCATAGAGAACAATTTGTTCATTTTAGATAAGCGTAAAAATTTCATGGTGTAATTATTAAATTTAATAGAAAACGTGTAAAAATCAAGATAGCGGTCCAAAGTGGACAACATTATGGCACAAAGTATAGCCACAAGCCTGTTTAAAGCATAAACATTAGCTAGCAGAGTTCTTTAGGGCTACTTATGAAAATAGCTACAATATATTATTGGTTGTCATGAAGGTAGGTGTTAAATTATAAGATGGGTTTATAAAATCCCTTTTAAAAAAAAGATGACCACGAATTGTAATCAAACAAGGGACAGAAGAGAAAGTTAGCATAGATGTATTAATTTGTTCTATCAAAGCTAATTAATACTAAATAAAAAAGCAAACCATATTCAGAATAGATAATATCGTACAAACAAGATGATTTTAGAATATCCCAATAACTAGTCACTAACCGTTAATACCTAACCTCCCCTTTTCACCCATCCAACCTTTGCAACATTCATCACCGCCGCAGGCAAAACATCCTTTTCCTCATAGCTAACTACAACACCGTCCCTGATCGCAATAGCCTCCATGATATTAGCCCAACAATAACGTTTATCTTGCGAAGCAAAACTATCGTGACCACGTTTATCCAACAAGTGTAATTGACAAACACCCAACAACAATAATACCCCATGCACCATGGGTTCAAAATTAAAACTAGCCTCCAAAGCCTCTTGCTTGCCCCCTACCGAAATAATCAATTCATCGATTACCATAGAAGAAGAAAAACCATTCTCCTCATTAAGAAAAAGTAGATAGAAACGCATTGCCGCAGCACTGGCACGAGGAACCAATTTTCCCTTCTCCAAAACCATATCATTCAAAGCTAAGACCACCTTTCCCACTTTAGGATCAACATGCAATAAAGATTTGATATGCAAATATGCGCTCCATTGGCTATAATTATTCACTCGCCATTTCTTCAACAAAGCTACATTGCCAGCACACATTTGCCTATTACCAACCGTATGTAGGTAATCAGTAGCATATAGCTCCAATAATTTCTTTTTCAAACGTCTAAAAACAACGTCGCTACAAAACCGACTTTCATACTGCTTTAACAGGGCATAGATTTTGGAAGCCCATCCCATGGCCAGCGAAAAATCATGGCCAGCGAGTTTAGAATTAGCAGAAAGCGCATAGGCTTTCCCCTTTTCGATTGATTTGTTTCTCATGAGGTAAATTTTGTTTATATTTAATCAAGCATTGTTCTGTGCCTATTCCATCCCTTACTTATTAAAAGTCCATAAAAGTGCGTACAAGTCCATGGAAGTCCGTACAAGTGCGTAGCCATGGTATTCTCCTTCTGTCCACTCAGTGTACTACTTCGCTTCAACTCCCATCCTCACAGCACATTACATCAAGATACATATTATTTTCATACCACGCAGATAGCCGTGGTTGGAAAATTAGATACGATAGAGGATGCTTGCAATCTCTAAAATGTCCAATCACCGATAAGCTAATGACCAAACAAACCATTAACCATTCTTTGAGATAACGATTAACCCGTTAAACAACTCAACCGTTAACCTTTCACGTTACATTATCAAATTAAATCAACTAATCCCTGGCCCCTAGTACCCAATCCTTAATGAACTAATCAACCAATGAACTATCTTTGCACCATGAACTCAAAATCCATACTGATCATCGACGATGAAAAAAAGCTGTGCGACCTATTGGCACGCATTCTCGAATTAGAAGGATATACCGTTCATAAAGCCTATACAGGCAAAGAAGGGCTCCAACTACTGCAACATCATGAAATTGGTGTAGTGCTATGTGACGTTAAATTGCCCAATTATAGTGGTATTGATTTGGTAGCCCTTATTAAACAACAAAAGCCCTACGTACAAGTCATTAACCTTACGGCTTATGGCACCATTGCCGATAGCGTAAAGGCCATGAAAAACGGTGCCTACGATTACATTACCAAAGGCGACGATAACGACAAAATTATTCCGCTGGTTGCTAAAGCCTTTGAAGCGGTTTCTAAAGCAACTGTTGCCCAAGCACAGCACAATACTCCAAGTAAAGGATTTGAGAACATTATCGGACAATCGCAAGCTATAGCGCATTGTATTGCCATGGCTAAAAAAGTAGCGGTCACCGATGCCAATGTACTTCTCCTTGGCGAAACAGGTACAGGAAAAGAAGTATTTGCCAAAGCCATCCACCAAAGTAGTAAAAGAAGCCAAAAAGAACTGGTGGCCATTAACTGTAGCGCCATTAGCGCCGATTTATTGGAAAGTGAACTCTTTGGTTATAAAAAAGGAGCCTTTACAGGTGCACTACAAGACAAAAAAGGTTTATTAGAACAAGCTGATGGAGGTACCCTTTTTTTAGATGAAATTGGAGACATGCCCCTGCACATGCAAGCCAAGGTATTAAGAGTATTGGAAGATGGCACCTTTATTAAATTGGGCGACCTGCAAACCCAAAAAGTAAATATCAGGTTGATTGCAGCTACCCACAAAAACCTCAGCGAAGAAATAGAAAAAGGCAATTTTAGGGAAGATTTGTATTACCGTCTATCCGTATTTACGCTCACCCTTCCCCAACTGAACCAAAGAGGTGATGATATTTTACTACTGGCCCAACATTTCATTGCTCATTTTACCCAACTGAATGGTACTCCAACCGCACAGATGAATAAAGCATTTCAAAATCTACTGCTACAGCATCAATGGAAAGGCAATATTCGCGAGCTAAAGAATACGATAGAACGCACCCTGATTTTAAGCGAGCAAAACGCACTGGACGAAACACTGCTGCCCTTTAACTTTAATGAGCAAGGCAGCAATACAAGCATGGATATGGCCAGTGTAGAAGAACAGCACATCAAAAAAGTACTGCAATACACCGCAGGCAATAAAACTGAAACTGCCCGCTTACTAGGCATTGGGTTAGCAACGCTCTACCGTAAAATGGAACAGTATCACATTCCAAAGTTTTAATACAATACATTAACTCAACCATCTCTAGCCACTATCCTCTAGTGCCTAGCTCCTAGTTCCTAATTCCTAGTTCCAATTAAGATTGCTTCGTGCCTCGCAATGACGAAACCACACTACTCAAAATGATCAACCACCTTCTCAAAATGAGAAGCTTTTTCTATCCTCCCCAACCACACAACCATCACAAACCACTCAAAAACAAACACTTAAACCACATTCCTCATTTTTGGCACATCCCTAGCAAAGCACAGGAAAAACATAAAAATGATGATGACATTATTCCTCTTATTGGCCCTGCTTGTATGCATGTGGCTTTTCTTTAAAACAGTTGATTGGTTCGAAAAAATTTAACCTATGCTTATCCTATTCATTATTTCCGTAGCCGTATTCGCATACATGTTATACGTACTGCTCTATCCCGAAAAATTCTAAATCATGCAAACCGAAATCTTAGGCATCATTGCCACCTTTGCCCTTACCCTTATCATTGGCATTCCTTTGGGCAGCTACATTGCAAAGGTATTTGCTGGCCAACGCGTATGGACAAACGTGCTGGCACCTTTTGAAAAACTCATTTATAAACTCTCAGGTATCAATCCAACCGAACAAATGGATTGGAAACAACACCTTAAAGCCATGCTTACCATTAATGCCCTATGGTTGGTATATGGCTTCTTCGTATTGATTAACCAAGACAAACTGCCACTTAACCCCGACGGCAACCCGGGCATGTCGCCCCATTTGGCCTTTAACACCATCATCAGCTTTGTAGTCAACTGTAACCTGCAGCACTACAGCGGCGAAAGTGGCGTAAGCTATTTGGTGCAGCACTTTATCCTCATGTTCTTACACTTTGTTTCAGCAGCTACGGGTATCGCTATTGCCATCTCTTTCTTTAAAGCTTTTAAGGAAAAAAGCACGACCAAATTAGGTAACTTTTGGCAACACTTTACCCTTGCCATTACCAGAATATTATTACCCATAGCGGTAGTGGTTGCTTTAATATTGGCCTTTAATGGCGTACCAGCCTCCTATGAAGGAAAGGACCAAATTGTAGGCTTGCAGGGCGATAGCATTTCCGTAAGCAGGGGTCCCGCAGCACCAATGGTAGCCATTAAACATTTGGGAACTAACGGAGGAGGTTGGTTTGGTGTGAACTCTGCCCATCCCTTAGAAAACCCTAACTACCTCACCAACATGACCGAGGCCATTGCCCAAATGATCATTCCTATTGCCATGGTCATTGCCTTTGGATTATTCATTGGTCGTAGGAAACTAGCCTGGTCTATTTTTGGCGTCATGACGGTAGGTTTCCTACTCCTCCTGCTCCCTACCCTACAAAGCGAACTGGGCGGAAACCCGAGCATTACCAAAATGGGCATTACCCAAGCTACAGGTGCCATGGAAGGCAAGGAAGTCCGCTTTGGGCCAGCCGCCAGCGCCTATTGGAGTACCATTACCACCGTAGTAAGTACGGGTTCGGTAAACAGCATGCACGACAGTACCATGCCCCTCACTGGCTTGTATCAGTTATTAGCTATGATGATCAATGCCATCTACGGCGGTTGTGGGGTAGGCTTGCTCAATTATTTCGTTTACCTTGTGATTGCCGTATTTATAGCAGGCTTAATGGTGGGGAGAACGCCCGAGTTTTTGGGCCACAAGCTAGAAGCCAGAGAAGTGAAAATTGCCGCCCTAGTAACCTTAATCAGTCCTTTTTTAATCATGTGTGGTACGGCGCTGGCCACTTACACCTTTACTCAATACGGACAAGCTACTTGGGACACAGCACCTTCGGCATGGCTCAATAACCCTAGCTTTCATGGTTTTTCTGAAATGCTGTATGAGATCACCTCATCCAATGCCAATAACGGTTCTGGTTTCGAAGGTTTGGGCGACAACAACATGTTCTGGAATGTATTAACAGGCTTTGTGCTATTGTTCGGCCGCTTTATCCCTATCATTGGTCCATTGGCCATTGCAGGTTTATTGGCCAAAAAGAAATACATCCCAGAAAGTGCAGGCACCCTGCAAATAGATACTAAAACTTTTGCCTTAATGACCTTCACCATTATCGTGATCCTTAATGCCCTGTCCTATTTTCCTGCTTTGGCCCTAGGCCCTATTGCAGAATACTTTTCAATGATCAAATAAAACGATGGAACATCAATCAACACGGCTATTAAATGCTACACTAATTAGCGTAGCCGTTAAACAATCCTTTGTGAAACTTAACCCGCTCACCATGGTGAAAAATCCGGTAATGTTTACCGTTGAAATTGGCACCGTGATCATGGCAGGCGTAAGTATATACAGTTTAAACAATACCACTCAAGGTAGCTTTGCCTATAACCTCTGTGTGTTTTTGGTACTTTTTGCCACCCTGTTATTTGCCAATTTTGCGGAAGCCATTGCCGAAGCCCGTGGTAAGGCACAGGCCGACAGTTTACGTAAAACGAGGGAAGAAACACCTGCCCGTTTACTTTTGGCCGATGGCAGCATTCAAACCATTTCCAGTAACGCCCTGCAAAAAGATGATATTTTTATCTGCGATGCAGGAGAAATCATCCCTACCGATGGTGAAATTATGGAAGGTATTGCTACCATCGACGAAAGTGCCATTACAGGTGAATCGGCCCCTGTCATTAGAGAAGCTGACGGTGATAAATCTTCCGTAACCGGAGGTACTAAAGTCCTTTCCGATCAAATTAAGGTAAAAGTAACCGCCCAACCTGGCGAAAGCTTTCTCGATAAAATGATTGCCTTGGTAGAAGGCGCCTCAAGACAGAAAACCCCTAATGAAATTGCCCTTACCATCCTCTTAGCGAGTTTCACTTTAATTTTCATTATTGTTTGTGTGACCTTAAAGCCTTTTGCAACCTATGCGCAAACACCAATTACCATTGCGGCTTTAATTGCTTTATTTGTGTGTTTAATTCCTACTACTATTGGCGGCTTGCTTTCGGCCATTGGCATTGCAGGGATGGACAGAGCGTTAAGGGCCAATGTCATTACCAAATCAGGTAAGGCAGTGGAAACTGCTGGCGATATTGATGTATTGCTTCTGGACAAAACGGGAACCATTACCATTGGCAATAGAAAAGCGACTGCCTTTTACCCTATTCCTGAGGTAGATGAATTGGAGTTTATCAAGTTAGCGGCCTTAGCCTCCCTAGCCGACCAAACCCCAGAGGGAAAATCTATTTTGGAACTGGTACAAAACACCTATCCCAATTTGGTATTAACCCCTCCTAGCAACGCTACTTTCATTGCTTTTACTGCCGAAACACGCTCCAGCGGCATTGATACTGGCGACGGCTTAAGCATTAGAAAAGGTTCCTTTGATGCCATGAAACTCTTTGCCCAAAAGCATGATTTTGAAATGCCTTCGGCGCTCATTGTTCAAGTAAAACAAATTGCCGAAAATGGAGGTACGCCACTAGTATTAAGTAGAAATCATCAACCCTTGGGCGTGATCGAATTGCAGGATATCATTAAACCGGGCATTAGTGAACGCTTCGAACGCTTACGTAAAATGGGCGTAAAAACCGTAATGGTTACTGGCGATAATCCTTTAACGGCTAAATATATTGCGCAAAAAGCTGGGGTAGACGATTTTATTGCAGAGGCAAAGCCTGAAGATAAGATGAACTATATTAAGGCCGAGCAGCAAACAGGTAAATTAGTGGCGATGATGGGCGATGGGACCAATGATGCTCCCGCCCTTGCGCAAGCAGATGTAGGTGTAGCCATGAATAGCGGTACCCAAGCGGCCAAGGAAGCAGGTAACATGGTCGATTTGGATAATGACCCTACCAAACTGATTGAAATTGTAGAAATAGGCAAACAACTCCTCATCACCAGAGGCACCTTAACTACTTTCTCCATTGCTAATGATGTGGCCAAGTATTTTGCCATTGTGCCTGCACTTTTCATTGCAGCCATCCCTGCCCTACAAGGATTAAACATCATGGGTCTTAAAAGCCCAGAAAGTGCTATCCTTTCGGCAGTGATTTTCAATGCCATTATTATTCCGCTGCTTATTCCATTGGCCCTAAAAGGAGTAGCCTACAAACCCATTGGTGCTAGTGCACTGCTACGTCGCAACCTATTCATTTATGGATTAGGTGGCATCGTCGCCCCTTTTGTAGGCATTAAATTGATTGATTTATGTATTGGCTTATTTATTTAAGCCCTAATCATTACGAACATGAAAAAGTATCTGTTTCCATCTATCCGCATTACCCTGGTATTTACAGTCATCCTATGTGTGCTCTATCCAATCTTCATCAGCTTTGCGGCCAAACTAAGTAAAGGTCAAGGCAACGGCGAGAAGCTTGAGCTGAATGGTAAAGTAGTGGGTTATAAGCAACTCGGACAATCGTTCAATAAGCCTCAATACTTTTGGGGCCGTCCATCAGCAGTAAACTACAATGCAGCAGGTTCTGGTGGTTCAAACAAAGGTCCAACCAATGCCAACTATTTAAAAGAAGTAGCCAATAGGATTGACACTTTACAGAAATACCACACGGGACTACAAAAAAGCGATATTCCTGTAGAATTGATCACTGCTTCGGGTAGCGGCCTTGACCCTAATATCTCCGTTGAAGGCGCTAAAGTGCAAGCCAAGCGCATTGCCCAATACCGTCAAATCCCTTTATCAAAGGTGATGAAACTCATTGACCTACAAACCGAGCAACCATTGCTTGGCCTATTTGGTCCTTCAAAAATCAACGTACTCTCTTTAAACATCGCGTTAGACCAACTTAATAAATAAAACAACACTAAATAAGGAACTCAGCTATTAAACAATGTCAGGCCCTAGCAATCCCTCTACGTTCTCCTAAAGTCGGCCTTGGCCTGTTCGGGATGCACCCAATAAGCCTTACCGCTGACTTTAACAGAACAGGGCGCCTGCCTACCGCAGGCAGGCAGCCGTGGCTTTTATTTATTAGTATCTATGATTTCCATAGGTATAAATGAGCTCACTCCGTATCGGTTTTGCCTACTTTTTCAGCTATAGGAACCTGAGCTTGCGAAAGCATTAAGACAAATAAAGCAATAAATACTACTTAATAAAAGTAGGACCCGCGGTAGCTACAGAACCATTAATAGTAACGCAACAACATTATATCAGTAATCATGAAAAAGATATTCATTTTAATATTAACTACATTTTCACTAACTCAGCTTTTTGCACAACAATCACCATTAACCTTATCAGGCTATATAGAAGCGTACTACACTTACGACTTCAACAAACCCAGTAATAACCAACGTCCAGGATTCATTTACAGCCATAACCGCCATAACGAAGTCAACCTTAACCTTGCCTTCATTAAAGCCAATTACCAAACGGAACAATTAAGGGCCAACCTCGCCCTAGCCTTAGGCACCTACATGACCGCCAACTATGCCGCAGAGCCTGATGTGATGAAAAATGCCTATGAAGCCAACGCAGGAGTTAAGCTTTCCAAAACAGCCAACCTTTGGTTAGATGCAGGTGTTTTTAGCTCACATATTGGCTTTGAAAGTGCCATTTCTAAAGACTGTTGGGTGCTTACCCGAAACATTGTTTCTGAAAATACCCCATACTTTGAAACAGGAGCTAAATTAAGCTATACTACCGATAACCAACGGTTCAGTGCTACCCTATTATACTTAAATGGTTGGCAACGCATTAAACGGGCAGATGGACAATCGAAACCTGCAGGGGGTCTACAATTGAACTTTAAAGCTAGTGACAAAATTACCTTGAATTATAGCAATTACTTAGGCTATGAAGGCACAAATACCCTACGTACCCAACGCTTTTATCACAACCTATATGGTGTTTTTCAATTAAGCAATCACTTTGGTATTACTGCTGGTGTTGACTACGGCACACAACAGATTACTCGAGGTAGCAATGAAAAGAAAGAAGTGCTTGCTCCTGTATTGATTGCCAGATATACTTTCTCCCCTACTTGGGCAGTTGCCGGCAGATACGAATACTATAAAGACAAACAAGGCATGATCGTGACAGGCATTAACCCCAATGGGTTTAAGGTAAACGGTTATTCTTTGAATATTGATTATAGCCCCTTCAAACAAGCCTTGCTCCGCCTAGAAGGTAAAGTTTATCAAGGCGATAGGCAATTCATCAGAAATAACAACCCAGTAGATTACAATGCTAGCATTAGCACTAGTTTAGCCATTTCATTTTAAAAGTATGTCAGTTAATTCTCCATCCCACACTCATTTCCTTGAGCTATTGCAAAAATCAAAGCGTGGCCATCTCAAGATTTACTTGGGCATGAGCGCTGGCGTGGGGAAAACCTACCGGATGCTGCAAGAAGCCCATAGCTTATTGCAGCATCATATTGATGTACAAATTGCTTATGTAGAAACCCACGGACGCCTCGAAACAGAAGCTTTGGTAAAAGGCTTGCCGCTTATTCCACGCACGCAATTGTTCCATAAAGGCAAATCGCTAGAAGAATTAGATTTACAAGCGGTACTCATCAGGCATCCAGAAGTGGTAGTAGTAGATGAATTGGCACATCACAACGTGCCAGGTAGCAAAAATGAAAAGCGTTGGCAAGATGTGGTCGATATTTTAGATGCGGGAATTTCTGTAATTACTGCTGTAAACATTCAGCATTTGGATAGTCTGAATGACAGAATGCTACAAATCAGCGGTGTAACCATTACCGAAACCATCCCCGACCAATTACTTAAGATAGCTGATGAAGTTGTCAACATTGATCTGAGTGTAGATGAATTGATTGCCCGACTCAAAGCAGGCAAAATCTATCAAGAGGATAAAATTAACCGTGCATTAGCCAACTTCTTCAAAAAAGAAACCATTATACAGCTACGCGAACAGGCTTTAAGTACGGTGGCTTCCTATTTAGATCAAAAAATTACAGAAAGACATTTGGGTAATGTGAAACAAGAACGCTTCTTGGCCTGTATTTCCTCCAACTGGAAAACCGCACAGTTCATTATCCGTAAAACTGCTAAACTGGCCAATTACTACCGTTCGCCGTGGATAGTCCTATACGTACAAACAGAAGGCGAGCAACTCAATAAAATCGCTTTAGACAAGCAGCGTCACCTCATCAATAACTTTAAACTGGCTACGGAACTAGGTGCCGAAGTGATGAAGGTAAAAAGCAATCAGGTAGCACAGGCCATTATTGACGTAGTAAATGAAAAGAAAATCACGACGCTTTGCATAGGTAAGCCACATTTCCATTGGATTGACCTGCTCACCCGCCGCTATCTTTTAAATAAATTGTTAAAAAACATCGCCAACCGAAGTATCGATTTGGTAATTTTATCCTAATTCAATCGCCATGAAGCTTAAAACAAAACTCAGGTTGGGCATTGGTTTCCTTTTTATCATTTTGGTATTATTTGGAGCCATTTCCTTGTATCAAATCAATCGCATCTCTGAAAGTGCAGCACTGATTTTAAAAGACAATAACCACTCCCTGCAATACGCCAAGGCCATGCGCCTGCTTATTGACAAGGACAGTCTAAAGAGTGAGGTTTCAAAAGCTTCATTTGCAAAACTGCTTAGCCAAGAAAGGCAAAACATTACCGAAGCTGGTGAAGGGGATGCCGTTAATGAATTGGAAAAAGCCTACAGTCGTTTACAGCTTCAAACCAATGCGAACGAACTGGCTAACATCAAGGCGGCTATTTATCAGATAGAAGACCTGAACATGCAGGCTATTGTGAGCAAAAGTCTGCAATCGGAGAAAACCGTAGCACAATCCACCTTATACCTTGGCTTAGCGGCCTTCATTTTCTTCCTTATCCTGTTCACGTTCATTGTAAGCTTTCCGGGCTTTATCGCTAATCCTTTGGCTCAGTTGCTGGAAGGAATCAAGGAAATTTCCCTAAAGAACTATAAACAACGCTTGCGCATTAAGGGCACCGATGAATTCACCCAGTTAGCTACTGCTTTTAACGACATGGCCAAAAAGCTAGACCAATGGGAAAACAGCAATGTAGCCAAACTTAAATCAGAAAAACTACGTATAGAAACCATTATTGAGCAGATGCAGGATGCCGTGGTAGGTATTGACGAAAAAGGAACCATCATCTTTTTAAATAAGCTAGCTAGCGAATTATTGAATATAGAAGCAAGCCTAATGCTAGGCAAAAATGTAAAGGAGGTAATTAAACAAAATTCTTTGATGAAAACCATTATCGAGAAAAAGGATAGTGCCCTCCTACAAATTGTGATGAACCAAAAACCTCAGTTCTTTAGTGTTGAACGTAATGACATTACCATCCCTGAAACACTTGATGCGGACGACGACATTGCCTTTACAGAAAAAACCGCGGGCAAAGTATTCGTATTAAAAAACGTTACCGACTTTAAGGAGCTAGACCAAGCCAAGACCAATTTTATGGCTACCATTTCGCATGAATTGAAAACCCCCATATCTTCCATTAAAATGAGTTTAAAGCTATTGGAAGACAGTCGTGTAGGTTCGCTTAACCAAGAACAGCATCACATGATTAACCACATTAATGATGATGCCAATAGATTGCTTAAAATAACTGGAGAACTGTTAGACCTTGCACAGGTAGAAACGGGTAATATCAAGCTCAACATCCAACAAAGCGATGCTAAACAGATTTTAGACTATGCCCTAAACGCCGTGAAATTACAGATGCAGCAAAAGCAAATTGAGGTAAAACTAGCTGTACCAGAACAGCTACCGATGCTAGCCGCCGATCAAGAAAAGTCGGCTTGGGTGCTGGTTAATTTCCTCAGCAACGCCATTAGGTATAGCGGGAATAATTCAAACATCGACATTACTTTAAAAGAAGTAGAGCACATGTTAATCTTTAGTGTCCGCGATTACGGAAAAGGCATAGAAGCACAATACAAAAACGAATTGTTCAAACGCTATTTCCAAGTACCTACAGATGGGCAACATAAATCAGGTTCGGGACTTGGTTTAAGCATTTCCAAGGATTTCATTGAAGCGCAACAAGGAAAAATATGGGTAGATAGTGAATTGGGTGAAGGCAGTACTTTCAGTTTTTCATTGCCTGTGGCTTAGCTTTTAACCGAATTGTTTGATTAAACTATTAAGCTTTTTGTAGAAGTTTATTAGCGAATATCAATAAAAAAGCCGCAACACTTATCGTATTACGGCTCTTTTGTACCCAGAAGCAGATTCGAACTGCCACGCCGTTGCCAGCGCCACCCCCTCAAGATGGTGCGTCTACCAATTTCGCCACCTGGGTATCTTAATGCTGCAAAGATATCATTTGAATTGAAAAAACCTGCGGGTTTGTAAAATTGTTTTTGAAAGGCTATTTATGGAGAAGATGCTAAAATAAATCCAGCATGACGTTGCTACAGTTCAATGGTCAAACCATCATAAGCCAACTTAATGTAATCTGGTAGTTCCTTGCTTACTTCGTCATGTAGCCCTAAATTATGACTAATGTGGGTAAAATAGGTCATCTGTGCCCCTACGCTATTGGCCATCTCAATCGCTTCAGAGAAAGTTAAATGAGAAATATGGTCTTCCTTTTGCAGGGCGTTAAGTACCAAAACCTTGGTTCCTTTTATTTTCTCTAGAGATGCTTCGCTAATAGTTTTGGCGTCAGTGATGTAAGTAAAATCACCAATCCTGTAGCCTAAAATAGGCAACCTATAGTGCATTACTTCAAAAGGAATGATTGTACTTTCACCAATGTTAAATGGTTCGCCCGTAATGGAATGCAAATTAATCTGCGGTAGGCCATGATATTTAGTATCTGCGAAAATATATTGAAACTCTCGTCTTAAAGCTTCCTGTACTCGCTCAGTAGCATAAATATCTATCCGTTTTTTAAGGATATAGTTATAAGGACGAATATCATCTAATCCCGCTACATGATCTTTATGTTCATGCGTATAAAGAATGGCATCTAAATCATCTACACCTGCCCGTAGCATTTGGTATCTGAAATCAGGGCCGCTGTCAATTACGATACTTTTATCGGCAGTTTTTACCCACACGGAAACTCTTAATCGTTGATCTTTTTTATTAGCAGATTGACATACTACACATTTACAACCAATTACTGGAATGCCTTGTGATGTGCCCGTACCTAAAAAAGTAATCTTCAAAACAGTTATTTTACGTGATTTTCGAAGATAATAAAAAAGGGCTTAAGCTAATAGCCTAAACCCTTTTCGATGTATAAATTAATTTAACGTTCTCGATTATCTCAAATCGACCACCTCAACACCTGGATATTTCTTTGCATCAAATGCAAAGGTAGTTTCAGGAACTTTGATGTTAGGTGAAAAAGTTTTTACGTTATAAGTGTAGGTATTACCGTTTTTCTCAAAAATCACGATGTTGGCAATTTGCTTCGCTGCCTTATCAATGCTTAAACGTACTTTAAATACATTTTTCTTGATATCGGTTGGTGATAAGTCAATCATTTGATAAACTTTAGCACCTACTTTTTGCTCGCCAGTATAAATGTATTTGAAGCCTTTCTCGTAAATGGTAAATATTTTGGCTGGGTTTAGGGCCTCGCCACTAGGATCTACATTGGAAACCTGTACTTCTTTATCATTTTTCAAATAGGTCCATTGTACTTTACCATCACTGATCAACTCTTGGTTGGTCATGGCTACTTTGTATTTATTGGCATTGGCTTTTACGTATAAAGTACCTTGTTGGGTTTCTTTTACCTTAGCCTGTTTATTGTCCAAAGTGAAGGTAAAATCAGTTTTTACCACATCATATGAACGGTATTTTTTGCTTACTTCTGCTAAAATTGCTTTTGCTTTTGGATCTGTTTGTGCTGATGCTATCGAAGCAAAAACACCTAGTGCTAGAAACGCTACTATTGCTCTCTTCATTTTATCTTAATTCTAAATTCTTTTTTAACTATTGTTAAGGTTACTCAAGAATTGTTCCAAAGCGTATTCGTCAGGAATTAAAACTTCTCTTGCCTTGCTACCTTCAAATGGGCCAACTACTCCTGCAGCCTCCAATTGGTCAATGATTCTACCTGCTCTGTTATAGCCCAATTTCATCTTTCTTTGGATCAAGGAAGTAGAACCTTGTTGATGCATCACAATCAGTCTGGCGGCATCCTCAAACAATGGGTCCTTATCATCTGGGTCGAATTCTTTAGAAGAACCTTCTCCATTTTCATCAATATATTCTGGTAACAGGTACGCATCTGGATAGCCACGTTGATTACCGATAAAGTCAGAAATTCGGTCAACCTCAGGAGTGTCTACAAAAGCACACTGTAGCCTGATTAAATCACTACCCGTAGCTAAAAGCATATCTCCCCTACCAATCAGTTGGTCGGCACCGCCACTGTCTAAAATAGTACGGGAGTCAATTTTTGACAGTACCCTAAACGCCAATCTGGCAGGGAAGTTGGCTTTAATGGTACCTGTAATTACATTAACCGATGGACGTTGCGTAGCCAATACCAAGTGAATACCAATGGCACGGGCTAACTGCGCTAAACGGGCAATTGGTGTTTCTACCTCTTTACCAGCAGTCATGATCAAATCGGCAAACTCATCGACCACCAAAACAATGTAAGGTAGGAAACGGTGACCGTTATTTGGATTCAGCTTGCGCTTGATGAATTTTTCGTTATACTCTTTCAGGTTCCTCACCATGGCGTCTTTCAACAGGTCATAACGTTGATCCATCTCAATACACAACGAGTTCAAGGTATGTACTACCTTTTTGGTATCAGTAATGATGGCATCTTCCCCTCCCGGTAATTTGGCCAAGAAATGACGCTCTATTTTATTGAATAAAGTAAGCTCTACTTTTTTAGGGTCAACCAATACAAACTTTAATTGTGAAGGATGTTTTTTGTAAAGTAAGGATACCAAAATAGAGTTGATTCCTACGGATTTACCTTGTCCCGTAGCACCTGCTACCAATAAGTGCGGCATTTTGGCCAAATCGGCAATATAAACTTCGTTGCTAATGGTTTTACCTAAAGCAATTGGCAAATCCATATTCGATTGCTGAAACTTCTCTGTAGCCAATACGCTTCTCATGGCCACCATTTCTGGATGGGAATTTGGCACTTCAATACCAATGGTTCCCTTACCTGGCATTGGCGCAATGATACGAATACCCAAGGCTGCTAAACTCAAGGCAATATCATCTTCTAAGTTTTTGATCTTAGAGATACGAACTCCAGGCGCTGGGATAATCTCATAAAGGGTTACCGTTGGACCAATAGTGGCCTTGATTTTATCAATTTCAATATTGTAGTGGTTTAGGGTCTCTACAATTTTGTTTTTATTGGCTTCTAATTCATCGGCATTTACCGAGATTTTGTTGGTACCGTAATTTTCTAATAGATCTAAATGAGGATATTTATAGTTAGATAGATCTAAGGTAGGATCGTAAGCTCCAAATTGCTCTACCAATTCATCTGATTTGGCTTCTTCCTCTGTTTTCTCAATGGTAAAAGTTGGCTCTTCCGCTTTCTCTTCGCCCTTCGGCGCTGGAGTAACTTCCATAGCAGGGCTTAGCGTTTCAACAACTGGTGCCATTACTGGTGCAGCCACGGTTGGGGTAAGCAATACATTAGTTGGTAATGGAATGCCCGCATTGTCGTCATCTTCAACTTCGGGCTCTTTTCTATCAAACCTACTTGGGGTTAAAGTAATATTTTGGTCTAGCTTCTGTTGGTTTTTATACCGATCGTTTAAGCTAAATTCAACTGGTTCAGATTTAGTTTCATCTTCCAATTCGATATTTTCCGGTACATCCGGCTCAACAATCCTTCTTGGATTAGGCACTAGTTGCTTTGCCGGCATCTTAAAGTCGATATTATAAGCCACAATAAGTACCGAAAGGCCGAGGAATATCAACAAGCCCGCTACTCCTGTTCTACCTATTTGCACTTCTAACAGTTTATTACTCCAATAACCAAATTCCCCTTCAAGGAAATGTGGAGTTTTAGCAAAGAAAGAATGTCCAAAACCAAAGGCTAAAGATAGGAACAACAAAAAGAAGAAGCTGTAACCCAATACTTTTTCAATGGCAAATATTTTAACCTTGAATAGCATGCGATAGCCAATCACAAAAAATACAAATACAAACAGAAAAGAGGCTACGCCAAACCATTCGTAAATAAATTGATGCGACAATAAAGCGCCTATTTTACCTAACCAGTTTTGCACAATTGGATCTTCAACACCACTTTGTTTCAGTTCGTCAACGCCTTTAAACAAATTGCTCCAACCGCCATTGGCATCAATGACATAGCTCTGGTCCTCTTCCCAAGTAAAAATGTAAGAGGTAAAGGCCACCAAAAAATAAATAGAAAGGATAATGAATAGCAAACCGATAATTTTTACCAGTCGTCCATCCTGAAGGTTAAAAGTTGGAAGATATTCGGATTTTACTCGGGGCTCTTTAGGGCCTGTTTTCTGCCCACTTTTACCTGTTTCTGTATTTTGTTTAAAAGAATTAGATTTAAATGAATTTCCCCTTACCGACATCGTATCGTTTATAGTTTTAATGAACAAATATAAGAAACAGTTTATATTCTTTTACTTCTACTGTACTTTAACTTGTTCGCTTTAAAATTGTAGTTAAGCTTTAAACCTTATCAAAGCTATACAGTCTTAAACATGTTCAGCAATTAATTTATTGTATAGGTTTTTTATTTTAGTTTTATCCTGCGCAGCAGCTACTGGGCAGGATTTTTTGTTTTAAAAATGTTAATAAATTTTCGTTAATTTAACCTGTTGGCGAAAACTAATTTAAAAAATGGACATTACGCAACTCGAAACGCTTATAGAAAACAACCAATTGGAAGAAATTGTGGCTCTTTTGTCGCAAAAACCTAGCTTGGCAACTCAATTGACTTCACACCAGATTTCGCCCATGCTGTTGGCCTGTTACTACAAAAAGATGGAAATTGCCAATGCCATTGCCGAGTTTATGCCCGAGCTGAACATCTTTGATGCTTGTGCTGTCGGCAAGTTCGATGATGTGACCCTACTGGTCTTCAAAAATCCTAAGATTGTTAACGAATATTCTGTAGATGGCTTTACGCCCCTTGGTTTGGCCTGTTATTTTGGTCATGAAGAAATTGCCCGTTTCTTAGTATTAAAAGGTGCTGATGTGAACCTAGCAAGCAAAAATGGTTTTAATGTTTTCCCAATCCACTCGGCAGTAGCCAGCAACAATTATAATATTGCCAAGATGCTGATGGATGCAGGAGCTTATCCTAATGTTTGTCAAAAATCGGGTGTTGCGCCTTTGCATAGCGCCGCGCAATTAGGGAATATTGAAATGATTATTCTTTTGTTGGAACATGGTGCCGAAGTAACCTTACGAATGGAAGGTGGCAAACTACCTGCTGATTTGGCCGCCGAAAAAGGTTTCCTTGAAATAGCGGAGATTTTAAGGGACGACGACTAAGGGAGTTACGAGTTAAAGGTTGAAAGTTAAAAGTTCATTACGCAGTTAGGAATGAAATGGCTACTCCCATATCAATCGTAACTCGTCATTCTAAAATCGTAAATCAAATTATTCCCAAACCCTTAATCTAATACGCTTCATATAGTTTCTAATATCCAAAACTACTGCAGCTAAAATATAGAACAGGATAGGAAAGCCTACGGCCAAAAACGATGAATAGATAAAAAACAGGCGTACTTTAGCAGTACTCATATTCAATTTATTGGCCAAATAGGCCGAAACCCCAAAGCTGCGTTGTTCAAAGAAAGTAACGATACGCTGAAACATTTTATCTGATTTTATATGCTAAATTTACAAAATTAATAGATAAGCATTACATTTTAAATTCGAATTTTATAACGTAGTCTTTCGAGGTTTTGATATGGACATGCTTACAAATATTCGCATTCAGAAAAATCCATTCAGTAATATTAATTCATCAGCATAAAAAAACAGTCCGACAAAAGATTTGCCGGACTGTTCTATATGACTGAAATATTTAACTTAACGTGAATTCTAAATAACCATAAAATGGAGCATCTATGTGTTTGTATTTTATTAATCCTTAAAAAGGAACCACATAGGCACCTAGTAGCTTACGGCTTATTACTATCTATTTTTTAGCATTAAGCGTAAGACCAATTTCAACATCTTTTGAAATCATCCAATTTTCAGGGCTACCTTCTGTTTTATAATTAATTCCCCAAGCACTTCTATCAATCACAAACTTAGCTGAAGCACTAACCGAAGTTGCAGTAACCTGAACTTTTGCAGGGAAGGTAACATTTAACGTTTTATCCTTAAGTGTTAAGTTTCCACTGATCAAATAATTAGGGTCAGCAATTAAGCTTGCGCCATCTGCTGCAGTATATGGTGCTACTTTGGTAATCACAAACTTAGCGGTTGGTGCTTTCTCTACGTCAAAGAAATCTGGACTTTTCAAGTGACCTTCCAAATCTGTCGCTTTTTTGCCTTCTTCTGTTACTGATGCTGGATCTACTTGAAGAGATTTCATATCCACAATAAACTCACCACCATTCACTGAATCTTTTTCTACCGAAATAGTTCCAGAAGTAACTTTGATTTTACCCCAACGTGGTGCTAAACCTCCTTTATGGGCACCTTTCCAATCTACCGAAGTAGTTAGGGTGTCGATAGTGTAGTTTTCACCTTTTTGTTCAGCAGCAGTCTGCTCAGTTGTTGTTGCGGTGTTACTAGAACCTCCACAAGATGCTAGTAAAAAGAGCGCAGGAAGCGCAAAAAGTAGTTTTCTCATTTTATTTTTTTTAATTAAAGTTTAGTTTCAATTCAACCATAAATTATGACTGCAAAGCTAAAGTACCTCAAAGCCATAATTCTTGACCTATGATAAGATTTTCAGATCATTCTAATACTACTTAATTATTCTCTTCCAAAGAGGTTATAGTCTAACGGCTTTTCCTTATCTCTATTACCATCATCTCTTCAAAATCTTCAAACCTATTCCACAATTCAGGCACTTTTTATGATCACAATAGTTTTTCCTTAATTGCAACAAGGCTTGTGTTTGATAAGCATTTTCGATTTCAACGCCAGCAGTTCCATATTGGGAAATGACTTTATTTTTCTCAGCAGCAATACTTTCCAACAAATAAAATGCTCTGGTTTGATAGTTAGCCTGCTGGGTGTATTTTCCATAAGCAAACAAAAACAGGCTAACGGTATTGATCAGGATGTTATCAATAGATCGCTCGCCCAATTGTACATTCACATGCTCAGCTATTTTATTAAAATGGTAATGCTTTTCCCAAAATCTGTTTACCGGCAAATCTTCAAACAATAAATGCAGTTCCTTCACCTTCTTCACTTCCAACACTTTTGAAAACAAATGGTTTGATTTGACAATTAAAGCAGCGAATTGTGCCAGCCGAAGTGTAGGAAAGTTTTGCGGACGCATCCTCAGAAATTTCCAAAGTACAACACCAATATCCTGCAAATCATACTTTTTCTTTAGAAAAGTATATTCCCGCTTTAACAAATTAGGATATTCCTCTTCAAACTGTTGGTTTAAAAAACCTGCCTGACCAAAAACCAGCGCCTCAATTTGCAAATGCTGGTCTTTATGTTTGGCGAACAGATGTTGAGGTAAACTTTGGGCCAGTAACTGCATAGACAAAGCATTTACCTTAAAACCAAAGCTTTTGGCCATAAAATGATAAAAAGTTTCGTCCCAATTGCCATTGAGTTGCTCCAAACGTTCAAAAACCTCTTTTGATTTCTGCTCTAGCCGCTCTACCAATACCCTAGGCAAAAAACCGTTGACCACAAAGCTATCTATCTCTTTAATCTGTTTTTCGCAGGGAAAAGTGTAAGCAGTTCCAACTAACGAATGGTATCTTTCCAATAGTTGCTCGGTAACTCTCCCATTTAATGATAATGTAGGCAATTTATCGCCTTCTGCAGTTTGAACCTCCAAATCATCATCTAACACTACATGCAGAATTACATTATGATAGGCCGCATCATTTTGATGACCATGAGCATACCAATCTGAAGACTTCAAATGAATTTCGACCTGTCCTACCCAAGTCGTTTGTCCAATCATGATTTTAGCATCTGTAAAATCAGGCCCAGCATGCTTGTTGGGATAACCGCAATTCAAAATCTGTACGGGTTCGTTATCCGTAGTTTGCAGTGCTGTATTATCATAAAGCCTAAACTGCCATATGAAATGAATAAGTTCTTCAGGTATATGCATAGCGAAAGTTAAGGAATAAATCCATCAACTCATTGACTTAAAACTTATTAGAATAAACTATTTTGCTTCAACCTTTTTATAGTTGGTGATAAACACGCCCAATATGATCAAAACGGTAGCAATCAGTAAATCGTAAGTAACCGTTTCATTAAGCACCAACCATCCTAAAAAGATAGCAATAATGGTATTGAAATAAGATAGGATAGATACTTCGGTAGCACTCACCCGTTTTAGAGCATAGTTGTAACAGAAAAAACCTACCACCGAACCAAATACGCCCAGATAAACAATTGCCGCTAAACTTTGCCAAGTCCATTGGCCTACATCTGTTGCTGGCGAAACCATTGAAGCAATGATCAATTGGGCTACAGCAGCATAGGCAAACTGATAAAATAAGTCTAAAAAGAGATTCTCACTTTTATGTGCATATTTTTTAGCGTAAATGGTACCTGCGGCCCAGCCAGAAATAGCCATGGCTAAATAGGTGACACCTGTTTTATAATTGGGATCTAACAAATCGCCAATGCCATCCCTAAAAATAAAGGCCACACCGCTAAAACCTACCAATACACCAATAAAACCTTTTAAACTTGCCTTTTGCAAACCAACAGCTACACTACCTAAAAACACGATGATTGGAGCTAGTGCGGTAAGCAAAGAGGTTAGCCCACTGGGAATACTTTCTTCGGCTACGGTAGTCATGCCATTGGCTACAATGATCATTAAACTTGCTAGCAAAATTTGGCGGCCTAGACTTTTCCAACCAATCCATTTAAATTGGCCTTTTGAAAGCAATATGGTCAGCAACACTGTAGAAGCAACTACCTGTCTTAAACCTGCTACAAACCAAGCAGGAATGCTATGCACGGCAATACGAATGCCCAAATAAGTGGTTCCCCACACAATGGCAATGGTAAAAAGTGCAGCAATAAGCCTTAAATCTTTTTTTGGCTTCATATGAGCTTCGCAGCTATTAAGATCTGCTCCATTTCTTGTTGAAGGGCTAAAGCCTCTTCTCTGGCTTTTTCGGCAAAGTCTTCACCGTTACTTGCGTAGATGATGCTACGAGCTGCGTTTACTAATAAACCGCACTGTTGGTTAAGACCATGTTCACAAACAGCGCTCAAGCTTCCGCCCTGCGCACCTACACCAGGCACCAATAAAAAGTTATCAGGTGCTAAACGACGGATATTTTGAAATTCTTCTGGCTTTGTTGCTCCCACTACGTACATCATTTTTTCGCTATTGGCCCATTGCGAAGAAGTGGTGATCACTTGCTCGTACAACTTTTGATCGTCGCTTTGTTTAGTTTGGAAATCTTTACTGCCCTCATTAGAGGTAAGTGCCAATAAAATCACCCATTTATCTTCGTAACTTAAAAACGGCGATACCGAGTCTTTCCCCATGTAAGGAGCTACGGTCACCGAATCAAAGCTCATTTCGGAGCTGGCTTCATTAAAAAAGGCTTCAGCGTACATGGCTGATGTATTACCAATATCGCCACGCTTGGCATCGGCAATGGTAAACACATCTTTAGGGAAATGTTGCCATGTTTTTACCAAAGTATTCCAGCCTTTAACACCTCTGGTTTCATAAAAAGCCGTATTAGGTTTATAAGCCACACATAAATCGTGGGTAGCATCAATCAGCTGTTTGTTAAATTCAAGTATAGGATCCTCGTATTTCAGCAAATGCTTAGGCAATTTATCCATTACTGGATCTAGACCTATACACAAGAATGACTTTTTACGTTGAATTTGTTCAAATAGCTGCTGCTTGTTCATTTTTTGATGCGATTTTATGATTGCTGCAAAGATGCTAATAATAGTTTTGAGTTCACAGTTTTCAGTCGGCTATTTAAAGTAAACCTCGTAGGTTTGGGAGAACCTGCCCAAATGCTTTCACGAATGTTAACCACAGAGCTGGTATCCGCTAGTTGATTGGTAAGTGCAGTGCGCAAGTGATGGTATCCTAAACCCGATTTGAAGCGTAAATACTTTTTTATTTCGCGGGGCTTAAGAAACCTCGTAGGTTTTAAAAACCTACGAGGTTTGTCAGAGAAGAAAAAGATTGCCTGCCTGCGGTAAGCAGGCAGCATAAAGCGGGACTGAAGGAACCATTAAAAACTAAACGTACCTTTTCAACGTTTAAAATAAAAAACATCCTAGTTTAAGGGCTTTTACCAATTAAACCATTGATATGATGAACAAAAGAGCCGAGTGCCGATGAAGTTTTTTGAAAAATATCTTGCAGATTAAAATCCATTTTCCTACAATTGTGCCATAATTCCCAGAAAGTTTATCTGAACACCTTCCAAAAAAATCCTAGCAAGAAAATTTCTTAAATCTTTTGAGCCTCTTTTTTGGTTGTATGGTTTGGTTAAACCCTAAAAATAAAATTCTCGACAAGATATAAATGTTTAGTAAAACAGAACTAACTGAAAAGCTTACTACCGAACTTCGTGAGTTAGCAAAAGCAAACGGTGTAGACAAAGCAGGTGATTTGCGCAAAAGCGATTTAATTGAAGAAATTCTTAAAAGGCAGGAGGCAACCGCCGAAGTGGCAGTTACACCAGAGCCAGCAGCCGAAGCAAATACTGAAAAACCCGCCAGGAAAAGAACACGTATTGTAAAGGAAAACAAGGAGGCTACGCCTGTGGCCGAGGAGAGAAAAGCTCCAGCAGAAACAAAAAAGGAAAAAGTACAAAAGCCTACCCTTTTTGATGATGATTTGATTGAAATTCCTACTCCTGATTTTGAAGCCATTGCTCTTGTTACCGGTCAAGACCTACAAAAACAAGAAAGCATTGCTGATAAATTAGAGAATCAAAAGAAAAAAAGAGAACGCATCTCTAAAGACCCTAAAGAAAATTCAGGCGAAGCTGAGGTAATTGTGGTCAACGAAAAACCTGCCAAGGAAGAAAAGCCACAAGGAGAGCAAAACCAACAACAAAGAAAACAGAACAACAACGGCAACAATAACCAAAAACAGAACGAAACCAGCTATTCGAACCTTGATTTTGATAATACCATCACTAATGAAGGTGTTTTGGAAATCATGCCTGATGGCTATGGTTTTTTACGTTCGGCAGATTACAACTATTTATCATCGCCAGATGATATTTATGTTTCGCAATCGCAGATCAAATTGTTTGGTTTAAAAACTGGTGACACTGTAAACGGTAGCATCCGTCCCCCAAAAGAAGGTGAAAAATACTTTCCTTTGGTTAAAGTGATCAGCATTAATGGTCGTGTACCTGCTGATGTACGTGACCGTGTACCTTTTGATTATTTAACTCCGCTTTTCCCTACGGAGAAATTGGACCTGTTTGTGGAAAGTAGCAACCACTCTACCCGTATCATGGACTTATTTACGCCAATTGGTAAAGGGCAACGTGGTTTGATTGTAGCACAACCAAAAACGGGTAAAACCAATTTATTAAAAGAGGTTGCCAATGCTATTGCCAAAAACCATCCGGAGGTTTATTTGATCATCTTATTAATTGATGAACGTCCAGAAGAGGTAACTGATATGGCACGTAGTGTAAGAGCAGAGGTAATTTCGTCTACTTTTGACGAACCTGCTGAAAGACACGTAAAAATTGCCAACATTGTATTGGAAAAATCTAAACGTTTGGTAGAGTGTGGGCATGATGTAGTGATCTTGCTCGACTCCATTACACGTTTGGCAAGGGCTTACAATACCACTGCTCCAGCATCGGGCAAGATTCTTTCTGGTGGTGTTGATGCCAATGCGTTACACAAACCAAAACGTTTCTTTGGTGCTGCCCGTAACATTGAAAAAGGTGGATCATTAACGATTTTAGCTACCGCTTTAACAGAGACTGGTTCTAAAATGGATGAGGTAATTTTCGAAGAGTTTAAAGGTACTGGCAACATGGAGCTTCAGCTTGACCGTAAGTTGGCGAACAAACGTATCTTCCCTGCTATTGACATTACCGCATCAAGTACCCGTAGAGATGACCTATTGTTAGATAGAGAAACTTTACAGCGTATCTGGGTATTGCGCAACCACTTAGCCGATATGAACAGCCAAGAGGCTATGGAACTAATCCAAGCTCAAATTAAAGGCACTAAGAGTAACGAAGAATTCCTACTGGGAATGAACGGATAATAAAAGTTTTACGTTTTAAGTGATAAGTTTTATTGGCTTATCGCTTAAAACTTATCTCGTATAACTTATAACCTACCACTCCATGTTTAACCTCCCTAATGCTTTAACCTGTGCCAACCTACTCTCTGGCTGTATAGGTATTGTGTTTTGTTTTAATGGCGATTTAAAATCTGCGGCCTACTTTGTCATTCTATCGGGCATATTCGATTTTTTTGATGGTATGGCTGCACGTGCATTAAAAATAAAAGATGGCATTGGAAAAGAGCTCGACTCACTCGCAGACATGGTTAGCTTTGGTTTTTTACCTGGAGCGGTAATGTATCATTTGTTTAAAGCAAGCGATGGCACTTACGAATATTTACCTTATTTGGGTTTTCTCATTACGCTGTTCTCAGCATTACGGTTAGCCAAATTTAATACAGACACTCGCCAAACGGTAGATTTCATAGGTCTTAATACACCAATGAACACGCTTTTTATTGTGTCTTTACCTTATGTTGCCGATTATCATCCACAGATTATTGGAAATTGGATGGTTTTAGCAGCTATTTCAGTAGTAAGCAGCTACTTATTGATTAGCGAAATCAGGATATTTTCTTTGAAGTTCAGCAATTTGAGTTGGGGTGAGAATAAAATCAAGTTCATCTTCATGATTTTATCCTTAGCTCTGTTCTTTTGGCAGCAGTTTGTGGCACTCCCGCTGATCTTATTGCTTTATATCGGTCTGTCTTTTGTTTATTTCAGGAACAAATAAGAATTAGCCGTCAAACGGTTATCCAAAAACTATAGCTGTTGCTGTAATCCGGCTTTTGATTTGCCTACCTGCATTAAAATGATTTCCAGCTCCTGTTTAATTTCGGCAAGGGCTTGAGGAATATGATCAACGTCAATACCTTCCTTGGCATTACGTTCAATCAACTGTACATAATCTCTGATATCTTCCCTACCTACATAATAAAAAGTAGGCTTTACTTTATGCGCAAACTCCGATGCTGCTTTCCAATCCTTTGCATCTACAGCTTTTTGTAAATCTTCCAGGTAAACAGGAATTTGTTCCACTAAAGTATCAAGCATTTCGATTATAAATTCAGCGCTATCGCCAGACATCTCTCTCAAATATGACAAATTTAGGTCTTCTTTACTTTTAGCCGGGTCAATCATTTGGTTATATTTATAATTTCTGAACAGTTAATTCATCGGTCAAGTTAGCTAAAATGCTCGATACTTTTTCCTTAAAAATGGGATGAATGAAATTTTCTGCGATTTCATTTAGGGGTTCAAGCACAAACCTTCGCCTGTGCATTTCAGGATGTGGCAATTGCAATGCTTCATTGTTAGCTATCACATCTCCATAAAAGATAAGATCAATATCTATCAAACGCTGCCCCCATTTTTCCAATCTCACCCGCCCCATCTTCTGCTCAATAGCCAATAAGGTTTTTAATAATTCCAAAGGTGGTAGCGTACTTTTTACGGCAATGGCCTGGTTTAAAAATCCAGGTTGGTCTGTTTTGCCCCACGCTTCCGTTTCGTACACGCTCGACTTTGCAAAAACCTGCCCTGCCTCGTTTTCAATATAGGCAATGGCATTTTCTAGATTCTGCTTCCTATCACCTAAATTAGTACCAAGTAACAAATAAGCATCTCTACTATCTAATTTCATGTAAGGTCAATTTTAACCGCAAAAGTAAATCAGCTACTTCATTTGAAATACCTAGTTTATCACAATGCTTTTTTTAACTTTACAAACTTAAATCAATAAAATTTAAAAACCTTTTCGATGCTATTAAAATCGAAAATATTTCATCACCCTAAGAACATAAATTAACATGAAAGAGTTCTTCAAATACGTTTTCGCCACTGTAGTTGGCATTGTCCTTTCAACAGTTGTTTTGGGCGTTATAGGCTTCGCCATTATTGTGGGCATGATTTCTTCCCTTGATAGCGACACCAAAGCCGTCGTTAAGAAAAACTCCGTATTATACCTTAATCTTGATCAGGCCATCACAGAACGTACACCGAAAGAATCTTTCGGTAGTGTATTTGGGGGCGGCAACAAAAGCCTAGGTTTTAATGATGTAATTAGGGCTTTGCAAAAAGCAAAAACTGATGATAATATACAAGCAATTTACATTAATGTAATGGCACCAAATGCTGGTATGGCTACTTTATTGGAAGTTAGAAACGCTATTATCGATTTCAAGACCAGCAAAAAACCTGTGATTGCCTACAGCGAGATCTACTCTCAAGGTGCCTATTATTTAGCCTCCGCAGCCAATAAAGTCTACCTCAATCCAGAAGGCGACCTTGAATTTAAAGGTTTCAGCGCGCAACTAACGTTCTTTAAAGGTGCTTTGGATAAATTGGGTATAGAACCACAAATTATCCGTGTGGGCAATTATAAAAGTGCAGTTGAGCCTTTTATCAATACAAAAATGAGCGATTACAATCGTCAACAAGTAAGTGTTTACGTGAACGGCTTATACCAAACATTTTTAGCAGGGATTGCTGATACCCGCAAATTAAATACAGACAGCTTGTTCCAAATGGCGGATCAGTACAAAATACAGAATGCTAAAGATGCCTTGGCTTATAAAATGGTGGATGGCTTAAAATATAAAGATGAAGTGTTGAACGAGCTGAGGGAAATTACTGGAAAAGGGAAAAAAGATGATATCAACAGCATTACTATTAACGACTATATCAAAGATCTTTCGTCGCAGGGAGATATTGCCTCTAAAAACAAAGTAGCGGTAATTTATGCCAATGGCGATATTATTGGAGGTGAAGGTTCTGACGAGCAAATTGGCTCAGAGCGTATTTCGCGTGTCATTAGAAAAGCCAGACTAGACGAAGACGTAAAAGCCATTGTATTACGAGTGAACTCTGGAGGTGGTAGTGCCCTGGCTTCTGATGTGATTTGGAGAGAAGTTGAATTGAGTAAAAAAATCAAGCCTGTTATTGCGTCTTTTGGCGACGTAGCGGCTTCTGGCGGTTATTACATTGGTTGTGCCGCTGATAGTATTTTTGTACAGCCCAACACCATTACTGGTTCCATTGGCGTTTTTGGAATGTATTTCAATCTTCAAAATCTCATGAACAACAAATTAGGCATCACCTTCGACGGTGTAAAAACTGGCCAATATGCTGATATCATGAGCGCCGACAGGCCAATGACTCCTGCAGAAAGAATGATTTTGCAAAAAGGTGTTAACGATATTTACAATACTTTCATTACCAAGGTTGCCGATGGCAGAAAGAAAACCAAAACACAAGTTGATAGTTTAGGCGGTGGTCGTGTATGGACAGGTAAAGATGCGGTAGCAAATGGTTTGGCAGACCGTATTGGCAGTTTTAGCGACGCCATTGCTTCGGCTGCTAAAAAAGCAAAGCTGAAAGATTATAAAGTAGTAGAATATCCAGAAAAGATAGACCCTCTTAAAGAGTTCTTAGGAGCAGCAAAAGATAACGTAAGCGCCTACTATGCTAAAAAAGAATTTGGTGAAAACTATGTACTTTATCAGCAAATGAAAAAAGCGATGAGCCAAAAAGGAGTACAAGCTAGATTGGACCACGAAATCATCATTAAGTAAAGAGATTTGAATTAAGCTTTTGGCTTAAAGCCGTTATCGCAAGTACGCAATAAAATGGAAAACAAACCTATAGCACGTACGCTCAGACTATTATCACAACTGATGGAACTTCATAATGAAAATCCATTTAAGATAAAATCTGTAGCCAATGCAGCATTTAAAGTAGATAAACTACCCTTTGCTATTGCCAGTAAACCTACTACCGAAATTGACAAAATAGATGGTATTGGCAAGAGTATTGCCTCAAAAATCATTGAGCTACTGGAAACAGGTACCATCCAAGAACTAGAAACTCTCATTAGCCAAACACCAGCAGGCATTATTGAAATGCTGGCCATTAAAGGCATAGGCCCTAAAAAAATAGGTATTATTTGGAACGATCTACAAATAGAAAGTATTGGGGAACTTTACTACGCCTGCAACGAAAACAGATTGATAGAAGCCAAAGGTTTTGGCCTAAAAACACAGGAAGAAATTAAAAAAGTACTGGAGTTTAAAATGGCGGCCGATGGCAAGTTCCTGTATGCGCAAGCTGAACCGATTGTAAACGAAATATATGAAAAATTAGCGGTTTGGCTTCGTCAGGCCGATATGCTAGCTTTATTGGGTATTGCAGGCGATTATAGACGAGCTTGCGAAATCATTGAAGAAGCGGTATTCATTATTGGAACGGAAAGCCCCGACCTTTTAATCGCACAGCTATCCACTTTCGAGCTTGGCTTTGTGGATACAGGCACCAATGTTTTTGTGGCACAAACTCCTGAAGGATTAGATGTAAAGCTATTCGTAGTACCAACGGATAATTTCTATCTCGATTATTTCAGGTTAACCGGTAACGAAACGCACGTTAACCAAGTATTGGCACTAGCAGGCAACCAAGTATTCCATGCCGAAGAAGAAATTTACGAGAAAGCAGGTCTTGATTTTGTAGCACCTGAATTACGCGAAGGACTTGATGAGGTGGAATTGGCCAAAAAACATCAGCTACCGCTGCTCATTACCGACAAAGATTTAAAAGGCAGCTTACACAACCACTCTGATTGGAGCGATGGTGTTCACACTTTGGAAGACATGGCCTTATTCTGTCGCGATACTTTAAAACTTGAATATTTAGGCATTTGCGACCACTCTAAATCTGCATTTTATGCCAATGGTTTAAATGAACAAAGGGTTTATGCCCAGCATCAACAAATTAATGAGCTAAACCAAAAGCTGGCTCCTTTCAAAATTTTCAAAGGGATAGAAAGCGATATTTTATATGATGGTTCGCTTGACTATAACGACGATATTTTAAAAACATTTGATTTTGTGGTGGCCTCGGTGCATAGTCAATTGAAAATGACTGAGGAGAAAGCTACCGAGAGATTAATCAAAGCCATCGAAAACCCTTACACCACTATTTTAGGACATCCTACTGGCCGTTTATTACTGAGCAGAAAGGGTTACAATGTTGACTTTAAAAAAGTGATTGATGCTTGTGCTGCTAATAAAGTGGTGATAGAAATCAATGCCAATCCGCTACGTCTAGACTTAGATTGGCGCTGGCATCGTTATGCACTGGAAAAAGGTGTATTGTTGTCAGTCAACCCCGATGCTCACCGTAAAGAAGGCTTTTTGGATATGCGCTACGGCGTGATGGTAGCCCGCAAAGGCGGACTAACTGCCGAAAAGTGTTTGAATGCTTTTTCATTACAGCAAATCAGCGATTTCTTTAGCAGCAAGAAGTGATAATGAATAAAAAAAGTGTTTCCATAGTCATTCCCAATTACAATGGCCGCCATTTGCTGGAAAAGTTTCTTCCCTTTACCGTACAAGCCATTACAAACGCAGGCGTTGATTATGAAATCATTATAATTGATGATGCTTCTAAAGATGATTCAGTTGCTTTCTTAGAAGAACATTATCCTGAAATTGTATTGCTCAAAAGCGAAGTTAATCAAGGTTTTTCGGCCACCTGCAATAAAGGAATTAGGCAGGCATCAAAAGAACTGATGCTTATTTTAAATTCGGATATTCAGCTGAGCCCAAATTACTTTGATAATCAATGGCAATGTTTTGAAAATGAAAACACCTTTGGTGTCATGGGCCGCATTATTGATACCGGCTCCAATACGCATGATGGGCCAAGGTTACCACAAAGGTTTGGCTTTAAGTTCAAACAAGGCAAAATATATGAAACAACCGACCTTAATCAGCCCGCACCTACTATCTTTCTATCTGGTGCCAATGCTTTGGTTTGCTCTAAAAAAATGAAGCAAATCCTTGGTTTCGATGAAATATTTTCACCTTTCTATTTCGAAGATGTTGATTTGAGCTTACGTGCTTGGCGCTTAGGTTGGCAATGTTATTATGCTTTTGCTTCAACCTGCTACCATATTGGCTCCTCTACCATCAATGCCAATAATCTCAAAAAAAGCGTAAAGGCAACTTACTATCGTAACCGTTATATTTTACACGGCATACACTTAAACAAAGCGCAGTATACTTGGTTTAAGGTACAAACTTTTATCTTTGAGGTTTTACCCAAAATGCTGATGGGACAATTTTGGGTATGGAAAAGTTATAGTGCGTTGGGTGCTTACAAAGAAAAGATAGCCAGCTCCAAGTCAAGGTTCAATCAACATGCCGAAGACACAGGAACGAAACTTTCTCTTTTTTCGCTCAGTGCAAAATTGAATACCATATTGAAAAATGGTCGTTACCATATTTCGTAAAAATTCTTGAATGATTAAAGCAATTGTAATTACCCCCGTTAAAAATGCGATAGAAAATACGCTTCAAACCATTGCCGCCATTAAACAAAGTGACATTGCATTGGAGTATATTGTTTATAACGATTTTAGCAGTACAGAAACTAAAGCAACGCTCACTCAAAGTGCTACAGATTTAGGTTTTCAACTGGTTAATTTGGAAGATATGACTGATACACCTTCACCAAATTACAACTTGGTATTGGAGGATGCGCAAAAGCGTGCCATCATTAAAAACCTGCCTTTAATTGTGGTAGAATCTGACGTAGAGGTAAAACCAGATACTTTTAGCAAATTGCTTGATTTTAACCAGAAACAGAGTGAGATAGGCATGATTGGTGCTGTAACGGTCGACGAACAAGGAGAAATCAACTTCCCTTACCTAAAATTTAAAGGGAGAAAAGAGGAGTATACCGTAACCAACCGAAGTCTTAGCTTTTGCTGTACTCTAATGACCTTGCCTTTTCTAACAAGCTACAGTTTTAGCGAATTGGACCGAAGCAAAGATTGGTATGACACCATCATTTCCAAAAAATCAATTGCCCTAAATTTTAAAAACTACATTTTATTTAACGCTCCGGTATATCATAAAGCGCATGGTAGTCGCCCGTGGAAACAGTTGAAATACACCAACCCTTGGAAATATTATTGGCAAAAATTCACCAAAGGAAGAGATAAAATCTAATGCTGCTTACCGACGTAAAAAGTATTGAATATCAGCACGAAGTGCCTTTTGTAGTCTGGGCATTTTGGGCAGGAAATGCCATGGAAGGCAACCGATTATTGAGCTTCCAAATCCTACAACAGAACATTGGTGTACCCATTTTTCTAGTTACGCCACAAAACTGGCATTTGTTGGAATTGCCCGAACATCCATTTCATGCAGCATTTCCTTTTCTCAGTGTAGTGCACCAATCTGATTACCTTAGGATTTACCTGTTACATCACTACGGCGGTGCTTGGCACGACGTTAAAGCCAGTGAAGTAAGTTTTGCTACCTGTTGGGAACAGTTTCAAAACCCTGAGGTGTACATGATTGGCCGAAAGGAAAGTAAAAATGGTGCGGCTAGAGTACATGACCAAAATGGAAACTGGATGCCCGATTGTTATGAAGATCTTATTTCAGTAACGGCTTGGATTGGCAAGGGCGGTACACCACTTTCTAAAGAGCTTTTTCAAAATCTGCATTTGTTACTAGATGAAAACTTGGAGCAGTTAAAAAAATATCCGGCCAAGCATCCAAGAGAAAGGGCTTTAAAGGGAAGCAACTTTTTGAGCAGAGGCATAGAGCAAGTAAAGAATTTATTTACAGGTCGGCAAAGTAATTATCCCTTGCCTTGGACTGTTTTTGGGAACCTATTCCATCCTCTTAACTTAAAATACAAAGCACATGTCAGCACCAATTTGCCCGTTAATAAGATAAAGAATGCTGGAGTTTATCATCGGTAATCTACATTCTATTAGTTTACTTATTTGATCATTGCGAGTTTACGAAGCAATCCTAAAGCTAATGGTAAGTATTGGTCGTTGCAAGATTGCTTCGTAAACTCGCAATGACGTCATATTAATGTTCCGTCATGCTGAATTTATTTCAGCATCAGTTTTAAAAGTTTAAGTTCATTATTTCAAGCTCAGCGCTTCAACAATCCAAAAAATCTCAACAACCTGTTATATCGCTTTGATTGGCGACGTTGGAAACGCAAAGGTCCATCTAGATATCTGTACACAAAATCACGATGATAGGTATTGATATGATCAATCAGTCGTTGCTTCTTGTGCTTATCCATTCCTTTTCGGCGTGAATTAGGGCTGATACGATAATAAAATCCAGTGATGGGCAATTGCACTACCTTTCCACCATTCTTTAACATGGCAATCCAAAAAACCCAATCTTCGCTTACCCAACGTAAATCATCAGGATAACCACCACAAGCTTCCCAATCACTTTTTCGATAAAAGGCACTTACAAAAATCATATTATCCTTTGCCAAGCTCTCTAAGCTAAAAGGCTTCAAATTCCATTTCCCTGTTTTGGCCCCAAACTTTTCAGCTTGGCAATACACCACTTTCACGTCTGCATCCCGCTTAAAAGTGTCCATCGCTTGGGCAATATAATCCGTAGAAATAAGATCATCACCATCTAAAGGTAAAATGAAAGTACCATTGGCCTTGCTAATGGCATGATTACGAGCCACCGAAGGCCCACTGTTTGGCTGCTGATAGCATTTGATGATAGGATGCTTTTTGGCCAATTCTTCTATGACTTGAATTGAATTGTCTGTAGAACCATCATCTACAATAATGATTTCGATGGGTAAGTAAGTTGAAGCTAATACCGAATGAATTGTTTCTTCAATCAGTAAAGCTTGATTGTAACAGGGAATAATTACACTAACGGTAAAATCATCTTGCTTGGCCATGATGGGTTAAAGATAAGCTTTACTTCATGTTTTGGAAAAATACTGTGCAATTAAGCTTAGAAACATAAGTAGGCAGGAAATTTATATAGATAAAATTAAGTGCCCCCATATTATTTAGTAATTTGCGCAAACAAAACAACACGTTTGACGCTTTAAACCAAATGAAACAACTTTTTATTGTTAGACATGCAAAGTCTGATTGGGGAGATGCTACCCTGAGAGATTTTGACAGGCCATTGAATCCTCGTGGTCATAAAAACGCTCCTGAAATGGTCAATCGGCTAGTAGCAAAAGGTATTAAACCTGATTCTATAGTAAGTAGCCCAGCCCTGAGAGCGTTAACTACAGCAAAATATTTTGCTGCAGGTTGGCAAATGTCGACCGATCAACTGCATACTAATGCCAATATTTACGAAGCTAGTGTAAAGACCTTGCTAAAGGTGGTGAATGATTTTGATTCACAAATGGAAAAAATAGCTTTATTTGGCCACAATCCAGGCTTAACAGATTTATTGAATTACCTTACAGGCGAGTATATCAGCAATATGCCCACATGCAGTGTGGCCATTATTGAATTTCCTTTTGAGGATTGGAAATTGATAAGCGGTGGTACGGGAAAATTATTGCTATTTGATTACCCAAAGAGTGGGTTAGATTGACATGGGTGTCATTCTGAACGCAGTGAAGGATTAAAGAAATGCTTCTCCGGCTCAGTATGACAGGCTGTCAAATTTTGAATTAGAACTTAAGGTGTTTCACCGTTAAGCCTCCGTTGATCAACTGTTTCAATGAATCGATACCAATTCTCAGGTGTGTCTCCACATAGTTAGCGGTAACTGAGCTATCGCTCTCGGTAGTTTTTACGCCTTCAGGAATCATAGGCTGATCTGAAACCAATAATAAAGCTCCCGTTGGGATTTTGTTAGCAAAACCCGTTGTAAAAATAGTCGCTGTTTCCATATCTACCGCCATAGCACGTAAGCTTTTCAAGTATTTTTTAAACTCTTTGTCGTGCTCCCAAACCCTACGGTTGGTGGTATAGCAAGTTCCGGTCCAATAATCACGAGAATGCTCTCTAATGGTAGTTGAAATAGCTTTTTGCAAAGCGAAGGCAGGTAAGGCTGGTACTTCGGCAGGCAGGTAATCGTTTGAAGTACCTTCTCCCCTAATGGCTGCAATTGGAAGGATCAAATCACCAATTTGGTTTTTCTTTTTCAAGCCACCACATTTACCCAAGAACAATACTGCTTTTGGTTGAATGGCAGTTAATAAGTCCATCATGGTTGCTGCTAGTGGACTCCCCATCCCAAAATTGATAATGGTAATGCCATTGGCTGTAACACTTTGCATAGGTTTATCTAAACCATAGATTGGGGCGTCGTCATTCCATTCAGAAAACAAAGTGACATATTTGCTAAAATTGGTCAATAAGATGTATTGTCCAAATTCTTCCAACGGGCGACCTGTATAGCGAGGCAACCAGTTTTTCACGATATCTTCTTTGCTTTTTAAACCTTTTCTTACAGGGGTTTCAACCTCTTTTACCTTTTTGGCTTTTTTTACTACTTCTTCGTCTTTTTTTACATCTTTTTCTTCATTCATACATTTTCTCCTTTCTTTAAATTTATAAAATAATCATTAACATTTTTCATAAAGTAAATCATTAAGAAATTAAGGATATTAAGTTTTTTAAAAAGAGAAATATCCCTTAATGTTTCTTAATTTCTTAATGTTAAAATATCCTTTGGTATTCAACCTATCTTAAATAACAGGTTAAAAAAAATCCCGAACAAGTCGGGATTAGTATTTTTTATGCTGCTTTAAGTTTTTTGAAATCCGATTTCTCAAACTTCTCTTTAGCATAGTCGAGTGTAATCTCCAACTCTTTCACATCGTTGTCAGATGGTGTTTCGAACATGGCATCTAACATGATCGATTCGCAGATAGACCTTAATCCCCTTGCGCCTAATTTATACTCCATAGCCTTATCTACAATAAACTCTAACACTTCGTCATCAAATTTTAAGTTTACATGCTCATAGTTGAACAACTTCACATATTGCTTGATTAATGAATTTTTAGGCTCCGTAAGGATATTTCTCAGTGCAGCCTTGTCCAATGGGTCAAGGTGGGTAAGCACTGGCACACGTCCAATTAATTCGGGAATTAAACCAAACGATTTCAAATCTTGCGGGGTGATGTATTTGTAAAGGTTTTTAAGGTCTAGATCAACCTCATCTTTCTTTACTTTATAACCTACTGCCTGCGTACGTAAACGGTTGGCAATTTTTCTTTCGATACCATCAAAGGCTCCACCACAGATAAACAAAATGTTATTGGTGTTTACCGCTATCATTTTTTGGTCTGGGTGTTTTCTACCCCCTTGCGGCGGTACGTTTACAATAGTACCTTCCAAAATCTTAAGAAGTGCCTGTTGTACACCCTCACCACTTACGTCTCTGGTAATTGATGGGTTATCGCTTTTGCGGGCAACCTTATCTACCTCATCAATGTAAACAATACCACGTTCTGCTGAAGCTACGTCGTAATCTGCAGCTTGCAATAAACGGGTTAAAATACTTTCAACGTCCTCGCCCACATAGCCGGCCTCGGTAAGTACTGTAGCATCTACAATACAAAATGGCACATGCAATATCTTAGCAATGGTTTTGGCCAAAAGCGTTTTACCTGTACCTGTCTCGCCCACTAACATGATGTTAGATTTTTCAATCTCCACCTCGTCTTTGTCTATCTTTTGACTTAAGCGCTTGTAGTGGTTATACACCGCTACCGAAAGTACCTTCTTAGCCTCGTACTGGCCAATTACATATTGGTCCAAATGCTCTTTAATTTCAGCTGGCTTTAACAGCTTGAAAGTTTCATCAAAGGCTTTGCCTTTTTTGTTGCCAAGCTCTTGCGCTAATAGTACATTGGCTTGATTAACACATTTGTCGCAGATGTAGGCATCCAATCCCTCAATTAACATTAGGGTTTCATTTTTTGGAGTGCCACAAAACGAGCAATGTGAATCTTTTCCTTGTCTAGCCATTTTTATTTTTACAGTTATAAGTTACAGGTTACGAGTTGTAGGTTGGTTTCTCACAACTCGCAACATATAACTATTTATTTGATCCTAACACTTCATCAATCATTCCAAACTCTTTAGCTTCAGAAGAAGTCATCCAATAATCTCTATCAGATGCTTTTTCTACCCACTCGTAAGACTGTCCAGAGTGCGATGAAATGATGTCATATAATTCTTTTTTCAATTTAAGCATCTCTCTTAAATTGATTTCCATATCTGATGCTACACCTTGTGCACCACCTGACGGCTGGTGAATCATCACCCTTGAATGTTTTAACGCTGCACGTTTGCCTTTAGCGCCCGCCACCAATAAAACTGCTCCCATTGAGGCCGCCATACCAGTACAAATCGTTGCAACATCTGGTGAAATATATTGCATGGTATCATAAATACCTAAACCTGCATATACAGAACCACCTGGTGAATTGATATAAATTTGAATATCTCTATGGGCATCTACCGATTGTAAAAACAATAGTTGTGCTTGGATGATATTAGCATTTTGGTCATAAACAGCATCGCCTAAAAAGATGATACGGTCCATCATCAAACGAGAAAAAACGTCCATTTGAGCAACGTTCAATTGACGTTCTTCAATGATATATGGAGTCATTGATTTTGGTGAATTGTTGGTAGCACCAATAAATCTATCTACGTTTAATCCATTAATGCGATGGTGTTTAACGGCATATTTTCTAAATTCGTCTTTATCTATTTTCATGATTTCGTTTTGAGTTTTGAACTTTGTAACATCCCTACGTATATTCCCAAAGCTAAATGATTTCAACAAATATTTTCTAAGGTTCGTTAATTTTCGTGCCAATTTCTGAACTACGCTAAAATAGCAGATTATCCGATAATAAGAAATACTTCATTAAGCAACGAAATCTCACATACAACCCTTTCTCTCCTCAAAAAACACTATCCAAATACTTCATTAACGTAAAACAAATGGCTTTTATATAACAAGAGTCCCGATTTTATGTCGGGACTCTTGTTGATTTAATGACTGACAAACGGTCAGTTCAATTGTTTATCGTCATTGCGAGGCACGAAGCAATCTTACACATTATGAGGAAAACATTCGCATTAGGATTGCTTCGTGCCTCACAATGACGGGATGCCTACTAAGCCTATCTCTTACTTCAACTCCGTAAATTTGTTGTAAGTAATTTCTTTCTCGTTTAAAGTAGCAACCGATTTAATGTAATCGAATACTTTTAAAGCCTTTACTTCTTCGAAAATACGGTTAGCATTTTCTTTTTCTTGCAAGAAATTAGCCGCATATTGTGCCAGCTGGTCTTCAGGAAGAGGTGTTGGGCTGTACATTCTGAATTGTGCATCTAAACGTTGTTTAGCCGCTTCAAAAACATCTTTATAGTCAATTTTGATATCGTTGTCTTTGATGATTTTATTTTCGATCAAAGTCCATTTCAAATTTTTAGCAAAATCATCATAACCTTGAGCCAACTCTTCGTCAGTTAGTTTTTCGTTGGTAGCTTTTAACCACTTACGTAAAAACTCATCAGGTAATTGCATTTTAGTTTGCTCTGTAAATTGGGTGTAGATATCGTTTTGCAATTTACGGTCAGCATCTTGCTTAAACATCGACTCAATTTCTTCCGTGATTTTAGCTTTGAAACCAGCCTCATCTTTTACCGCATCGGCACCGAAAATTTTGTCAAAGAACTCTTGGTTCAATTCAGCTTCCTCTAAACGGTTTACGTTTTTAACGGTCACTTTAAATTTAGATCTCAATTCAGCAGCATCTTCTTCGCTGATGTTCAACAATTTTGCAACTGCAGCAGCATCACCACCAAAAGCTTTATTTACATCAAGTTCCAAAGTATCGTCTTTTTTAACGCCTACTAAGGTTTTCAAGATTTTTTTGTCAGTAACCAAATCAGTACGGATAGAACCAGTAGCCGAAATACCACCTTCAAACTCAGCACCATCGTTAGCCAATTGTTTCAATTCAGCATAAAGTACGTCACCTTCAGCAGAAACTTCAGGGTTAGTCATTTTACCGTAGCTTTTACGGATGTTTGTGATACGCTCAGCTAAAGTCTCCTCATCAGCTTTAACATTGTAGTGCGTAAATTTGTCTTTCGAAGAAACTTCGATATCAACTTTTGGAGCCAAACCTAACTCATAAGCAAAGTTAAAGGTATCGTTATAGTCCCAGTTGTACTGGTTTTCGTCTTCTTGTACAGGAAGTGGCTGACCTAAAATCTCAACGCTATTATCAGTTAGGTATTTTGAAATGTTATCGTTCAACATATTGTTGATTTCTTCTACCAAGATGCTCTTGCCATACATTCTTTTAATGTGTGCAGCCGGCACCATTCCTTTACGGAAACCAGGTAAATTAGCCTTTTTAGCTTGCTCCTTAATCGCTTTCTCTACGTTTGGAGTATAATCTTCAGGGGCTAAAGTAATTTTAACTAAAGCATTTAAATCGTCAA
>Ga0222427_100627_pt1 | contig 41796 bp, 31 predicted proteins | sample 2B20Ametagenome_FD_182890 | JGI IMG/M metagenome (GOLD analysis project Ga0222427, IMG submission 182890) | Enriched microbial communities from leaf-cutter ant dump, University of Wisconsin, Madison, United States - 2B20A (version 2) | ecosystem: Environmental > Terrestrial > Nest > Insects nest...
TTGATTTAGAGGTAATTCCAAGATAAAATGATTTAATTTGAAATAACTTTTTGAATACCCAATTGAATGTTTATTTTTGGTAAACCAATTAATTGGTCGACCAAATAGAAAAACCAAGGAATGAAGTCATTGATAGAAAATATTACTGCCATACAGGTAGAGTCGCCAGTAGATAAAATCATTGGTCAGTTAAAGCAGTTGATCATCTCGGGCCAGTTGAAACCAGGAGACAGGTTGCCAGCAGAAAGAGTACTTTCTGAACGTTTTGGCCTAGGAAGGAGCTATATCCGCGAAGCGATTTTGAAACTGGAATTTTATGGCCTTTTGAAAACCAACCCTCAAAGCGGTACCTATGTGGCAGGCTTGAGTATCAACGTGATTGATAATATCATTTCCGATATCATCAAATTTAACAAAGATGATTTCAACGCCTTAATTGAAGCTCGTTATCATTTGGAGCTAAATGCTGTGAAATTAGCTGCCGAACGTAGAAGCGAGGAAGATTTGGAAAGCTTGAGATTAGCCATGGAAGCTTATGAAAGTAAGGTGAGCATTGGTGGCGATGCCGTAGAAGAGGACATGGTTTTCCATATCAAAATTGCCAAGGCTACTAAAAATTCGGTTATCGAATCGATGATTTTGATTTTAGTGCCCGACTTGATTAAAAATATTGTAGAAAATAAAATTTGTGGCGACAATAGGGCTAAAACAGCTATTGAAGAACACAGAATGATTTATGCAGCTATCGAATCTCAAGATATGGCCAAAGCTGAAGAGGCTATGGCTGGTCACTTAGATGAGATATGGCAAATTAGTAAAGCAGGTTTTGCTGCGCAAAGCATCATCAACGAAACAGAGAGATAATAATTCGAGAAAATAGGTCCGTCCTAGCTTAATCAATTAAATATAAATTCAAGCGTATGAACTACTTAAAAAAAGTGGTATTAGTATCCTTTTGTGCCTTTTTTACCCTATCAGTAATGGCTCAAAACCATCCTAGCATTATGCTGACCAAAGCAAATGTAGTAGCGGTTAGAAAGGGAGTGAGCACCTATCCGCTTTTACGTCAGTCGTACCAAACGGTTAAAAATGCTGCTGATAAAGCCTTGGCAGAGCCAATTGTGGTGCCTGTGCCTAAAGACGGAGGTGGTGGTTATACCCATGAGCAACACAAAAAGAACTATACCAATATGCTCAATTGCGGGATTGCTTACCAGATTTCGGGAGAAAAGAAATATGCAGATTATGTGAAAAACGTAATGCTCAACTATGCTTCGCAATATGAGAAGTGGCCGCTTCATCCTAAAAGAAAAAGTGAAGAAGATGGGGGCCGTATTTTTTGGCAAAGCTTGAACGACTTTGTATGGCAACTATATACCATACAAGCTTATGATTTGGTTTATAACGGGATTTCTGCCACTGACAGGAAAACCATTGAAGAAAAATTGTTCGTGCCTATCCTCAAATTTTTTACGGAGGATAGGTACGACGTCTTCAACAAAATCCACAATCATGGTACTTGGAATTTGGCGGCTGTTGGCATTACAGGTTATGTGCTCAACAAACGTGAGTATGTAGAAATGGCCATCAAAGGTTCTAAAAAAGATGGTAAAACAGGTTATTTGGCACAAATAGATCAATTGTTTTCGCCTGATGGTTATTACATGGAAGGGCCATATTACCAACGTTATGCTTTGTTGCCTTTCGTATTGTTTGCCAAAGCAATCAACAACTATGAGCCTTCACGCAAAATTTTCGAATACAGAGACAAATTGCTTTCAAAGGCAATCCACACCTCATTGCAAACTTCTTATACCGATAAAACTTTCTTCCCATTAAACGATGCCATTAAAGACAAAACTTACGAATCGGTGGAGTTGGTGTATGGCGTAGATTTGGCTTATGCCGATATCAAGGCGGAAGTTGATTTGTTGGATATTGCCAAGCAGCAGAACCGCGTGATTGTTTCTGATGCAGGTTTGAAAGTAGCGGCAGATTTAGCTGCGGGAAAAGCAGTTCCTTTCAAGTACCAATCTTTATGGATCAGAGATGGTGGCAAAGGTGACGAAGGAGGCTTAGGTATTCTGCGTAGCGGCGCCAACACCGACCAGCAATGTGTAGTGTTAAAAGCGGCTTCACAAGGGATGGGCCATGGACACTTTGACCGATTAAATCTTCTATTTTACGATAATACCACTGAAATTTTCCCTGATTATGGGGCAGCTAGATTCCTAAATATCGATACCAAAAATGGTGGTGGTTATTTGCCAGAAAACAATACTTGGGCAAAGCAAACCGTAGCTCATAATGCATTGGTGGTAGATCAAACTTCTCATTTCAATGCTAAATTGGGTCCGGCTGAAAAAGTAAGTCCAACGCTGTTATATTTTTCAAACCAACCTAATTTAAAGGTCGTAAGCGCTAAGGAAGCTAAAGCCTATGCTGATGTAACTATGCTGAGAACTTCGGCCTTGGTGAAAGTTGATGGTTTAGATAAGCCTTTGTTAATTGATGTAATGCAAGCGCAATCCGCTAAAAATCACCAATACGATTTGCCATTTTGGTACAAGGGGCAATTGGTGAATACCTCTTTCCCTGTTACTGCAAAGACAAATCAGCTGACCACACTTGGCGATAAGAATGGCTATCAGCACATCTGGTTAAATGCCAGCAACAAATTAGAGAACAAGGCTGGAATGGTAGGCCTATTGAACAAAAATCGTTTCTACACTACTCACTTTGTTTCTGATAACCCATTAGAAGTGAAGTTGGTTTCTATCGGGGCTAATGATCCAGAAATGAATTTGGTAGACGGTAAGGCATTCATGTTATCCAGCCATGGGCAAAACCAGACTTTTGTAAGCATCACCGAAACACACGGTGGTACGGATCCCATCAATGAAACCGTTTCATCGGCTTTGCCATCAGTTAGCGAACTGAAGTTGGTCAAATCAGATGCACAGCAAACCATCATCAGCTTTAAACTGAACGATAAGACTTACACCTACCATATTAACTATACGGAGAAGGAGAATTATATCAATTTTAAATAGGGTTGTGAGTTACGGGTTTTGAGTTACCAGATATAAACAATAGCCCATGTAACATGCAACTTGTAACACATAACTAAAAAGAAAAAACATGCAAAGCGAATTATTTCAAATAGAAACAGAAACCAATTGGGAAGATTTAGGGAATGGTGTACAACGTAAAATTTATGGTTATGATGATAAAATCATGTTAGTGAAAGCCAAATTCGAAGCTGGAGCCGTAGGCCCTTTGCACGAACATTATCACGTACAGGTAACCTATGTAGAAAGTGGCGTTTTTGAAATGACCATTGGCGATGAGAAAAAAATCATCAGAAAAGGCGATGGTTATTATGTGCCGCCTCATGCAGTTCACGGTTGTGTATGCGTTGAGCCAGGAATTTTAATTGATGTTTTCGCTCCTCACAGAGAAGATTTTATAAAGTAAATAGTTTTCTCCTCCCTCTTTAATTCTCTCTCCAAAGGGAGATACATTGCGCCTCGGCATTTTGTTTATCCCCCCTCTTTGAGGGGGCAGGGGGAGGAAATAAAATAAATGACAACATGAAAAAATTAGTAATGAGCTGCTTATTCTTAGTAGCAGCAAGCTTTACGCAAGCACAAGAAACTGCAGAAGTTAAAAAAGTAACTTACCCAGCAGGTTTTTCAGAACAACTGAATGTAGTTTATGCCAAAGTTGGCGATTGGGAAGGTAAAATGGATCTGTATTTAGCTCCAAAGGATAAAGGCCCAAGCCCTATTGTCATCAACATCCATGGAGGAGGTTTTAACAAAGGGAATAAAGAATCCCAAACAGGCTTCAATAGCTTCTTTAAAAATGGTTATGCAGTGGCAAACATTGCTTATCGTTTGGTACAGGTAGCACCAGCGCCAGCTGCTGTTGAGGATACCCGTTGTGCTTTAATCTATCTAATCAAAAATGCCAAAGCCTTGAATATCGACCCTAATAGAATTGTAATCATGGGTGGTTCGGCAGGTGGCCATTTAGCTTTAATGGGCGGTTTGCTAGGTAACGATACCAAGTTTGATGGTAATTGCCCGGGAGTGAAGGATGTAAAAGTGGCGGCCATTATCGATAAATATGGTATTACTCATGTGGGAAACTGGCCTAGTAGCTCGGCTAAGAGATGGTTAGGCGACAGAGTTAATGACCAAGCCTTTGTGCAATCGGTTTCTCCTTTGTATCAGGTAAAGAAAAATAGCCCGCCAGTATTCATTGTTCATGGCGATGCAGATCCAGTGGTACCTTACCAACAATCGGTAGACTTGAAAAAGAAATTGGATGAATTTGGCATTAAAAATAAGTTCATCACTGTTGAAGGGGGCGAACACGGGAAATTCCCAACGGAAAAAAACTCAGAAGTAAATAGAGCAATTATCGATTTCTTAAAAGAATTGGGTATCCATAAATAGTAGGAAGAAAAACTTTGACAAGCTCGCATTGATACTTCTTTGGTCGTCTTTGCGAGGAAGAATGACGAAGCAATCTATCAGAATAGGTGGAAATTAAAACATCAATGCAAAAGATCTTCAATATATATTTGGTTATGGCTGCTATTGCTATCTCAGCTTGTTTAAGTGGGGTGGGGTATGCAATACAGCCTTTTTTTCGAACATTCTCGAGACCAATTATTGTAGAAAATAGCAGCCAGTTAAAACGAGCGCTGGCTACGGCGAAACCTGGGGATTCTATCATCTTGAAAGACGGTATTTATGATGGTAAATTCGTGATTGAAGCCTCGGCAAGTGGTACGCCAAAAGAGCCCATTGTACTTACAGGAAGTAGAAATGCCGTTCTGGATGCTGAAAATAACCAAACCGGATATATCTTACACCTCAAAGCAAGCTATTGGAAACTCAAAGGATTTACCCTGCAAAATGGCTTGAAAGGTATGGTGGCTGACGGTGCCCATTATAACATCATTGATGGTGTTTTGGTCACCCAATTAGGAGAAGAAGGAATTCATTTCCGTGCCTTTAGCAAACATAACATCGTTAAAAACTCAGAAGTCACCCATACAGGAAAGAAAAATCCAGGCTATGGCGAGGCCATTTATATTGGTTCTGCCTATAGCAACTGGGCCAAGCACAGTGATGGTAAACCTGACCAGTGCGATTCGAACCAAGTGCTAAATAATAAACTAGGACCTTATGTAACTGCAGAGTGCATCGATATTAAAGAAGGTACAACAGGGGGAATTATCAGAGGGAACATTTTTGAAGCCCAAGGAATTACAGGAGCTAACAGTGCTGATAGCTGGATCGATGTAAAAGGTAACCATTATTTGATTGAAGGAAACACTGGCTACAATACGCAACCCTCTGTGCTGTTGGATGGTTATCAGGTCAATTGCACCTATGAAGGTTGGGGCTCATATAACAAGTTTAAAGCTAATATCAGCCATTTAAATACCGATGGTTATGGTATTAATGTCCGCTTAAAAAGTGCTAAAGGCGAAGCGGTAGGGAATGAAGTCTATGCAGATAACAAAGTAATCAATGCTAAAGGCATTACAAATATTCAACTGACTAACAAATAAGGATAGGTCAAGACCACTATTATTAAAGGCTTATCAAAAACTAAAAAAGAAACAGATGAAAGTAAAAGGATTAAGATGGTGGATTATCTCGCTAATTGCGTTGGCGACAGTAATCAACTATATCGATAGAAGCGCGATCAACATTCTTTGGCCCTATATCTATAAGGAATTTGGCATTGCCGATGTAGACAACAAAAGTGCATTGGCCCTGATCACCACTTTCTTTATGATTGCTTATGCTCTAGGTCAAACTTTCACAGGCAAAATGATGGATGCCATTGGCACCCGTATGGGCATGACCTTGTCTATCTTAGGGTGGAGTATTTCTATCGCATTGCATGCATTTGCTAAATCATTAATGTCCTTCAACATTTTTAGGTTCATGCTTGGTTTTAGCGAAGCCGGAAACTGGCCAGGAGCGACAAAAAACAATGCAGAATGGTTTCCAGCGAGGGAAAGAGGTATTGCACAAGGGATTTTTGGTGCAGGCGCATCATTAGGTTCAGTAGTTGCTGCTCCGGTAATTGCCATGCTATATGTGATTTTCGGCTGGAAAATGACCTTTGTACTCATTGCTGTTTTAGGTTTGATCTGGATCATCCCTTGGATTTACGTAAACAAAGCAACACCTGATCAACACCCTTGGATTACCGAAGAGGAACGCAATTACATTTTAGCCAAGCCAGAGGTAAAAGATACTGTAGAAGTTGAAGAAGCACCAGTATTGACTTGGAGGGAGCTTTTGAAATTCAGAAACACTTGGGGAATCATCACTGGTAGGTTCTTTATCGACCCCGTTTGGTGGTTGTTTGTAACCTGGCTGCCAACTTTCCTCAAAGAACAATTCATGTTCGACATTAAGCAGATTGGCGCTTTTACCTGGGTACCTTATCTATTTGCAGCCATAGGAAGTTTGGTAGGGGGATATCATGCATCTGTTCAAATTAAAAAAGGAGTTGAGCCTCAAAAAGCCCGTAAAAATGCCATTGCAGTAGGTAGTTTGATCATGTTGGCTTCCTTAGTGGTCATCGTTTACCAGCTAGGTAGCTTAAAAGATACGCCAACCTTGGCCATGGTTTTAATTGGCCTTACCTTGTTTGGCTTCCAGTACCTGATTGGTAACATTCAAACACTGCCTAGCGATTATTTCAATGGTAAAAACGTAGGTACCGTAGCAGGTATGGGCGGTACGGCAGCAGTAGCAGGTACTTTGTTAACCACTTGGGCGGTTCCGGTAATTACCCAAACCAGTTATGTGTCATTCTTCGTATTGGCGGCAGTATTAGTACCAGTTTCATGGTTATGTATCAAATATATTTCATCAAAAAAATAAAGAATTAAATAATAACAATATGCGTTTAAAAAACAAAGTTGCGATAGTTTCTGGAGGCTCTAGAGACATAGGAAGAGCAGTTTCTTTGCAGTTGGCAAAAGAAGGAGCCAAAGTGGTTGTAAATTACTTTGATAACAAAAATTTGGCTGAAGAAACCTTGAAAATGATTCAAGATTTAGGCGGTGAAGCCATTATTGTACAGGCTGATATGACCAAAGGCGCTGATGTAGAAGCTTTGGTAGCTAAGGCTAGAGAAGCTTTTGGCGACGAAATCAATGTTTTGGTAAACGTTGTTGGCGGTTTGGTTGCTCGCAAAACAACCGCAGAAATGGATGAGAATTTCTGGGATTTCGTGATGAACGTAAACCTAAAATCTGTTTTCTTGGCTGTAAAAGCAGTTTCACCTTTCATGCCTGCAGGTTCATCAATCGTAAACTTCTCTTCTTTAGCCGCTAGAGATGGTGGTGGTCCAGGAGCAAGTGCCTATGCCACTTCTAAAGGTGCGGTAATGACCTACACTAGAGCGTTAGCAAAAGAATTTGGCCCTAAGAACATTCGTGTAAACGCATTGGCACCAGGAATGATCGCGACTACTTTCCACGATACTTTCAGCAAGCCTGAAGTAAGAACTAACGTGGCCAACGCCACTGCGCTAAAAAGAGAAGGCGATGCACAAGAAGTAGCCGAATTGGTGGCTTATTTGGCTTCCGACGAATCGAGCTTCCTTACAGGAAACAACATTGATATTAATGGTGGTTTAGCATTTTCATAACCAAAGCACGCCATTCGTATTGAAGGTTTTGAATATCGAATAAATTTAAATACTCCAAAAAGGGGTGGATTTTCAAAAGACCATCCCTTTTAATCCACTAAATAACAACCAACCAAATACCAAACCAACTATTTTATACCTGCGCAAAACCATTCCAAACCGCAGAAATGAGATAAATCTATCAATTAAAATCCCTTCGCTCTAAGGAAAAAGCTGATCAGCTGAAAAACTTTTCCTAGTATTTTTTTTGAATATAAATAATAATGATATATTTGGTCTACCAATTTTTGGTTTACCAATTTAAAGCTTCAATTTTTAAAAATTGAGGCGAACTAACCATATATAAAACCTGATTTGCTATGACATTAAAAAATCGCGTTGGCGGCGTCATTTTTTTATTGTTGTGTTTACTCTCCCTAGGTGTGAGTGCACAAACGGTAAAAATTAAAGGCGTTGTTAAATCTGAAGACGGACAAGGCATTCCCGGCGTGTCGGTAATTATTAAGGATACCAATAAAGGGGTTTCTACCAATGAGAAAGGAGAATACGAAATCTCAGTTCAGAAAGGTAAAATACTCGAATTCAAATCGCTGGGCTATAAAACCCATTTGCAGGCCGTAGCCAATAATACAACCATTAATGTCACTTTAGTCGAGGATGTAAGTGCGATGAATGAAGTTTTGGTGGTAGGGTACGGCACACAAAAAAAATCTACCATAAGTTCGGCGGTAAGTAAACTTGAGAATAAAAATTTGGATGAAATTCCTACTTCAAGGTTAGATAATGCCCTAATTGGCAAAATTGCAGGTTTAACAGTGCAAAATAATAGTTCGGAAGTAGGTACCGATCCAACTTTAAGAATTAGGGGCGCCAGTTCAATCAATGCCAATGCAGATCCTTTGGTGGTGGTAGATGGTCATCCCATTGCAGACGGTTTAGCCTTTATCAATCCTTATGATGTAGAATCAATTGAGGTATTGAAAGATGCGGCTTCATCAGCTATTTACGGTTCCAGAGGAGCCAACGGCGTAATTTTGGTCACCACTAAAAAAGGGGTAGCCGATAAGCCTAAGTTCTCCGTTAAATCTTATTATGGATTAAAGGAAGCTTATAAAGTATACCCAATTTTATCAACTACTGATTACACAAAACTGTTATTTGCAGAGGCAGCGTTAAGACAAAATGACCCTAGCGTACCAGCCAATGCTAAAAATATCATCAATAATAATGAACGTGCCGCTTATATCATTGAGAGCCAAATTAGTGGTTCGCCTACCGATTGGCAAGATGAAGCTTTGCGAAATGCAGGCATCTACAATTTACAGCTCAATGTAGCTGGTGGTAAAAAAGACCTAAGATATTACGTGTCTGGTAATTTACAACAAGATCAAGGCATCATGAAAGATAGCGAGAACAACCGTGGAAACATCCGCATGAAACTGGATGTTAATCTTTCGCCAAAATTGGCATTAAATGTAAATATCAATCCAACGTATACCAAAATACAACGTCCATCAGAAAACTTTACCAATTACTACCGTTTTCCGTCATTTTTGCCAGTTTATCACTCGGCATTTACGGCAGCATTTGTGAACCAAAATTCGCAATGGGCAAATTTGAGGGCAGGTGACTGGGCACAAGCTCGTCACTTTACCAATCTTACTTATGCAGGTACCATGCCTGATGGTTCTTTTTGGCAAAGTACAGGAACAGTTTCTCCTTTCTCCTCAACCAATAACACCCCATTGTCGCATGCTGAAAGAGAAGATAGATTTTCGGAAAGTTATCGTTTTCAAGGCGGTACAGATTTAACCTATAATCCAAACAAAAGCCTTTCGTTTAAAACTTCTTTAGGCGCTTATTATCTATCTAGAGAAGATAAAACTTTGATCAGAAGTGAAGCTCGTAAAGATGGCGACGTAAATATGGCTACGATTACCAACGGTACTACCGTAGATATTTTGTGGGAAAATACCATGAACTACACCAAAAGCTTTGGTAGCCATAATTTTAAAGGCTTGCTAGGTTTTACGGTGCAAAGTAATACGGTAAAAGGTACAGAGCAAACAGGTTATAATTTTCCTTCTGATGATTTTACAACCCTTAATCAAGCGGCTTATTTTGACCAAGCACCTAATATCCCAATCAATGTAAAAACAGGTCTGATTTCTTATTTAGGCCGTATCAACTACGATTATCAAGGAAAATACATTGCTACGGCAAGTTTACGTACCGACGAAAGCTCCATTTTTGGTCCGGGCAATAGGAGAGGTTGGTTCCCTGCATTTTCGGCGGGCTGGAATATCGCTAGCGAATCTTTCATGAAAGGCAGTAAAAAATGGTTGGAAAGTTTGAAACTGAGAGCTAGTTATGGCGAAACAGGTAATAACCGAATCACACCATTCTCCTATTTGGATTTGTTGTTCAGGTCTAATTATGTATTTGGAGAAGGAACTGGTCAGTTGGCTGCAGGCCAATCGCCTAATAACGTAGTTACTTACGGAAGGGACATTACTTGGGAAACCACAAAATCAACTAACATTGGTTTAGATGTTGGTTTGTTTAGGAACAAATTGCAATTGAGCTTAGAGTTCTATCGCTCTATTACCAACAACTTATTGTTGCAACAATCGCAGCAAGCCATTACAGGTTCGGCTTCTTTCTGGACGAATAACGGGAAAATCAGAAATCAAGGTTTTGAAATGGAGTTAACCTCTAACAATATCGGCACCAAGAACTTTAACTGGACCACTTCGGTTAACCTTTCGGCCAATAGAAATAAGTTGATAAAATTAGGAGGCGATGAACCTTATTTATTTAACTATGGTGAGCGTAGCGAAATTTACGCTTCCATTGTAGGTCAGCCTTACGTACAATTTTACGGTTACAAAACCGATGGCGTATGGAAATCGCAGGACGAGGCAAATGCTGCCGTAGCTGCCGGACAAACTTCTATTTTACAAGGGTACTTTGCTGCTGGAGGTGTGAAATTGAAAGATATCAATGGCGATAACAAAATTGATTTGAACGACAGGGTAATTATGGGTTCTCCGTTCCCTGATTTCACTTGGGGGTTGACCAATACTTTCAGATACAAAAAGTTCGATTTGAATATCTTGATGCAAGGCTCGCAAGGTGGACAATTGATCAACGGCGATTTGTATTACAACGAGTCGAAAAGACAGAACGAAAACTACATCAAAAATAGATGGGTAAGTCCAGCCAACCCTGGCGATGGCAAAACGCCGTATTTCACCAATGGTATTGCCGCAGATTTATTATTGACTGATTACGGTGTTGAAAGTGCCTCTTATGCCTATTTAAGGAATATTATTGTAGGCTACACCTTGCCAGCAGCTACCGCAAAAAAACTTAAAGTGAGTAGCTTAAGAGTGTATGCCTCGGTAGATAATGTGTTTTTCATTGCCGGAAGTTCATATAGAGGGATTAACCCGGAAGCAAGGGTAACTTCAGCTTCCTACGCTTCACCGGTAATTGTAGGCTATCAAAGAGGAGGTTTCCCAGTAAACCGTACTTACACATTTGGTCTTGATTTTAACTTCTAATATCCACACATCATGAAACAAATCAAAAAAATATCAGCTCGCTTCATCATTGTGGTATCATTGGTGTCAGCTATTACCTCATGCAAAAAGGTAGTTGATGTAGACCCTATTTCAAACGAAGCAGTTAAAAACTATTATAAAAACTACAAGGAGGTTAGTGTTGCCCTATCGGGATGCTACAACGGCATGCAAGAGCCATTGATCAACGAGTGGCAGTTTACAGAGCTAAGGAGCGACAATGCCCGTCAGCGTTCGGTAAATAGTACTACTAACGTGAACATGGAGCTTAATGTGTTGAATTTATATACTGCGGGGCCATCACATCAACAGGTTTACAACTATTGGTTGGCCATGTATAAAAATATCCGCAACGTAAATTACGTATTGAGAAGTTTGGGCGTGAGCTATCAAAATGGTGAATTAGTTTTTGGTAAACCTACAGCCGACGTAACTGATGCTCAACGTGATGAATTGGCTGGGCAAGCGCTGTTCATTAGAGCTTATCACTATTTTAACTTGGTGCGTTTGTACGGTGGTGTGTTCATTGTAACAGAGCCTTTGGAGGCTGTACAGGCAAGAAAAGTTAATCGCTCTTCAGTAAATGATTGCTATCATTTAATCGTTAAAGATTTAGAAGCCGCGGCAGCCAAATCTAGCGCTAAACCTTTTGGACAAATAATCTCAACAGATTTAGGAAGGGCAAATGCGTGGTCGGCCAAAGCACTTTTAGCGAAAGTATATCTCACGTTACCAGCCCCTCGCGCTGCGGATGCTTTAACTTTATTAGACGATGTGATTGCCAATAGCGGATATGGCTTAGAAAGCAGTTTTGCTCGTGTGTTTGCCATTAACAACGAAATGAACAAGGAGATTTTATTTGCCGTGAGATATAAAGCAGGTTTGGTTGGTTTAGGTAATCCAATGGCCAATATGTTTGCTCCGGCCAGTAGTGGCGATGCTGTAATTAATGGCGATGGAAGTGGCTTTAACTATCCAACTACCAGCATTAATACCGTATTTACCACCAGTGCTACCAGTTTTTCAGATGCTCGTAAAGATGTAACGATTGCTAGTTACGCAAACAGTACCACGCCACTTTATGTGAACAAGTTCTTCTCTAAAGTAGTGGTAGCAGGAGATGCAGAGAATGATTTCACTATACTTCGTTTTTCGGATGTATTGTTGATGAAGGCCGAAGCCCAAGGTTATGACGGCGCTGCGGGAAGTTCGATTGGATTGATTAATCAAGTGAGAGAAAGAGCTGGTGCGGGTAATTATACCACTGGTAATTTTACCTCGGCATTTTATAAATATCCGGCTTCAGGAGCAAGTGCTATTGCCAGCAGCGCTGATTTTCAAACCGCCTTATTGAAAGAAAGACGTTTAGAGTTTGCATTTGAAAACCAACGTTTGTTCGATTTAATGCGCTTTGGACAAGCAGTAACTAATATGCAAAATCACTATGCTGCAGAATATAGCGCTTATTATAGTAGGTTCAATCCTACCATTCCTTTAGCTACGCTACAAGCGAATATCAATAACGATAAGCTGTTGTTGCCTATTCCGCAAAGGGAAATAGATACCAATACCGATATAAAAATTCCGCAAAACCCGGGTTACTGATAAATAAAGGTTTAAAAGAATTAAACATTAAGGAATTAAGATCGCATGACATAACACTTGATGCCCGTAACTCCTTAATATTTCAAAATACTAAAATGTTCTAAGGTGTCTTAGGTGGTTAAATAAAAAAGAATAAAGAGCAAGGAACAAAGATCAAGCCTCCAAAAATGACTAAAATGTTCTAAGATGTCTAAGGTGGTTTTTTTTAAAAAAAATATTAAAAATTAAACAAATGAAGAAAATCCTAACCCCATTATTGTATTGCTGCTTGGCACTGGCAATAATAGCTGGCTGTAAAAAAGACGATTTTTCTGACGTTGGCGATGGCACAATAACTGCCCAGGAATATACCTTTAACCGAGCGACCAAAACATTTGATCTAGGTAACGAAATAAAGAGCAGTATTTCTGCTGCCGAAGGTGTGAAGTTTGTGTATTGCTATTTGGTACGCACCACGGGAACCGATTCACTGATCCACGTAACCGACAATAAAGGCGCTATTACGCCAACTTACGAGCTTTCTATTCCTATTACTGCTTTCCCTGTAAATAACATGAGCAAAGTAAAAGGAGTAAAAATTATGGTGAAACAAGGAAATAATAGCTCGTTGGAAGGTTTTGTTAATATTAAGTACTTTGACCCCGACCTACCACAATTTAGTACTTTTCCATCTTCAATCACGGCTGATTTAAATGGTGGAGCAACTGCAATTGCTGGGAATATCCAATCAGAATATGGCATTAAACAAGTAGATATTTACGATGACTATCAACTAGAGAATACCTACGTTTTGGTGAACAGTATTGCTAATACCAACAATGCCAAGCAGTACGCCTTAAACTATGCTTATACCTATCGTAAGGCCGCACAACACATTAAAATAGTGGCAACTGACATTTATAATCAAACCAATGAACTGATCATCAATATGCCGGTTGATGTATCTATCTTCAAACCTCAATTTAAAAGTTTTGCAGCTGATATCACTCCAGTGGTGGGCGGGACAACTCCTGTAAGCGGACAAATTACTTCTATCACAGGATTGAAGAAAGTAGAGCTTTATGATGACAGAAACGGAAGCTATGCTTTGCTATCTACTAAAACATTGGCAGGACAAACTAGCTATAATTATACCGAGAACTACCAGTTTAAAAAACGTGCTGAACATTTGAAAATCATTGCCATAGATAATGATGATCTACAAACTGAATTGATTATTCCATTAAACTATACCTATCAAAGTGTACTTTACAGAGATGTGGAGATGAACGCACAATCGATTGGTACAAAAACGGGATTCTTGAGAAATGGCAATACCATTGGAAATTGTGAGCTGAATGCTAACGAAGCCAATATGTATCTGATATTTGGTGCACAAAGTTCAGGACCAGTATTGTTTAACCCAGCAACAGCAGCCACAGGTTCAATAGCCGCAAACTTAAAATGTAATAACGTTGGCTGGAGTCCAACAAACACTTCAGTTATTCACGATACCAAGTTTAGAGTACTGATTGATGGAGCAAGCACAGGTCAGTCGGCTATTTATGATTTATTAGAAAATGGAGAAATAGACGATTTGAGTAATACCTTCTTTAGTTCAAACAGTATTTCTAATCCTTCATCGAATAATCCAAGATTTGATGCAGCAGCAGCACCAACTACCTCCGTATTCAATGCCACTACAGCAAGGGTGATTTTCATTAAGATCACTGACCCTAGTACTTCGGTAGTGAAAAACGGAATTATCCATGTGAAAGAAGGCGTTGCAGCTAACCCTATAGGCAACTCCACCATAAAATTTGATATCTATATTCAGAAATAAAATCTTTTTTGGTTTATATGTAAAATGATTGTCGTTTCGGTTGGTACCACCGATTGGAACGGCAACATTTTAAGAGATGGGCAAATAACCAATCAGCTAAAATCTGCGGTTGAATCAGCGATCACCCGCGGGAAAATAACCTAACCAGCTAAACCTCCATTCATGATCAAATTCCGTATTTCTTTTTTAGCCCTTTTCTTAATGGCTTCGTTGGCCAATGCAGCGGATATTTTGGTAAGTACGTCACAAGAGTTAAAATCTGCCGTTGCTAAAGCCAAACCTGGCGATGTAATCTTACTTAAGAATAAAATCTGGAACGATGTACAATTGGTAGTTTCAGGTAAAGGAACTAAAGAAAAACCAATTTGGATAAAACCGGAAAGTGACGATAAAGTACAAATCTCTGGAAAATCTAATCTTAAAATTGGCGGTGAATTCATCTTCATCAAAGGTTTACATTTTAAAGCTGGCTACAGCCCTAAAGACCACGTGGTTAATTTTAGGGTAGATAACGATAATCTCGCTAATAATTGTCGCATCACTCAATTTGTAATCGAAGACTTTAGCCAGCCAGAGCGTTTCAAAGGCGATTCATGGGTGACTTTATGGGGAAAAAATAATCGGGTTGATCATTGTACTTTTACCAATAAGCTTAATGCAGGGCCGGTAATCATTGCCGAGCTTAACGATGAACGTAGCCAGCAAAACTATCACAGTATCGATTCCAACTACTTCAATGGCCGTCAGCGTTTTGGATCTAATGGTGGCGAAACCATCCGTATTGGTGTATCCAGATATTCTCTTACAGCATCCAGAACCCAAATTGTGCATAATCTTTTTGAAAGATGCAACGGAGAGGTCGAAATTGTTTCCATCAAATCAGGAGAAAACAATATCAGCTTTAATACATTCGTAGAATGTGAAGGAAGTTTGGTGCTGAGACATGGGTCTAAAAATGTGGTTCAAGGCAATCTTTTCTTAGGAAATAATAAGCCTTTCACTGGTGGGGTAAGGATCATTAACCCAGGTCATCATGTTTTCGACAACGTATTTAAAGATTTAAAAGGCACTGCTTTCCGTTCACCATTGGCTATAATGAACGGCGTGCCAAATTCGTTAATCAATCGTTACTACCAAGTGGTCGATGCAAAGATTGAACGTAATACCTTCATCAATTGTGAACCGTCCCTATTTGGAACAGGAAAAGATGCCGAGCGTACTTTGTCGCCCCAAAAGGTAATTTTCTCTAAAAATTTACTGGTTCAGCCGGTTAAAGCACTTTATGTAGACGAAAATAAAGATGGCGGTATTGCCATTAAAGACAACGCTTTGCAAGGTGACTTGCCAGCGGAAAAAGGTTTTGTGAGCAAGAAAACGGCCACCGTAACTATTAACGGTATCTCATTTCCTTATTTGTCAGACTACGGGGCTCCACTAAATAAAATGAAGTTTGTGCAAAAGAAAGATGTAGGTGCTTCGTGGTATCAACAGGAAGTAAAAGCCGCTAATATGCAGCCCAAAATAGTGAAAATTGGAGCTAAAGAAAGTGGAATCATGCAACAAGCGATAGCTAAAATAAATGATGGAGATATCATAGAACTAATCGATACGGGCTTTTACCGTGTTGATGATGAAATTGTAGTAGATAAATCAATTACGATCAGAGCAGCTGCTGAACTGAAAAGCAAGCCTATTTTCGTAAACGGGAGCAGTAAAACCTTGTCAGCTTTCATCACGATTGAAAATGGCGCAACCGTTAGAGTAAGTGGCATTGCTTTTAAAGGTGCTTATGGTAGCGGTGGCGATGTTCGCTGCGGTATCCGTTCTACCGAACTGCCAATGAACAAACCTTACAAAGCTTTTATCGACGCTTGCGAGTTTTACGATTACAATGAAGGTTCTTTTGCTGGTTTCAAAGGGAGCAAATCAACACTGGCAGATAGTTTGGTCATCACTAATTCGTTATTTAGAAATATCTCTGGAACCGGAATCAATTTGGCAGAAGAAAGAGATGATAAGGGCATTTACGGCGCAGAATACACTATTGTAAAAAACTGTGTTTTCACTAATATTTTGGGTAGTGCAATCAATGTATATCGTGGTGGGAACGATGAAAGTACCTTAGGGCCATTTGTGACTATTGAAAATTGTACCATCAACGAAGTAGATAACAGAGAGCAAGGATCTGCACTTCGTTTGCTGGGTGCCCAATATGCGAGATTGTTAAATTGTAATTTCGTAAACAGTGGCCAAGGCGGTAGGTCTGTCGAATTTAGAGAATTCCGTTGGGATGATATTTTAGTCAATAACTGCAATTTCTACAACTCTGGAAAGGTAGATACTTATTACAACAAAGCGCTAGGGAAGAATATTTTTCAGATTAAACCGGAGTTTGTTAATGTCAAAGATTTCAATTTTAACTTAAAGAATGGGTCCGAGCTTTCTTCAAAATCGAAAGCTGTTGGAGGTGTGGGTGCAAGTTTATAGGTTAACCTTAAATATTCCATACAATGAAAAATTATGCTTTAATGTCTCTATTGCTGGTGGTACTTTTTTCGTGTAAGAAAGATGCCGTAGCGGAAAAAGAAGAAGAAAAAATTGTAATCGAAAACCAAAAAGAAGCTCAAACCGAAGCAGCTGCTACGGTGGTAAACGTAACCCCATCAACCGTGCTTGATGCCACATTTTGGTCAGGCATACAAACCATGCTACAAACTAACCATGTAGATGTGGTATTCGCCGATGGAACTTATAACATCACCTCAACCATTACTTTGTCTAACATCGGCAGTGCAACCAAAAGACTCCAACTAAAGGCAAACACCGTAGGTGCGGCCGTACTTACCGGCTCCATTGCCAAATTAATGTCGCTTAACAACTGTCAAAATATCCTAATTCATCGACTGAAATTTACGGGAACTGTCTCAGAATATGCTTTGGTGATACAGCGTAGCCCAAATATTACCGTGGCTTACTGTCGTTTTGAAGATATGCCCAATCTGTACTATGGAGCGGTTGGAGCACATTATTCCACCTCCAACAACATTATCATTAGACAGAACCAATTTTCTAACATTGGGGTAGGTTCCACAGCACACATGATTTATGGCGCTTTTGGTGTAAAAAGATTAAAAGTTATTGAAAATACTTTTACAGATTGTTCAGGTTCGTTCATCAGATTTAGGGGTGATAATTCTACCCATGGCGTAGTGTACGGCAATACTTTCAATTCAACAGGGACCTACATGGTAAATGGAACGGGGGTAAATCCAATTTTTGTGGAAGTACCTGTTTTTAATGATGTAAACCCCGGCGATGAAACTTTTGGAACCAGCTTTATGGTCACCAAAAATAATTTTAATTACGCTACGGTGGGAAATCAAAGCACCAGATTTGCTTTGGCCTTTCATCACAGTGGCTTTAATCCAACTGGTCGTACTCACTTGATCAGCGTAGCAGATGCTGCAACTTTAGGAAACGGAACAGTTGCTGAAAAAAGAGCCATTATGTCCAGCAAATTAGGTTTGGATGGTGCCAAAATTTTATACGGAGGAAATAACAATGTCAATCTATCCACCCATGTAGTGTACAGATGTTGGGAAGCTTACGGAGCTACCGCACCTTGGACTGGCGTGGTAAGTATTAGCTCGGCCGTAACCTCCACCGGACTGGCGACTACTTACGATGAAGCATTTGTTTTTTACGATGATTTATATTAAAAAATATTTGAAATGAAATTGAAAATTTATGTTGGTTTAGTGCTTTTATGTGGTTTTCAGTATAACAGTTGTGCCAAAGCAATAGAGGCAGATTCGCTTACCAAAAAGGTAGAAGAACAAGCAACCATCAACGAGAAAACGTATACCATTGCCAGTGCAACCGAGCTTAATGCACTAAAATTGGAGCCTGGCGATAAGGTGATCATGAAATCGGGAGAGTGGAAAAATCAGCAGATTAATTTCAAGGGAAAAGGAACTATTGAAAAACCTATTACACTTGTTGCAGAAACCAAGGGTGCTGTGGTATTATCTGGCAATTCTAATCTTAAAATTGATGGTGAATGGCTAATGGTAGATGGCCTGTCTTTCAAAAACGGCTTCTCTTTGAAAGATGATGTAGTAATTTTCACAAAAGCAAGCGCTAATAGCCGCTTAACCAATACAAGTATTGAGAATTATAACCCGAGTGATAAAACCATAGACTATAAATGGATATCGCTGTATGGGCGCCATAATCGGGTTGACCATTGTTCCATTACAGGAAAAACGCATCAAGGTACTACTTTGGTGGTGTGGTTGGACGACAAAGCAAACTATCATCAAATAGATCATAATTACTTTGGCCCCCGACCAGAATTAGGTGCAAATGGAGGAGAAACTATCCGTATAGGTACGAGTACCTATTCTATGAACGATTCCCATACCACAGTGCAGTACAATATTTTCGATAAGTGCAATGGCGAGATAGAAATCATTTCGATTAAATCTGGCTTCAATAAAATTATGGATAACCTGTTTTATGAATGTGCGGGTACGGTTACTTTCAGGCACGGTAATAATTCCGAAGTAAGCAACAACTATTTCATTGCGAACAATGTGACTAACAGTGGGGGAGTACGCATTATTGGAGAAAACCAAAAGGTACATGGTAATTACTTGTACAAAGTGGCTGGCAGAACATTACGCTCTGCCATTTCTGTAATGAACGCCTACGAAAAACCCGCTTTGAATGATTATTGGCAGGTGAAAAATGCGGACATCCAGAATAACATTATTGTAAGCGCTCGAGAAGCTTTTGTTTTAGGTTCCGGTAAAGATGGTGATAGAACTGTAGCGCCTGATGGAGTTAACATCAGCAATAATTATGTAATCAATCCAACAACGTTACTGCTTATCCAAGATGGACCGAAGAATTTGAAAATGCAAAACAACAAGGTAGAAGGAGCAAGTATTGTTTCGGGCTTCGTAAAAATGGGCAACGATTTACAACTTTCAGATGGAATTTGGCAAAACAAAACTGAATTAAAGAAACCTTTTTGGTTAGAAACAGTTGTAGGTCCTAAATGGAAGAAGGATAACCGTAGCTTTATATTCAAATAATAGCATGAACAGTCATTTCGAGCGCCTTCCCATCATTTCGACAATAGGAGAAATCTTTCGATATGCAAGAAAGAGCCACGAGGTATTTTAACGCGTTACGCAAGGGGATAGGAAAACCCTGAAAGGGTGACACTTTTAACCGTTTCTATTTGCAGGCTTCGCTTATTCTCGTTAACACAAATTAACACCTAAACCCTTGCACGTTTGTCAATTAGTTTCGTATATTTACGATTATTTCGTAATTATTGATGGAAAAACTAACACAACAAGAAGAAGAAGCAATGTTGGCCGTTTGGCAAGTAGGAGCAGGCTTCATTAAAGATTTTATGGATGCTATGCCAGAGCCAAAAGCACCGTATACGACGTTGGCTTCAACCATCAAAAATTTGGAGCGCAAAGGCTTTTTGAAAGGTGAACGTTATGCAAATGCTATCCGTTACAGCGCAAAAGTGAAAGAAACTGACTATAAAAAGCGCTTTATGAACGGTTTCGTTAACGACTATTTTCAGAATTCATATAAAGAGCTGGTTGCCTTTTTTGCGAAGGACAAAAAAATTAGTGCAGCCGAACTTAAAGAGATAATTGACCTGATTGAGAAACCAGAAAATCAATAGAGATGCCACATCTTTTCATTATCCTTTTAAAGATAAACTTAGTGCTGCTGTTATTTGCGGCAACTTATTATCTTATCCTACGGAGACTAACTTTTTATATGTTGAATCGTTGTTTCCTGGTTTTAGGTATTGTTTTTTCAACGGCGTATCCTTTTATTGATCTAACGGAATTTTTTAATCGACAGGAAATCCAACACGGTGTAGTTACTTATTTGCCACAGCTTAACCAAACGGCTTCCAATTTAGTGCCTACTGGTTTTTTTATCAATAATTGGCCCATACTAAGTGCGCTGTTCTATTTAGGGGTGTTATTTATGACTGTTAGGTTGGCAATACAATTTATATCCCTTTACAAAATCCATCGTAAATCCAAACCCGGTAAGGTAGCCAATTATCATGTTCGTTTATTAAAGGAAAGTGTAAGCCCTTTCTCTTTTTGGCAAACAGTGTATGTAAACCCAGCTTTGCACAGTGATCATGAACTACATACTATTTTGGCCCATGAAATGGTGCATGTAAAACAATGGCACTCTTTAGATATTATTTTAGCAGAGCTGAGTGTAGTGTTTTATTGGTTTAACCCAGGGGTATGGTTGATGAAAAAGGCTGTGAAGGAAAATTTGGAGTTCATTACCGATCAAAACATCCTTAAAAAAGGGATGGATAGAAAAGTTTATCAATATAGCTTGTTAGGGGTAGGGCAATTAACTCCCTCGGCGGCAATTGTAAACAATTTCAACCTGTCCGACTTGAAAAAGCGTATTCAAATGATGAATGCGAAGCGCTCTTCTAAATTAACGTTAAGTAGGTATCTTTTTGCACTTCCTGTTTTATTGATGACTACACTGGCTTTTACAGTTTCTAAAAAGGATTTGAAAAAGCATTTACCAATGCTCTCGAAAATGGTGACGGTTGTTGCGGAAGAAAAAGAAATAGCAGCGCCAATTAAACCAATTAGCAATACTAAGAACCGCCAACAAAAGCCTATAACAAAAAAGCAAGAATTGGAAACGCCAATGGTAGATACCATCTCCAAAATGGATGTTTTTATCAGTAATATCTTGATTAAAAGAGACACCATCAATAAGCATAGCCTTAATGATATTGAAGATATTTTTTCTACGATTAAGGCCAAATTCAATTTGCCAGAAAATGCAAAGCTGGTGCAGGGCAAGGGAAAAATTACTAAAGAGGTATTCTTTGTAAAAACTGATAGTGCCGCCTCTGGTAAAATGCCAAGTTTTAAAAGTGTATCGGTGAGATTTAAAGAGTCTGGTAAAGTGACCGATTTGCCTCCCGGTGATGATGGTAAAATAGTAATGGTAAGGGCATTTAGATCAAATGATACTACCGGAGTTTCGGGTAAAATAGATTACGTGATCAATGGCAAGATATCAAGCTCCACTGATTTGAACAATATCAACGGGAATGAAATTAAGCATGTGCAGGTAATCAAGGGAAATGGAGATGCAAATCCACAAATCCGTATAGAAACTAAAAAGAGAACCGAACTTTAATCGGTTCTCTTTTTTATAAGATGCCTTTTAATCTCAAATGTTGGATCAGCATAATGGTTTTGGCATCTTTAATTTCGCCACTGTCAATCATTTTTAGCGCAGTTTCAAACTGAAATTCTAGCACTTCAATATGTTCCTGCTCATGTGCTAAACCACCACCATGATGTATCTTCATTGATTTGTCGTAAGCAGCAATAAAGAAATAAATAATTTCGGTAACAGAACCAGGCGACATATAGGCTTCAAAAACTTTTGTTACTTCGCTAATTTGGTAGCCTGTTTCTTCTTCAGTCTCTCGTTTAATGCAATCCTCGGCATTATCTTGGTCAAGTAAGCCGGCGCAAGCTTCAACTAACATCCCGGTTGGATTGCCATTTAAAAAGGTAGGCAAGCGAAATTGCCTAGTAAGGATAATGCTTTGCTGCGACACATTATATAATAGAATAGTGGCACCGTTTCCTCGGTCATAGGCTTCTCGGTTTTGTATTTGTTTAGTGCCATCGCTCTGCGTAATTTCATAGGTAACCTTATTTAAAGTATACCAGTTGTCGCTTAAAATTTCGGTAGTTAGGATTTTGATGTCGGTCATTTTTTCAGTTTTTTAAATAGACGTTTGCTACTGGGTTTTGTAACACTAGTTTCTATAAAAAAGGAAAAGCGGAAGTGGTAAATCCAACCTACTTCCGCTTTATTAAATTAACGCTCTCGAATATATAACTAACCTATCGAGATATTATTGTGTGGCTATTCATTAAATAGTTCATACAATCAATAGTTGAAAGTTGCTTTCAGCATAGCCACCCTTCCTGGAATTTCATAAGTGCCTACTGTTAAGGAGTTGGCAGATACATTGATAGCCTCAAATCTTTTCACATTAGCCAAGTTGGTTATGCCAAATTCCAAATCAGTTTTGATTTTCAATAGTTTGTACCTTACATTGAAATCAGCAAATAAGTATTTCAAATCAGGCTGGCTCGATTGCTGCGTGAAGATATGCTCTGCTGAAAAATTCAGAAATACCGATTTGAGCATGGTTACAGTTAAACCTGCTTGCTGTCTTAGCTGTTGGTAGTTGGTAGAAATACCATTGTTGGCAGTCTTGTTTTTATTGTTAGAAAAGGTACCATTGTAACTAAAGTTCATAAATTTGGTAAGCTTTGCTTCGATACCAGCCTTATAAGTGTAAGTATCGCTTTCAAAAGGAAGTAGTTCATTGTTCTGTAGTTGTTCGTACTGACTGTGGCCATAAGCGAAACCTACGTTTACAGTACTCCTGAGTGCAAATAGGTATTTACTTAAACCACTATTTAGAGAGAGGGTTTTCATTTGGTTTTCCAAAGGAAGTACGATACGTTGCTGTGTATTATTAGTCAAGGTAAAGGAAGAAATGGTGTTTAGATTCGTAGCGCTGTAAGCGATTCCGATATTTCCAAATATCATTTGTATAGCCTTGCGAAAATTGAAAGAACCAGCAATGGTATGTGTCGTGCTTTCTGAAATAGGGGCGTTATTGGCAAATAGCGAACGGTAATTGCGCAAAACGGCACCATAATAAACATCATCAATAGTACCTAGAGTGTTCCTATAGGCATAATTGGCGCTAACATAATTTTCAGGACTGGTTTGGTATTTGAAATATGCCGATGGATTGATAAAGAAACGCTCTAGTTTTTTGTCTATCGCATGGTTGGCGTCATCATAACTGATGGTATTATAACTTAATGGAATGCGAACGGTAGCCGTGATTTTGTCTGAGGTATATTCGTAGCTATTCTCCACATAAGCTCTGGAACGTAGCCAGTTCAAATCATTTAAAGAACCATTCATAGCCAATTCGCTACTGCCGTCATTTTGAATTTTAGTAAGATTGGTTTCCAAGTCTTGTTGCTGTAGCAAAAAGCCTGCTCGATAGGTTTGCACAAATTTACCTTTAGGGAAAGCCATAGATACGGCATTATTAGCATACCATGTTGGAAGTTCCAAATATTGGTTTAAGCTATTGTAGGGCATGCCATTATTGAGGATATCTTCATTAAGCCCGGGTTTGATGCTAAGCGTTTCGGGTTGCGAAGTACGACTTAGATTAGAAGAAATATGTAAAATATTGCCTGATTTTAGTTTTTTACGATAGCCTAAATCGTTGGAGAGTGTGAACATGTTTTGACTGAGCGATTGGAACGCACCTACACCGTTAATAAAAACATTAGAATTTGTACGAGTAGGATTATATTCAACAGCAAGAGCGTTATTAAAAAAGTAGCCATCTGTATTGCCGTTTAAAGTAAATTGACCTCTTAATTTTTGAGGATTTAAAAAATTATCTTGGTTTTCCTGATAGCTGATGGTTTGGCCAGCCAACCTGGTTTCCGAAGACTTGTTGTATACTTGCTTGCGCTCGTCGTATAGATAAGAGACATTCGCTCTTAGCTGCAAATCGTTGTTGAACTTGAAAAGATTGTTGAAGTTGGCTTGGCCAGCTTTGTTAAACAACGTTCTACTTTGTGGTAGGGTAGGTACACCCGCTGCACCAGCCGCGAGCAAATTAGATGGTTTGCTATTGTCGGTAGTTTGAGGGTTAAAAGGAGTAAGGTCAATTCCAGGATCAATTCCTATGTTGTTGCCCTTTAAATTGTTTAAAAACTTTACTTTTTTGTTGAACATCATGGCATTAGCGTTGCCATCAAATCTTTCAGGGGTTCCCAAGCCAGCTCTGATATCACCCATTACTTTTAGCTTGGCTTCATCCTTAATGACCAAATTGAGCGCTACATCTTCGCTAGTGTTGTTTTTACGAAGCATTTTTACTGGTTGGTCGTTTTCGATTACCTGTACTTTATCTACTGCACCATGTGGGATGCTTTTGGTGCCTATTCCATATTTATCTTCCAATAAATTGTCACCATCTATGTATAAATTAGAAATATTTTTACCGTTGTAGCTAATTTTGCCATTTTCAGCCACTTCAATACCGGGCATTTTTTTTAGCACATCGCCAATGCTGCGGTCTTGTTTGTCCGAGAAATCAGAAGTTTTATAGTTTAATGTATCTCCATTGGAACTTAAGCGTGGGCGGTTTTTTACTTCAACAGTTTTCAACACAATTTCACTTTCTGCTAAAACCACTTGATATAATTTGTTGAAATCTGTGACAGGAATAGATTTTTTTTCAAAACCTAAGATACTTAACTCTAGGGTAAGATCTGCTGAAGGATTGGCGTTGATTGAAAAATCGCCCTTCTCATTTGAACGTGAAAAAGCAATGGTATTCCCTTCTTTATCTTTTAAACTAACCATGGCCGAAGGAATGGGTTTAGCTTTTTGATCTTTGACATTGCCCTTTATTTGTTTTTGGGCAAAAGCGACGGAAGTGCCCATGCATGTTAAAGCAATGAGCACCAATAATATCTTTTTCATCAGAATGTGTATTAGATGAAAAGGTGTTCAAAGCAATACTATGTGTCTGGCTGAGTTTATCGAAGCCTTTTTCTCCTAACACTTCGACAGGCTCAGTGTGACAACATAAGTATACTAAGCACCTTCTTTAAATAGTTTGTTGGTTTGGGTTATTTCTTTTCAGGAAGCTCAATGGGGTTGTTGATGACTATTTTTTTACCTCCATTTGGGGCCGATATTCTGGTGGTAGTATTGGTAACCCCAAAACTGCTACCTGTATTTCTACTGGCCAATTGCGCATTGAGAAAACCTTGAGGGTCTTTATCTCTGGCTTCTTTCAACTTGTCTAATTCTTTTTGGGTAGTCCTTATTGCATCTGTAGGTAGTTTAATTTCGCTACCCAAGTAAGATGCTGAGCCGTCCATGCCCGCAAATTTGATGATACCTGTCGAGCCGTTGGCCATAACAACAGCATTTTCACTCTCTTTAGGTTGTTCAGTTGTAGTTACTTTATCAATGCCGGCAAACTGAAATTTTACTTCGTTCTTTTCATCGTGCGCCTCAATAATTAAGCCCGGTAAACCATTGAGTTTCCAAGGGCCCGATTGGAATGGCAATTCGGGAGCAAACCATGCAATCCAATTACGACCTTTAAAATATGTTGTTGCTTTTTGACATTTCACACCAGAAAAACTAGCGGTATCCTTGCTGATTTTCCAATTGATTTTTGGTGCGGTTTCCTCAATTAAATAAGTGGTAATTAATGTTTCCTTAGTGAAAAATTTGTTTTCGTTAACAAAGTAGAAATAGTCGATAGGGGTAACGGGTTTTGAAGAAGTTCTGTTGATTTTAATCCCAGTTGGACCTCCAGCTTGGTTTTTAATTTGCTCTTCGATCTGCTTCCTCATTTCCTCGTCGCGGTTAATCTTGTCGTAACTGGTAAAAACTGAGGCATTTTTGCCAATTACCAATAACATGTTTTCGGTATAAAAGTTATCTCTTTGAGTAGTATCTCGCAAATGTGAGAGCGAGTATCTTACCCTAGCTAAGGCTTTGTCTGCATTTTGAGCGAAAGCAGTAGCACTGATAACTGAGGCAATTAAGGTTGCTTTTAAAATTTTCATGCGTTTAATAATTAAATTTTCGTAAATCTACGAAATTATCGTAGTTGTTAAACTGTTTTAACACTTTTTAACGCCTAGAAATTAGCTAGGGTAGTTCTATTGGATTATTATTGATGTTGGTTAGCGGTGTAGGCCTGCTTCCACTAGGTTGTTTGATCATTTGGGCTAGGCCCGATATGCCACTTCCAGCCAATTGCGTTTTTGCAAAACCTGCGGGGTCTTCAGCTCTTGCTCTTTTTAGCTTATCAAAATCTTCTTTGCTGGTTTTTATGGCATTATTAGGGATTTTAATATCGTTTTGCATTAAATCCAGATTAGTCATTTCACCTATAAAGCGTTCCTTGCTAACGTTTGACTTTTTTTCGACAACCTCAAACCCCGCAAAAAGGAATTGTACGTCTTTTTTGGAGTCGTAAGCTTCTAAAATAAGTCCAGGTAAACCTTGTAATTTCCATGGGCCGCTCTGGAAGGGTATATCAGAGGCAAACCAGGCGATCCAGTTTCTTCCTTTAAAAAATGCAGTTGCTTTTTGGCATTTTACTCCCGAAAAACTGGCGGTGTCTTTGGTGATTTTCCAATCAATTTGAGGAATGGATTCTGTAATGAAATAAGGATTAACTAGATGCTCTAATCTGATGAGTTGATTTTCAGCATGGAAAAAATAATAATCTTCTGGGATGGTCGCACTTCGTCTATTGGCCTTAATGTGGGCACCATTTAAAGTGCCGCCATTATTCTTGATCTGTTCATTCACATGTTGATAAAATTCCACTTGCTGTTTCATCTTTATATAACTAGTATATCGTGATGAGTTTTTACCAATCAGTAAAATCATTTCTTCTTGATATGGCTTACTACGGTTATTGGTGTCCCTAACATGGATAAAACTGTATTTTGCTTTTGCAACAGCCCATTCCGAAGTTTGCGCAAATAGCGATGTACTGATACATAAGCTAAATATAAATAGGAATAACTTCTTCATAACTATCTCTTTTTCGTAAATCTACGAAATATTCGTAATTAATAAAATGCCTTTTTGAATTTTAAGGCGTGGGAGAGGCATAAACGTATGAATAGTTTTAATTGGGGATAACTCAAGAAAAGAATAGCCAGTGATTCAGCTAAATATTTTTGCTAAGCTATTGTGTTTGAAAAAGAATTGTTCTATATTTGCACCTCGATTAAAAAAATAAATAGAAATAAAATAATTATTTAACAATGTACGCAATAGTAAATATAGCAGGGCAACAATTTAAAGTTGCAAAAGACCAGCACATCTTTGTACACCGCTTACAAGGAGATGAAGGCGCTAGTATTGAATTTGACAATGTATTGTTGGTTGACAATGGTGGTAAAATTTCTGTAGGTGCACCTGCAGTAAAAGGAGCTAAGGTTTCAGCTAAAATCGTGTCTCATTTAAAAGGTGATAAAGTAATCGTTTTCAAAAAGAAACGTAGAAAAGGTTACAAAAAGAAAAATGGTCACCGCCAGTCATTCACCAAAATCCAGATTGAGAGCATCACTCTGTAGTTAAATTTATTTGTAAATTCATTTTTAGCTGAATAGCTAATTATAAAAAAGATAAAAAATGGCACATAAGAAGGGAGCCGGTAGTTCAAAAAACGGTCGCGAGTCGCACAGTAAACGTTTAGGTATCAAAATTTTCGGTGGTCAAGAAGCTATCGCTGGTAACATTATCGTTCGTCAGCGTGGTACAAAACATCACCCAGATAAAGGTGTTGGTATTGGTAAAGATCATACTTTATTTGCTTTGGTACCAGGTATTGTTGTTTTCAAAAAGAAATTTGATAACAAATCTTATGTATCAGTAGTTCCTAAAGTTGAGGATGCTGCTCCTGTTGCAAAAAAGGAAGCTGCTCCTAAAGCTGAAGCTAAAAAAACAGCTGCTCCTAAGAAAGCTGCTGCTCCTAAAGCGGAGAAAGCTCCAGCAAAAAAAGCTGTTAAAGCTGAAGAAGCTCCAGCTGCTGAGTCTGCTGAATAATATTTGTAATACAAAATACATGAAAAAGCCGAACATCAATTGTTCGGCTTTTTTGTTTTTATGCTAACAGGTATCAGTTGATGGATTTTTCCAAAACAGTCGAATGTTTTTGGTAGTATAATGCTGATGGACAAAATAATAGAATAACCCTCCGGCTAAATATACTAATGCATCATAAAAGTCAGCCGTGTTGTAGGGCGTGTAATAAGGAAGGATTCCTTCAAAGATCACTGCTGTAAGTGATGAAATACTTAAGATTTGATAAAGTGGATATTTAAATGTCCCATCCAGTTTAAAAATTAAAGAACCAATTACAAGTGAAACATGGGCTATCAAAGGAACAAAAACAAAATCTGTAAGCCAGTTATTAAGAATAGGAATGGGAATATGTAGTTTTCGGGTAAATCTGACGGCTATCCATGAGCAGCAATAAAATATAAAATACCTGTCGAAGACAAGAATCGTTAATGGGCGAAGGAAGCTGCGGTTAAAACCCCTATGGTTGCGCATAAAATAAGTAATAAGAACATTGACCACCCAATTCTTTTTCCCATTTTTTTGAACGTCGAATCATTGGTGTTTTCTGGAAAGATTGTATTCCTTATTTCATATAAATTTCTGAAGAACCAATTGCCCCGTTTATTCGTGCTCATTTGTTTAAAATTTTAATTTTTTCAAATTTAGAACATTTGTTCTAAATTTAGGCATGAAAACCAAAGAAAAAATATTAAACGCAGCATTGTCTCTTTATAATGAGCAGGGAATAAGAAATGTAACTACTCGACATATTGCGGCAAGTATTGGGGTGAGTGGCGGAAATTTACATTATCACTTTAAACATACCGAAGACATTATTAAAGCATTATTTGATGAACTTACTTTGGCTTATGACGCTTTGATTTTGAGCGTACAGCATATTCCAATTGACTTAAAGACTATTGATTCTTTAACAGAGGCTTCATTTAAATTGGTGCATAAATACCGCTTCATATTTATCAATTTCGTAGAAATAGGGAAGTGGATACCAGAAATTAGAAATACTTATTACAGTCTTACCCAAAAAAGAGAACAACAATTTCTGAGCTTATTTGATGATTTAATTATTAATGGAATTTTTAGGGCTGATATTCCCGACACTAATAAATATGGTTTGGCTAAACAGTTTTTTATCATCAATGATTTTTGGCTATCGCATAACGAGCTTACCCATCAACATATGGGCGAGGATGCGCTCAGCGAATATAAAGATGCCATTAATGTATTGTTATGGCCATATTTAAAGTAGAACCAGCGAGCATTAGTTTTCCCTTTCCATGATCTGTTTAACCAGTTGCCTTAAATGCTCTTTTCTAGTTTCAGGAACGGTAATCTCGTCAAGCGCTTGATAAGCTTTGGCCAGATACTTTTCCATTTCTAAATTTGCTTGTTCTTTCACTTGGTAGTTATTGTACAGCTCGGTAACTGCTTTAACTTTAGCTTCTGTGTTTTCATAGTCACCTAATAGAGCAGGAAGTTCCTCTGGCTTTACTAATGCTTTTGCGGTGAGATGTAAGAAAGTTTTTTTATTCGAGATGATATCACCACCCACTTGCTTTCCAAACTTCTCTGGGTCGCCATAAACATCTAAAATATCATCCTGTAATTGAAAAGCTACACCTAAGTTTTCCCCAAATTCATATAATAGGTTTGCATCTTTTTCATCGGCTCCACCCACAATAGCTCCTAATTTCATAGCTCCGCCTAATAAAACAGCTGTTTTTAACCTGATCATTTCAATGTATTCTGCAATACTTACATTATCTCTAGTTTCAAACTCCATATCTAGTTGCTGTCCTTCGCAAACACCTTGAGCAGTTTGGTTAAAGGTGTCAAGTACGGGTTTAAGTACGCTTACATCAACTTTTGAGAGATGTTTGTTGGATTCCACCATCATCACATCACCACTTAAAATGGCATTATTTACGCCCCATTTTTCATGCACGGTTTGTTTACCTCGCCTTAGTGGAGCATTGTCCATGATATCGTCGTGCACCAACGTAAAATTATGAAAGGTTTCAATAGCTAGGGCAACGTCAATTGCCTTTAGTGGGTCGTCACTAAACAGCTCAGTAGCCATTAATACAATAACAGGTCTAATGCGTTTGCCGCCTAAACTCATAATGTATTTAATGGGCTCGTATAAATCTGCCGGTTTTGATGGATAGGCTAGTTTAAGTATCGCGTCTTCAATAATTTTTTGTAATTCTGTAGGGCTATGCATTATTATGGGTCTATCATGGTGCCAAATGCCGATTTGCTTTCCATCATTTTGATAAAAGATTCTTCTAAAGTGGTTTGCTTTACGATAGGATTATCTTTCCAAAAATCTGGGTTGTAAGCAATCGATTCTATAATGGCTTTGTCTTTAACATTTTTGGTTAATTCAGTAAATTTTTGAGTATTCAGCGTTTTATCTAACTGGTATATGGTTAACATTGAATTGATAACAGGACTTAGTATTCTGCCATTGGCAACTAAATTAAGATATAGTTTAGTTGAGATATTCTCAATTACTGGAATCGGTGTTTTTTCTCCATTAAAAGTAGCAATGGTAGTTGCAATTGGAGGTATTTTAGCTGACGAGCCATTGAGCTTAATGGGTAGGTTGAATATGCTGTTTTCTAACCTGTAAATTTTCAAATCTTCTACGCCGATATAATAAGTTGAATTGATATAGAATTGCTTTTTGTTGCCTTTGTATTTACAGGAAACCACGGCTACATCTTGGGCTTTTTGCTCAATATATTTATCTATGGAAATTTCGAAATCATTAAGATTTTTTAATGTAACCGTTTTCCCCGTTTTCTTCTCTTCAAATAAATAACCGGCTAATGAAAAAGTAAGATAGGATTGGTTGCTCATTGAAAATGCTATGCCATCGTTTGCTTCTGCAAATCTGCTTTGTTTGGCAATCCAACCTTTTACTTTGGATACGTTGAATTCTAGGTCGTAAAAAAGCTCATAAATTTGGCTAGGTTTACCATTTAATGAGGTAAGCTGGCGGTAGAAAGCATTGCCGTAAAAGGGCTGTTTGCTAAATGCTGAGGCTTTTTCCAGCGCCGCTTTGACCAGTTTTAACCCACGATAGGGATCAACTACCACGGGTTTTAAGTTAATTGCCGCTGGTTTTAGTTTTACAACCAAATTTGTTGCAGCGTTATTTAACTCCTGTTCCAGCACAAAATAGCTAACGTGGCTATACCTTAGTTTGATTGGAAAGCTTACATTTTTGAGAATAAACTCGCCTGCATCGTTAGTTACGGTAGTATTGTTAGTGCCTATTACCCCAATGGAAACGAAGGGAATGCTTTCGCCTGTTATTTCGTCAATCAATTTGCCCTGAATGGTTTGGGCTTTGATCATGGTGACCACAAAAAGCAGAAAAAAAGTTAAAAGGCAGTTACGCATTAAAGTGTGTTAAAGGCCAAAGGTAAAAAATCAGACCACAGAAATGAAATCAGCGGTGATTTAATCCTGTACCAATGAAAAATCTATTTGTCGTTTAGAAAGGTCAACCTTTTTTACTCTAATCTGCACTTCGTCACCAAGTTGATATTTACGCTTCTTGCGCTGTCCAATAATGCAATAGTTTTTCTCATCCAATACGTAGAAATCATCACTAATGTCACGCAGTCGGATCATGCCTTCACATTTATTTTCCTCAATTTCTACATACATTCCCCATTCGGTAACACCAGAAATAATGCCTGTATATACGGAACCGATATTGTTTTCCAGATATTCTGCCTGTTTGTATTTTACCGAAGCTCTTTCTGCATCTGCCGCTCGTTTTTCCATTGCTGAGGAGTGTACGCTAGCTGCTTCATATTCTTCGGCATTGGCCGATTTTCCACCGTCTAAATATTGAGCAAGCAGTCTATGCACCATTACATCTGGATAACGGCGGATAGGTGAGGTAAAATGGGTATAATAATCAAATGCTAAACCATAATGGCTGGTTTTTTTGGTCGTGTAAATGGCTTTTGCCATGGAACGAATAGCCAGAGAAGTCAAAATGTTCTGTTCCTTTTTACCTTCTACATCTTCCATCAGGTAGTTAAGAGATTTGGCAATGTCTTTATCAGATTTTGTGCTGATCTTATAGCCAAACCTAGCAGCAAAAGAGGCAAAATTGGTTAAGCTTTCCATGTTTGGGGAATCGTGCGTACGATACACGAAAGTATATTTTTGCTTTCCTTTTCCTTTTTTAGCAATGAACTCTGCTACTTTTTTATTGGCCAGCAACATGAAATCTTCAATGAGTTTATGGGCGTCTTTTCGTTCTTTTACATAAACACCAATAGGTTTGCCAAAATCATCCAATTTAAATTTTACTTCAGTACTTTCAAAACTGATGGCGCCATTTTTAAATTTGGCGTCTCTTAATACATAAGCCAATTCATTTAGTTTCAGGATTTCTTCTACATAATCTCCCTGTTTGGTTTCGATTACCTGTTGAGCTTCTTCATAAGTAAAACGTCTATTAGAATGAATAACCGTACGTCCAAACCATTGTTCATGGATGTTTGCTTGGTCATCAAGCTCAAAAACAGCAGCAAAACAAAGTTTATCTTCATTTGGACGTAAAGAACACACTCCATTACTTAGTCGTTCGGGAAGCATGGGAATTACCCTGTCTACCAAATAAACCGAAGTGGCTCTATGGTAAGCTTCTTTATCTAAACTGGAATTCGGTTGTACATAGTGTGAAACATCGGCAATGTGTACACCAATTTCATAATGCCCATTTTCAAGTTTTTTAAAAGAAATGGCATCATCAAAATCTTTAGCATCAATAGGGTCAATGGTGAAAGTAACGGTGTTTCTGAAATCTCTTCGACCTTTGATGTCGGCTTCACTAATTTGCTCAGGAATGGCATTTGCATCTTTTTCTACTTCGGAAGGGAAGCTTAGTGGAAATCCGTATTCCGCCAAAATAGCGTTCATTTCGGTATCATTTTCGCCTTCATCGCCCAAAATATGGATAATTTTTCCAATTGGATTTTTTGCGCCTTCTGGCCAATCTGTTAAGGCTACCTGTACTTTTTGTCCATTTTTTGCCTCATTTAAATCGCCTAGCGGCACAAAAATATCATGGAGCATTTTTCTATCATCGGGTATCACAAAAGCAAAACGTTCTGATACTTTGGCTACACCAATAAATTCAGTTTTGGCCCGTTTAATGATTTCTACAATTTCGCCCTCGTTTCTTCTGCCGCCACTTTTCTTGGCAAAAACATATACTTTAACTGTATCGCCATGAAGGGCATTTCTTAATTTTCTTGGTGCAACAAAAATGTCTTTTTCAAACTCATCGTCTGGCACAATAAAAGCAGAACCATCCGCGGTCATATCCACTGTGCCGGTAACAAAGGTTTTAAGGTCCTTAAGCTTGAATTTTCCTCTCTCGGGTCTTACAAATAAACCTTTTTCGGTTTGTTCAATCAACACCTCTAAAATAGTGTCAATAGATGTTTTATCACTAAGATTTAAACGTGCTGCCACTTGTTTGTGATTAAGAGCGATGTTTCTGTTTTTTTCAAAAATATCGCTGATCAACTGAGTGAGAACAAGTTTAAATTGAGCATTCTTATTTTTTGCCATAATCGTTTTCCAATTGTACCGAAGATAACAAATGTAACCTTAGGAATAGTTTTTTTAATCTAATAATAATTGCTTTTAAGTACGTATTTAAAGAAAAAGGCCCGATATTACTCGGGCCTTTTCAAAAAAAATTAACAATTATATCAACTAGGATTTTTTAAGGTTGAATACGTAAGTTCCTCTGTTTCCACAAGCTACAAAAACGTAGTTGCCTGCTACTCTAGAGCTGATTACGTTAAAGTCGCCACCAAAAGTGCTTGAGAAGTGTGTTTTAGCAAGAACTTTAATTTTATTGTTTTCAATTTGGGCTACCACTAAGCTGTTTCCAGTAGAAACATAAATTTTGTCGGCAACAATTGATACTGAATTTACCCAGCCACCTAAATCTACTTGATCTAAAAGCTGACCATTTGATTTATCAACGTGGATAAGGTAATAGTTATTTCCAAAAATGAAGTTTCCGTTAGTTAAGGAAGCCACACTACCAATGTTTACTTCGTTGCTTTGGATAGGCCACCACTGATAAGTTGATTGTGCTGCAGTGTTTGCATCTAAAGTGGTATAGCTATAACCGTTGGTAGCAATAATGTCATTGTTTGAGAAAGTGATTGATCTAGCGCCACCATAAGATTGGAAAGCTGTTCTGCTAGCTTTTTGTCCAGCAAATGAAATGATACTTACACCTCCGTTAGATGAAGAAGCAGCATATAATTTCCCATTTTGGGTATTGTATTTAACATCTTTGGTAGAGTAACCTTCTAAACCTACTACTTGAGGGTCTTCTAAACTACCACCGTTAGTTTTAACGATACCAACTACAGCAGGTGCAGGATATTTATAGCTTTCGAAAGTTCTAAGATCCATACCTAGATAAAGGCGGCCACCTCCGTTGTTGATGCAAGTTACGTCAGCATCTGGAGTACTTACCGAAGAAATTAATTGAGGGGAACCAGATTGGATTTGGATCACATCCACACCACCACCGTAGGCAGCACCTGGTGTTTGGTAAGCAATAGCATAGTAATTGCCATAAGCAGAAACTTCTAATGCGCTGAGTGCATTATTACTAGCACCAATTTGCGGGTTGATTTTTCCTTTGAAAACCAATTGATATGGGAATTCAGATGAAACTGCAGCAGCTGTTGCTACTTTTCCATTGGTTTCTGTTGTCGCTTGAAAATTTAAGGTTATACCTTCGTTGCTCAAATCAACGCGATTTGAAGGGGTACTGTTGATTTTGATGATTTTTGATGCTCCATCTTCGTCTGATACTACTTCTTGCGTTTCTTTCTTACAAGAGTAAATAGTTGCAGTTAATAAGAGCGAGGCAACTAATAAATACTTGTTTCTTGACATTTCTTTTAGTTTTAATTGATGTAATCTGATACTTCCGTATGAAAAAATAGTACCAAACTTTTAAAACTTTAAGAAAAAGCTGTTAAATGCATTTAAATAGGGTTTTTATATTGCTGTAATTGGGGAATTGTGGATTGGTTTTGGGGAACGATTTGGGGTTTGAGTAAGGTATTCCCCATGTTTTTTACTTAGAAATTTCCTGGTATTGCTTCAATAAGTTTTTGAGTATAGGCTGCTTTAGGATTTCCGTAAATTTCTTCGGGAAAACCTTGTTCTTCTATTTTTCCCTTGTTCATAATGATCATCCTATCCGAGATGTGTTTCACTACTGCTAAATCATGGGAAATGAAGATATAGGTTAATCCGAATTCTTCTTGTAGATCCCTGAGCAAATTTAAAACCTGAGCTTGTACGGAAACATCGAGAGCGGATACGGATTCATCACAGATGATAAACTTAGGCTTTAATGCCAAGGCTCTAGCAATTACAATTCGTTGGCGTTGACCACCTGAAAATTCATGAGGATAGCGATTAAAATGCTCGGCTCCTAAATTTACTTTTTCCAGAAGCTGTACCACATGGGCTTTTCTTTCTTCGTTATTGGCAAATATACCATGAACTATTAAAGGTTCCATAATGGATTGCCCCACCGTAATTTTTGGGTTTAAAGAAGAATATGGATCTTGAAAAATGATTTGTATATCCCTTCTTAAGCTCCTCAATTCTTTTTTATTGATATGGGTAATTTCTTTGCCATCAAAAATTAACTTACCTGAACTTGGCTCAACAAGCCTTAAAATAGTGCGGCCAAGAGTAGTTTTGCCACAGCCAGATTCGCCAACCAGACCTAAGGTTTCGCCAGGGAAAACCTCAAAAGAAACTTGGTCAACAGCTTTAACAAAATCCTGCGCCTTTCCAAATAAGCCTTTTTTGATAGGATACCAAGTGCATAATTCTTGCACTTTTAAAAGTGGTTCCTGCTGATATAATTTTGTTCGTCTTTGGTTAACTTCTTCTTGTGTATAAGCATTTTCTTCAAGTAAATGCTTTAAACCTACATTTTTGTTTTCATGAAGGAAATCAGCAACGGTAGGTAATTTTTTTAATAGCCTTTTTGGTGAAGGGCGACATGCCAATAAACCTTTTGTATAAGGATGCTGAGGATTTTCAAACAAAGATTTGGCATTACCTTGTTCCACAATATCACCTTTGTACATCACCAGCAATTCGTCAGCAATTTCGTTCATTAAACCAAGGTCGTGTGAAATGAAGATCATGGCCATATTTCGCTCTGTCTTTAACCGCAAAAGTAGCTGTAAAATGGTTTTTTGAACGGTTACATCTAGCGCAGTGGTAGGTTCGTCGGCTATCAATAACTCTGGATTACAACTTAAAGCCATGGCAATCATTACCCGCTGCTTTTGTCCCCCAGAAAGCTGATGGGGATAGCTTTCGAAAATATTTTCGGGCCTTGGGAGCTGAACTTCTTTGAACAAATCAATAGTTTGTTGCTTTGCTGTTTCCTTATCTATCTGCTGGTGAAGCATAATGGCTTCTCTTACTTGCTCACCACAGGTAAAAACCGGATTAAGGGAAGTCATCGGTTCTTGAAAAATCATAGAGATTTTATTACCTCGGTACCGTCTGATTTCCTTATCGTTGAGTTGAAGTAAATTGATGGTATCTAACTTTATTTCCCCATCTATTTGCGTGTTTTTCCCATCGTGTAAGCGCATAATGGAAAAAGAGGTCACCGATTTTCCTGAACCCGATTCGCCCACAATGCCAAGTACTTTCCCTTTGTCGAGTTTAAAGCTAACTTTGTGAACGGTTTCTAACCAAATTTTATCTTCTTGGTTGTAGAATTTTACGGCGAGGTCTTTTACATTAAGCATTACTCTACTAAAGTAATATTTTCTGGTGGAATTATTGGCAGTCCTTTAAAACGTAATAGTACTTGAGCTAAGGTAATGACATCGCTTTCACAATAACGGGCAATGCGATTTAGATTCTGTTCCTCATAATAAACTTGCTTAACCTTGCTGCCATCTAAGTCATTTTTAGGAGTAGGTAGGTCAAAAATAGCAGCTAATAAATTGAGTGAAGTAAAATGTTTATGGTCGCCAAATTTCCATAGTTCAAGAGTATCAAGATGATTGATTTCCCAAGGTTTTTTACCTGATAACTGCAAAATATGAGGAATTTGTAGCCCGTTGATCAACATTCGTCTACACAAATAGGGAAAGTCAAACTCTTTTCCATTGTGCGCACATAATTGGAGGTTTGGGGACTGATGGGCCAAAAGTTCAATGAATTGCGATAGCAAAAATTTCTCATCATGCGCTGCAAAGGAACGTACCCTCAAATGGATTTGGTGATCTTCTAAATGGAAAAATCCAATACTGATGCAAACAATCTTGCCAAATTCGGCCCAAATGCCGGCTCGTTCATAAAATTCAGCGGCAGATTGTTCAGATGTACGTTGATGTTGACTTTTTTGTTCCCATAAAGTTTTAAAATGGGTGGGAAGGTTATCGAAATTCTCATATTGAGGTACAGTTTCGATATCAATGAGAAATATATTGTTGAGTTTGATGTCTTTCAGCATAGGAATTGATTTACTCTAAAATACTGAAAGTTTTGGTACGAAAAAATCCCTTCCGGTTTCGGAAGGGATTTATGGGTAACCTTTACCCTTATGCTTATTTCTTGTGCTGAATACTAAGTGTAACCTAATATTTTAAGTACTTGCTTACTATTTTGTTCTTCGCCAAAAACTTCAAAATTGAAAGTTTCATCTCTATTGCGACGAATGATCACATGCTTAGGGCTAGGCAATAAGCAATGGTGGATACCACCATAACCGCTTAATACTTCCTGATAAGCTCCAGTATGGAAAAAGCCTAAATACTGAACTTTACGCGTACGAGGCATAAACACACTATTCATGTGCGCTTCTTGATTATAGTAGTCTTGACCATCGCAAGTAATACCCCCAAGGTTTACACGCTCGTATTCTGCATCCCAATTATTGATAGGCAATAAGATATATTTTTGGTTTAATGCCCAAACATCTGGTAAGTTGGTAATGAACGAGCCATCTAACATCAACCATTTTTCGCGGTCGTTTTGTTGTTTACGGCCCAATACTTTATATAAAATGCCTGAAGCTTCGGCCACCGTATATTTTCCAAATTCGGTAATGATATCCGGTTCAACTACATCGTGTTCGGCGCAAATTTCCTTGATACGTTTTACAATTTCGTTCACCATGTATTCATAGTCGAAATCGAAAACCAAGCTGTCCTTAAATGGCATACCTCCGCCAATATCCAAAGTATCTAAATCAGGATTGATTTTTTTGAATTTGCAATACAGCGTCACGTATTTCTCTAATTCGTTCCAATAATAAGGTGTATCAGAGATACCTGAGTTGATAAAGAAATGCAATAGTTTTACCCTGAAGTTTGGATTTGCAGCAATTTTACTATTGTAAAAGTCAATTACATCTTCCAAACGTACACCCAAACGAGAAGTATAAAATTGCGAATCCGGTTGTTCCTCAGCCGCAATACGGATGCCTAAATTACAAGGGGTATCCATCTCTATCTCGTCATCGTAAAGGTTAAATTCTTCCTTGTTATCTAAAACAGGGATGATGTTCTTAAAACCATCGTGTAGCATGTCAATAATGTACTGCTTATATTGAAAGGTTTTAAAGCCGTTACAAATTACTGTGATATCTTTGGAAACAACACCTTTTTTCTCCAAGGCATCAATCATTGGCATATCAAAAGCTGACGATGTTTCTAAGTGGATGTCGTTTTTCAGCGCTTCTTCTACAATATGCTTGAAATGCGAGCTTTTGGTACAATAGCAGTATTTATAATCGCCTCGATAATTGTTTTTTATGATTGCAGTTTGAAACAGCAATTTTGCTTGTTGGATTTTCTTGCTAACCATGGGCAAGTAAGTAAAACGTAGGGGAGTGCCATACGTTTCGATCATTTCCATCAAATTAAGATCGTGGAAATATAGCTCATCATCTATGATGCTAAAGCCATCTTGCGGAAAGCCCACACTAAGATCAAGAAATTCGGAGTAACTCTGCATTGTTCAAAAATTTTTGCAAAAATGTAATTTTAATTTGAGAAATAGCTTGGTAAGCAAATTTTTTTACAAAGAACAAATAGGATTAGATTTTGCTTTCCCTTCCTGAAAGATATGAAGGTTTTGAATGGGAAACTAATTCATAATAAAAAAGGACAAGAGTTGCTCTTGCCCTTTTTAGGTTTCATGTGAAGTTTGTTTAGTTTACGGCCGTTTCGCTAACTGGTTTTGGTGCTTGCGGCTCAATCGATTTTTCTATTCTGATTAGGTTTTTAGGGCTAACTAAAATTTTTTTAATGGTTTCTACTGAAGTAAGAGGCAATGAGGCTATTTGCATGGGTACTGAACCATCATAAATCAGAAAAGCTTTTTCTGTCGAGATGCCTTTTTTCTTTTTCAATTCCTCTAAATCCTTTTCATATTTTTCACGGAGTTTTTTGTATTCAGGAGAATTTCTTAATTCGTCCATCTCTTTTATTTTCTTTTTCCATTCAGGAGAGTTGAATTTTTCTGAGATATCTCTGCCCATTTTTTCAATGTCCTCCATGTTTTTTTTCCATGCTTTTGATTCGAATTTTTTATGCAATTCTTTGCTGTCAAACTCAATTTTGGCCATTTTGTCTTTCCATTCTTTCGATTCGAATGTTTTTCCTAGCTCTTTACTGTCAAATTCAATTTTAGCCATTTTGTCTTTCCACTCTGGAGAATCGAACATTTTCTCCAGCTCCTTGCCATTGAATTCAATTTTGGCAAATTTATCTTTCCACTCTTTTGAGTTGAATGTTTTCTCCAGTTCTTTACCATTGAACTCTATTTTAGCCATTTTGTCTTTCCATTCTTTGGAATCGAACATTTTCTCTAGCTCCTTGCCGTTGAATTCAATTTTGGCGAATTTATCTTTCCATTCCTTCGAGTTAAACATTTTGTCGAGATTTGCCAGTTTTTCTCTTACGCTATCTGGTATTTCTTCTAGCGAATGATAAACTACGTTTTTGCCATTTTTGTCTTTGATAATGGCCTTAAAGCCTTTTTTACGCTTTACAGTGTCTGTATCGGCTTTTAAACAAGTTAATTCATTTTTAGAAGGCGGAGTACTGATTAATTTAACAATAGAAATATTTTTCTTTTCTTTTTTAGATACATCTTCTTTTTTAGCAGGATTGATCCAGGCTAATGAAACCATTGTTGCAAGCGTTAGACAAAGTGCTAATATTTTTTGCTTCGCATTCATATAATTAGTTTTCATATCGGTAATTCTTTTAATACGTTGATACAAGTGTTGATTATTGCCGGTAGCGGCTAAGCTAAGGGCAGGTTGTTGTTTGTCTTTGATGAGCTCCAATTTTAGCAAAGCATGAGCGTACGTTACCGGTGCACCAGTAAATTTCACTACTAAATCATCACAGGCATGTTCTCTTTCTATATGAATAAACCTTGAGGTAAGCCATATAAACGGATTGAAGAATAACAAAGTTTCAATACCAGTTTTAATAAGATTTAACACGTAGTCGTTTCTTCTAATATGAGAAAGTTCATGAACCAAGATGGCTTCTACCTGTTTAATATCGAGCTGAGCAACTAGCGCAACGGGGAAAAGAACTACAGGTTTTAGAAAGCCAATGGCCAATGGAACATTTACTTTTTCAGATAAATAAAATTGAACTTTTTTGTTGATGTTGAGTTTCTGCAACATGGTTTGTGCCACATTAAGCCACTCCAAAGGGAAATTGGAAATATTATTGTTTTTCAGTTGTTTAAGTTTGATGTAGCCTGAAACAAGTACTACTAATTGGAAGCTAATACCTAAAACATATAAACTTACAATGTAGGGAAAATAGCTTTCTGTTTTAAAGCTCCAACTATCGGTTAGATTATAAAGTTGCTGAAGAGCGGTTTCATTAAGTTCAGCATTTCCTACAGCAGCCACGGCTTTTGAAGGTAGGTTGAATAAAGAAGCAAAAGTTAGGCAGAAACTAATGAAAATAAGGAAAAGTGCTCCCATAGCCAAATTATGCTTTAACCTTGCACTAATTTTTGATTTTACTGATAATACGATAAATAATACCGCAAAAACAATTGCGCCTTGCCATAATGAATGTAAAATACTCCATCCAATAGCTTTAATAAGGTTGTTGATAATGGCTTCCATGATTATTTGTTTTCAAGTTTGTCTAGATATTCTTTAATTAAATCTATCTCCTCCTTGCTTGCACTTTTGTTGCCTAAAGCCTG
>Ga0222427_100629_pt1 | contig 41389 bp, 49 predicted proteins | sample 2B20Ametagenome_FD_182890 | JGI IMG/M metagenome (GOLD analysis project Ga0222427, IMG submission 182890) | Enriched microbial communities from leaf-cutter ant dump, University of Wisconsin, Madison, United States - 2B20A (version 2) | ecosystem: Environmental > Terrestrial > Nest > Insects nest...
GTACCGTCCTGCTGAACGATGCGTCCGATGGAGAGGCGAAAGCTGTTGGACCCGAGGTCCACCGCGGCCAGAAGTTGATCCATGCGGCTCGTGAAATATTGGCTGTGAGGTGGCCTGATTATAGAGACCCCATGTGACAGCGTTCCGAACCCCGTGTTTTTTCTTACGGAACAGGGGGTTGGGAGAATATATCGGACCGTTACACGTCCCGGTTTTGGCGTACGCTACGTTTTTGGCGTTGTGTCATGGAACCGTCACTTTTTTGCAGTAAAACTCCACGCTCCCCCTACGTATGGAACCCGGTATGCCCTCACGCCCTCCCGCCGAGCCTTTGCTCATGAATCGCGAGCTGTCGCTGCTGAAATTCAATGAACGTGTGCTGGCGATGGCGGAGGATCCGAAAACGCCCCTGCTCGAACGATTGCGCTATGTGTGCATTGTCAGTTCCAACCTGGACGAATTCTTCGAGATCAGGATTTCCAGCCTGAAGGAGCAGCAGCGCCAGTCGCCGAACCTGGTGGGGCCCGACGGCATGACCCCGGACGTGGCGTTCGAGCACGTCCAGCAGGCCGTGCACGAACTGGTCGGGCGCCAGTACAACCTGCTGAACGACGAGATCCTTCCCGCCATGCACGCGGAGGGCATCACCCTGCATCACGCGTCCGAATGGAATCCGCAGCAGCAGGAATGGGCGCGCGAAGTGTTCAACCGCGACGTGATGCCGCTGCTGACCCCCATCGGGCTGGATCCGGCGCATCCCTTTCCGCGCGTCTATAACAAAAGCCTGAATTTCATCGTGTCGCTGTCGGGGGCGGACGCGTTCGGCCGCCAGGCCTCGATCGCCGTGGTGCAGGCACCGCGCGCGCTGCCGCGCCTGATCAAGATGCCGCAGGAGCTCTCCGGCCACCCCGAGGGCTACATTCTGCTGACTTCGCTTTTGCGCGCCTTCGTCGGCGAGCTGTTCCCCGGCCTGGAGATGCTGGGTTGTTACCAATGGCGGGTGACGCGCAACAGCGACCTGTTCGTGGACGAAGAGGAAGTCACCAACCTGCGCCACGCCCTGCAGGGCGAACTGTCGCAGCGCAATTTCGGCGCCGCCGTCCGGCTGGAGATCGACAAGCTGACGCCGGTCGAGCTCGAAACCTTCCTGCAGCGCGAGTTCTCCCTGAAGGCCGAGGACACCTACCGCGTGCCCGGCCCGGTGAACTTGTCGCGCCTGATGCAGCTGTGCAATTCGGATTCGCGGCCGGATCTGCTGTTTCCCGACTACCGCGCGCCCGTGCCGGCGCCGTTCGACAAGGTGGGCGACAAGCCCTCCGAGCTGTTCGAAGCCGTGGCCGAGCGGGACCGGCTGCTGCATCACCCCTACCAGTCGTTCCAGCCCGTCATCGATTTCCTGACCGCCGCCGCACTGGATCCGGACGTCATGGCCATCAAGCAGACCATCTACCGCACTGGCGAGGACTCCGAGCTGATGAAGATCCTGCTGGCCGCGGCGCGCGCCGGCAAGGAAGTGACGGTGGTGGTGGAACTGATGGCGCGGTTCGACGAGCAGACCAACATCAACTGGGCTTCCAAGCTGGAAGAGGTGGGCGCCCACGTGGTGTACGGCGTGGTGGCGCACAAGACGCACGCCAAGATGGCCGTGGTACTGCGCCGCGAGAAAGGGCGCCTGCGCCGCTACGCCCACCTGGGCACCGGCAACTACCATCCGCGCACGGCGCGCCTTTACACCGATTTCGGCCTGCTGACCGCCGATCCCCGGCTGTGCGAGGACATGGACAAGGTGTTCGCGCAACTGACCGGCCTGGGCGCGCGCCGCTCGCTCAAGGCGCTGATGCAGTCGCCATTCACCATGCACGACGGCATGGTCGCCCTGATCCGCGCCGAGGCCCGGGCGGCCAAGGCGGGCAAGCGTTCCCGCATCATGGCCAAAATGAACTCCCTGCTGGAAGAGCAGGTCATCGAAGAGCTCTACAAGGCAGGGCAGGCCGGCGTGAAGATCGACCTGATCGTGCGCGGCGTGTGCGCCCTGCGGGCGGGCGTGCCGGGGCTGTCCGAGAACATCCGGGTGCGTTCCATCGTGGGCCGCTTCCTGGAGCATTCCCGGGTCTTCTACTTCTATGCCGACGGCGAGGAAACCGTCTACCTGTCCTCGGCCGACTGGATGGACCGCAATTTCTTCCGCCGCGTGGAAATCGCCTTCCCGATCTACGACAAGACCCTGAAAAAACGAGTGATCGACGAGGCCTTCACCTACGCCCTGCGCGACAACCAGCTCGCCTGGCAGCAGCAGCCCGACGGCGACTACGCCCGCGTCAAGAGCCGCCGCGAACCCTTCAACGTGCATCAGTACCTGATGCAGAAGCTCGGCGTGTAACTCCCGCCGTCCGAAAGGGGCGGCGTGTCGACGCAACGCCCCGATCCACACCAGCGGATCCGTCCCCGCGGATCCGCCTCCGGTGTCCCCGACCCGCCTCCAGCGCCCCGCACACCCATGGCCGACATTCGAGGCAAGGTGCCCCAAAGCCAGGCCGCGCGGATCCGGCTCCGCCGGTCCGCCACCGGCGCCCCCCTGGGGGGGAAGGCGCGCAGCGCCTGCGGGGGGGGGATCATGACTGTCACTATCCTGTCATCTTGGACTTCTAAGATGCGAGGGTCGCTGAAAGACAGGCAGTTCCCAAGCCTGCCAAGACTCCTCCAACGAGCACAGAAGGAACCCAGATGTTCAAACGTGTCTTCAAACAAGTTTCCCTGGGCGTCGCGCTGAGCGCCGCCGTCTTCGCCGTCCAGGCCGCCGATGTGACCGGCGCCGGCGCATCGTTCCCGTACCCGATCTACGCCAAGTGGGCGTCGGACTACAAGGCTGCCACCAACAACGCCGTGAACTACCAGTCGATCGGTTCGGGCGGCGGCCAGCAGCAGATCATCGCCAAGACCGTCGATTTCGGCGCTTCGGATGACCCGATGAAGGCAGCCGACCTGGAAAAGAACGGCCTGCTGCAGTTCCCCGCCGTGATCGGCGGCACCGTTGCCGTGGTCAACATCGACGGCGTGGAGCCGGGCAAGCTGAAGCTGTCGGGCACCGTGCTGGCCGACATCTTCCTGGGCAAGATCAAGAAGTGGGACGACGCCGCCATCAAGGCGCTGAACCCCGACCTCAAGCTGCCGTCGGCCGACATCATCGTCGTGCACCGTTCGGACGGCTCGGGCACCACCTTCGGCTGGACCAACTACCTGTCCAAGGTGTCGGCCGACTGGAAGTCGCAGGTCGGTGAAGGCAAGGCCGTCAAGTGGCCCACCGGCCAGGGCGGCAAGGGCAACGAAGGCGTCGCCGCCTACGTCGGCCAGCTGAAGAACTCGATCGGCTACGTCGAATACGCCTACGCCAAGCAGAACAAGCTGGCCTGGACGCAGCTGCAGAACAAGGACGGCAAGTTCGTCCAGCCCGAGCAGAAGGCCTTCGCCGCCGCGGCCGCCAACGCCGACTGGAAGAGCGCGCCCGGCATGGGCGTGGTCCTGACCGACGAGCCGGGCGCCGATTCGTGGCCCGTGACCGCCGCCACCTTCATCCTGGTGCACAAGTCGCAAGACAAGCCGGCCCAGGGCAAGGCTGTGCTGGAATTCTTCGACTGGGCGTTCAAGAACGGCGCCAAGTCGGCCGAAGCGATGGACTACGTGCCGCTGCCGGAAGCCGTGACCAAGGAAATCCGCGCCGCTTGGGGCGAGGTCAAGGCCGCCGACGGCAAGGCCGTCTGGTAGGATGGGTGTAGCGCGGCAAAGACTCGGCAAGAATGCCGGCCCGGAGCGCGCGCAACCCATCACGACCGCCCTGGCCTTCCCTCCAAGGAAGCCAGGGCCGGCCCGCCCCAACCCCCCGAAGTCTCTCCCTCAGATTTTCCAAGGAAAGTCCATCCATGAGCGCGGTAATGGATAATAGTGTGCCGCTTCCGCCCAGCGTGGCGGACTCCGTGACTACCGGCACGCCTTCGCCTATGAAGCAAAACAACAACGCGCTGATGGATGCGCTATTCAAGAATCTGACACGGCTGTTCGCCTTCCTGGTGTTCATCCTGTTGGCGGCGATCCTGGTGTCCCTGATTTATGGCAGTCGGGAATCGCTGGCCAAATACGGCCTGTCGTTCCTCTGGCTCAACGACTGGGACCCCGTCAACCAGAACTACGGCGCGGTCGTGCCCATCATCGGCACGCTCCTGACCTCGGCCATCGCCCTGATCATCGCCGTGCCCGTGTCGTTCGGCATCGCCATCTTCCTGACCGAACTGTCGCCCACCTGGCTGCGTCGCCCGTTGGGCACCGCCATCGAAATGCTGGCGGCCATTCCGTCCATCATCTACGGCATGTGGGGCCTGTTCGTCTTCGTCCCCGTGTTCCAGCAATACGTGCAGCCCTTCCTGATCGCCACGCTGGGCAGCGTGCCCGTGATCGGCGGCATCTTCGCGGGGCCGCCCTTCGGCATCGGCATCTTCACGGCGGGCCTGATTCTCTCGATCATGATCATCCCGTTCATCGCCGCGGTCATGCGCGACGTGTTCGAACTCGTGCCGACGATGCTCAAGGAATCGGCCTACGGCCTGGGCAGCACGACCTGGGAAGTGATGTGGCGCGTGGTCCTGCCGTTCACGAAGTCTGGCGTCATCGGCGGCATCATGCTCGGCCTGGGGCGCGCGCTGGGCGAGACCATGGCCGTCACCTTCGTCATCGGCAACGCCTTCAAGTGGTCCGGCTCGCTGTTCTCGCCCGGCAACTCGATTGCCTCCGCGCTGGCCAATGAATTCAACGAAGCGGGCGGGATCCAGAAAGCGGCGCTCCTGGAACTGGGCCTGATCCTGTTCCTGATCACGACGATCGTGCTGGCGCTGGCCAAGGTGCTGTTGATTCGCCTCTCCGCCAACGAAGGCAAGAAGTCCTGACGCGCCGCGAGCACAAGGAAAAAAACATGGCTGTATCCGTACTCAATATGCAGAACGGCATCTACCGCCGGCGCCGCGTGGTCAACCGCATCATGTTGACCGTCTCGCTGGGCACGCTGGCGTTCGGGCTGTTCTGGCTGTTCTGGATCATTCTGACCCTGCTGGTCAAGGGCGCGCCCGCCCTGTCGCTGACCCTGTTCACCGAGATCACCCCGCCGCCCGGACAGGCCGGCGGCCTGATCAACGCCATCTTCGGCAGCGTGGTCATGGCCGGGGTCGGCACGCTGATCGGCACGCCGGTCGGCATCCTGGCCGGCACCTACCTGGCCGAATACGGCCACCGCGGCTGGCTGGCGCCGGCCACGCGCTTCCTGAACGACGTGCTGCTGTCGGCTCCTTCCATCATCATCGGCCTCTTCATCTACGCCGTGTACGTGGCGCAGGTGGGGCACTACTCGGGCTGGGCCGGCGCGCTGGCGCTCTCCATCCTGGTGATCCCGGTGGTGGTGCGCACCACCGACAACATGCTGCTGCTGGTTCCCAACAGCCTGCGCGAAGCCGCCGCGGCGCTGGGCTGCCCCAAGTGGCGCATGATCACCCTGGTGTGCTATCGCGCCGCCAAGACCGGCATCATCACCGGCGTGCTGCTGGCCATCGCCCGCATCTCCGGCGAGACCGCGCCGCTGCTGTTCACCGCGCTGTCCAACCAGTTCATGTCGTTCAACATGAACGCGCCGATGGCCAACCTGCCGGTCGTGATCTACCAATACGCCGCCAGCCCCTTCAAGGACTGGAACAACCTGGCCTGGGCCGGGGCCACGCTGATTACGCTGCTGGTGCTGGGCATCAACATCATTGCCCGCAACATGTTCCGCAAGTAAAGATCGCTATACCGGCGCGCAAGGCGCGCCGGCGCCAAGGGAAACCAAATGGAAAACACCGTTACCGCCGTCAAGAACAAGATCGAGGTCAAGAACCTGAACTTCTACTACGGCAAGTTCCATGCGATCCGCAATGTGAACATGTCGATCCAGGAGAAGAAGGTCACCGCCTTCATCGGCCCGTCGGGCTGCGGCAAGTCCACGCTGCTGCGCACGTTCAACCGCATGTTCGAGCTGTATCCCGGCCAGCGCGCCGAGGGCGAGATCATCCTGGACGGCGAAAACCTGTTGACCGCCAAGACCGACATCTCCCTGATCCGGGCCAAGGTCGGCATGGTGTTCCAGAAGCCCACGCCGTTCCCCATGAGCATCTACGACAACATCGCCTTCGGCGTGCGCCTGTTCGAGCGCCTGTCCAAGGGCGAGATGGACGAGCGCGTGGAATGGGCGCTGAGCAAGGCCGCGCTGTGGAACGAAGTGAAGGACAAGCTGCACCAGAACGGCAACAGCCTCTCGGGCGGCCAGCAGCAGCGCCTGTGCATCGCGCGCGGCGTCGCCATCAAGCCCGAGGTGCTGCTCCTGGACGAGCCGTGCTCCGCGCTGGACCCGATTTCCACCGCCAAGATCGAAGAACTGATCGCCGAACTGAAGAACGACTACACCGTCGTCATCGTGACGCACAACATGCAGCAGGCGGCCCGCTGCTCGGACTTCACCGCCTACATGTACCTGGGCGAGCTGATGGAATTCGGCCAGACCGACCAGATCTTCGTGAAGCCGTCGCGCAAGGAAACGGAAGACTACATCACGGGCCGTTTCGGCTGAGCGGCTGCGGACGTCCGCGGACCGGAAACGGCGCGCCCAGGCGCGCCGTTTGCATTTCAAATATAGGGTAGGCAGCCAGGTGACAGCCTGTGGGCGGGCCCCGGGCGGGACCGCCACGATGACGCCGGCGGGCCAGTATCTGGTATAGTTGCCACCCTTCGGGGCGTAGCGCAGCCTGGTAGCGCATCTGCTTTGGGAGCAGAGGGTCGCGAGTTCGAATCCCGCCGCCCCGACCAATAAAATCAAGGCCGTTAGTGAGAGTGTTCACTAACGGCCTTTGTCATTTCTGAGGCGATGGGGCAACTTATGGGGCAACCGGTCGGCGGGGGGCACTTCGAACAGATTTCACTTCTACGCTATGCTCTGTCCGCGTCTCAAGATAGCCGTGAAGACTGCCGGGGCGACACGCTCAAATGGGGGCAGGGTCTAGCCGGTTCATCGCTATTGCTGGGGGCGGCCATTCTGTGCGGGTGCTAGGACAGGTCGTCTGGGCTGGTGGCAGGCTGCGGGACGATGAGGCGGGGCAGTGGGTGCGGTCGTGAGCGGCGTGCATTGTTGCCCTTTTGATTAAGCCAACGGGTATCAGCGGGAAAGGGTTTGTTGGGGTTGGCGCGGGTGGAAAATCAACACGCAAATGCTACACTCACCCTCAAATTTACCTGCCCCACATGTACGACGGAACCGGAATGTACTCGCTGCGGGAAGCTGCTCGGCTAGTCCAGGCAAAGTCTCGCGACTTAAATCGCTGGCTCTTTGGTTATCACTACCAAAAGGGGCGTGGCGAGGCGTCTGTCCGCACGTTTTCAGCACCTTTGTGGAAGACCCAGGTTGAACTCGGGAATTATGACGAACCGGTCATCGGATTCCGGGACCTGCTGGAGGTGCGCTTTGTACGAGCCTTCATCGCCCATGGGATTCCGCTAATCGTAATTCGGCGATGCCTGGAGAGCGCTCAAGCGATCTATGGGGTTGATTATCCATTCACGACTCTCCAATTCAAAACTGATGGCAAGACCATCTTTGGAGAGGCGCTCAAGGAAGTTGAGAGCGAAGACGCGATGGTTGACCTTCGAAATCGCCAAATTGTGTTCAGAGACATCATTCATCCCTCTCTTTACGCGGGGATCGAATACAACGGATCACAGGCCACTAAATGGTACCCGACCACGCGCAGAGACCATATTGTCCTTGACCCTGCGCGACAGTTCGGAAGCCCGATTGTGGAAGATACGGGGACTCCGACCGATGCTCTTTATGCCTCTTTCTTAGCCGAGGGGGCAAATGACAGCGCACTGCACCTCACGTCAGAAATCTATGACGTGGCGGTTAAGTATGTCCGCTCTGCTATCAAGTTCGAAGAGAGCTTGAAGCAGACGGCGCATTGAATTTCCTCTTTGACAATAATTTGCCGCCCAGTTGGGCGGCTACGTTTGCTGCAGCGAGCCAGCGGTCCTTTCCTGATACGGCACTGGGCGAGGTACGCCATCTTCGTGAGAAGTTTGCCGCCAATACGAAGGATCAAGAATGGCTGACGGTTCTTGGCGAAGAAGGAAACTGGGCAATAGTGTCCTGTGATAAATTTCGCAAGCAAGCCGGCGCGGAGCGTCAGGTAATTCGGCAGTATGGTCTTTCCGTCTTTGTGCTGCAGCCCTCTTGGGCTTCCAAGCGTTACTGGGAAAAACTTTCGCAGTTCGCGCTGTGGTGGCCGAGAATTGTTGAGCAATCCAACGCAGTAGAAGCGTCTACGGTAGAAGTCCCTTGGAAAATATCGAGCCGCTTCAAGCAGTTATAGACAGTAGCCAAAGCCACCTCCGGGTGGCTTTTTTGTTGCCTACTGGTTCGCGTCACAGCTATCAGGCCAGCCGCGCTTGCTCGGGAAGTTGCTCACGGCCTGATCTTCTTGGTTTCGCTGTTCCAGCACTTTGGAGCAGCACTCTCAACATTCATAGGCGTTGGCAGTGAACGGAGCAGTTCACCGGCAGCGTCGCTGCAGCCGTGGCGGCGACAGAACTACTTGAGCAACACCGCATCATGCACCCATTGATGGATAGGCGCTGAGTCTGGCGATATTCTTACCCATTGACCGTGCCTCCGATAGATTGGAATTACGGTGCCGGCTTTGATGTGAGCGACTACCGGGGCTTCAAACGCTGGCCACTCGAAGGCTGCGCCATCCACCCGCATGGTGCGCGTGGCTTCTGATGAACCAGCGGGTAGGTTGCTGATCACTGGCGGCACTGCTGGCGGGGGCGCAAGGGTCGGCTTGGGGTTGGCGGAGATTTGGGGCGCGGGTGGGGGAGAGGACGAGCGGGGGGGGGCGTAAGACGTGCCGCTACCGCCGGACCCGACACGGCAGGTTTTGCTCCATGATATGCACGAGTTTCCGCATGGTTGCCCGGTCTTGCAATTCTTGGCTTGAGCACCAGGAGTCAATCCTAGACATATGAAAGCTAAAAATGCGTGGGCCAGCCGTTTTTGTATTGTCACAGTCGTTACCCTCCTCTGTAACGAATTATGCCGTAGAGGCCGGCTGGCCCGCATTTTTAAGTGCCGAAACTTCGTTGCTGCTTAATCTGCTGTTGGACCCACGCTTGCACCTCGGACTCGATCCACAGCGACGTCCGCCCGTTCTTGATGCATGCCGGGAATGCTCCGGCCTTGATCTGTTCGTAGATCTTGGTCTTCCCCATGCCGACACGCGCCTTCACCGCCGGCAGAGTAAGCAGACTTTCCCCATTGCTCCATACATCCGGTTGTTTCATGCGGCTTCCCCTTGGGCGCTCCGCAGCTTGAAGCGGTCCGCGACCATTGGATGCGAGGCGAACCACGCGGTCTCCTGCGCGCACTCGGCCACGAATTGCTTGAACACACGTGTCACGTCGGCGACGGCCCAAACCTCATAGTGCGACCCTTCGGCGCTTTCGTGGTTGTTACGGACCATGCCGTGCACCTTCAGGCTCAACGGCAGCTCACGCATGACCGTATCCACGACCCAGGCTGGCAAGCCATAGCGCTGGTTCATGCGGGCGCGGATCTTGGTGATCGGCTCGCAGTTCTGCGGGCAGTGATCCCACACGCGTGACTCGGCGAGTTGGCCAACTTGCTGGCGGACATGCGAGACTGCCTGCTCCGTCTGCTCGAGGCGGCGCTGATGGTCCACCATGAGCTGTGCCTGCGCTAGCAGCATCTCGGCGGGGCTGAGTGCTTTGGGGGGCGCGCCAGCTTCCAGGGCCTGCCAGCGGTCTACCAGGCGCGCTGTGAACTCGGGCGAAAGCTGTGCAACGACGATAATGCTGTCTCGCTTTCCCTTCTCGCCCGAGAACACGAACTCGGTGGCCGGTCGTCCACCGGTAGATGGCTTTTCCACCGACGGTGGGAAAGTGATAACTCCTTGGTTCGAAAGACGCTCGATGGTGCGCTTGACACTGTCATGGCGGGATTCGACCAGGTCCGCGATTTCTTGACTCGTCATGGTGGCGGCAACGCCGCCGTTGATCATTGCGTTCATTGAAGTGCCTCCGTGACGGGGGCGCGCCCCGCAGTGTTCAGTAGGGTGCGCGCCGCGGTGGCGCTGGCTTTCAGGTGCGGATCGGCCGAGGCCTCGAGGATGCTGGTTGTGATCTCGAGCGCGCTGGCCAGGGTTGCGCAGCGCTCACGCATGGCCGCCGTTTCACCCTTGGCCTGAGACAGTTCGGCCGTGGCTTTGTCGTACAGGCGGACGTACAGCGCTCGGCCGCGCACCGCAGCCGCAAGCTGCTCGGCCTGATTGCGAGGCTTATGCATGACCTTCTCCCTGCGCGATCACGTCGCGCAAGATGCACATGGTGTCGCACATCAGGTCACCATTCCGTTCAGCTATGTCGACGCCGATGCGTGCCAGGGTTTCGAACTGCAGCCCAAGGTCGGTTCCCGGCTCGTCAGCGGCACGGTCGTGGATAGCGACCAGTAAGGCACTCATCTGATCGATGTCCGTGCTGACCCGCTGTAGCAGGGCCAGGATGCCACCAGGCGTGATGAGAGACTTTTGGGCGGGGGTCATGCTGCACCTCCGGCTGCGGCGTACGCGGGCAGGCCCAGCGCTTCGCGCAACTGGGCCCAGCTCGTTTCGTCCTCGGCCATCTCGAAGGCGAGGCGGTACAGGACGTGCTCATGGGTTTCGGGTGGGATGATGTCGCCGATGGCATTCAGCAGGGAGTAGATGCGCGCATCACGCTGCTGGAGCACATCGACGATCCATTGCGCCATCCCCATGTCGACAGGGGTGGTGTTCGAGGCGGCTTGGGTCATTGCGAAGCCTCCCCGTTCTTGGCAATGCGTGCTGCCTGATCAAGCATGCCCTGCGTGGTCATCTGCACGTAGTGACACAGGCTTTCAACGCCGGCCATCAATCCCTGGACGGCCCAGGGGTCGAGCGGCTGGCAATTGTTGGCCTCCGGTTCGTAGGAGCTATTGCCGACCATGCGAGCCATCACGTGGATTGCGGCGATGGTGCGCTCGATGCGGTGGATTGAAGCGAGGTGAACCTCGCCCAGTTCGGGCAGGCTGTCTGCGGCCCAGGGATCGGCGACGAGATAGTGATTCATGCCGCACCCTCGCCTGCCGATTTCTCGGCCAGATCGGCCCATTCCTGGGCGCTTTCGGCTGCCAGCCCCGTGATTTCCATCCCGATTCCGACAAGGTCCGGAATGCAGTAAAACCCCTCGCGGCCGGAGGCCTGGGCTTCGTTGATGACGGAGAAGAGAGCGCCAGCGCGACGCAATGCCTCGGCGGCGCGCCCCAATGCGTTGGCGACTTCGCTCGGGGAAAGCGTCGGGGGCTTCCCCGATTGTGCGACCTGCTGTATATTTACAGGCGTAGAAATCCCCTCCGCACCCGTGGGGCGGATATCTTTCTTGGACATATTGGCCTCCTCAGGCTGTCCAGGTTCGAGTGCCGCAGCGTCAACTGCGGTACTTCCGGAGCCCCGTCCTGCGTCAACAGGTACGGGGCTTTCATTTGGTATGGAACAATACTTAACTATTAATAGTGAGTCAATACCAAACCACTTGATAGGCGTAAAAAAAGCGCCCAAGTAGGGCGCTACTGCGATGGTTGGAAACCTATTCGGGAACGAACTTCCCGATTACGACGCCGCAGATCGTGGCGTTGCCATTGATTGGGATTAGCTTTGGGCCAGGCCAATCGGGGTTCAAGGGGCGTAGGTAGCGCTTGCCTCCCTCTTCGACAAGCTGCTTGAAGGTGGCGGCCTCTTCGTTGTCCAGTCGGACTACGATGTTGCGACCGTGATTCGCTTGGACTTCTGGATCCACGAAGATGATGTCGCCGTCCTGATACTTTGGCTCCATGCTCACGCCACGCACCCGCAAAGCAAACGCCGAAGGGCTGTGGTGGCGAGGGCAGGGTAGCCACTCCTCAGCGTCGCCAGGCGAGAAATTGTCGATGACCGCACACCAATCACCTGCCTGAACCCACGAGATAAGCGGTATAGGCGAGTACAGGTCGGGGCCTGGAGCGACATTGGGAAAAGTCCCGCCAAATGGACGTGGTGAACCAAGTCGGACTTTCGCCGCGAGCGCGTCATCGTCTGCTTGCGAAAAGGGTACATCGCCAGATTCCAGCCATACCGGACTGACGCCGAGCGCTGAGGCCAGCCGTAAGAGCAGGGATGATGCCTGCGTGCGCCCCTGCTCAAGGTGCCCAATGGCTCCCTGAGAAACTCCAATCTTGCGAGCAAGCTGGGCCTGCGACATGCCGAGGCTCAACCGCGCTTCCTTGATCCGATCGCCAAGAGTACTCATCTATTCATTCTCCCATCTTTAAATAATACTATGCTATTATTTTATCCAATACTTAGCTATTGGAACTGGTATGGAAGCCCAACAAATCGTCATTTCGTTGCGAGATGCCGGGTTGTCTCAAAGCGAAATCGCCCAGGCGATTGGCATCACGCAAGGCGCTGTAAGCGCCATCGAGCGTGGCAAACGAAGCGACGTCCGTAGCCGCACCTTGGAGGCGCTCCGCGCATTGGTCAGCACGAAGCGCAAGGGCGATCCGCGAAAGGCAGGCCATGCCTAACGCCCTGATCATCGAGCAGTATGAGGGCCAGCCCGTGCACTTCATGGGCGATGGGTGGTTCAACGCCACCGGCCCGGCAAAGCGGTTCGGAAAGAAGCCGGCGCACTGGCTCGCACTGCCGGGGACCAAAAGCTACATGGTGGCGCTCGGTAAGGCCCTCGGCTTTGAGGTCGGATTTCCCGACATCAAGCTGATTCGCACATCCAAGGTGCGCGGCCAGGCCGGCACATGGTTGCACCCGAAGCTGGCCGTGCCATTTGCCCGCTGGCTGTCGGACGACTTCGCCGTCTGGTGTGACCTGAAGATCGACGCCATCGTGCGCGGCACCGTCGCCCAGCCCGATCCCAGCGCCCTAAGCACTGTAGCTGATCGCGAGCCGCTGTACCTGCTGGCGATCCAGATCATGGTCAAGCATGGCCTGTCGTTGCCGGTGATCTACCGGGCGCTGGCGCACTTCGCCGGTGTCGAGTCGTTCAGAGCGATGCTGTTGGGACACATCGCCCAGGCCGGCCGCTTCGGGGGCGCGATTTTGGCCGGTACGGATTCGGGGGCGCAATGGCGCCAGCTGGAAGCCAACCGCATTGCCATTACCGGTCATTCCTCTCAATCCAAACTCGACCTCGGGCCGCTGGTGCTCGGGTCTTATCGCGCCCGGGAGGTGGCCCATGCCTAACGCCGACACCACCCTCATCGACCGCGCCGAAGAGGCCGGGGTTTCGCTGGCCACCGTCACCGAGATGCGCCCCGAGCAGCACCGCGGCGTTCGCCCGTCGTTCCCGCCATCGGCACGTCACATTCCCGGCGACACGACGACGCCACCGGCCCCGGGAGCTGTTTGGATCGGCTCGGGGGACGCGTGAACATGGCCACCTTCGACTTCCTCATTCTTGCGCTAGTGCTTGCCGTGCTGGCGCTGGGCAACTGGCCGCCGACGATATGAATACCGCCGTCTCCATTCTGATCCTGCTTGCGGCCTTCACCTGGCTGCTGATGTTGATCACGGGCTGCTGCTTGGCCGCTTGGCTGTTGTGGCGCCGCCGGGGGCTGCGCAGGTGGCTCGCAGAATTCGATCGTGGTCTGGAGCGTGAAGAGCGCATTCGGGCCGTCTTTCAACGCTGCCATCGGTTCAGGCCGTAGGCGGACAACGGTGTGCACGCGCCCGGGTAGCTCCCGAAAGCCGGACTCCTCCACCCGGCCCGGCGCTGTGCCTTCAAGTGGAGCGATGGAGGCAAATGCAATGCAAGCCTTGACCTATGACGCGATGCGGGCCGATCTGTCGGCGACGTTTCCGGGCCTCTGGATGCGGCCGCTGCGCGAGTTTGGCGGGCAATGGAAGGATGCTGTGGGTATCTGGGCCGGCGGCGACGATACCGCGATGCCCGACGGATTGCCGATCCTGTGGACGCTGGAATGCGCGGACCCGGATCACTACGACGGCCACGTGCACCACGCCTTTCTGGCCTGGCTGAAGGCGCGGGGCTGGGCTTATGAGCTTTACGACGCGGCCACGCTTTTTATTGTCCCGCAGTCGTACTTCGACCTGCCTCTGAGGAGCTGATCGCCTATGGCAACTGATGCACGTCTGTCTGTGGGCTTGGCCTCGCACCCAAAGACCAAGAAGCTAATCCGTCGAGTTGGCGGCGATGGCGCATGGCGCCTCGTCTGCCTGTTTCTGTGGTGCGCGGCCAATCGGCCCGATGGCAACCTGGAAGGGCTGTCCGACGAAGATATCGAGCTGGCTGTAGACTGGGCCGGCGACGAAGGTGCATTCGTCGCGGCGCTGCACGATGTCGGCTTCCTCGATGGGGATGAATGCGCCCGTTCTGTGCATGGCTGGCAAGAGCACAACCCCTGGGTTGCAGGCTCCGAGGCACGCAGCGAGAAGGCGCGCTGGGCTGCCCTGTGCAAGCAGTACGGACGCAAGGATGCTGCCCGGCGCATGCCCGAATATGCCGAGCGCATCGGTGTGGCAAGCAGCGAGGATGCCACTGAATGCCAGGAGCATGCCGGTAGCATGCAAACCGCAGTGCCTGAAGCTGCCAGTAGCATGCCCGCAGCAGTGCCAGAAAGTGCTACTAGCGTGCCACTAGCAGAATCTAGCACTGCCCCGTCTCCGTCTCCGTCTCCGTCTCCGTCTCCAAAAGATCAAACCCCTTTGTCGGCTGACGCCGACCGTGGGGCGCCCGCCGACGTCCAGGAATCACCGGCGGCGCCCAAGCCCGATCCGGTGCAAGAGGTCTTCGCCTACTGGCAGGAGGTCATGAATTCGCCGCGATCGGTGCTGGACGACAAGCGGCGCAAGGTCATCCGGGGGGCGCTGAAAGCCGGCCATAGCGCCGACGATTTGCGCCGGGCGATCCGCGGATGCAGCAAGACGCCGCACAACATGGGCCAGAACGACCGGCGGGAGAAGTACAACGGGATCGAGCTCATCCTGCGCTCTGCCGACCAAATCGACCGGTTCATTGCGAATGACCCGGGGGCGGATACGCCGGGGGCGGTGGATCGCGTGTCGGTGGTTGCCACATTGCAAGGCCGATACCCGGGCGCAAGCGTGACCCAGCTGGACGGTGGGCGGTTCCGCGTCGGCAACCGGTTCTTCGATGCCTGCGGTAATCCGGAGCCTGTGCTGTGAAGACTTTCGATGACTTCGGGATCGACTTACGCGGCCGCACTGGCGTGGAGTTGAAAACCACCTGCCCGAAATGCTCGCCGTCGCGTCGGAAAAAGCACTATCCCTGCCTGTCGGTCAACACCGATAAGGGGCTTTGGAACTGCCATCATTGCGGCTGGGGCGGGTCGTTGGGCCACGGCGAAGAGCGCCGGCCCGAAGCGCCGAAGATCTACCGCAAGCCCGAATATGTGCTGAATCGCACCGACCTGCCGCAGGCCGTCGTGGACTACTTCGCCGGGCGCGGGATCAGCCAGGGCACGCTGCTGCGCAACTGCATCGGCTACGGCTCGCAGTACTTCCCCCAGGTCGAAGCGGAACGCACTTGCGTCATGTTCCCGTACCTGGACGGCGACGAGGTCATCAACGTCAAGTACCGCACCCCGGACAAGCTGTTCCGGCTGGCGTCGGGGGCGAAACGGGTGCTGTATGGCCTGAACGACATCGACGCCGTGCTGATCTGGGTCGAGGGCGAAATGGACAAGCTGTCGGTGGAGGAGGGCGGTTTCAAGAACTGCGTCTCCGTGCCAGACGGCGCCCCGACCCCGGACACGAAGAACTACGACAGCAAGTTCGACTTCCTGGACAGCGAGCGGCTGGCTAACGTGCGCGAGCACATCATCGCAGTCGACGACGACGCGCCGGGCCGCCGGCTGCAGGAAGAGCTCGTGCGCCGCCTGGGCCGCGACAAGTGCCAGATCGTGACCTGGCCGGAGGGTTGCAAGGACGCCAATGACGTGTTGATCAAGCACGGGCCAGAGACGTTGCAGAAGTGCATCACCGAAGCGAAGCCGGTACCGATCGAAGGCACCTTCTCGGCGACGGACTTCCGGTCTGAAATCCTGCGTCGCTACGAGGGTGAGGCCCTGCGAGGCGCGCCGACGGGGTGGAACTGCATGGACGGGCACTACACCGTCCTACCCGGCGAGTGGACGCTGGTGACGGGCATCCCGGGCCATGGAAAGTCGGAATGGCTCGATGCGTTGGCGATAAACCTTGCGCAGTACCAGGGATGGAACTTCGGGGTGTTCTCGCCCGAAAACTTCCCGGCGGACTATCACAGCGAAAAGCTGATGGAAAAGTTCATTGGCAAGCCATTCGCTCCCGGCCCCAGCGAGCGGATGGACGTGGCTGACCTGGACAGGGCTATGGATTTCCTGGAAGACCACTTCACCTTCATGATGCCGGACTCGCCCAGCCTGGATGCCCTGCTGGAGCAGGCCGGCCGCCTTGTGACCCGCAAGGGCATTCGTGGGCTGATCATGGATCCCTGGAACGAGATCGAACACGGGCGCGCAGCCGGCCAGACGGAAACGGAGTACATCTCCTTAGCCCTGTCGCAGATCCGCAAGTTCTGCCGGGCGCACGGCGTACACGCTTGGGTCGTGGCGCACCCGGCCAAGCTCTACAAGGACAAGGAGTCCGGTGATTACCCGATCCCGACGCCCTATGACGTCTCGGGATCGGCACACTGGCGCAATAAGGCCGACAACTGCATCACGGTGTACCGGCACGTCAAGGACGAGCACAAGCCGGTGGAAATCCACATCCAGAAAATCCGCAAGAAGTTCGTCGGCCGCGTGGGTATGGTCGAACTGCACTATGACCGGGTGACAGGCCGCTATCAGGACTACGCGCACTTCACCCGTGCGCCCGTTTACTCGATGCAGACGCGGGGGGCGGCGTAATGGCAACTCGTGCTGTTCGATCGCCGGCGGAGAAGAAACTCGCCGGGCGCATTCCGAAGGCGCCGAGCCAGCTTGAAGAGCGCTTCGCGCGCGACCTGCGCGCCTTGAAGGTGCTCGAGCCGCAGCGCGAGTACCGGTTCGCGCCCCCTCGCATGTGGCGTTTTGATTTTGCTTGGCCCGAACAGCGGTTCGCGGTCGAGATTGAAGGCGGAGTTTGGACGAATGGGCGCCACACCAGGGGCTCCGGGTTCGTTGCAGACACCGAGAAGTACAACGCCGCCACCCTCGCGGGCTGGAGGGTGTTGCGCTTTACCGAGAAGTCCGTCCGAGACGGCTCTGCGGTTGAGCTGGTCGCGCGCTACCTGCGCGTCCCTCCCTACAACCCTGGAATCGTTTAAGGAAATGATCATGCTCGATCACAACAACTCCGACACTTGGCTGGAAATTCCGTTTCAGAACCCCGCTGCTGCATCTGTCAGCCGCGTTCATCAGTCGGCGGATTCGAACGCGGATCCTGGCATGGCATACGCGCCGTGCCGCTGCTGGCGCTGCCGTGGGGGCGTGGCGCTGGCCGACCGCGCCACCTTGGACCGCCTACTCGCTAAACACCTGATGACGCTCAGCGAATCGGAGCGAGGTCAGTGGATGCTGTTCTGGGCAGCCCATCCCCGCCATGACGCCGATGCTCTGGACCAGATGAACACGTGGCTGCGCATCGCGGGCGGAAGCAACGAGCCCGCGCCGGTGTATCCGGTCTACGTCATTCCGGAGGAAGCATGAGCGAACGCAATACGCCCTTCGCGCGTTTGGCCGTGGCGCTGGCGTACGCATTCAGCGATGAGCGGCATACGCTGAACCGGCCAGCTATGGCCCGCGCGGCTGACATGCGCCTGGGCGAGCCTGGCCCGCTGTCCGGCGCGGATGGCTGCGCGGAGATTGGCAAGGTTCGGCAGTTTCTGGAACGGAACCTGGACCCGTTGCACGTGGCGGTGCTGCATGCCCGCTACGGGCAGCGCGTGGCAAGCTGCAAGCACTGCCACAGTGAAGCGGATCACCCTGGGTGGACGGCTGCAATGTACAAGATCGCGGGGGCGCTCGGCGCATACCTGTCGATGCGCACCGCCCATAGCGAACTGCTGTATGCCCTCGTGCGCCGCTACTATGACAGCGGCACCGTGCGGACTCTGCAATCACTGTCCGACGAGTATGCGTGCAAGGTTCGCAGTGTTGAGCGGGCCAGCGCCAGGACGAATGACTGGCTGCGGGGCACGCGCGAGAAGAAGGGGGCGGAGCCCATCTACGGTGTCGAGCAAGCGGCGCATGCTGCGGCCGAAAAGCTGCTGCGCGACGGAGGGTTTATCCCGTAATCCTTGACTGTGCGGAAGTTCGCCGCCATAATCAGCGATAACGGATTTCCTCAGAAGTCCGCCCCAAGAAACCCGCCACGCGAAAGCCGGCGGGTTTTTGCATTTCTGCGGGCTTGGCTGAGCATTCAACCATCCTTGCTGGCGGGTGACGCGAATGACGCATAATGCGGTGGCGCAATCAAGGGAAACGGGGATGAGCGAACTATTGGATTGGGTGGAAAAGGCTGCCGTTGAGAACCTCAAACAGCACCACCAAGCTGCGGACATGATCGCTAAGGAAGCGACCACTACGCTGACCGTTCTGCTCGCCGGTATGGCGGGCGCGCTAGCTTATGCCGCGAAGGCTGTTGATACCGGAGCATGGGGCTGGCTGCCCGTGGGTGCCGCAGCGTTTTCCGCTTATCTGTTGGTGCTGGGGTTGTGTCTGGTTCTCGGTTGCTTGAGGATAGGCGACATCCCCGCGATTTATAACGAACCGAAAAACCTACTCCATCCCGATCTTTCCCTGGATCAGGTCAGGCGTTATGAGCTTGAGAATGCCCAAGCGAGAATTAACGACGCGGCGGCGAGAAACCACCGCGTCGCCACCACACTGAATAGGGTTCGCCTAGCAGCGATCCTTAGTCCGCTGGTGTTTCTTGCTATCGGCCTGGCCTGGGGTTGGGGCTGGGGGTCGGCGCCCGTGACGGGCTAGGCCGTTCGCTCTTATCGCGGTAGTCGTCCCTCTTTACAGGCTGCGGTTGAGGCACAGGGTTAGTCATTTCGTTCTTTCCCTTCGTCATGTGTAGGAGTTGGTAACGATAGCAGAGGAGTCGCCCTTATTCCGTATGCTTGGCAACGCGCTTATTTCGCAGCCACGTTCTGATTTAGATAGGAGATGAAGGCTGAACATGCGACGAGCATAAACATTGCATCAGCATGGGTGACACGGTCATCCTGCGACAAAGCGTGACGTATGCCCGATTCGTCGCTCGTATACCCATATAGCTTCTTAAAGGCTTCCGATAGCACGGGGTGAACGCCTTCAATCCTCTTTAGGGCGTCTGCCAATGTGGCGGACTTCTTGCCTGCGATGGCGCGACAGCACGCCTCGACCGCTGAAATCGATTCTTTAATCGAGTTTCGATAATCCGGTTGCTCAATGCTTCCGATCAGATCCATCGCGCGGATTAGGTGTGCTCTTACGGGTGGCTCCGCTGCTGTTAGCGCAGCGTTCACCGCTTGCACCTGCTCTTCGGTAGTAATTTCAACGAACCTGCCTTCTATTAGGCGATAGGCCGATCCGTAGCGCTCTAGCAAAGTTTCCAAGTCTGCTATGTATCCGCTGTAAACCGACTTGTGATTGATAAAAAACTCTACAAGACGATATGGAAACCACCATGGGCCCTCCATACACTGCTTGTGTAGGTGAAGGTACGCGGGGTTGTCTATAACTCCAGAAGAGAAGCTCGATATTCGGCTGACGTCACCGTTAAGGACCATGACCCAAAAATCCTGGCAGAATCGCTTCACGTATTGTCTCTGGTTCATGGCGTCCGTCGTGTGGCCAATTGCAGGCTTCCACAGGGTCATGTAAAGCCAATTCCAAATCGCCTGGCGTAACGCGTTGCTCGATAGTTGGCGTTGTACCTCGAATTTCCGTTCGGGGAGTCCCATACGAGACTCAAAACTGCCTGAATCCATTGCTCTGTCCTCAGCAAAGATTTGGACGGGCTGGCGCTTTAACTTCCGCCCGGTCGAATAACCAAATGTATCAGAACGCGGAATGATGCAGCTACTCTGATCGGTAAACGCGTCAAGTCGCTGATTCAGCTAGAAACTCCGCGCGCAACTGTAGGTGCCCAGGGCGGTCACAGCCCCAAGACAAAATCGCCCACTACCGAAAGCCGTTCAGGCTTTCGCCTTGCGACTGAACAGCCCCACCCTCGCAATCAGCGGACCGCACGTTGGGCATGGCGTGTGGGGGTTGGGTCATCGCCGCCGGGCGGTGTGCAGTTGGTGGCACCCGGCGAGATCGTAGACAGGGGGCGCCGTGCTTGAAATTAAGATCACGTCCAACCTGAAAGACGTCCTGCGGCGCATGGACGCATTCACATCGAAGCAGATGCCGTTTGCGATGGCGCAGGCCATCAACGCAACCGCCGCACGCGCCCAGGCCGCAGAACAGGCCAACATCAAGACGACCTTCGACAACCCGACGCCATTCACGCAGAAGTCTGTCGGGGTGAGCAAGGCCCGCAAGTCGTCACCGGTGGCGGTGGTCTACATCAAGAAGATCGCGGCCGCCTACCTGCTGCCCTATGAGACCGGCGGCGTCCACAAGCTGAACAGCCGGGCGCTGCTGAATCCCAAGGGGGTGAGGCTGAATGGCTACGGCAACCTGCCTCGTGCCTCTATGGGGCGCATGAAGGCAAGGCCGGATGTCTATGTAGGCTCGATACGCACGCGCAACGGCCAATCCGTAAACGGGGTATGGCAGCGCGTTGCGCCCAAGAAGGCGCGTGGCGTGAAGGCAGGTGGGCGGCGCCAGGCCGTGACGACTGGACAGCTGGCAAGCCAACAGAACCGGGGTGGGCGCCTGAAGCTATTGATCCGCTTCGGGGATGCGCTTCCCGTCAAGAAGCAGCTGAACTTCGGTGCAACGGCGCGCGAGGTCGTGGAGAGGGACTTCCCCCGCGACTTCGACGCCGCGCTGGCTCAGGCGCTGAAGACGGCCAGGTAGGGGGATGGGTCCCCTTTAGGGGGTCAAGCAACGCGGGCATTGCGCGCCGCGTTTTGGGCCCAGCGCCAAGGTGTGAAAGGTGTTCGCACCTGTTCGCACCGGAACGCCAAAACCGCCGCAAGCGAGTATCCACGCGGCATTCGGGGGGTTTTAGGGTGCGAACACCTGTTTGCACTGGTGTTCGCACTTTGGTTCGCACTGGCATGTTCGCGCGATCAGCCGAAACGCAATGCCCACGCGGGCTGGCAGGGATTCTCGCCGTGAGAAATCGCGCCTGGAATTCGGTGCGAACAGGACTTTGGGAGGTGCTCGCACCGTGGCGAAAGCGGAAAAGGGTCTTTCTATCCGGGAGTTCGCCCGCCGTGAAGGCTGCTCCGACACGCTGGTGCGGCGCGCGATCACGCAGGGCCGGTTGAAGGCGAGGAAGGATGGAACCATCGACCCGGCCCTGGTCGGCACTCCGTGGCGCCAGGCTAATGCGACTGCTGCGAAGTTTGCGACAACGCCCTCGACGCCAGCGGCGAGTCGAAAGAAGGTTGACGCCCAGGGCGCCAGCGACGCGGCGGTTGAGGATGGGGACTCGCTGGAGGATGTTGCCGACCGGCTATTGAACGAGGGTGACGGCGTTGACTACGCCGAGGCCCTGCGTCGAAAGGAGAACTGGCTGGCGCTACTGCGGCAGCTGGAATACGAACAGAAATCCGGGGCGTTGGTGGAGCTTGCCGTAGCCCAGGCCGTACTTTTCGAAGCCTTTCGGGGGCAGCGCGATGCATGGCTGAACTGGCCCGCGAAGATTGGTCCGCTGCTGGCCGCCGAGCTTGGGCTGGAAGAGGCCGACCGGGTCACCGAGGCTTTGACTGCGCATGTCCACAAACAAATCTCAGAACTTGGCGAACCCGCCGCCGACTTCAGCCCAGGGTAAGCAGGCCGCATTGTGGCGGGCTGCTCGCCAGGGGTGGACGCCGCCGCCGCGCATCAGCGTGCCGGAATGGGCGGACCGATATCGGAAGCTGGCGAAGGAGGCCGGTAGTACCTCGGGGAACTGGTCGACCAGCACTGTGGAGGTCGCGCGCGGCCCGATGCTCGCACCGACGGAACCTGGCGTACACGTCATCACGGCCATGGTCAGCACGCAGATGCTGAAGACCGCGTTGCTGGAGAACATATTCGGGTATTTCGCCCACCTGGATCCCTGCCCGATGTTGCTGCTGCAGCCTAAGGAAGACGCCGCGGAGCAATTCAGCAAGGAGCGCATCAACCCCATGGTGCGGGTGACGCCGGTGCTGCGAGAGTTGGTGGGATCCAGCAAGACACGCACTGCCGACGAAACACTGCTGTTCAAGTCATTCCCTGGGGGCTTCCTAGCATTGGCGGGCGCCGGCAGTCCTGACAACCTGGCGCGCCGGCCAGTGCGGGTGATTCTTGCCGACGAAGTCGACAAGTACCCTGTCACCCGGGAGGGCGATCCAATCTCGCTCGCGGAAGAGCGTACGGCGAGCTTCGGCGCCAACTGGTTGTCGGTCCGGGCTTGCTCGCCGACCGTGCAGGACGAAAGCCGAATCGAGAAAAGCTACTTGTCTTCGGACCAGCGGCGCGCCTCCGTGTGCTGTCCCGGGTGCGGCCATCGCCAGTTTCTGGACTTCTTCCGTCACGTCGATTGGAAGAAGCGCAAGGACGACAAGGGCGTGGTGCTGGAGCATTTTCCCAGGACCGCACGAATCTTCTGCGAGGCGTGTGGTCTGGGGTGGTCGGAAGGCGAGCGTCTGATGACGCTGCGCACCGTGCGTTGGCACCAGACGCGCCCCTTCAACTGCTGCGGTAGCCGTCACGTGCCCCTGGACATGTACGACCGCGCCTGGCGCGATGCCGAGGCCAGGGACCCTGGCAGTGGCGGCATTACGGCAGTGGACGCCGTGTGGGACTGGTGGGCAAGTGAGCGACACGCCGTGTATCGCGTGAAGTGTCCAGACTGCGGCACTTGGGCCGTGGACAACCAGCATGCCGGCTTTCAGGCCAGCAAGCTTTATTCCCCCTGGAGCAAGGACAAGCCATCGGACATTGCGACGAAGTGGTTGGCGGCAAAGGATGACGAGGATCTGAAGCAGGCATGGTGGAACACGCAGATGGGCATGCCCTATCGGGCACACAGCGGCAAGGATCTGGATCTGGAAACGCTGGCATCGCGCGGCGAGCTATGGGCTGCGCAAGTTCCCTTCGGCGTCGGGGTATTGACTGCCGGCCTGGACGTGCAGCCGGACCGTGTGGAATGTGAACTGGTCGGCTGGGGGCGAGACGAGGAAAGCTGGTCCATCGACTACGAGGTGTTCGAAGGCGATCCAGAGACACCCGAACTGTGGGCACGCGTAGATGCGTACTTGCTGAAGACTTGGTATCGCCACGACGGGCGGCCGTTTAACGTGTCGTCCGCGTGTATCGACTCCGGCGGCCACAACACGCAGCGCGTCTACGAGTTCGCGAAGGCCCGTTTGGGTCGTCGAATCTATGCGATCAAGGGGGAATCCGCGCGGAATGGACAGCGCTCGCCGGTCTGGCCGACGAAGGTCCCGAGCCGCCGAAACAAGGCCACCTATCGCCCGACCATCATCGGCGTGAACACCGCCAAGGACACCATCCGGAATCGGTTGAACAAGGACGCGCCGGGCCCGGGATTTATGCACTTTCCCGCGGATCGCGATCTGAATTACTACGCGCAGCTCACGTCCGAGCGAATCGTGGTCAAGGAAGCGAGCGGGCACAAGTACCGCGTCTGGGAATTGCCCTCGGGACGCGCCAACGAGGCGCTGGACTGCCGGGTATACGCCTATGCCGCGCTCTGTGCATTGATCCACTTCGGTCTGAAGCTGAATCGGACCGTCGAGGACCTGGCCGAGGTTCTGCATGGTGCGCCGCCGTTGCCTGAGGGCGAAGTCTCTGTAGCGCCGGCGCCCCAGGCTGGCGCAGCCCAGGGCGGTCCCTCCGTGCGGGTCAAGTCGGCTGCGCCAGGGCGCTCGCGTGTGAGCAAACTTGCATAACGAGGTACGCAATGAGCGTCTATGACGGAATGAGCAGGGCGGAAATGCAGGCGCGGCTGGCCGCCCTGAAGGCCGCCTATTTTGAACTCCTGACCGGGAAGCAGGTTGCAGCGGCCAGCTACGCGCAGTCGGACGGATCTAAGTCGGTCACCTACAGGGCGGCGGATATGAGCAGGCTCCAGGGCGAAATTGCCCTCCTGCAGCAACTGCTTGGCATCGCCCCTCGGGCGCGCCGGCAGATCAACTTCGTGATGCGCTGATGGAAAACACTATCTCTATCCTCGACAGGCACGGAAAGCCGTTGCCTGCTGTTCGCCGTCGCGGAGCAATGTTGGCGCCAGGCAGCAATGCGCCCTATGACGCCGCCGACCAGAACGGCGGCCACGTGCGTGATTGGCAACCATACCTCTGGTCTCCGGACGGTGAAGTCAACATGTATCGCGACCGCCTCGCGGCGCGTGCGCGTGACCTGATCCGCAACGACGGCTGGGCGACCGCCGCGGTGATGCGGACCGTCGACAACGTCATCGGACCTGATTTCCGGCCGATTTCGAAGCCCGATTATCGATGGCTGCGGACTGTGACCGGCATCGAGGCGTTCGATCACCGTTGGGCCGATGAATTTGGCCAGGCCGTGGAAGCCAACTGGCGCTCGTGGGCGAACGATCCTGCCTTCTACTGCGATTCGGAGCGGATGCTGTCGTTCCCCCAAATGATGCAACTGGGGTTTCGACATCACCTCATCGACGGCGACTCGCTCTCGATGCTGCATTGGCTGCCGCAGCGCATCGGGGTGGGGCGCGCCCGCTATGCAACGGCCGTGCAGATCATGGACCCGGACCGTCTTTCGAATCCGCAGCAGAACTTCGATCAGCAGGCGCTACGCGGAGGCGTGGAGGTCGACAGTTACGGCGTTCCGACCTGGTATCACATTCGGCGCGCTCATCAGGGAGACTGGTTCAGCGCGGGCGATAGCGTGCGGTGGGACCGTATCCCACGAGAGACGGATTGGGGGCGTCCGATTGTGGTGCATAGCTTCGACCATGATCGGGCGTCGCAGCACCGTGGCGTTGGCTTTCTGACGCCGGTGATCCAGCGGTTCAAGATGCTGATCAAGTACGACAGCACCGAACTGGATGCGGCCATCATCAACGCGTTCTTTGCGGCCTATATCCAAAGCCCGTTCGATCCCGATCTGGTCGAAGAAGCCCTGTCCGGCTCGGACAAGGTCAGCGCGTACCAGCGCGAGCGTTCGCAGTTCCACCAAGAGCGCCGAACCCGCATGGGCGATGTCGGCATGACGCACCTGTACCCGGGGGAGACTATCGGCACGGTGGCCTCCAGTCGCCCGAGCAGCAATTTCGCCTCGTTCGAAAGCGCGATGTTGCGGCATTTTTCGGCCGGGACTGGGTTGGCCGCACAGCAGATCAGCCAGAACTGGGCCGAGGTGAACTACAGCGCCTATCGTTCCGCGATGCTGGAGGCGTGGAAGACATTCGCCCGCCGACGGATCGGCTTTGCGTCTGGACAGGCGCACCCGATCTATTGCGCATGGCTGGAGGAATCCATGGACGTGGATGACTATCCGATGCCACGAAACGCGCCTGAGTTCATCGAGGCACGCGCGGCGTATGCGCGAGCTAAGTGGATGGGGCCTGGCCGCGGCCTGGTGGATATCGTCAAGGAGCGCCAAGGCGCGCTGCTCGGGATCGATGGAGGCATGTCTTCGCTGGAGGATGAATGCGCCGAGATCTCCGGCACCGACTGGCGCGACGTGGCCGACCGCCGTGCTATTGAAATGGAACGCTACGAGCGATTGGGGCTTCCCATTCCCGCAGTGCTCCAGGGGGCGGACTCGAAAGACGCAGTCCAAGTACCGGAGGAAAAATAAATGCGTTTTGCGCACTTGGGCCAGCGGCTGTTCAACACGCCGCTGGCGATTCGCCAGGACAAGGCGGAAGTCATCATGGCCGCACTCGCCGAGCGGCTGGGCGTCAGCCAGATCATGCGTTTGGACGGAGCGAACCTGCGCCCGATGGCCTGGGATGACTATGACGACGACCTGACCAAACCCGGCGAGACGATTCGCGACGCCGGCTATGACATGGTGGGCGATACGCCGGTCGCCTGCATCAAGGTGCATGGCACGCTGGTGCAGAAGCTGGGCTCGCTGCGCCCCTATTCGGGCATGACGGGCTATGACGGTATCCGGCAGAGCATCCTGAGCGCTCACGCGGATCCGGCCGTCGAGGCGATTGTGCTCGACGTGGACTCGCCGGGTGGCGAGGTCGCGGGCTGTTTCGACCTGGTCGACACCATCTATGGCCTGCGGGGCGACAAGCCCATATGGGCGCTCCTGACGGAGTCGGCCTATTCGGCGGGATACGCGATTGCCAGCGCCGCCGACAGGGTCGTCGTGCCGCGCACTGGTGGCGTCGGTTCCATCGGCGTAATTGTGATGCACGTCGACCTGTCCAAGGCGCTGACGGCGTCGGGAGTGGCGGTGACCTTCATCACGTACGGGAGCCACAAAGCGGACTTCCGCCCGGAGCTTCCCCTCTCTGAGGAGGCGCTGAACAGTGTCCAGGCCGAGATCAACACGATGGGCGAGCTTTTCGTGGAGACGGTCGCCCGCAATCGAAACATCGCGCCCGAATCCGTGCGCGACACACAGGCCGCCTGCTTCATGGGGGCGGCCGGCGTCAGCCGCGGCTTGGCGGACGCAGTCATGGCGCCCGACGCCGCCTTTCTTGAACTGCTGGACCTGCTGGGCCGGTAAACAACCTGTGAGACTACTGCAATGAAGAAGAAAACCTTCGCTTCTGCCCCCTTCGCCTCGTTGCTGGGCCTGGGGCGCGCCCGAGGCGCCCGCGCTGAACAAGACGACGAGGACGACAAGGACAAGCCGGACGACGACCGCAAGCAGCGGGAGGGCGAGTCCGACGAGGACTATGCCCGGCGCATGGAAGAGCGTGACCGTGAAGACGACGAGCGCGACGACGTGCTGGAAAACGGGGAAGACCCGGACGCCGAAAAGGACGACGACGGCGACGACAAGGAAAAGGACTCGTCGAAGAAGGCCGCCAGGGCGGCCGAGCGGGCACGCTGCGCCCGCATCGTGGCCCACGGTCTGCGCTTGGGCGTGGCGCGACAGGCTTGCGTATTTGCCTTCGACACGGGCATGTCGTCCAACGCCGCTATCGCCGCGTTGGACGCAGGCAGGGCGGACCAGGCGCCACCGGCGCGCCGCACCCTGTCCGAGCGCATGCAGGGCGCGAACGTGCCCAACCCGGGATCGGGTGGTGGCGAAGTTCAGATGACCCTGGCCGAGAAGATAGTCGCCGCTGCCAAGAAGCGCCGCGGCGAGGCTTGATCATCACAATTCAGCTATTCAGGAGTATTCCTTATGACGCTTCCCATCAATTCCGTGGGGAACAATCCCCAACAGCCCGGCATCCGGGCCGATGTTTACATTCCCGATCAGTTGATCGCCGGCGGTCTGCAGATCGTTTCGCAACCGATCATTCTCGCCGCCGGAAAGCTGCCGCGCGGATCGGTCCTGGGCATGATCACGAGTAGCACCGCGGTTACCACGGCTGCTGACGAGAACACCGGCAATGGCACCATCGGTGCCGTCACGGTCGGCCCCGATGCCAAGCTGGGAAACTACCTTCTGACCGCCACTGCCGCCACCACCTTCAAGGTGGTCGACCCGGAAGGAACCACGCTCGCGAATGCGACTGTAGGCACGGCATACACCCAGGGTGGCCTGGGGTTCACCATCGCCGCTGGCGCCACCGCATTCGTGGCCGGGGACGAGTTCGTGATCGACGTCAACGACGCGGTCGGCCAGTTCGTTCTCTCGGCGAAAGGCGCGAGCGACGGCAGTCAGGTTCCCTCGGCCATTCTGGCGGACCATGCGGACGCCACGGCCGGGCCAGTCAATGCCGGCGCATATGTCCAGGTGGAAGTGAACGGCCGCGCGCTGCATTACGACCCGAGCTGGACGTTGCCCGCGCTGACCGCGGCCTTGCGCCAGTACGCGATCCACGTCAAGTCGTCGGTCTCGGCGGCTGACCCGATCTAAGAACCACGCGCAACGCACGAGAGAGGTCCCGCCCAGCGGGGCCTTTTTTCTTCAGATCGCCAGAACACTCTACGGAGATGACGAATGCCTTCCAATTTGGTCTATAGCACCATCGACCTGATCCAGGTCGTTCCGAACCTGAAAACCGCGCAGTCCTTCCTGCTGGACAGGTTCTTCCCCAACATCATCACGTCCGATAGCGAAGAGGTTGCCATCGACGTCGACATCGGCAAGCGTCGCATGGCCCCGTTTGTCTCGCCCCTGGTCGAAGGCAAGCTGGTCGAACAGCGCCGGTTCCAGACCAACACTTTCAAACCGGCCTACATCAAGGACAAGCGCGCCCCGGATCTGCTCAAGCCGGTCCGCCGTATGATCGGCGAACGCATCGGCGGCGACCTCAAGGGCATCGAGCGCGAGATGGCCAACCTCGAAGCTGAAATGACCGACCAGGTGGACATCCTGACCCGTCGCCTGGAATGGATGGCGGCCAGCGCGCTGCGTCTGGGCCAGGTCACCATCGAAGGTGAGGGCTTCGAAACCGTGATCGTGGACTTCGGTCGCGCATCGGACTTGACGGTCGCCCTTACCTCGAACCGGAAGTGGACAGCCGCCAACATTGCCGCGGGCACGGCGTCGCCGACGCGCGACATCGAGACTTGGGCGACCCGCATCCTCAAGCGTTCCGGCGCGACGACGTCGGATCTGGTGTTCACGCCCAGCTCGTGGGCCGGCTTCATTCTCGATCCGGCCCTGAAGGGCGCCATCGTGCTGCCGGCCCAGGCATCGTTCGGCAACGTGATCAACCCGGGGGCCGAGGTCAAGCAGGGCGCGGTCTACAAGGGCAAGTGGGGCCAATTCGACCTGTGGCTCTACAACGACTGGTTCGTGGACGAGAACGATACCGAACGCCCGATGCTGTACGACGGTGACGTGATCATGTCCGGCCCGAACCTGCAGGGCACGCGCGCGTTCGGCCAGATTATGGATCCCGCCTTCAACTACCAGTCGTTGCCGTTCGCTCCCAAGACCTGGGTGCAAGAAGATCCGGCGCAACGTCTGCTGATGATGCAGTCTTCGCCCATCGTCATCCCCAGCCGGGTGAATGCGTGCCTGTCGGCCAACGTCTGCGACCCGGCGGTGGAATGATGAGCGCGGCCAACAATCAGAAGGACAAGGGGCCGGCCGCTGCGAAGCTCGTGGCGGCCGTTGTCGCGCGCGGTCGCACGCTGCTGGTCGATGACGGAAAGTCGCTGGCGGCAGGCGAAGAGATTGAGTTGCCCGCCGCCGAAGTAGAGCGCCTGCGGCAGCTCGGCTTCCTGGAGGATCCGGAAGCGCCGGTGATTCGTCGGGACAACGGTCCGCGCTTCGGATCCGCCGCCGGTCCCCAGATCCGCCGAGGCTGACATGGTTGATTTCGACCAGGTCAACCAGGCCATTAACGGCGCGTTTGGTGAGGAACTGGTCTATCAACCTGTGGGCGGCGGCAAGTCCGAGCCCGTGCCCGTGCCCGGCGTCTTCACCGATGCCTACAAGACGGCGTTCCAAGATGGGCAGGGCGGCGTCGGGTGGGTGACGACAGCACCGAGCGCGGGCTTTCGCCTGGCCGATCTGCCGCGGGCGCCCGCGAAGGACGACCGCATCACCCGCAAGAAGACCGGCGAATCGTTCCTTGTCTTTGAACAGCAGCCGGACGGCATGGGCTGGGTACACCTGAAACTGAAAAAGCTATGACCACGACAAATCAACTTCGTGCCTTGGCAGTCCAGGCGCTGACGGACACGACCGACGCAGGGAGGCGCGCGTACTCGCCGCGCGACCAAGCCACCTGGGACGGAGAGTATCCCGTCCTGTTCGTCGGGACGAACGACGAGGATGGCGTGTCGTTCGGTCGAAGCGGCGCCCCTGCATTCACAGTGACCTCGGCGCTGGTGGTCGAGGCAAGGGCGGCTCATCCCGGTGAGCCGGACGACGCCGGCGCAGCGGCCCTGCAGGTCAAGCTGGAGACCCTGCGAGACCAGATCAAGGCCGCGGTCATCAACTACCCGCCGCTCATGCGGGAACTCAACCAATTTTCCTACTTTCGCACGCGCATTGTGCCTGGGCCTGAGGGCGCCTCAAACCACCTGGGGAGCGTGCTGGTGGAGCTGGGACTGGAGTTCGTGCAAGGGCCGGAGGACTTCTTTCCCGTGCCCACAAATCCGTTGGAAGGGGTGGACACGCGTGTTCAGGTGCCTGACGGCACTGCTGTTCCCGGCTTGGATATCGACCTTCCGCAATAGGAGCTTCGCATGTACATCAAACCTCGCCCGGGCCTGAAGGTGTTCGACCCGGTACGCAAACAGTTCATGCCCGAAGAGGGCATGCCCGTGGACGAAAACGACCTGTACTGGGCGGCGCGCATGCGCGACGGCGACGTGGTCGAAGCGGACGCCCCTGGCGCGCGGACGTCGACCAGCAACGAGGTGCCGCCGGCACTGCCCAATAAGGGGGCAAGTAAATGATCCAGTTTCCCAACATTCCGCAGAATCTGCGGGTTCCGTTGTTCTTCGCTGACATCGACCCGAGTCGCGCGAACACCGGTCAGATCAACCAGCGCGCGCTGATTATCGGCCAGATCACGACGGCAGGCACGGCGGTTCCGGGCAAGCCGGCGATTTCCCAGGGCGCCAACGAGGCGAAGGTGCTGGGCGGCCAGGGTTCTATGCTGGCGCTCATGACGGCTGTGTATCGCGCGCGTGACAGCTTCGGTGAGGTCTGGTATCTCCCTGTGGCTGACGATGCGTCCGCCACCGAAGCCAAGGGCGCAATCAGCTTCACTGCGGCGGCGACGGCCACTGGCGTGCTGTCCCTGTACGTCGCGGCATTCTCCGGTTCGCCGGTAGTGTCACTGGTCTGCACGCCGAGCATGACGACCGCTCAACTTGCGACGGCGCTGGCGGCGCAGATCAACGCCGCCGTTGATCTGCCGGTTTTGGCCGCGGTGGATGCGGAGTCCGCCACCAAGGTGAACCTGACGGCGAAGAACAAGGGGCTGGCGGGCAACGACATCGACGTGCGCCTGAACTTCTACGGCGCACTGAGTGGCGAAGTGCTCCCGGCCGGCCTGGGTGTCACCATCACCCCGATGTCCGGCGGACAGGTCAACCCGACGCTGACCACTGCGCTGGCCAACCTGGGCGACATGACCTTCGACTTCATCGCCATGCCGTACAACGATGCCGCGTCGCTGAATGCCGTCAAGGCGTTTCTGTCCACGACGACCGGCCGCTGGAGCTGGTCCAAGGGGCTGTATGGGCACGCCTACGGCGGCTTCCGCGGCACGCTGGGGGAATGCCATACCTTTGGCGCCACCCGCAACGACGAGCATGTATCCATCATGGGCTTCAACAATTCGCCGACGCCCTCGTGGATCCTGGCCGCTGATCTGACGGCAGCGGCGGCGATATCGTGCCGCGCAGATCCGGCCCAGCCGATGCAAACCGTTCCGCTGGCGAGTTTCCTGCCGCCGCCGCTGGAGTCGCGGTTCCAGCTGACCGACCGCAACACCCTACTCTATACGGGCATCAGCACATTCACGGTGGCAGACGACGGCACGGTGGCAATCGAAAACCTCATCACGACCTACCAGCTGAACGCGTTCGGCCAGCCGGACAACAGCTATCTGGAGGTCGAGACGATGAACACGTTGGCGGCGGTCCTGCGGCGCCTGAAGCTGGTGGTGACGTCCAAGTACGCCCGCAAGAAGCTGGCGGCAAACGGCACGCGGCCGGCGCCCGGATCCAACATCGTGACGCCCAGCACCATCCGGGCCGACCTGACGGCGGACTACCAGTCCATGCAGGACGACAGCGGCTGGGTGCAGGGGGCTGACGTGTTCGCCAAGGGCCTGATCGTGGAGCAGAACCGCACCAACCCCAACCGGGTGGACGTGCTGTATCCGGCAATCCTGATCAACCAGCTGCGCATCTTCGCCCTGCTCATGCAGTTCAGCAATATCGTGCCGGCCAGCGAGGCCGCCAGCGCGTAAACCCGCGCGGCTGTGGCATAGCGCCGCCTTCGGGCGGCGTCTTCATTTATAGGAGCCGATTATGGCGAATCTGTTGGCCGGCACCGCGCAAATCTCGGTGGACGGCAATTCCTACATGTTGGAGGGAGCCGGAAAGTACAGCCCCTCCACAGTCACCCGCACCAGCCTGGTGGGCCAGGATGGATATCACGGGGTCAAGGAAATGCCGGTCCCTGGCTCGATTTCCTTCACCTGCCGTGACGCTGGGAATCTGACGGTTTACGACTTCAACCGCATGCGCAATGCGACGGTGGTACTGCAACTCGCCAACGGCAAGACCGTGGTTGGGCGCAGCATGGCCTGCGTTGACGCGCAGGAAATTGACACGACCGAAGCCACCTTCGATGTCAAGTTCGAAGGTCCCCTCGTTTCTGAACAGACCGTGAGCTGATATGCCGAAGAAAGAAATTCCTGATGAATTCACGATCACCCTGCGCAAAGCCATCACGTTGGGCCAGGGGGCGGACGCGGAGACTTTCACCGAAATGCTCCTGCGCGAGCCGGTGGTAGAAGAACTTCTCACCTTCAACAAGGACAGCGCCAAGGACGCCGGAGATGCGCTGCGCAAGCTCATCGCCAAGATATCGACGTTGCCCATCGCGGTGGTCAACCGCGTCGGCGCGCGGGACTTTACCAAGGCGTCCAACTACCTGACTTCGTTCATGAACGACGACGAGGACGAGATTGGCGCAGAAGAAGAGGACGCCGGCGCGGGAAAGTAGTCCGGCCAGTGCCTGATTGGGAACTGATGACGGCGGCGGTGGCGAAGTTCTACGCCTGGCCGCCGCGTGAGGTTCTCCGGCTACGGCTGAGTGAACTGCGGTGGTGGCACGTCATGGCAGAGCGCTTGGAGGCACAACATGGCCAATGAACTGGCATTCCGAATTTCGGCGATAGATAACGCCTCGAAGGTGGGCAATAAGGTCGGCAACTCGTTCTCGCGCATTGGGGATCGAGCGGCGCGGATGTCTGGCCGCCTGACAAGCGTGGGCAAGACCGGCGCGACCGCGCTGGGCAAGATTACATCCAGTCTGAATTCGGTTTCGCAGGGTGCCCGGACCGCTGCTGATCGAATTTCGTCCATCATCCCTGGCATGTCGGCGCTTGTCGGCCTAGCGGGGGCCGCCGGCGTCGGCGCGCTGGCGCAACGGTGGGGGGATCTGGGAGCGAGCCTGCAGCGGACCTCTCGCCAGCTGGGCATGTCGACGCGTGGGCTGCAAGCATGGCACTACGCTGCCAAGCGGGCAGGGGTGACCGCAGAGCAGTTCGATCAGAGCATGCTGTCCTCGCAGAACACCATCCGGGAAGCCGCGTTCGGGGCCAACCCGCAGGCCATGATGCTGATGCAGCGCCTGGGCGTGAGAGTGTCCCGCGGCAAAGACGGCCAGATCGACTACGAGCGGACGCAGCACGACATCTTGACCGCTCTGGGGAAGATCAAAAATCCTGCGGGCCAAAGGACCGCGGCGGACGCGCTGGGGATGGGAGCGCTGTTGTCCATGATCCAGCGGGGCACTTTCGACGCTGACCGCGCCGAAGCTGGCAAGCGGGGGTATATCTTCGGCGACGAAGCGATAGAGCGCGCGACCATGTTTCAGGACAAGATCAACGGGCTGAAGGCCAGCACGGGCGCCCTGGCAAACACCATCGGCGACAAGCTCATTCCGGTCCTGGCTCCCATGATCGAGAAGCTGAGATCATGGCTGGATGAAAACCGCGTGAACATCGCGGACCGTTTTGCCGAGGCAGTTGGAAAGCTGACCTCGTGGATCGCCAGCATCGACTGGGGGGCGTGGTACGAGCGCGTGAACAAGATCGCCGACGCATTTGGCGGCTGGGGCAACGCGCTGGCCGGCATCGTCGCAATCAAGTTCGCTGCGACTATGGCGCAGTGGGGCCTTTCCCTGGCTGCGTTGGTGACGAGCTTGAGTGCGGCGAGAGCGGCCGCTTTGGCACTCCAGGCTACGGCCGCGGGCGCGGCAGGTGCGGCCGGAGCAGGTGCGGCGGCTGGTGGTATTGGCTTCGGTACGGCGCTCGGCGGCACGGCACTCGCTGCAGCCGCGGTAGGGGCACCAATCGCGCTTACTGGAGCCTATCTCCAGCACCAGATGACTGGTACGCCGGAAGGAGTCAAGCAGCGGATCGCCGACCGTAGAGCGCGCATCAAGGAGTTGGACGAACTGATTGAGCTTGATCCAGGAAGTGCCGCGAGATACCAGGCGGAAAAGGTGCCTCTAGAAAGAGACATCGCTGAATACTCGGCGAAGTTGGAGCAACTCAAGGGAGGGCAGCCGAACGCTATGGCGGCAGCCCTGTTCGACAACCTGGAGAAGCAGCATGGGTTGCCCCAAGGTTTGCTTGACAGCGTCTGGCTGCAGGAGTCTGGGCGTGGCAGGAACATGCTGTCTTCGGCTGGCGCACAAGGGCATTTTCAGTTTATGCCTGCCACGGCGAAGGAATGGGGTCTCAAGGATCCCAACAATCTAGAAGAGTCGTCAGAGGCAGCTGCCCGCTACCTAAAGTGGCTTCTTGGCCGGACCGGTGGCGATGTGAAGAAGGCGCTGGCGGCGTACAACGGCGGCATCGGCAATTTAGAGCGGCTTGGGCTTGAAGGCATGCCCGCGGAATCTCAGAAGTACTACAGGGATGTTCTTGGTCGCTTGGGCCAGACGGCTACACCGGTTGGCTTTGCGGGCGGAGACGGCGGGAAGGGGGCTATGGCAGGAATGGGCGCCGGGCCGGGGGTCGATGGTCTGAAGGATGCTCTCGACGCGTCGCTGCAGAAACTGACGTTGCAGGTCAACGTGTCGGCGCCGCCTGGCACGCGTGTTGATGCGACGAGTGGCGATGGCACGGGGATGTCGACGCGCGTGAATTACTCAATGGGGCTGGGAGCGATGCCATGAAAGTGACAGACGTCGTAAAGGTCGCGGGCAGCATTGGAGGGGTTGCTAATGCCATCGGTGACCTACTCGGGCCTGGTGCTGGCAGTTGGGAGGCGTCGCTACAACAAGCTTCGTATGGCGGTGTTCCGTTCGGAGTGAACGGGGCGCGGCTGCATGCCGGTCGTCGCCAGGCCGTTCACGTCTACCCATATCGAGACGAGGTATGGGCAGAGGATCAAGGCAAGCTGCCCAGACAATTCCGGATCCATGGGTTCCTTATCGAAGACAGCGCCATATACGGCGGTGGGGGCGTGGTAGGCCAACGCGAAGCCTTCCTGACGGTCTGCGAGACCGCCGGTCCGAAGACGCTGGTTCATCCCACGTTGGGGACTGTCGCCAACGTCGTTTGTCTGGATCTGGAGCTGGAAGAGCGTAAGGACCTTGGGCGGGTCTTCGAGTTCACTATGTCGCTCATCGTCAGCGGCGAGCGGAAGTACCCGCAGTCCGGCGAGTCAACGGGCGACCAGGTGAGCGAGGCTGCGGATGCTGTTCGGAAGGGCAGCTTGCTGGACATGGCGCGCAGGGTCGCCGCCGCGGTCAGGCAAGGCGTTGCGGTTGTCCGCCAGGTGGTGAACACCGCCTTGCGCTATTACCAGATGGCCGTCGGGATCGTGAATGGCGTGCGCCGAGTCTTCAACGCGGTTTCCAGCTTGCGCGGCAACTTCGGGCGGCTATTTGGCGGGGGGAATTCGGGCTTTCTGACCTCGAATCGAAAGGCATCCCCCGGGGCGTCAGCGGGCGACTTGCTGGCGGCGAACGTGGCTGCCAGCGCTGCCGTTGCCGCGGCCGGCGTGAAGTTGCAGCAGGCAGCGGCGAACATCGCCGACACCGTGGCGTATGGCGATGCCGCCAATGCGTTCGTGCAGTCGGTAGCGGCCACCGCGGTTGATCCGGCTGATGGCATGGCGATGCTGGCGCGTTTGGCGACCTTCCAGCCGACGGGGGAATCGACCAATTCGCCTATCGGGCAGGCGATCAAGACCGCGAACGATGCATGTTCCGCCCATCTTCGACGCGTCGCCATCGCCGCGCTGGCTCAGGCAGCTGCCGACTACCAGCCGTTCTCGCAAGAGGATGCGTTGAAGGTGCAGACGGAGGTTGTCGGAATCCTGGACAGCGAGATCCTGATCGCGGGCGATGGAGGAGACGATGCGAGCTATGACGCGTTGCGTCAGCTGCGGAAGGCTGTCGTCGCTGACCTTCAATCGAGGGGCGGCAATCTGGCCGAGATGGGGGTGTTCTCCTTCAAGGCTTCTCAGCCCTCCTTAGCGCTGGCAAATCGAATTTACCGGGATCCGGCGCGCGCCGAAGAGCTGGTGCGGCAGGTCAACCCGATTCACCCGGCATTCATGCCGCCCGAGTTTGAGGCTTTGTCGAAATGAATGGTGATGATCTGACGCTGCGCATTTCCACATCGACCCGTGTCGGGAGAGGGTACGAACTGTCCAACACCCGAATTCTCGGCGGCTGGCAGGAAGTGCGCTTTACGAGAGGCATTGAGCGTTGCCCTTCGGACTTCCTGGTGAAGATGACGGACCGTTATCCGATAGCGACCAGGCCTGAAATGCAGGTGCAGCCAGGGGATTACTGCGAAGTGTTCCTCGGGGAGGACCGAGTTTCCACCGGCTGGATTGATCGCTTCGTGCCTTCGTATACCGACGGCGCGCATTCGGTCACCTTGGTCGGGCGTAGCAAGTGCCAGGACATTGTGGACTGCGCGGCGGTTTTCGATGGCTTTCAGCTTACCAATGCCAGCGCGTTGTATATCGCGCAGACGCTTTGCGCCCCATTTGGCATCAAGGCGAGCCTGGCCGAAGGTACGAATCAGGGGGCTCCCATCGAGCAGGTAGTAATTATCGCTGGCGAGAGCGCCTATGACGTCCTGGAGCGGGTTTGCCGATACCGTGGTCTTCTACTGTACGACACGCCGTCGGGCGATCTGCTGCTTTCAGGCATCGGCCTACAGGCCGCGGCTAGTGGCTTCCAGGAGGGCGTGAATATTGGCTCGGCCGTCGCGTCGTACTCGATGGATCAGAAGTTCAGCGACTACTACGCGATCTATCAGGGGCTGGACCAGTTCAGCGATGTTGGTGGCGCTCCGAACCAGATCGCGCATCTGGTGGATGAAAGCGTGCCTCGCTATCGACCGCGGGTTGTGCTGTCGGAGAACCTTCTGGGAGGAAGCGCGGTGGCTGAAGACAGGGCGAAGTGGGAAATGTCTCGGCGGCAGGGGCGGTCCTTTTTTGTCCGGCTGAACACCGACAATTGGCGGGATTCGGCGGGGGCGCTGTACACGCCCAACACGATGGCTTCCCTTGCGATTCCGTCCTTGAAGCTGGGATCCGAGGTCGCGCCTGTTTCGTGGCTGATCGCCGAGACGACCTACAACCGCGGGCGCGCAGGTACCACCTGCGACGTGGTGCTGATGCCGCCGCAGGCCTTCTATCAGCAGCCCTTCATCTGGGCTCAATTCGCACCGGACCAAGTGGTGGGGTGATATGGAACAAGCAATTGAAAGGCTGTGGCGCCGGCTTCAGATGATGGTTGGGCGCGGTGTCGTCACAGCCGTGGATGACAGCGGGCCGGTGCAGTTGATGCAGGTGAGGGCCAGCGGGTTGGAAGTGGCGGACAGGCGGGTTCGTCCGCAGGAATTCGGCCTTACGTCGAATCCTCCAGTGGGATCTGACGCTGCTCTAGCCGCGGTGTCGGGCGACCGCTCGTCCACCATGGTGGTCGGGGTCAACCATCAAGGGAGCCGGCCGCGCGGCCTCCTGGCCGGTGAAACGAAGCTGTACAGCCAAGACGGAAAGTATGTCTACCTGACCGCCGATGGCGGCATCGTCGTTGAGGCCAAGGGCCAGGACGTGGTCGTGAACAACGCGAAAAACGTGACCTGGAACCTGAGCGGCAAGCTGACCATCATCGCGCCTGGAGGTATCGACCTGAAGGCACCTCTGGTGAAGTCGACGGGCGACATGCAGGATAACTACGAGTCAAACGATCGGACCATGAAGGGCATGCGCGAAGTGTTCAACGACCACCTTCATCCTGTGAAAAATGTCCAGTCTGGCGGCTCGACCGTGACCTCTGAAAAGCCCGAGGTGCCGCAATGAGCGATATCCGCACAGTTTGGGATGCTGCCGTTGCGCACGGCGATTGGATATTGTCGGAAGGCGCGCTGCTCACCGGCGCGGATCTTGCGACTGCCATGCTGGTCAGCGTCTTCACCGACGCGATGGCAGCGTCGGATGATGTCATCCCGGATGGAACAGGAGATCCTCGGGGGTGGTGGGGCGACCAGTTCGACCCTGATGCGCCACTGGGTAGCAAGCTCTGGCTCCTGCAGCGCGAAAAGCAGACCCAGACGACGCTCAATCGCGCCTACGACTATCTGGCAGAGGCGTTGAAGTGGCTGATCGATGACGGGGTTGTGGCGCGCTTTGACATCAGCGTGGAGTGGGTCCGAGAGTCCTTTCTCGGCGCACAGATCATTGCCTATTCGCCTGGTGGTGATTCCCTGCACACAGGGAAATATCTCTGGGCCTGGAACGGAATTAACTGATATGCCATTTTCTCGTCCCACGCTGTCAGAACTGAGGAATCAGGTTCTGGCGGATATCAACGCGACCCTGGATGGCGCGAACGCACTCCTGCGTAAGGCGGTCTTGCGCGTGCTGGGCGTCGCTCAAGCGGGGCTTGCGCACCTGCACTTCGGCTACATCGATTGGATCTCAAAGCAGGCCGTTCCCTGGACCGCGACAGACGAGTACCTGGCGGGCTGGGGGGCAATGAAGAACGTGTTTCGAAAGGACGCCGTGGCGGCCGTGATAACCGCCCAGTTCACAGGAACCGCTGGGGTGGTCATCAGTGCCGGGATCGAAGTCAAGCGGGCAGATGGCACGGCTTACACCGTCGAGGAAACTCAGGAGGTTGGGTCGGACGGAAAGGCGGCCGTAGTCCTGCGTGCCACGGCGACTGGAGCCGCAGGGAATTGCTCCGCCGGCACCCCGGTAACCCTTTCCTCGACCGTCACGGGTCTGCAATCCACCGGCACAGTCGTGGGCGCGATCGCTACCGGGGCCGACGTGGAGTCCCCGGACGCATACAGTGAGCGCGTCATTGCCGCCTATCAGGAGACGCCACACGGTGGCAGTGCGGATGACTACGTCCGCTGGGCGCTGGCCGTTCCAGGGGTAAGCCGTGCCTGGTGTTCGCCCAACGGCATGGGGGCGGGGACGGTGGTTCTGCGGTTCATGATGGATACGGCGCAGTCCCAGCACGGTGGATTCCCTCAGGGCGCCAATGGAATATCGCAGCACGATCTGGGGCCTGATGGCTTGCCGCGCGACGTAGTGGCAACCGGCGACCAGCTGGTGTTGGCTGACGCGCTGATTGGCCTGCAGCCCGTTACCGCCCTCGTGTTTGCGTGCGCGCCGGTGGACAACAGCCTCCATTTCAAGATATCCGGGCTGTCGGGCGCCGGCACGGCGACGCGAAACGCAATATCTGCCGCGTTGGCTGATGTGCTGTTTCGTACAGGAGATGCCCGCGGCGGGACGATCAACCGTAATGACATCGAAGGGGCGATCAACAGCGTCTCGGGCGCGTCAGGCTGGCTGCTGGTCGAGGTCGCTGGCACGGTGGATGGCGTTGTTACCCTTTACCCGGGCAACGTCACGAACGGAATCGGACAGCTGCCAACGCTTGGTGGCGTCACCTACTTGTAGGGGGTGAGGAATGGGCTTGAATTTGCGAGCGGGGGACTTCCTCCGAGCCTTCATGAGCCTCCTGCCCCGGGGGCGCGTTTGGTCGCGGGATGTCAGCAGCGTCCAGAGCCGTGCATTGCTTGGTCTGGTGACAATTTACGAAGACAGCACGGCTCGGGCAAATCAGCTTCTTGTAGACGCCTTTCCGGGGTCGACCTATGAACTGCTTCCCGAGTGGGAGCTTACCCTGGGGTTGCCCGACCCTTGCGCCGGACCGGCACCGACGATACAGGCTCGCCGGGCGCAGGTAGTTGCGAGGCTTACCGCGACAGGGGGGCAGTCGATACCTTATTTCACGGGCTTGGCCAAGAGCCTGGGGTACGAGGTAACGGTGACCCAATTCATGCCCTCCCGGTTTGGAAAGCGCTTTGGCACTCCGTTCGGTGGCGTTGACTGGGCGCACGCTTGGCAGATAAATGCGCCGACCTTCACGGTCAATAGGCTGAGATTTGGGGACTCCTTCGGGAGTCCTTTTTCATATTGGACCAACAACGTGCTGCAGTGCGAGCTGCAATCGGTGAAGCCGGCGCACACGGTCTTGAATTTTTCCTATTCGGAGTAGTGACCTATGGATCTATTGATTGCGCCAAACACTGTGACGCAGGAGCGAGCGGACACGGCCCCTGCCACTGGGACGCCTGGTTGGGCGACAGACGGGAACCCCGCGACCAACACTCCGGCGACGCAGTGGCCGGCCTATGCGTTTAATGCGATTCAGGCCGAGTTGATGGGCGTCATCCAGGCTCCGGGCGACATCGACCCGGACCGACACGATAACGGCCAGGTCGCGGCGGCCATCAAGCGTCTGATTGCAGTTGCCGTACAGAACCGGCCCCTGTGCTTCTCGATTTCCGATCTGCCCACCGAAGACGTTGGGCCGATCGTCGTGGCCGAGTGCGGCGAGGTTTGGATCTGGTCGCAGTCCGCCTATTTCACTGGCTATCGCTCGCCGCTTTGCGGGCGCCCGGTAGATGGCCATACTCTGGCTCCGCTGGCCAGCGAGGTGGACGCCGTGGGGGGGCTTCTGCCGAAGGTCGCGTATGCACGGCTGTGGGGCTACGCCAGGGAAAACGGTCTTGTGGTCTCGCAGGCATTCTGGGATGCAAACAAGGGCGGTCATTACTTCGTCGACGTCGACGCCAACACGTTCCGCGTCCCGGATCTGCGTGACATGTTCCGGCGTTTCACCGGGACTGACGCTGACACTGCAAATGCAAGAACGCTGGGCACGGTGCAGGCGGGGGCATTCCCAAGCCACACACACGGCGTTTCCGACCCCGGGCATTCGCATGCCGTATCGGATCCTGGCCACGCACATGGAGGAGCAGGG
>Ga0222427_100632_pt1 | contig 40619 bp, 41 predicted proteins | sample 2B20Ametagenome_FD_182890 | JGI IMG/M metagenome (GOLD analysis project Ga0222427, IMG submission 182890) | Enriched microbial communities from leaf-cutter ant dump, University of Wisconsin, Madison, United States - 2B20A (version 2) | ecosystem: Environmental > Terrestrial > Nest > Insects nest...
GTTCGCAGCAGGTGGAGCGCGCCGGGGCGACGATGCAGGAAATCGTGGCGTCGGTGAAGCGTGTCACGGACATCATGGGCGAGATCTCGGCGGCGTCCGAAGAGCAGTCCAGCGGGATCGACCAGGTCAACCGGGCGGTGTCGCAGATGGACGAAGTGACGCAGCAGAACGCGGCGCTGGTGGAAGAGGCCGCGGCCGCGGCGGGCTCGCTGCAGGAGCAGGCGCAGCGCCTGGCCGAGGCGGTCTCGGTGTTCAAGATCAACGCGGGCGAAGTCATCGAAGTGCCCGCGCGCCAGTTGGCCCAGCAGCGCCCGGCGCCGCGTGTGCCGGCTCCGGCTCCGGCGGCGCCCCAGGCGCCCGTGGCCGAAGCGCCTGCTGCGCCCAAGGCCGCGCCGGCCGCGCGCCTGACGCACACCGCCCGCGCCAAGCCGGCCGCGGCGGAGGGAGCGACGGCGGCTCGTCCGCTGCGCCGGCCCGCCGCGAGGCCGTCTGCCGCGCCGGCCGCCAAGCCCGCGCCGGCGGCCAGCCGCCGGTCGCCGCCTGCGGATGACGATTGGGAATCTTTCTGACACCGGCCAGTCCGGTAAATGGGTAGGTATGCGAGGCTATATACATCTTCTGGCGGCGGCTGCGCTCACGGCGTTTCTCGCCGGCTGCGCGGCGACGGGCCACAATTTCGACCCGAGCAAGCTGTCGACCCTGACGCCAGGGCAGACGACGCTGGAAGAGACCTCGCGGGCGCTGACCGCCCCGCCCGACAAAATCTACCGACAAAGCGACGGCACCCTGCTGGCGCTTTGGTCCTTCAAGATCACGTTTGTCGCGGACGGCTTGTACAGCCGCAAGGAAGCGCTGCTCCAGTACGGGCCGGACGGCCGCCTGATGCGCCTCGTCGACAGCACCAATATTCTGCTGGAACCCTGGGAACGCCAGAAACTGCTGGGACCCGCGCCTGCGCCTGACTTCGCTCAGGACTGGGCGCTGCCCAAGGCGGAGCCCGAGGGGCAAATCATCTACATACCGGGCCCGGGTGAGCCGGCCGGTTCCAGGCCGCGGGGCGGGTAAGTCCCTGTAGTCCGGCAGAGAGCATTGCGGCGCAGATCGCAATGTACGTCGCCCTGAGTGTATGCGCCATGTAACAGGGCGTGTCCACAGGGTGGTTTTTCATTTGGTCAGGCAGTTCCTGAGGGATGGGGAAATTTATGGAAGCGAGTCTCGAATCCGGTGCGAAGTCCGGCAAGGTCGGCAAGAGGAAGGCGCCGCGCACGCCCAAGGTGAAGAAGAAGATGCGCCTGCGCGACGCCCGCGTCGGCACGATGCTGCTGTGGGTCATGGCGTTCTTCGCCATATTGATCGCGGCGGTCGGCGGCCTGGCCGTCTACTTCCTGCAAAGCAACTATGAGTCCATCCGCGAGGTCAACGCCCTGACCGAGCGCTCCAAGCAGGTCGAAGTGATCAACAGCGACATGCTGCGAGCCCGCGTCGCCCTGATGGTGGCGGCCCGCCACCTGCAGGAATCCGGCTGGGGCAGCGGCGAGAACTCGGCGCGCGACGCCGCGGCGGCCCTGAAAGGCGCCACGGACCTGTTGACGGGCGTGCGCAGCCGCTTCGCCGATTTCCAGAAGAACATGCTGCAGGACGATACCGGCCGTCAGCTGTCCATGAACCTGGTGCGGCGCTACCGCTCGTACATCGACGACGGCGTCGATACGATGGTCGAAGCCCTGCGCAGCGAAGACTACTCGACGTTCTATATGGTGAACAACGAGTACGGCACGCCGCGCAGCGCCGCGTTCATCGACGCGATCGGCGAATTCGGCAAGTACATCGCCGACCAGCAGCAAGCCACCATCGATCAGGCGGACGCCAACTTCAACCGCGCCATGATCGCGGTGGGCGTCGCGGTCGGCCTGGCGTTGTTGCTGATGATCCTGGCGCGCATGCTGTTCGGCCGCCTGGTGGTGCGCCCCTTGGTGGAAGCCGGCCAGCACTTCGACAAGATCGCCGCCGGGGACCTGACCAGCCGCGTGGAAGTGCGTTCGCACAATGAAATCGGCCAACTGTTCGCCGCCCTCAAGCGCATGCAGGAAAGCCTGACCCGCACGGTGTCGGCGGTGCGCCGCGGCGTGGACGAGATTACCGTCGGTTCGAGCGAGATCTCGGCCGGCAACACGGACCTGTCCAGCCGCACCGAAGAGCAGGCGGCCTCTCTGGAAGAGACGGCGGCCTCGATGGAGGAACTGGCCTCGACGGTGAAGCAGAACGCGGACAACGCCCGCCAGGCCAACCAGCTCGCGGCCAGCGCCTCGGACGTGGCCGAACGCGGCGGTTCGGCGGTGTCGGAAGTGGTCAGCACGATGCAGGGCATTTCGGCCAGCTCGCGCAAGATTTCCGAGATCGTGTCGGTGATCGACGGCATTGCGTTCCAGACCAACATCCTGGCGCTGAACGCGGCGGTGGAAGCCGCCCGCGCGGGCGAGCAGGGCAAGGGCTTCGCGGTGGTGGCGGGCGAAGTGCGCTCGCTGGCGCAGCGCAGCGCGCAGGCGGCCAAGGAAATCAAGGGCCTGATCGAGGATTCCGTCACGAAGGTGGGCGCGGGGTCGCAGCAGGTGGAGCGCGCCGGGGCGACGATGCAGGAAATCGTGGCGTCGGTGAAGCGCGTCACGGACATCATGGGCGAGATCTCGGCGGCGTCCGAAGAGCAGTCCAGCGGGATCGACCAGGTGAACCGGGCGGTGTCGCAGATGGACGAAGTGACGCAGCAGAACGCGGCGCTGGTGGAACAGGCCGCGGCCGCGGCGGGCTCGCTGCAGGAGCAGGCGCAGCGCCTGTCCGAGGCGGTCGCCGTGTTCAAGATCAACGCGGGGGAAGTCATCGAAGTGCCGGCTCACCAGTTGAGCGGCTACTCCGCGCCGACCTTGACCCAGGCCTGATACCCGAAGTTCCAGGCAAGACCGCGGCCGCGCCCACGCGCGGCCGCGGTTTTTTTTCGCCCGAAAAGGCACATTTCGTGCGCACGTTAAGTTTTCGAAAATACTGCCGTTAACGAAAATAACGCCTGAACAGGGCGATGAAACAGTGTTCGATGGCCTCGTGGCGCCTGCCGGCGCCGGGGCCAGACGAACCGGGCGGGAAGGTGTAGATGCGGGGCATCGGGTCCAGTTTGCTCGCCGTTATTCATTCGCTGATTTTGATATGACCGGAGACAAGCTGTGCGCGTCAACTTACCCGTCCATAACGTGGAAACCAAGCTGCGTGAAGATCAGTACCTGATCTCGCGCACCGATACCAAAGGCAGGATCGTCTACGCGAATCCCGCCTTCGTCGAAGTCAGCGGATTCTCCCGCGAGGAATTGATCGGCAAGGCCCACAATATCGTGCGCCACCCCGACATGCCGCCGGCCGCCTACGAAGACCTCTGGGATACGCTGCAGGCCGGCGAATCCTGGCTGGGCGTGGTCAAGAACCGCCGCAAGGACGGCGGCTTCTACTGGGTGCTGGCCAACGCCACGCCCATCGTCGAGAACGGCGAGGTCGTGGCGTATTCGTCGGTTCGGGTGCGCCCGTCGGAAGAGCAGGTCGAGATGGCCGAGGAACTCTACGCGCGTATGCGCGAGGGCTCGGCCAAGGGCGTGCGCATCCTGCGAGGGCGCCCGGTGCGGGCCGGCTGGCGGCGCGGGCTGGACGTGCTGGCGTTTCCCTTCGCGCGCAGCGTGCGCAGCCGCATGCTGCGCCACGCGCTGCTGTCCTCGGGCATCGTGGCCGCCGCGGGCGCCTATGGGCTGCACGCCAACTGGGACCAGCTCGATACGCTGGGGGCCGTGCTGGGCTGCTCGGCGGTCGGGTTGGGCATCGCCGCCATCTTCGGCATGGGCTGGCGCCTGTCGCGCTCCCTGCTGGATCCGATGGTCGACGCGGCCAACATGGCGCGCCAAGTCGCGGCCGGCAACCTCACCACGCAGATCGTGGCCGAGTCGGACGATGAAGTCGGCAGCCTGAAGTTCTCGCTCGAAGTCATGCGCAAGAGCCTGATCGGCATTGCCCAGGACGTCTACCGCGGTATCGAAGGCACCACCCACGCCGCGGCCCACATCGCCCGCGGCAACCAGGAACTGGCCGGCCGCACCGAGGGCCAGGCGTCTTCGCTTCAGCAGACCGCCGCCAGCATGGAACAGCTGACTTCCACCGTGCGCGAGAACGCCGACAATGCGCGCCAGGCCAATCAGCTGGCCGCCAGCAGCATGGACGTGGCGCGCCGCGGCGGCGTCGCGGTGGGGCAGGTGGTGAAAACCATGCACGGCATTTCCGACAGCTCGCGCAAGATCGCCGACATCGTCAGCATCATCGAAGGCATCGCCTTCCAGACCAACATCCTGGCGCTCAACGCCGCCGTGGAAGCGGCCCGCGCCGGCGAATCCGGCAAGGGCTTCGCGGTGGTGGCGGGCGAGGTCCGCACGCTGGCGCAGAAGAGTGCGCAGGCGGCCAAGGAAATCAAGGGCTTGATCGAGGATTCCGTGGAGCGCGTCTCGGAAGGGTCGCTCCAGGCCGAACAGGCGGGCGCCACCATGCAGGAAATCGTGGCCGCGGTGCACCGGGTGACCGACATCATCGGCGAAATCTCGCGCGCCTCGCAGGAGCAGTCCAGCGGCATCGAGCAGGTGGATACGGCGGTGTCGCAGATGGACGTGATGACGGTGCAGAATACCGCCCTGGTGCAAGACCTGGGCGGCGCCGTGATGCAGCTGGGCAGCCAGTCGGGCGCGCTGCGCGACACGATCCGCGTGTTCCGGCTGACCGGCCAGCAGTAAGCCCTCCCAAGCCTGGCGTCCTGCCTCGCGCGGGGCGCCGGCGATCCGGCCTGCCGCCTGGGCCCGCTACTTGCCGGCCAGCGCGTCGGCGACTCGGCTCATGGCCGTCAGGCCGGATTCGAACAGCGATTCCAGGAACGGGCCCGCATGGGGCAGCACCACGGCCAGCACCGTGACGCCGACGATCAGTGTGACCGGGAAGCCGATGGAGAACACCGAGAGCTGCTGCGCGGCGCGGTTCAGGATGCCCATGGCCAGGTTGATGGTCAGCAGGGCGCAGATCAGGGGCAGCGCGAGCAGCAGGCCCGAGATGAAGACCGTCTTGCCCCATTCCACCACCACGCCCCAGCCGTTCTGATGCAGCTGGATCATGGCGATGGGCAGGGTATCGAAGGACCGCACCAGGGCGGCCAGGACCAGCAGGTGGCCGTCCAGCGCCAGGAAGGTCAGCATCGCGACGATGTTGAAGAGCCGCGAGAGCACGGCGGTGTTGGCGCCCGAGCTGGGATCGAAGAACGAGGCGAACGACAGGCCCATCTGCAGGCCCACGAATTCGCCGGCGGTCTGCACGGCGGCGAACACCAGACGCATGGTGAAGCCCAGCGCGATCCCGATCAGGACCTGCTGCATCACCATCCACAGCCCGGCGAAGGAGCCCGGCGCGATGGGCGGCATGGCGTCCAGGGCGGGGCTGACGGCGACGGCCAGGACGAACGACAGGCCGATCTTGACCTTGATCGGGATCAGCGATTCCGAGAACAGCGGGGCGGTGCCCACAAGCGCCAGGATGCGCACGAACGGCCAGAGGAACTGGCCGATCCAGCCGTTGAGCTGTTCGAGCGTGAAGGCGATCATGGCGGGCGTCGCGGGGGCCGGCGGCGGCGGCCGCTCAGGACACCAGCATGGGAATCTGGCCGATCAATTGCCGGATGTAGTCGACCATGACGCCGATGAGCCAGGGGCCCAGCAGCACCAGCACGCCGCACATGGCCAGCAGCTTCGGAATGAACGACAGCGTCATTTCGTTGATCTGCGTGGCGGCCTGGAAAATGCTGATGACCAGGCCCACCATCAGCGTGACGAGCAGCAGCGGACCGGCCATCGCCAGCACGATCTTCATCGCCTGGTAGGTCATGGTCATGACGGTTTCGGCGGTCATGGCGATTCTCCTTCCGGCGTTATTGGTAGAAGCTCTGCGCCAGCGAACCCATGAGCAGGTTCCAGCCGTCGGCCAGCACGAAGAGCATCAGTTTGAAGGGCAGCGCCACGGTGACCGGCGGCACCATCATCATGCCCAGCGCCATCAGCACGCTGGCGATCACGAGGTCGATGATGAGGAACGGAATGAAGATGGTGAAGCCGATCTGGAACGCCGTCTTCAGTTCGCTGGTGATGAAGGCCGGCACCAGGATGCGCATGGGCACCTGGCTGGGATCTTCCAGGGCCGGCTGCTTGGCCAGGTTGGCGAAGAGCGACAGGTCGTTCTCGCGGGTCTGGTGCAGCATGAAGGTGCGCAGCGGTGAGGCCGCGCGTTCCACCGCGGTCTCGAACTGGATCGAGCCTTCCGACAGCGGTTTGTAGGCGTCGGCGTAGATCTTGTCGAAGACCGGCGACATCGTATAGAAGGTCAGGAACAGCGCCAGGCCGATGAGCACGTGGTTGGGCGGCGACATGGCGGTGCCCATGGCGCTGCGCAACAGGCCGAGCACGATGATGATGCGGGTGAAGCCCGTCATCATCAGCAGCGCCGCCGGCAGGAACGACAGCGAGGTCATCAGCAGCAGGGTCTGCATGCTGAGCGAGTAGGTCTCCGAGCCGTTGGGGCCCGGCGTGGCCGTCAGGGCGGGCAGGGTGGCCTGGGCGACGACCCCCGCGGGGAAAAAGGCCAGGCCGAGCAGGCCGGCCGCCGCGAGCAGGGGCAGCGCGGGGCGGGCGCGGGCAAGGGTCGAGCGGGTGAGCAAACTCATGGGTGTCGCATGGAGCGCGCCGTGGCGCTAGCGGCGCTTGAGCGCCTGGCCCAGCTTGGCCGCGAAGGCGGCGGCGGGCAAGGGGGAACCTTCCGGCAGCTGGCCGGCGGGCAGGGTATGCAGGGTGTTGAGCTGGTTCGGGCCGACGCCCACCACCAGCCAGGTGTCTTCGATCTCGACCACCACGATGCTCTGGCGCGGACCGACCGGCAGGCTCGCGACCTGCCGCAGCACGTTGCCGCCGCCGCGCTGCGTCAGCCCGGCGCGGCGGGCCAGCCAGGCCGCCACGAGGATGGCGGCCAGGACCAGCACGAGGCCGAGGATGACGCGGGTGAGGGCGGATTCGTTCATGGCGCCAGGATCAGCGGCGGTTGTTCAAGCGGTTGATCCGCTCGGACGGGGTGATGATGTCGGTCAGGCGGATGCCGTACTTGTCTTCGACGACGACCACTTCGCCCTGGGCGATGAGGTAGCCGTTGACGAAGATGTCCATCGGCTCGCCGGCCAGGCCGTCGAGCTCGACCACCGAGCCCTGGCCCAGCTGGAGCAGGTTCTTGATGGTCAGGCGGGTGCGGCCCAGTTCGACGGTCAGCTGGACGGGCACGTCCATGATGAGGTCGATGTCGGTGCCGGTGCCGCCCGTGGCGCCGGCCAGGGGCTTGAATACCGATTGCGCCGCGGGCTGCGCGGCCGGGGCGGCGGGGGCTGCCGGAGCGGCCGCAGGCGCCGCAGCCGGCGCGGCGGCCTGTTCGGCCATCGCGGCGGCCCAGTCGTCCTGGGGCTTCAGGCCGTCGGCCTGGGTCGGCGGATTGGCGCGGGATTGTTCGGCGAGCGCGTCGGCCCAGTCGTCGGCCGGGGACGAGCCGGTGCCGGGCTCGTTCTTGTCAGTCATGGTCAGAGGCCTCGTTGGGTTCTGTATCGTGGGTAAACATGTTCTGTACACGCAGGGCGTACTGGCCGTTGAAGACGCCGTAGCCGCATTCCATCAACGGCACGCCGTCGACGCTGGCGATGATGGTTTCGGGCACGGTCACCGGCAGCACGTCGCCTACCTTGAGGTGCATCAGCTCGCGGATCGAGGACGGGATGCGGGCGAATTCCGCGACCACGTCGATATCGGCGCTGCGCACCTGGCGGGAAAGCTGTTGCGACCAGCGCTGGTCCACTTCTTCGAGCGTGGTTTCCTGCAACGGCCGGGTCAGCAAGTCGCGCACCGGCTCGATCATGGAATAGGGCAGGCAGATGTTCAGGTCGCCGCCCGTCGCGCCGAATTCGATGTGGAAGGAGGTGACGACCACCACTTCATTGTTGCCGGTGATGCTGGCGAACTTGGTGTGCATCTCCGAGCGCACGTACTCGAATTCGATCGGATAGACCGGGTCCCAGGACTTGCCGTAGCTCTCCAGGGTCAGATTGAGCAGGCGACGGATGATGCGCTGCTCGGTCGTGGTGAAGTCCCGGCCTTCGACGCGCGTGTGGTAGCGGCCATCGCCGCCGAACAGGCTGTCGATGACCAGGAACACCAGATTCGGGTCATACGTGAAGAGCGCCGTGCCGCGCAGGGGCTTCATCTGAATCATGTTCAGATTGCTCGGCACCGGCAGGTTGCGCTCAAAGTCCGCGTACTTCTGGATCTTGATGGAGCCGACCGTGATGTCGGCGCTGCGGCGCATGAAGTTCAGGAGCACGTTGCGCATCTGGCGCGCGAACCGCTCGTTGATCAGCTCCAGCGTCTGCATGCGGCGGCGCACGACGCGCTCGGGCGAGCTCAGGTCGTAGGCGCGCGCGCCGGTGTTCTGGCCTGCCGCTTCGGTTTTGCTGTCGCTCTCGCCGGTGACGCCAGCCAGCAGCGCGTCGACCTCGTCCTGCGAAAGGAATGCCTCGTAGGCCATGCTTATTGCACCACGAACGCCGTGAAGAGCACGTCGGTGACGTACTGGCCGTCAGGCAGGGGCGAGAACGGGCGGTTGACGGCCTGCTTGATCGCGTTGGCCATGTCGGTCTTGCCCTGCTGCGTCTGCACGCCGATGGGCGATTGCGACGACAGGACCATCAGGATGCGGCTGCGCACTTCGGGCATGTACTTTTCGAGGCGCGTGCGGGTCTGCTCGTCGCTGACGCGCAGGGTCAGGCCGACGTGCATGATGCGTTCCGTGTCCGGATTCTGCAGCGTGACCGTGAAGGGTTCGAGCGGCACGAAGATCGGCGCCGGCACGGCGATCGGGCCGGCGGGCGGCGCGACGAAAGTGGCGGGCGTGGCTTGCGGGCCCTGACCGGCCTGGCCGGGCTGGCCGGGTTGCCCCTGGCCTACGCCCAGCTGCACGGGCGCCGCGCCTTGCGGCTGCATGCGCTGGGTGATGAACCAGGTGGCGCCAGCGCTGGCCGCGGCGACGATGAGCAGGACCAGGAGCGCCAGCAGCGGGCGCAGGATGCGCCCCAGGCCGCCCGCGCGGGGGGATGATGCGCCGCGCGCAGGCAGGGGGGTGGATTTGGAAGTCGCCATCTCGGTGTCGAAGCGTGTTTTGCCGCTGATGAAAACGGGTTCTTAGTGGATGAAAGCATTCTGCCCCAAATGCCGCCTCGGCTTGGAGGCGAAAAACAGGGCGAAAGCCGCGTATCTCAAGCTATTGCTGCACTGCCCGCAATCCTTGGCGGAAGCGGGCCGCGCATGGGTCAGGCGAAGGTGTCCACCAGCGCGTTGGCATTGCGCGTCACGGTCACGGCGACCGGCGCTTCGGCCGCGCCATCGGCTGCCGCCAGGCCGCCGCCGGATTGTCGCTGCGAACCGTTGCCGCCTTGTTGCGCGAACTCCTGCTGGGCAGTCTGCTCGCCCACGCTGGTCTGGCCCAGCGAGATGCCGGCCTGGGCCAGCGCCTGCTGCAGTTGCGGGATCGCGGTTTCGATGGCTTGGCGCACGGAAGCGTGGGCGGAGACGAAGGACGCGCTGGCAACGCCGTCGGCCAGGTTCAGGCTGACGCGCAGCGGCCCCAGGTCGGGCGGATCCAGGCGGAGTTCCGCGGTCTGCATGCCCTGGCGGGCGCCGTGGCTCATCATGACCACTTGCTGGCCGAGTTCGGTGCCCCAGTGCGTGCCGCCGACCGGCGTGGCGACTTGCAGGACCAGGGGAACGGCAGGGGCAGCGAAGGCGGCGGGGTTGGCGATCGGCGCCGGCTGACGCTGCGCGGCGGCCGCGGCCAGCGCGGGCGCCAGGGCATCGTGGGCCGGGACGTTGTGCTGGGGGGCCTGGAACTGCTGGCCGGCGTCGGCCTGCGCGGGCAGGGTGTCGGGTTCTTCGCGCATCGGCGCGAGCGGCTGCGCGGGGGCTTCGGCGCGCGGGTGGCCCGCGGCGCGGGGCAACGCGGCTTCGGGCGCCAGGCGCGGCGCTTCGGCCTTGGCCGGCGCGGCGGGAGCCGCCGGCGTTTGCGGGGCGGCCTGCGCGTTGCCGGGCTTGACCGCCGCGGTGACGACGGGAAGCGCGGCTTCGGCGTCGCGCACGGCGAGCGCCGCGGCGGCTTCGGCCTGCTGGGCGGTGGCGGCGACCGGCGCGCCCACGGTGACGACGGCATCGGCCGCGCCCAGGGCGGCGGTCAGCACGGCGGCGCCCGTGTTCATCGCGGCGGCCGCGGCGGTGGCGTTGCCGCGCGCCAGCTGCACCTGTTCGGCGGCCTGGGCGGCGATTTCCAACGCCTGTTGCGGCAGCACGACGGCCGGCTGGGCGGCGGCGACGGCGAGCGCGCCGGCTTCCGCCTGCGCGGCGCCCTGCACGGCTTCGTCGATGGCGCCGGCGGCGGCGCCTTCGGCCTTGGCGGCGGGATCGCCCGAGCCTTGCTGGCCCTTGGCGGGCGCCTTCGGGGCGCCGTCCGCCGGGCGGGCATTGGCGGCCTGGTCGGGGCGTTGCCGGTTCGGACGCTGCTGCGCCAGCACATCGGAGAAGCTGGGGCCCTTCTTGTCGGCGGGCGTCGGCTTGGCGCCGAGCGCGTCGGCGATCGAGGTCGGGGCGACGGGCGCGATGGAAGGCAAGGGCAGGGGAGCGGTCATCTGGGGCTTCCTGTTAGGTATCGCTTAGTGCATGCCGGCCTGGCGCTGGACCAGGCGGGCAGAATATTCATCATTGGCGCGCTGTTCGCGGCGGGACTCCACCAGCGCCTGGGCGCGCAGTTCGCGCTGGGCCAGGGCATCGTAGGAATTGAGCTTGCGCTGTTCCTGTTGCCAATACTGGCGGCCCTTGGCCAGGTTCTCGTCGGCCTGGCGCAGCACGGCCTGCTGCTGGCCGATGGCGTCGTCCAGCGTGCCGATGAAGCGCTGGTAGTTGTGGCAGTCGCTGGCCGACATGCCGTTGGTCATGGCCTGCTGCAGGCGCTCCAGGTAGTCCTGGCGGTAGTCGTGCAGCATGCCGAGCTGGCGCTCGGCGTTGCCGCGCTCGGCATTGAGCCGGCCCAGCAGGCGGGCGGCTTCGTCCGTGCTCTCCTTGGCCAGGTTGATCAGCATGTCCAAGGGCAGTTGGCTAGGCATAGGTATCCCTCAACTCAAAACTGGCGCGCAGCTGGCCGACGGCGGCTTCGTAGCCGATGTTCTCGCCGATGTCCTGCTGCAGGAAGGCTTCCAGGCGCGGGTAGCGGGCGATGGCATCGTCGAGCTGCGGATCGTTGCCGGCGGCGTACGCGCCCACCGCGATCAGGTCGCGGTTGCGCTGGTAGCGCGACAGGCTTTGCTTGAAGCGGCGCACCACGGCGAACTGCTCCTGCGGGATCAGCGAGGTCATGGCGCGCGAGATGGACGCTTCGATATCGATGGCGGGGTAGTGGCCGGCTTCGGCTAGGTGCCGGGACAGCACGACGTGGCCGTCCAGGATGGCGCGCGCCGAGTCGGCGATCGGATCCTGCTGGTCGTCGCCTTCGGCCAGCACGGTGTAGAAGGCGGTGATCGAGCCGGCCTTGCCCGACGGGCCGGGCGCGCCCATGCCGGCGCGTTCGACCAGCATCGGCAACTTGGCGAAGACCGACGGCGGGTAGCCCTTCGTGGCGGGCGGCTCGCCGATGGCCAGCGCGATTTCGCGCTGCGCCATGGCGTAGCGGGTCAGCGAGTCCATGATGAGCAGCACGTCCTGGCCCTGGTCGCGGAAGTGCTCGGCCAGGCGGGTGGCGTAGGCCGCGCCTTGCAGGCGCAGCAGCGCGGACACGTCGGCCGGCGCGGCCACCACGACCGAACGCGCCAGGCCCTCGGGGCCCAGGTTGTGCTCGATGAATTCCTTGACTTCGCGGCCGCGCTCGCCGATCAGGCCCACGACGATGACGTCGGCCTTGGTATAGCGGGCCATCATGCCCAGCAGCACGCTCTTGCCGACGCCGGAGCCGGCGAACAGGCCCATGCGCTGGCCGCGGCCGACGGTGAGCAGGCCATTGATGGCGCGCACGCCGGTGTCGAGCACCGTATCGATGGGCGCGCGCGACAGCGGATTGATGGGCTGGGCGGACAGGGGCGCGAGTTCGGCGCCCGTCAGCGGGCCCAGGCCGTCCAGCGGCCGGCCGGCGCCGTCCAGCACCCTGCCCAGCAGGGCGTTGCCCACCGGCAGGTGGCGTCCCAGCTGCGGCTTGGCGTTGCCGTTGAGCTCGGCCTTGCGCGGCAGCGGGATCTGGCGCTGGACCGGGGGTTCGCCGGGCACGACGCGCGCGCCGGGCGGCAGGCCGGAAATGTCCGCCTGCGGCATCAGGTACAGCGTGTGGCCGTCGAAGCCGACGACTTCGGCATCGGCCCAATGATCATGGCCGCGCGCGATCTCGATGCGGGCGGCGGCGCCCACCGGCAGCCGCAGCCCGGTCGCGTGCAGGATCAGGCCGGTGGCGCGCGTGATCTTGCCGCTGACCAGCCAGGGGTCGGTGGACGCGGCCCGGATCGAGCCGATCTGCAGCTGGGTCTGCCAGCGATCGATGATGGGCGCGGCCGGCGTAGGCGCGGCCGGCATAGGCGAGGCCGCTGCGGGCGCCGGATTTCCGGTCACGCGGGGTCCTCCCAAGCCACGTTGCGGCCCAGCGAGGCCGCCACGCGACGCCAGCGCGTCTGCAGGGTGGCGTCGATGTCGCCGAACGGGGTTTCGGCGCGGCAGCCGCCGCGCGCGATGGATTCATCGGCCAGCACGCGCCAATGGCCTTCCTTGAGCTCGTCGGCCAGGTGCAGGCGGATCAGCTCGATGTCTTCGGGATTGGCCCACAGGCGCATCTGGCCGCCGGCGGTGGGATTGATGTGCAGCACTTCGCGCACCGCGCCGGCAACGGTATCGGGTTGCTCGGCGAGCGTGGTGCGCACCACCTGCTGGGCGATGTCCAGCGCCAGCGTGAGCAGGCCCTGGCCCATTTTTTCTTCGAGCGCGCCTATCGACACGGCGCAGGACTGCACCAGCGCGTGCAGGCGCTGCGCTTCCGCGGCCCCCTGTTCGCGCGCCTGGGCCAGGCCCTCGGCATAGCCTTGTTCGCGTCCCGCGGCCAGGCCCGCCTCGTGGCCGGCCTGCCGGCCGGCTTCGAAGCCGGCCGCGTGGCCTTCGGCGTGGCCGGCCTCGCGGCCTTCCGCCACGGCCTGCGCGCGCAGCTGGGCCATGACGACCTCGGGGTCCGGCCCCGGATCGGGTTCCGGCTCGGGCTCGACCTCGACGGGCGCCGGCTCGTCGAACGACAGCATCTGCCAGCGCCGCCAGGCGGCGCTGCGCGAGATGAGCGTCGTCGCGCCGCTGTCCGCTTCAGACATACGTGTCGTCTCCCTGGTTGCCCAGGACGATCTGGCCGCTCTCGGCCAGGCGGCGCGCGATCTGCAGGATCTTCTTCTGTTCGGTCTCGACCTTGGACATGCGGATGGGGCCCTGGGCTTCCAGGTCCTCGCGCAGCATTTCGGCGGCGCGGCTGGACATGTTGCGCAGGAACTTGGCGCGCAGTTCTTCCTGGGCGCCCTTGAGCGCGACCATGAGGGTGTCGTTGTCGATTTCCTTGAGGATGAGCTGGATGGCGCGGTCTTCGACGTCGAGCAGGTTGTCGAACACGAACATCTCGTCGATGATTTTCTGCGCCAGGTCGTTGTCGCGCTCGCGCAGGCTGGCGACGACGGTTTCCTCTTCGGCCGAATTCATCATGTTCAGGATCTCGGCCGCGGTGCGCACGCCGCCCATCTTGCTGCGCTTGGCGCCCTGGCCGGCGAGCACGGAATTCAGCACTTCGGTCAGCTCGGACAGCGCCGCGGGCTGCACGCCGCCGAAGGTGGCGATGCGCAGCATCACGTCGTTGCGCAGGCGGTCGGTCAAGAGCGCCAGCACGCCGGCGGCGCGGTCGCGCTCCAGGTGCACCAGGATGGTGGCGATGATCTGCGGATGCTCGTCGCCGATCAGTTCGGCCACCGTGTTCGGATCCAGCCAGTTCAGCGCGTCGATGCCGCTGCCGCCTTCGCCGGCTTCCAGGATGTCTTCGATCAGGCCGGCCGCGCGGTCGCTGCCCAGCGCCTTGGTGAGCACGGTGCGGATGTAGTCGTCCGAGCCCAGGGTGACGGCCATGAACTGGTCGGCTTCCTGGCGGAACTCTTCCAGCACCACGGCCACGTCGTTGCGGGTGACCTGCTTGAGGCTGGCCATGGCCGCGCCGACCTGCTGGACTTCACGGGCGCTGAGGTACTTGAACACCTCGGCCGCCGCGTCTTCGCCCAACGACATCATCAGGACGGCGCTGCGCGTCATGCCGTCGATCGGGGGAGAATCATTTTTCATCTTTGCTCATCCAAGTGCGCATAACCATGGCGACGGCGCGCGGATCCTTGCTGGCCATCGTGCGGGCGCGTTCCAGGTTGTCCTGGTAGCGGTCCACTTCCTTGGCGCGGGCCGCTTCCTGGGCTTCACGCGCTGCATCCAGGCGGTCGGCCTCGGCCTGCTCGGGATCGACCGGCGGGTAGAGGTAGTCGCCCACCGTGCGGCGCAGGATGCGGTACAGCCACAGCGCCAGCACGCCACCGACCAGCCAGGCCAGGATCGTCTTGAACAGCGAGATCATTTCCGGATCGCGCCAGACCGGCACCGGCGGCGGGCCATCGTTGAACTGGCTGTTGACCAGGTTCAGCGAGTCGCCGCGCGCATCCGAGTAGCCCATGGCTTCGCGGACCAGATTGGTCAGCTTGTTCAGTTCTTCGGGCGGCAGGGCCTGCGGCTCGCCGTCCTTGTCGCGGATGTAGTTGACGACCACGGCCACCGACAGGCGCTTGAGCGTGCCCACCGGCTGCTTGATGTGGCTGATGGTGCGGTCCACTTCATAGTTCGTGGTGGCGTCGCGGCGTTCGTTCAGGTTGCCCGTGGCGGCTTGCGTGCCGGTCTGCTGCTGCTGCTGTTGTTGTTGCTGCTGCTGGGCATTGGCCGGCTGCTGGGGCTGGCCGGGGCGCGGCGGTTGCGGCTGCGGCGGGTTGGCGATCGGGGCCTGCGCGTTGGTCGGGGCCTGGTTCGACAGCGCGCCGGGCACGCCTTGCGCAGGGTTGATGCCGCGCTGGGTCGAGTCGCTGGTCTGCTGGCTGCGCACCGCGGCCTGGCCGGGTTCCTGGTTCGGGCGATAGACTTCCGAGGTTTCCTCGCGGCGCGAGAAGTCGACGTCGGCGCTGGCCTGGGCGTGGACGTTGCCGGGGCCCACCAGCGGGTTCAGGATGGTGAGGATGCGCTCGACCGTGCGTTGCTCCATTTCGCGCACGAAGCGCATCTGGTCGGCGTCCATGCCACGGCCTTCGCCCAGCGGCGCCGACAGCAGGCGGCCGTTCTGGTCGACGATGGACACGTTTTCCGCGGTCAGCTCGGGCACGCTGGAAGCCACCAGCCAGGAGATGGCGGAGACCTGGGCGTCGCTCAGGCTGCGGCCGGGGTAGACATTGAGCAGGACGGACGCGGTGGGCGCCTGGCGCTCGCGCACGAACAGCGATTGGCGCGGCATGGCCAGGTGCACGCGGGCATGCTGCACGGTGTGCATGGCTTCGATCGAACGGGCCAGCTCACCCTCCAGGCCGCGTTGGTAGTTGATCTGCTCGGCGAACTGGCTCGCGCCGAAACGGGCGTTGTCCATCAGTTCGAAGCCGACCGATCCGCCGCGCGGCAGGCCCTGGGAAGCCAGCTGCAGGCGGGTGTCGTACACGCGCTCGGCCGGAACCAGCAGGGCGGTGCCGGTGTCGTTGTAGCGGTAGGGCACGTTCATCGTTCCCAGCGCCGTCACGATCGCGCCGCCGTCCCGGTCGTCCAGGTTGGAGAACAGGACCTTGTAATTGGGTTCGCTGCTCCACATCGCGACCGCGACGATCGCCGCGACGACGGCTGCCGCCGCGCCGAGCAGGACGGGTTTGGGAAGCGCGCGGACCTTCTCCAGGACGGGGAACTTCGCCAGCAGCGACGAACTCAGGGTGGCCTGCTGATTCATCGACGGCTCCCGCTGGCTACGCGGAGCTGGGAATGGGACTTCATGTCTTGGTAGGGCAGATTACACATGCAACGTGCTTCTGGTCTGGGGAGAGCGTGGATTATTGCCCTTGGGAAGACAATCCCAATCGTTGAAAACAGCCGGTTTTTGGCGTTACTTATCCCCTATGTCGGCCGGAACGCCAGCAGGCCCGCCGCGGGTCCGCTCAAGGGCGGCCGCATTCGCGGAAATGTCGGGGTTTTTGGCGGTTCTTATCGGCTATGGCCGGGCCGGATCGGCGTTACGCTGCATGCAACTTTGGCGTAATCCCCACCAGCAAGGAATCAGTAATGGCTGTATCAGGCTTGTCCGGCATCGAAAGCATGCTCCAGCAGATGCGCGCAGTCGTCAGCAAGGCGGAAACGGGCAATCTCGCCGCGGGCGAGAGGGTTGCCCAGCCGGATGGCTTCGCCGCCGAGCTGCAGCGTTCCATCCGCCGCGTCACGGCCGCCCAGAATGCGGCCACCGCCCAGGCCAAGGCTTTCGAGCTGGGCGCCCCGGACATCTCGCTCAACGACGTGATGATCGATATGCAGAAGGCCAGCATCGGCTTCCAGACGGCGGTGCAGGTGCGCAACAAGCTGGTTGCGGCCTACAAGGAAATCTCCTCGATGGCCGTCTGACGACGGCCGTCCGATCCCGGCCCCGGGCCTGCCCGGCGCCGTGGGATCAATTGCGCTGCGCGCCTCGTTCGAGGCGCCACACGACCTGCTGCAGCCAGTTCTCCTGGCGCGCATCCAGATTCAGGAAGATCGCTCCCAGGTGGCTGACCGGCGGCTCGCCCGTGAGGGAGACGTGGCGCGGCGCTTCTTCGCCCGCGACGCCGGCCTGCGTCATGGGCTGCCCCGACACCGGATAGACGTTGCGCACTTCGAGATTGGCGGTGATCCGGCCCAGTTCGCCGAAATCCAGCTGGACGTTTTCCAGGATGGCGCCGCGCTCGGGCAGGGCGCCCACCGCCATCACCGCCCGCAGGCCCACGCCGTCCACGGAAATGTCGCGCACGGTGAAGCTGTGCGGCTTTTCCTTGGGCGAGGGCTGCCAGGTGGCCTGGCACTGGCCGGCGCTGCCGATCAGCGAGGCGCGGAACATCTTGCGGCGCTGGATCCGGGCCAGGCGCTCGGGGAAGGGCGACATCAGCGCCGCGCTGCCGTCATCGAAATGGATCACCTCGGGCCGTTGCACCCGGAAGCGGATCTGCACCCCGCCATAGGCGGTGGCGTTGAAATAGAACGTGGTGCCGCTCAGCAGGCCCATGGTGTCGGACTGTTCGAAGTCCGCGCCCGCGTAGTCGCGGGGCCGCCAGAAGAACTGGCGCGTCTGCTTGTCCGCGCCCAGGATGAGCACGGCCATCTCGCGGTCTGCGGCGTCGCGCACCAGGATGTGGCTGTCGGGGTGCGTCAGCTCGAACAGGGCTGCGCGCATGTCTTCCGGCCGGGTCAGCAGGAACTCCGGGTCGCTGGCGTCCAACACGATGGTCGTCCTCAATCAATAGGGTCAGGCGGGGGGCGGGGCTTCGGGAACCTCGCGCGATTCCAGGCGATATAGCCAGGCCAGCAATTCTGCCACCGCTACGTAGAGTTGGGGCGGGATATGCGCGTCCAGGTCCACTTGCATGAGCAATCCGACCAATTCACGCGATTCGTGGACATACAGGCCGTTCTCTTCGGCCGCGCGGACGATGGTGTCCGCCAGTTGGCCGTAGCCCTTGGCGACCACGCGCGGCGCGCCGTCCTTTTCCTCGTAGGAAATGGCGACCGCCGCGTTGCGGTTGGCGTTGGGGCCGGCGTCCAGGGCGTTGGAAGGGGTATTCATCAGATATCGGCCGGCATGACGGGGCGCGGTTCCACCACGCTCACCGACAGATTGCTCAGGGTCAGGCCCGCGGCCAGCAGGCGAGAACGCAGCGTGTCCGAGGCGTCATGGATCTCGGGCGCGCTGTGCGGGGCGATCAGTTGCAGCACGAGCTGGTCGCCGGCCAGGTTGAGCCGGGCGTCGACCAGGCCCAGGCGCGGCAGGTCCAGCTTCACGCGCGTGGCCCAGGTGGGCACCCCGGAATCGGGATCGCCGCCGTAGGGATCGCGCTCCACTTCCCATTCCATGGGCGTGCCGGGCCAGGCTTCGCCCTGCCAGGTCAGCGCCTGGTTGGCCAGCACGTCGAGCTGCTGGCGAACGAGCACGGTCAGGTCCTGGTGGATGCCGGCGACGGGCGTGCCCGGCGTGGGCGCGGCCGATGCCGTGCCGCCGGAGCCGGACGGCGCCGAGGCGTCGCCGCCCGAACGGGCGGGGGCGGAGGATTCGGCGCGCGGCCGGGCGGGCGCGTCCTGCGACACGGCGTTCCGGTCGAGCCGCGCCTGCGGCTCCTCGCGCAACTGGGCGGGATTGGTCCGGCCGAAGACCATGTCCGTCAGGTGGGACTCATAGAACAGGCCGCTGGTCTGCAGCGCGTGGCGCAAGGCCTGGCCCAGCGCGCGGGCGCCCGGGCCGCCCGCGGCCAGCGCGGCGTGCGCCGCAGCCTCGGGGCCCTTGGCGCCGGCGGGGAGGTTCGCATGCGCCCCGGGGCTGCCCGGCTTGCCGGCGGCGGCCGAGCCGTCCGCAGCGGGGGCCGCCGTCGCGGCCGGGGGCAGGGGCGCGGCCTGCTGCGCGGGCGTCTGCGGCGTCGCGGGCGCAGGCTGCCCGGGCTGCGCGGCCTGCTGGCCCGAGGGCGCCTGGGCGGGGGCGCCGGGCGCCTGGCCGCCGGCGTCGCCCGCGGCGTTCCAGAGCGGCGCGCGCCCCTGAACGGCGGGGGCGGCCTCGGGGTATTGGGCCAGCAGCGCAAGAATCGCGCGCGCGGTCGTGCCCAGCGTGGTCGGGGCCGAAGCCGTGAGGTCGCTGCTGGTGACCAGCCCGCGCGCCGCCAGCGCCAGGGCGGCGGCGGTCTTGGCGTCGACAACAGTATTCTGGCGGTCGCCTCGGGCGCCGCCAGACGGTATGCCTTGTCGGGGATCGCGGGTCGAACCGTCGGAAGGACCGGGCTTTTCCAGGCTGCCGGGCTGGCTGACCGCGTCGGCGCGGGCGCCGGAGGCAAGATTCGCGTTGGCGGCGGACATCGTCGTGCCAAGCACGGCGTCCAACCGCTGCACCAGGACGTTGCCGAGTGCGGCGGGACCTACGCTCATTCTTCTGGCGCCTGGTAGCCGTAGGCGGACAGCAGGGTCTGCTGGCGCTTCATGCGTCCCAGCAGTTCGCCCAGGCGGGCCAGCTGCGGGATCGCCAGGTCGCGCGTGAGAGCGTCGTTTTCGAGGATGCGCACGAGCAGGTCGTACTTCATCGCGCGGGCCGCGTCGTCGAGCGGATGCTTGTGGTCTGATTGGCGCAGTTGTTCGACGCGCTCGCAGTATTGCTGGCCGTGCAGCATGGCCAGGTCCCAGTCGCCCGCCTTGGCGGCGGTCAGCATTTCACCAGTGATGAAAGCGATCTCCTGGTAGTTCTCCAGGATGGCGGGAAGGGACTGAGTTAGGGACGTCATGGGAATCTCGGGCTTGCGCTGGGCTGAAGGCATAGGGGAGGCCATTACGGCTCCATGCCGCCAGCCGGCCGGTCGACGGAAGTCTGCCAGGCTTCGGCCAGATCGGCGAGCAACCTGTCGGCGATATCGAGTTGCTCGATATCGGCCTTGAGGTTCGCCGTCAGCAGGGTGCGAATGATGTAGTCGTAGAGATTCGCGAGGTTGGCGGCGATGTCGCCGCCGGCCTCCATGTTCAATCCGGTCTTCAAGCCTTCGTCGACGATCTTGACCGCCTTGGAGATGGCGGCGCCGCGCTCGGCGATCCGGCCCGCTTCCATGTGGATGCGGGCCTGCCCGATGGCCGCCCGGGCACCCTGGAAGAGCAGGGTGATCAGCCGCTCCGGGGTCGCGCCCAGGATTTGGGTTTCCAAGCCGATATCGGCGTAGGAACGGACGGAATAGGACCCTGAGGGCCGTCGGGCGGCATACGTCATTTAATGCATCTTTCTAGATAGAAGTTACTTGGTGGACTTGTTCAAGGCCTCGAACTGCTGGGTCAGGTAGGCGCCGGTGCTCTGCATCTGCATATAGAACTTATCCAGCGCCACGAACTGCGCGCGCATCCGGTCGATTTCGGCGTCGCTCGATGCCTTGGCGCGGGCCTTCTGCGCATCCAGCGCGCTCATCGACTTCTCCAGGCCGTCCTGGCGCGTCTTCAGCGAACCGTTGGAACCCAGCACGTCCTTGAGCGCGGCCTCGATGTTCTTGGCCAGACCGTTCTCGCCCGTCAGCAGCTTGGTGACGTCGGCGGCGTTCTCGGTGAGGGCCTTGTTCAGCTTGGTCGTGTCGAGCTTCAGTTCGCGCGCCGTGGCGTCGGTCGTGATGCCCATGTCGGCCAGCGAGCGGATCGTGCCGTCGCCCAGCACGTTCTGCAGCGCGCCCGCCAGTGCCGACTGGATCGAGCGCGTGGTGCCGTCGCCCGTCAGCGGCTGGTTGGTGGCGGCCTTCGAGTCGAACGCCGTCAGGTTCTTGATCGTGGTCTGCAGGGCCTTGTACTTGGTGACGAAGTCCTGCACCGCTTTGGAGGCCACCGAGGTGTCGGCTTCCAGCTTCAGCGTGATGGGCTTGTCGGTTTCCGTCTTCTCGGCCAGGTTCAGCGTGATGCCATCGATGGCGGTCGAGATGTTGTTCGAACCGCTCTTGACAGGAATGCCATTGATGATGACTTGGGCATCCTGAGCCTTGGTCACGCCCATGCCGGTGGTGTCGCCGTTGGCGGCCGTGCTGAAGCCCAGCAGGTTCTGCAGCGAGGCATCGCCTTCGACGGTAATGGACTTCACCGCCGCTTGCTCGCCGGTGTCCTTGGCGGTCAGCATCAGGTAGTTGTTGCCGTTGCCGTCGTTGATGACGGTCGCACGCACGCCGGCCTTGTCGTCGGCGTTGATGGCCTTGACGATGCCGTCGAGAGAGGTGTCGCCCTTCAGGTCCACGGTGTGCTTATCGCCGTTGACCAGTTCGATCTCGAACTTGCCCGTGTCGCCGTGCTTGTCGGTGCGCTTCGCCACCGCGGCGGATTGCAGGCTTTGCGCGCGGGCCAGGTTCTTCACTTCAATGGTGTACTGGCCGGCCACGGCGCCTTCGGCCGCCACGGTGGCGGTCAAGGCGGAGCCGCCGGTGACGCTGCCCTTGATGGCGGCCATCGTTTCGGTCTTGCCCAGCACGGCGGCTGCCGACTGCACGGCTTCCAGCGCGCTTTGCAGTTGCGCATACGCATCGATGCGGGTCTTGTAGCTCTCGGCGCGGGTGGTGTATATCGACAGCTTTTTCGTCTCGGCGTCCTGGAGATCCGACAGGATCTTCTCCAGCGGCAAGCCGGAGACCGAACCGAGATTAGTAATAGAAGCCATGTGAAATCCTTCCTAGCGATGCGATTCTGTCAAAAATACGGAGCCGGCGATTGGCCGGGTAAGGGCATAAGGCATGCCTAATTCGGTGCTTCTGTGGCGGAAAATGCATCAAACACCGTTTTAATTCGCCGATCAGGCGCTGGTCTTGATGCCGTTGCCCTGCATGTTCACGATCATTTTGGCGATCTTCAGCACGGTCTCGCTGGGGATGGTGCGCAAGACGTCGCCCGATTCGGCGTCCACGACCGACACCACCACCTGGTGCACGTCGGGGTCGATTTCGAACTGGAGCTGGGTGGACCAGGCCTTCATCTGATCGTTGATTTCCTCCAGCGCCTTGTCCAGCGGGAGCTTCTGCGAATCGGACTGTCCCGACGTGGCGCTGTCGGAGGCGCCGCTGTTCGTCGCGGTGGCGACCGGGGTGACGCTGATGGCGGGATCCGCCACGACGGGGGCGGGCGCGACCGGCGCGGGCGCGAACGATACAGGGGCTAGCGGGGTTACGGCCATGATCACTCCAACGGCGATGAGGGCGTCTCGGAGGAACGCGCTGTTTTCAGGGAATTCTCAGCTACCATTACGGCAGGACTGCGGCGAACTTTAGCTTTCGGTGGGTCTGATATTTCACACGCTAATGGTTTGGATGGGGCAATGAGTGTCAAGACGGCGCTGAGAGTTATCGAAATCATCGAAACCTATGCCCGCGAAAAGCGCGCGTTGCCCCTGTCGGAGCTGGCCCGGCTGCTGGACGTCCCGGTTTCCAGCTGCCTGGCGCTGATCCGCACCCTGACCGGGCTGGGCTATCTCTATGAAACCGGCCGCCGCCAGGGCTATTACCCGACGGGGCGGCTGCTGGCCATGGCGCAGCGCATCGCGCGCGCCGATCCGGTGCTGGACCGGGTCTACCCCAGCCTCGTCGAGCTGCGGGAAGCCACCCGCGAAACCATTGTTTTCGCCAAGCTGACCCAGGACGGCCGGGTCGTCTACCTGGACGTGCTGGATTCGCCGCATACGATCCGATACGCGCCTGTTGCCGGCGAGTTCAAGGACGTTCACGCGAATTCGCTGGGCAAAGCGTTGTTGTCGCTGCTTGACGCGCCGGCGCGCGACGCTCTCCTGGCAGGCATGCCGATGACCCGCTACAACGAGCGCACGCTGATCACCCGCGAGGCCCTGTTCGCCGATCTCGACCGGTCGCGCCAGCGCGGCTGGTTCATGAACAGCGGGGAATCCATTCCGGATGTCGGCGCCATCGCCTGGCCGGTCACGCTCTCCGGCGAGCACTACGCCATTTCGGTGGGCGGCCCGATCTACCGGATCGAGCCGGAGCAGGAAAACTACGCCCGGATCCTGCGGGCGGCCTGCACGGCGCTGGAGCAGCAGGCCTGAGGCCGGCCCGGCTGCCCGCCGCATTCAATAGGACTTGGGCAGCCCCAGCACTTTTTCCGCGATGAAGCACATGATCAGCTGCGGGCTCACGGGCGCGATGCGGGGAATGAAGCTTTCGCGTAGCAGCCGCTCCACGTGGTATTCCTTGGCATAGCCCATGCCGCCCAGCGTCATGACCGCCGTCTGGCAGGCGTTGTAGCCGGCCTCGGCCGCCAGGTACTTGGCGGAGTTGGCGTAGGGGCCGCAGGGCTTGCCCGCGTCGTACAGGCTGGCGGCCTTGAACACCATCAGGTCCGCCGCCTCCAACTGCATCCAGGCCTGGGCCAGCGGATGCTGGATGCCCTGGTTCTGGCCTATCGGGCGGCCGAACACGACGCGTTCGCCGGCATACTTCACCGCCCGGTCGAGCGCGGCGCGGCCGATGCCCACCGCCTCGGCGGCGATCAGGATGCGCTCCGGGTTCAGGCCGTGCAGGATGTACTCGAATCCCCGGCCTTCCTCGCCGATGCGGTCGGCCACCGGGATCCGCAGGCCGTCGATGAACAGCATGTTGGAGTCCACGGCCTTGCGGCCCATTTTCTCGATCTCGCGGACTTCGATGTGCTCGCGGTCCAGGTCGGTATAGAACAGCGACAGCCCCTGGGTGGGCTTTTCCACCTCGGACAGCGGGGTGGTGCGCGCCAGCAGCAGCATCTTGTTGGCGACCTGCGCCGTGGAGATCCAGATCTTGCGGCCATGCACGATGTATTCGTCGCCCTGGCGCACGGCGCGGGTGCCGAGCTTGGTGGTGTCCAGGCCGGCGTCGGGCTCGGTCACGGCGAAGCAGGCCTTCTCGCGGCCGGCGATCAGCGGCTCCAGCCAGCGGCCGCGCTGTTCGTCCGTGCCGAATACCACCACGGGGTTCAGCCCGAAGATGTTCATGTGGACGGCCGAGGCGCCGGTGAAGCCGGCGCCGGATGCGGCGATGGTCTGCATCATGAGCGCGGCCTCGGTCATGCCGAGGCCGGCGCCGCCGTATTCCGGGGGCATGGCGATGCCGAGCCAGCCGTCGCGCGCCAGGTCGGCATGCAGGGGCTCGGGGAAGCCGCCTTCGCGGTCGCGTTCCAGCCAGTATTCGTCGGGATAGCGCTCGCAGATGCGCGACACGGCGTCGCGCAAGGCCAGTTGTTCGGGGGTGAATTCAAAGTCCATCTTCGCTTCCATCCTGGGTGATGCCATGGGCGACCATGGCGTTGATCCGTTCGGGGTCGTAGCCGGCTTCTTCCAGCACTTCGCGGCTGTGCTGGCCCAGCCTGGGGGCGGGTCGGCGCAGGGCGGTGGGCGTGCCCTCGTAGCGTCCCAGCGGCGCGGTGGTGCGTATGGCGCCTTCGCTGGGGTGCTCCAGGCGGCGGATGAAGCCGGTCGCGGCCAGGTGCTCGTCCTGCAGCAGGCCGTCCACCGTATAGAGTTCGGAGGCGGGAATGTCCGCCTTTTCCAGGTCCGCCAGCCATGCCTTGCTGGAGCGCGTGGCGACGACGTCGGCCACGAAGGCGTAGACCTCGCTGATGTGCGCGGCCCGCGCGCCATGCGAGTGGAAGCGCGGATCCTGCGCGAGCCCGGGCCGGCCGATCAGGTCGAAGAAATTGCGCCAGTGCTTGTCGTTGTAGATCAGCAGGCAGATGTAGCCGTCGGCCGTGGCGTAGGGCCGGCGGTGCGGCGCGAGCAGGCGCGCGTAGCCGGTGGGCCCCAGCGGCGGCTCGAAGGTGGCGCCGCCCAGGTGGTCGCCCAGCACGAGGTGGGCCATGCCTTCGAACATGGGAATTTCCACTTGCTGGCCGCGCCCGCTGGCCCGGGCATGCAGCACGGCGGACACCAGCGCGATCCCCACGTGCAGCCCGACGGCGCGGTCGGCCAGGGTCAAGGGGGCATAGCGCGGCAATTCACCGCTTTGCTGGGCGGAGAGAGCGGCGATGCCGGTCTGGCCCTGGATCAGGTCGTCGTAGGCGGGCCGGCCCGCATAGGGGCCGGCCTCGCCGAAACCATAGGCGCCCAGGTAGACGATGCGCGGATTGCGCGCGGCCACCGCTTCATAGGACAGGCCCAGCCGGGCCATGGCCTGGGGGCGGATGTTGTAGAGCAGGGCGTCGCAACTCTCGGCCAGCTTCAGGCAGGCGGCCAGGCCCTCGGGCGTCTTCAGGTCCAGCACCACCGAACGCTTGTTGCGGTTCAGGTGCAGGTACAGATGCCCCATGCCGGGATTGCGCATGGGCCCCACGGCCCGCAGGTTGTCGCCAGAGGGCGGCTCCACCTTGATGACGTCGGCGCCCAGGTCGCCCAGGACCTGGGTGGCGTAGGGGCCCATGACCACCGAGCTGAGGTCCAGGATGCGCACGCCGGCCAGCGGGCCGGAGGAGGCGGAGGAGGAGGGCTGTGCCGTCATTGCTGCTCGATTCCCGCGTCGCGGATCAGCTTGCCCCAGAGGTCGCGTTGTTCTCCCACGAACTGGCCGAAGGCTTCCGGCGTGCTGGAGAACGCGTCGAAGCCCAGGTCGGCCAGGCGTTTCTTCACGTCGGGCTTGGCGACGACCTGGTTGATCGCGGCATTCAGCTTGGCCACCACTTCCGGCGGCAGGCCCGCCGGGCCGAAATAGCCGTTCCAGGAGTTCAGGTCGAAATCCTGCACGCCGGCCTCGGCCATGGAAGGCAAGTCCGGCACGATGGCGCTGCGTTCGGCGGTGGACACGGCCAGGGCGCGCAACTGGCCCGACTGCACGAAGGGCAGGCCCGACGCCAGGTCGGTGAACATGAAATCCACCTGCCCGCCGATCACGTCGGTCAGGCCCTGCGGCGTGCCTTTGTAGGGCACGTGCAGGATGTCGATCTTGGCGCGGTTGGCCAGGGTGGCGCCGGCGACGATGCCGGTGCTGTTGCCGCTGGCGTAGGTGATGCGGCCGGGATGCTGGCGCGCGTCGGCCACCAGGTCGCCGACGGTCTTCCAGGGGCGCTTGGGATTGGTCACGAGGATGAACGGCAGGTTGCCGCCGCGGGCGATGGGCGTGAAGTCCTTGACGGGATCGTAAGGCACGTTCTTCATCAGCCAGGGCGCCGCGGAATGCGAGGTATTGGTGGTGACGAACAGCGTGTAGCCGTCCGGCTTGGCGCGCGCCACGTAGCTGGCGGCAATGGTGGCGTTGGCGCCGGGCTTGTTCTCGACCACGATCTGCTGCCCCAGGATGGCCGACAGCTCGGAGCCGAAAATGCGGCCGACGGCGTCGGTGCCGGAACCGGCGGGGAAGGGCACGACCAGGGTGATGGGTTTGGCGGGGTAGTCGGCGGCCTGGGCGTGGGGGGCGGCCATCAAGGCCGCCCCGCCGAGCACGGCGGCGCCCAGCAGGCTGAGGGATTTCATGGGGTTGTCTCCTGTGTTGTCGGCCCGGCGCGCGGCTTCTGCGGCCGCGCTCCCGGACCCTGCCGCGTCAGGCGGCGGGGGGATTCGCCGGAAAGCCCCGGATCACGCGGTCCGGGGATTCTTCATAAGGGGGCGTGTAGATCACCAGCAGGCGCGCGGGCTCGTCGCTGGTCACGGTGAACACGTGGGGCACGTCGGGCGGGAAGTAGCAGCAGTCGCCGGCCACCATGTCGGCCCACTCGTCCTGCACCTGCGCGCGCGCCGTGCCCGAGAGCAGGTAGCAGACCTGCTCGATGCCCGGGTGGGCATGCGGCAGGGCGCCCTTGCCCTTGTCGATCACGCCCAGCAGCACTTCGACGCCGCGGGCGCCCACGGTGTCCGGGCCGATCAGCCGCCGGTTGAGGGTGCCGGTGTGATTGGCGGGGTGGTAGCCGGGGACGTCGGCCTCGCGGACCAGCCAGCTGGGCGTCGTGGGTTGGGTCATGGTGCTTCCATCAAATTTCTCATACGTGAATTCATTTTTACGTATGAGAAAAATTACGGCAAGCGGTTTTTCCGGCCGGATACCGTGCCACGCCCTAGGGGATTAGGGAAAACACCGGGCCCGGACTGCTAAAATCCAAGGCTGATCCCACTTCACGGCCTCGCCATGTCTTCTGTACGTACGCCTGACGCTTCCTCGACCCTGTCCGATTGGCTGCAGTACCTGGAATCCATCCACGCCACCGCGATCGACATGGGCCTGGACCGGGTGCGGGAAGTGGCGGCGCGCATGGAGCTGGAACTGTCCGCCGTGAAGTTCGTCGTCGGCGGCACCAACGGCAAGGGTTCCACCTGTGCCATGCTCGAAGCCATCCTGCTGGCGGCGGGCTACAAGGTCGGGCTCTACACCTCGCCCCACCTGATCGACTTCAACGAGCGCGCCCGCATCAATGGGCAGATCGCCACGGACGAGGCCCTGATCGCCCAGTTCCAGGCCGTCGAGGCGGCGCGCGGCGACGTTTCCCTCACGTATTTCGAATTCACCACGCTGGCCATCCTGCGGCTGTTCTCGCAATCTCGCCTGGACGCCGTGGTGCTGGAAGTCGGGCTGGGCGGCCGGCTGGACGCGGTCAACATCGTCGACGCCGATTGCGCCATCGTCACCAGCGTGGACCTGGACCACACCGACTGGCTGGGCGACACCCGCGAGAAGATCGGCTTCGAGAAGGCCCACATCTACCGCCCCGGTCGTCCCGCCATCTGCAGCGATCCGGTGCCGCCGCAATCCCTGCTCGACTACGTCCAGGAGATCGGCGCAGACCTGTGGCTGTTCGGGCGCGACTACAACTACTCCGGCGATCGCCAGCAGTGGGCCTACGGCGGACGCGAGCAGCGCCGCAATTCGCTGGCCTATCCGGCGCTGCGCGGCGCCAACCAGCTGCTGAACGCCTCGGCCGCGCTGGCCGCGCTGGAATCCCTGCGCGATCGCCTGCCGGTGCCGCAGCAGGCCGTGCGCCTGGGGCTGCTGCAGGCGTCGCTGCCCGGCCGCTTCCAGATCCTGCCCGGCCAGCCTGCCGTCATCCTGGACGTGGCCCACAATCCGCACGCCGCCGCGGTGCTGGCGCAGAACCTCGACAACATGGGCTTCCATCCCTACACCCACGCGGTGTTCGGCATGCTCAACGACAAGGACCTCGCTGGCGTCGTGGCCAAGCTCGGCACGCGCATCGACTACTGGTACTGCGCCGGCTTGCCCGGCCCCCGCGGCACCTCCGGCCAGGCGCTGGCCGACCAGGTCGCGGCCGCCTTGCCGCCGGTGCCGGCGGGAGGCGAAAGCCCGGGCATCGAATCCTACGCGGACCCGGCCCAGGCCTTTGCCGCGGCGCGCGAACGGGCGGGCGAGAATGATAGAATCGTGGTGTTCGGATCGTTTCTCACCGTAGCCTCGGTTTTGCAGGCTCTGGGTCGCAAGGCATAGGCAAGAACGGGTCAGACGCTCCAGGGCGGCCCGCCGCCATATAGCCGCAAGGAATTCTCCTCCATGGGTTTTTTCAAACGCAAAGATCCTGCCGACCAGGCGCAGTCCTCCAAAAGGGCGGCAGTGCCTAGCGAGGTTCAGGCTGCGGAGCTGCGCGGCCGCGCGCGGCGCAGGTTGGCCGGCGCCGTCGCGCTCGTCCTCGCCGCCGTCATCATCCTGCCCATGGTGCTCGACTCCCAGCCCGTGCCGGTAGCCGACGACATCCCCATCCGGGTGCCGGATCGCAACACGCCGTTCCAGCCCCAAGTCGGCGAGCCGCAGGCCGCCGCGCCGGAAACGCCGGCGACGAGCCCCGCGCCCACCGAGCCCGCCGCCGTGCCCACGCCGCCGCCGGTCGTGTCGGTGCCGCCGCCCGTGGCCGCCGCGCCCACGACGCCGCCGGCCGCGCAGCCGACGACGCCGCCCGCCACCGCGCCAAAGCCGGCCACGCCGCCGGCCAGGCCCGACCCCAAGCCCGCGACGCCGCCCAAGCCGGACACGCGCTCCGACGACGGCGCCCGCGCGCTGGCGCTGCTGGAAGGGCGCGCCGCGCCCGCCGCCACGCCGGCGCCCGCGCCCAAGCCGGCCGCCAAGGGCAACTTCGTGCTTCAGATCGCCGCCTACACGACCTCGGAAGACGCGCAGTCGCGTCGCAGCAAGCTGCACCAGGCCGGGGTGACGAATGCATTCGTAGAGCAGGCCACGATCGGTGGCAAGCAGCAGTACCGTCTGCGCGTGGGGCCGTTCCCTTCGCGCGAGGCGGCGCAGGCGGCCCAGGCGCGTTTGCGCACCCTGGGCTATGACAATGGTTTCATTGCCGCCCAATAGTGACCGGCTTCGACTTCGTCGTGCTGGCCATCCTGGCGGTATCGGGTGTGCTGGGCCTGGTGCGCGGCCTGCTCAAAGAGGTGCTGTCGCTGGTCGCCTATCTGCTGGCCTTCGTGGCCGCGATATGGTGGGGCCCCACGGTCTATGCCTGGCTGGAGCCCTATATTGAAACGACGCTGCTGCGCATGGGAGTTTCGTACGCGGCGGTATTCATCATCGTGCTGCTTGGCGTGGGGTTGGTCAACATGACGCTTGCCGCCTTGATCCGCAGTACCGGCCTGAGCCCCGCCGACCACGGACTGGGCGGCATGTTCGGGTTGGCGCGAGGCCTGCTGATCGTGCTGGCGCTGGTCGCCGCCGCGGGCTACACGCCGCTGCCGGAAGAGCCGTGGTGGAAGGACGCCATGTTTTCGCATTCGGCCATCGAGGCCATCAAACATATCAAGACGTGGCTGCCGCCGTCCCTGGCGACGTGGCTGCCGTATTGATTAGCTTCAAATCAACCAGGAAATCTCACCATGTGTGGAATCGTAGGGGTCATCGGGCGCGGGCCGGTCAACCAGCTGCTCTATGACAGCTTGCTGCTGTTGCAGCACCGCGGGCAGGACGCCGCGGGCATCGCGACGTCGCAAGGCAACCAATTCAATATGTACAAGGCTCACGGCCTGGTGCGCGACGTCTTCCGTACGCGCAACATGCGCGCGCTGCCGGGTACGTCCGGCGTCGGCCAGGTCCGCTATCCCACCGCGGGCTCCAGCGCCAGCGAGGAAGAGGCCCAACCGTTCTACGTCAACGCGCCGTTCGGCATCATGTTCGCCCACAACGGCAACCTGACCAACTGGCGCGAGCTGCGTGAATCCCTGTACCGCGTGGACCGTCGCCACATCAACACCAATTCCGACTCGGAAGTGCTGCTGAACGTGCTGGCGCACGAGCTGCAATCGGCGGCCAGCGGCGTCTCGCTGGATGACGACGCCATCTTCCGCGCCGTGTCGGCCCTGCACAAGCGCGTGCGCGGCGCCTACGCCGTGGTGGCCCAGATTTCCGGTTACGGCCTGCTGGCCTTCCGCGATCCCAACGGCATTCGCCCGCTGTGCATCGGCCGCCAGGAAACCGAAGAGGGCGTGGAGTGGATGGTCGCTTCCGAATCGGTGGCGCTGGAAGGCAGCGGCTTCGCCTTCGTGCGCGACGTCGAGCCGGGCGAGGCCGTGTTCATCGACCTGGACGGCCGTTTCGTCAGCCGCCAGTGCGCCGAGAATCCCCAGCTGGTGCCCTGCATTTTCGAGTACGTGTACTTCGCGCGCCCGGATTCGCTGATCGACGGCGTGTCGGTCTACGACGCGCGCCTGCGCATGGGCGAGTACCTGGCCGACAAGGTGGCGCGCAACATGCGCCTGGGCGACATCGACGTGGTCATGCCGATTCCCGATTCCTCGCGTCCGGCCGCCATGCAGCTGGCCGCGCGCCTGAACCTGGATTACCGCGAAGGCCTGATCAAGAACCGCTACGTGGGCCGCACGTTCATCATGCCGGGCCAGGCGGTGCGCCGCAAGTCCGTGCGCCAGAAGCTCAATGCCATCGGCATGGAGTTCAAGGGCAAGAACGTGCTGCTGGTCGACGACTCCATCGTGCGCGGCACCACCAGCCGCGAGATCGTGGACATGGCCCGCGCCGCCGGCGCCAACAAGGTGTACTTCGCCTCCGCCGCGCCTCCGGTCCGTTTCCCCAACGTGTACGGCATCGACATGCCCACGCAGAGCGAGTTGATCGCCACCGGCCGCAGCGACGAGGAAATCGCCCGCGCGATCGGCGCCGACAACCTGGTCTACCAGGATCTGCACGACATGCAGCAGTCGGTCCGCGACATCAACCCGAAGCTCTCGCGCTTCGAGGCGTCCTGCTTCGACGGCGAGTACGTCACGGGCGACATCACCGCCGAGTACCTGGCGCGCCTGGGCCAGTCGCGCAGCGAACCCGGCCAGGAAGGCGGCGCCAGCGGCCTGCAGTTCAACATGGGCTACGCCGCCAACGACGCCTGAGCTCGTCTCCGCGAGGAGAGTGAAAATGCCGTCCGCGAGGACGGCATTTTTTTCGGCCGGCGTTTCCGGGCGCGCCCGCTCCAGGAAGGAGGGGGCGCCGGCCCCGGCGGTCAGGGCTGCTGCGTGGCGGCCGCCATCTTGGGTTGCCTGAGCGTCCGGACGAACACGACCAGTTTCCAGACGATCACCAGTCCGATCACGCCCAGCAGGGTGGCGCTGATCGGCCGCGTGATGAAGACATCGAAGGAGCCTCGGCTGAGCAGCATCGCCCGGCGGAAATTCTCTTCGAGCATGGGGCCCAGGATGAAACCCAGCATCAAGGGCGCGGCGCCCATGCCCAATCGCAGGAATGCATAACCGATCAGTCCGAATACCGCGGTAATGTAAATATCGTCCAGGCTGTTATTGATGCTGAACGTGCCGATAATGCAGAAAAACAAAATCGACGGAAATAATACCGTGTAGGGAATCTTGAATACGGACAGCCAATAGCGCACCAGCGGCACGTTCAGCAGCAGGAGGAAGCAGTTGCCTACCCACATACTGGCCACCAGGCCCCAGAACAGGTCCGGGTGGGTGCCGATCATATTGGGGCCGGGCTGGATGCCCTTGATAATGAAGGCCGCCAGCATCAGGGCCATCACCGCGTTCTCGGGGATGCCGATGGCCATCAGCGGAATGAAGCTGGTGCGGGCCGCGGCTTCGTCGGCGGCGGCTTGCCCGGCCACGCCTTCGATCGCGCCATGGCCCATCTCATGCTTGTATTTGCTGAAGCGCTTGTCGGCCGCATAGGCGGCGAACTGCGCAATGGTGGGGCCGCCGCCGGGCAGGATGCCCAGTGCCGCGCCGATCGCGCTGCCGCGCAGGGCGCTGGGAATAATGCGCTTGAACTCGGCCCAGGTCGGCATCAGTTTGATTTTGCCGTTGAAGGGAGTGAGTTCGTTGCGATTATCCAGGTTCTTCACGATTTCCGCGATGCCGAAGCAGCCCAGCGCGATGCTGATCAGGCCGATCCCGTCCTGCAGGAAGGCGAAATCCATGGTGAAACGCGCGGCGCCGCTATTGACGTCGGTGCCGATCGACGCGAGAAGCACGCCCACGATCGCCATTGCCAGGCCGGTCAGCATATTGCCGCTGCTGACGAAACTGACGCAGAAAAAGCCCATCAGCATTAACGCGGTATAGTCCGCCGGCCCGAACAGGAAGGCCGCTTCGCCCAGGATGGGCGTCATGGTCGACAGCACCACGATGGCCACCGTGCCCCCGATGAAGCTGGAGACGCCCGCCGTGAACAGCGCGAGACCGGTCTTGCCGTTCAGGTTCATCTGGTAGCCGTCTATGCAAGCGACGATACTGCTTGCATGCGGAATCTTCATGGTGATGGCGCTCACGCTATCGCCATACTGCGCGCCGTAATAAATGCCGGCAAGCATGATCAGCGCGCCGCCGGTGGGAATGGAATAGGTCAGCGGCAGCAGCAGGCTGATCGTGGACAGGGGGCCCAGTCCGGGCAGAAGCCCGACCAGGGTGCCGATAACGCAGCCCATCGCGCAATACAGCAGGTTTTGCCAGGTCAGGGCATGCTCGAAGCCGAGCATCAGATTATTCAGGATATCCATCGCGTATGCTCGTCAGAGTAAAGGCAGGTTAAGGCCGAGAAAGCTCTTGAACGCAAAGGCGACGGCAATCAGCCCTCCTGATATCTTCAAGTTTCTCAGGGTCGAATACGAAGTGGCCGCCAACGAGGCGCAGAAAACCAGGAATATGATCCCGACGACCATATTCACCGCGCCCGATATCGCGGCGCAGCCCACCAGGCTCAGCATGATGATGGAAATGTTCTTGATGCTGTGGCTCATCGGCACCGGCTCGGTGAAGAGCGAGGCGATTACCGTGATCAGGCCGATGGCGAACAGCGCCGAGCTTGCCATCAGCGGAAACAGGCCCGGCCCGCCGCGGGAGAAGGTCCCGACTTGATATTTGAGTGATGTGACTCCGAATATAAGGGCGAACGCCATCATGAATGCGCCGCGGACGAAATTCTGGTTATTCATATGCCTATGAAAACCCCTTCCCGTATTTATATTGCTGCTGCTTTCTTGAAGCACCATGCTCTCCTCGTTATTAGAATGCGTTTGCAAGAAAGGGCGATTCCAGCCCCTTACAAAAGCCTGAGAGAGTCTAATAACGGGCACTTTCAGTCCGCTTTCGGCGCGCGGCGATAAATCCGGATTTTCATGCTCGCTAACCCTAGGGGCGCAACATGTTTACACCGCTGAAATGGATTATTCAGCTGTTGTTAAGAATATCGTCAGATGTATTTAAGAAATCATTCAGAATGAAGTCAGATTATGTTCAGAATTCATTCAGGATTTCTATTTTGAATGCGCCCGACAATTAATCGGTTTTTCCGGCCGGTGCCATATCCGTCGCGTCGGCATTCGCCTTCGGATCCCACAGGGGTTGCCGCGTCGCTTCCAGGTGCGTGAGGTAGAGGCGCAGGTCGAACTCGTACTGGTGATAGTTCGGTTCCATGCGCAGGCACATGCTGTAGAAGGCCTTGTTGTGGTCCTTTTCCTTCAGGTGGGCCAGTTCATGCACCGCGATCATCTTCAGGAACTCGGCCGGCACGGTCTTGAACAGCGTGGCCACCCGGATCTCGTGCTTGGCCTTGAGCTTGCCGCCCTGCACGCGCGAGATATAGGTGTGCTGGCCCAGCGCGTGCTGGATCACGTGGATCTTGCTGTCGAAGGCGACCTTGTTGATCTGGTCGCCGTTGCGCATATAGGTGTTCTTCAGGTCCGTCACGTACTGGTAGAGCGCGCGGTCGGTACGCACGCCGTGCGCGCCCGCGGAGTAGCGGGACAGCAGGGCGGCGCCCAGTTTGCCCTGGTCGAGCAGCTTGCGGGCCTGGAGGATCAGCGATTCCGGGTATCCGGTGAGGTATTTCAGGGGCGGCACGGCGGTCGGGAAAGGGCGGGAGGGATGACGGTGAGGCGGGGCCAGGTGTCGGCATGGCGCTTGTCGGCCAGCCGCTGGGCATAGGCGCGGGGATCGGCGCCGGGGCTGGGCCGCAGCACGAGCGCGAACAGGTCGGCCAGACCGTGCGGCGCGACGATGCGCAGCTCGTCGTCGCCTTCCAGGGCCACGCCCACGCAGGTGGCGGTTTCGGGCCAGGCGGCGATGCCCGCCGCGAGCGACGCGGCCGGGGGCGGGGGCGCTCCCCGGCTGTCACGGCGCCACAGGTGCACGCGCGCCTGGTTCACCACTTCCCAGGGCGCGTCAGGCGCCGCGGCCCGCAGGCGGCGGGCGACGCCATCCTCATGGCCGGCCGACAGGTCCGTGGGGTCGTGGTAGACGAAATCGAGGTCCGCCGGCGGGTGGCTGCCGGCGGGGTAGCCGTGCAGGTGGTTCCACACCAGCGACCGGACCGCGCCGGCCGCGATGCAGCCGCCGGCCGGGCCGTGGTCGCGCGCCGCGCGCAGCCAGCGCATCAGCGGCGCATGCGCCAGAACCAGCGCGCGCAAGCGCTCGGCGTGCGACGCCTCGGCCGTGGCCGGCACCGCGCTCAGCGCGCCTGGCCGCGCCTGAAGACGACGGGCAGCGCCATGAAGAACAGGATGACGAAAAGCGCCAGGCTCCAGAGGGCATACTCGATGCCCAGCACCGACACCATGGCATCCATGCAGGTGGCGTAGATGCCGAAGAGCCACGGCACGCCGCCGTCCAGCCCGATGCCGGTCATGAAGCGGTCGGCGAAGGTCTGGTCGCAGGACAGCATCCTGGCCGCCACGCTGTATTGATACCAGGCGGCGACCACGCCGGCTACCGACAGCAGGGCGGCCAGGACGCCGCAGAAGCGGGTCAGGCCGCGGCCGCCGCCGTATCCGCCCACCAGGGCCACGACGCCGATCACCAGGTAGATCAGGCGTTGCATGACGCACCAGGCGCAGGGCGGCATATCGAAGACGTGCTGGGAGATCAGGGCGATGCCGACGGCGCCGAAGCAGAAAAGGGCGATCAGGCGGAGCAGGCGTTCGGAACGTGAAGTCATTGTTCTGCGAGTAGGGTTGCGGAAAGCCGGCCCGGGCGCCGGGCCCGGCGGCAGGCCAGGAAACTCCTAGACCGAGGGAACCGGAATTGGTTGCATGACCTGCTGCAGGACGCCCAGCAGCAGTTCGCGCGAGCCTTCCCAGAAGATCTGCACGCCCAGGCACAGCATGATGAAGGCCGACAGGCGCATGAATACGGCGGTGCCATTATCGCCCAGCCGGTGCAGCATCTGGGCGGCGAAGCGCAGGCAGATGTAGAGGGTCGCGGAGACGACGATGATGCCCGGGATCGAGCCGCCCAGCCGCACCAGGCTCAGCACGTGGTTCTGGTCGCGCAGCGAGACGCCGACCGTGATGGCCGCGGCGATGGAGCCGGGGCCGCAGCTGATGGGGAAGGTCAGGGGATAAAAGGCGCGGGCCTTCGCCATCTCGGGCGTGAAGGATTCCGCCATGCGCGCGACGCGCTCGGTGTCGGCGTCGGGCGAATTCACCAGCCGCCAGGCGCTGGCGATCACCAGCATGCCGCCGCCGACCCGCACGATGGACAGCGAAATGCCGAAGAAGCTGAGCAGCACGTTGCCGGCGACCATGGCCACGATCAGCATCAGGCAGACGTTGATGGCGACGCGCTTGGCCAGCACCATCCGTGTCGAGGACGACGCGCCTTCGGTCAGCGACAGGAAGATCGGCGCGATCGCGGGCGGGTTCAGGAAGGGCAGCAGGGTGGCCAGCGCGAAGAAAAAGCTGCCCCCGAAAACGCGCAGATAGTCATTGAGCTGCATAGAACGGACGCCGCGTGGCCGAAAACCGGGATTGTATGCCGTCCGGGCGGCGCTGGCGATGGCGGGAAGCCGCCCGCGCTCAGGCGGCGCGGCGGCCGGCTTCCTCGCCCGCCAGGGCGTCCAGGACGTCGCGTTCGAACTGCATCTGGCTGCGCGGCCGGGCCAGCGCCGAGCCGTCCACGATGAACACGTCTTCCACCCGGTCGCCCAGCGTCATGATCTTGGCCATCACCAGGTTCACCTCGTGCCGGGCGAACACGCGCGCCAGGGCGTGCAGCAGGCCGGGTCGGTCGGTGGCGGTGACGGACAGGCGCCAGGACGTGCTGCGCTCGTCGGGCTGCAGTTCCGCCTGCGGCATGATGGGGAACACCCGCGACACGCGGGACTGGCGGCCGCGGCCGTAATAGCCGCGGGCGGGCTGGGGTTGCGCCGCGGCCTGCGGATCCTTCAGCCGCTCGGCCAGTTCGTGCTCGACCAGCGTGGCCTGGGCGCGGAGGTCGCTGGCGCCTTCCGGCAGCAGCACGATGAAGCTGTCCAGCGCCCAGCCGTGGCGGGTCGTGTGGATGCGGGCGTCCTGGATGGACAGGCACTTGGCGTCGAAGTAGCCGCAGATGGCCACGAACAGGTCGGGCGCGTCGCGGGTGTACACCATGATCTGCAGGCCTTCGCCGTGCTCGGTGGGGCGGGCCTTGACCACCGCCTGCGCCGGCGCGACCTGGTGGTACAGGTGGCGCGTGTGCCAGGCGATGTCCGAGGCGTCGTGGCGCAGGAAATAGGCCACGTCCAGCTGGTTCCAGAACGCCTCGCGGGCGTCGTCGCGCAACCCCGCCAGGCGGGTCAGGCGCGCGGCTTCCTCCTTGCGCTCGGTCAGCACGGTGTGCGCGTCGGCATGCGCGCCGCCCAGCGCGGCCAGGGTGAGCTTGTACAGGTCTTCGAGCAGCTTGCCCTTCCAGGCGTTCCAGACCTTGGGGCTGGTGCCGCGGATGTCGGCCACCGTCAGCAGGTACAGGGCGGTGAGGTGGCGCTCGTCTTTCACGGTGGCCGCGAAGTCCTGCACCACGGCCGGGTCGGAGAGGTCGCGCTTCTGCGCCACGGCGGACATCAGCAGGTGCTGGCGGACCAGGAACTCGACCAGGGCCGTGTCCTCGGGTTCCATGCCGTGGTCCTGGGCGAACTTGCGGACTTCGCGGGCGCCCAGCTCGGAGTGGTCGCCGCCGCGGCCCTTGGCGATGTCATGGAACAGCGCCGCCACGTACAGCAGCCAGTGCCGGTCCAGGCCGGCGATCAGCTGGCTGGCCAGCGGATACTCCTGGGCGTGCTCGGGCATGGTGAAGCGGCGCAGGTTGCGCACCACCGCCAGCGTGTGCTGGTCCACGGTATAGGCATGGAACAGGTCGTGCTGCATCTGGCCCACGATGCGGCGGAACACCGGCAGGTAGCGCGGCAGGATGTTCAGCATGGTCATGCGCCGCAGTTCGTGGACGATGCCGCGCGGCTGCTGCAGGATCTGCAGGAACAGCTTGCGGTTGACCGGATTGCGGCGGAACTGCGCATCGATGCGATGCCGCGAATGCCAGATGGCGCGCAGCGTGCGGGCCGACATGCCGGTCAGTTCCGGGTGCTGCTGCATGACCAGGAAGGCGCGCAGCAGCAGGGTGGGGTTGCGCTCGAAGCCGTCGTCGCGAATGATGTCCAGGCGGTCGCGCAGGTTGCGGAAATCGTCGTCGATGTCGCGGGCGTCGCTGTCGGGGCGCGGAAACAGCCGTTCCTCGATGTTCTGCACCAGGATGCCGTTCAACTGCGTGACCAGCCGCGCGGCCCAGTAGTAGCGCTGCATCAGCAGTTCGCTGCCGCGCCGCGTGGCGGTGGCATGGATGCCGTAGACCTCGGCCAGCGCGGGCTGGAGATCGAACAGGACGCGGTCCTCGCGGCGGTTCGCCAGCAGGTGCAGCTCGATGCGCAGCCGCTTGAAGGCCTGTTCGGCGCGGCGCAGGTCGCGCGCTTCCGAGGAGGTCAGCAGCCCGGCCTGCGCCACCGAACGCCAACTGTCGCCGAAGCCCGCCGCGCGGGCCATCCACAGGATAACCTGCAGGTCGCGCAGCCCGCCGGGCGATTCCTTGCAGTTGGGCTCCAGGGCATAGGGCGTGTCGTGGTAGCGCGCATGGCGCTGCTGCATTTCGACGCGCTTGGCGCGGAAGAAGGCGCGCGGATCCAGCCGCGAGCGGGTCGCGGCCTCGAATTTCTTCATCAGCGTGCGGCTGCCCGCCAGCCAGCGGGACTCCAGCAAGGCCGTTTCCACGGTGATGTCGGCGTCGGCCTCGCGCTCGCAGTCTTCGATGGTGCGCACGCTGTGCCCGGGTTCCAGCCCCAGGTCCCAGAGCGATGCCACCAGTTTCTCGATGGCCGCCTCGTCCTCGCGCGTGGGGGCGTTCGGAAGCAGGATCAGCAGGTCGACGTCGGAATGGGGGTAGAGTTCGCCGCGGCCGTAGCCTCCCACGGCCGCCAGCGTGGCGCCGGCGGGCAGGGGGCAGAGCTTGACCAGGTCGCGCAGCGCGGCGTCCACGATGCGGCGCAGTTCGGACAACAGCGTGTCCGGCCGTTCGTGTCCGCGGAACTGGGCAACCGCCGCTCGCCGGGATTCCTGGATGCGTTCGCGCAGGGCGCTGAGGTGTTCGGCGGTCATGGCGGCGGTCGGCGGAGGGTCAGACGGCGGGGATGACGATGGGTTCGGTGATGAACGCGGGCGGCTGGGGCATGCCCGGCGACAGGGTCAGGACTTCGTAACCGGTGTCGGTCACGCAGACAGCATGCTCCCATTGGGCGGACAGGCTGTGATCGCGGGTGACCACCGTCCAGCCGTCGGACAACTGCCGGATTTCGCGGCGGCCGGCGTTGATCATCGGCTCGATGGTGAACAGCATGCCCGTGGTCAGCTTCACGCCCGTGCCCGGCTTGCCGTAGTGCAGCACCTGGGGATCTTCATGGAAGCGCTGGCCGATGCCGTGGCCGCAGAATTCGCGCACCACCGAAAAGCCGTTGGCCTCGGCGTGTTTCTGGATCGCGTTGCCGACGTCGCCCAGCGTGGCGCCGTTCTTCACTTGCTGGATGCCTTTCCACATGCACTCGAAGGTGATGTCGGTCAGGCGGCGCGACAGGATGGACTGCTCGCCCACGGCGTACATGCGGCTGGTGTCGCCGAACCAGCCGTCCTTGATGATGGTGACGTCGATATTCAATGAGTCCCCATTTTTCAACACCTTGTCGCCGGGAATGCCGTGGCAGACCTGGTGATTCACCGAGGTGCAGATGGCGCCAGGGAAGGGCGGGTAGCCGGGAGGGGCGTAGCCCACCGTGGCGGACTCCACGCGCAGCTCGTCGGTCAGGTATTCCAGACAGAGGCGGTCGAGTTCCCCCGTCGTGACGCCCGGCTTGACGTGAGGCGTGATGAAATCGAGGACTTTGGCGGCGTCCTGGCAGGCCGCGCGCATCTTGGCCAGGTCGGCCTGATTGGTAATGGTGCCCATGGATTGGCTTTAGCTATCTGTCGCTTGAATGTCTGCTTGAAAGAATAGTAGAATTATAGGCTTCCCTAAATTTTTGGGGATGCAGTAGTAGGTAGTGAGCAGTACAACTACTGGGTAACGGCAAGAGCCGATCCCGGCGGGTGTTGGCAGGTGGCGTTGGCGCCAGTCTGTTGCAAGCCCGGCAGGTATTCCAGTTGTGCGGATCCAGTCATTGGGATCGGCGGCAGGCCCCGAAGTTTCACCGCAAGCGAAGGTTGTGGAGCGAAATCGGGCAGGCCGCGGGTGCCGGGGGGCGGGAAGCGCGCAGCGGGTGCAGGCCGGTAGGGCACGGGCGGCGGCGGTTCCATGGCTGGCACGAACCGGGGCGCGGCGTGCTTGCAAGCCTGGTCATGTTTTTGAGCGGCGATGCAGGTTCAGGATCTGCGCTCGGTATGGATGTCGGATTAAGTTCTTGAAAACACTCGTGTTTTCTTAAGAAATGCCCCGATGGTCTGATGCGCGGTCGAGTGGGGCCGGATTTCGGTCCCGTGCCCGAACGCGAAGAGCTGGATTTTCCAGAGCTGGATTTCGCCGCCAACAAAACAGGTCCGGGTGCGTCTCGAAGAAACTTCCAGGAAACTCCTGGCGGGTCGGGAGACGCGTAGCAAGCGTGCGGCGTTGGGCTTTTCGTCGTGGCGGCCGTCTGGGTTTATCGCGGCAGCGTAGTAAAGAGAGGCGTCCAGGACGAATCCGTCCGAAGGCGTCGGAGTTATTGCGGCAGTGATCGGCCGGCCCGGTTAGAATTTTGTCATCCCGCACTTGCGGGAAATCGCGCGCAACACCACCCAGGGTGTCAGCCAGAGGCTGATGCAGGTGCGGCGCAAGAAATCAACCCTTGGAGAAAGTTATGTCTTTGATGCGCGAAATGCTGGAAGCGGGTGTCCACTTCGGTCACCAGACCCGTTACTGGAACCCCAAGATGGCCCCCTATATCTTCGGCCATCGCAACAAGATTC
>Ga0222427_100634_pt1 | contig 40604 bp, 45 predicted proteins | sample 2B20Ametagenome_FD_182890 | JGI IMG/M metagenome (GOLD analysis project Ga0222427, IMG submission 182890) | Enriched microbial communities from leaf-cutter ant dump, University of Wisconsin, Madison, United States - 2B20A (version 2) | ecosystem: Environmental > Terrestrial > Nest > Insects nest...
CTCAATAACGCCATGTCGATCACTCCATAGCCCCCGCTGAAAACATGCGAGGGAAGGTTGGAACATGGGTCAATTCTCAATGGAAATATCAGGCCACGCCGGGTCAGTTCTCAGTGGCAATCAACACGCTCACCACTAAAGGACGAAAACCTCGTTTCCGATGAGTTGGCTGAGGCCTTGGTGCAGCTCTATAAGAGCTGCAAGTATGCAAGGCGGGTCGATGAGTTCGACCTACCGGAAGAAACGGTGTTCGGATACGTTCGCGCTACGAACGAGGCCATTCAGGCACTGAAGAAGGCATGAAAACCTTGGTGACGGAGCATGAAGTCGAACATCCGTCGCGATGGGCAGCAATATCTTCCATAGCCGCCAAGATTGGCTGCTCGGCGCAATTCAACATTCCGAAATTTTCGCTGAAAATAACGTGATGAAAGATCGTGTTTGGGCATGCTCATTCCGTTTCTCTCTGGCACCAGTGTCGAGGGCGAGCGGAAATAGGGGCCTGCCGTTAACAAAGCATATAAGGTGGGCATGACTGACACACTTTGGCATCATCAGTCAGAAAGCAATGTGAATGGTATATAAACAGATCAATTTATAATAGATGATCCGTAGTAGTATCTTTTTTGTTGACCGATCTTAGGATGTTTGAGATACCTTGCCTAATCCACGGAGAACTTTTGGGTAGGTCGGATGGCACGGTCTGAGTCAGATGCCTTGCTGGAAGTCGGGCGGTTGCTAAAGGCTACCCGTAAAGGCCGGCAACTGACCCAGGAGCAGGTTGCCGACATGGCGGGCATATCGCGTCCCCGCTATCGCGAGATAGAAGCCGGAAGCAGTGCTGCGCGCACGACGACCCTGATCAACATCGCCCGTGCTCTCGGACTTGAGTTGATGCTTATACCGCAGGCGATGGTTCCGGCCGTCGGCGCGCTGCTGCGACCGCATGACGATCTCGACGATCTCCCGGCATTCATGGCTCATGCAGATGGGGATGAGAATGCCTGAAGCTTCATCCGATCCGACATCCATCTCGTCGCTCGACGTGCTGCTGAACGATGTGAAGGTCGGCACGATCGTCAGGACGCCCGGCGATTTCAACGCCTTCAGCTTCGAGGACAGCTATCGCGTATCGGGCGGCTTCCCAGTGCTCAGCCTGTCTTTTCGCGCAGCCACTGGCGGCTTGCGCAAGGACCCAAAACCCGTTGCCCGCGCTTTGCCGGCGTTCTTTGCTAATCTGCTCCCTGAAGACAAGCTGCGGGAAGCAATGGAAAAACACCACGCGGGGAGTGTCCGCGCCGGAAACGATTTCGACCTGCTCGTCGCGCTCGGTTCGGATCTGCCAGGCGCCGTCCGCGTCGTGCCGAGCGACGGGACGATTGCCCGTCTCGACAATCTGCCCGCTACCAAGCCGAAAGCCCGGTTTTCGCTCGCCGGCGTTCAGATGAAGCTTTCGGTCATCAAGAATACGGGGAAGGGCGATGGACTGACGTTGCCGATCGGCGACGAGCAGGGGGCCTACATTGCCAAGTTTCCATCGACCTCGTTTCCCGGCGTGTCGGAAAACGAATATGCCAATCTTGCACTGGCTGAAGCGATCGGCATGGAGGTTCCGGAGCGTGAACTCGTCGAGCAATCAGAGTTCGAAGGTATCCCGAAGGAGTTCGAGACACTGTCGGACGGTAGAGTCTTGCTCGTCAAACGTTTCGATCGTGGCGCAAACGGCGAGCGGATCCATATCGAGGATTTCGCGCAGGTATTCGGCGTCTATCCTTCGCGGAAGTACGAAGGAGCTGCATATCATGATATCGCCGCAGCCTTGAACGTTGCCGTTTCGTCCGACGCTGCGCTCGAGTTCGTCCGCCGACTGGCTCTGGCTGCTATAACCGGCAATGGTGACATGCACCTGAAAAACTGGTCGCTGATCTATCGCGGAGCGGGCGACAAACCGGAGTTTGCGCCTGTTTACGACGTGCTCTCGACAATCCCTTACATCCCAGCAGATGCCATGGCTCTGTCGCTCGCCGGCGAACGCCCCTTCAAGGCGTTGAATGCGCAACGATGGAAAGCCTTCGCCAATCGCGCGCGCTTGCCGGAAGCGGCCGTGCTTAAAGCGGTGGTCGATACGGTCGAGCGCGTCAACGAAGTTTGGTGGTCGCTGCCGGAACGTAATGTCGTCCCGGCGAAGGTTCTCGAGCGTATCGATACGCATGTAAGGCTGATGACGCCCATCCTTGGCACGTGCGCCAACTGAAGTGGCGGCCAATCTCGCTGATCTACAATAAGCCCATGAGGCTTTTCGGATCGTATCGCGGGCGATCGCTAACGCCAGATGCCGGTGGTTAGAAAACCTATAAAAGGGCCAGATAGATACAAATAAGTCTGTTTGATATTGGGCTCTTCCGACCCTGTCCGAAGTGCCCGTTCAAACCCTTGAACGCCGTGTCTATTTCCGTGAGTTGTTCCGCCTTCAGCACGAGTTGGTCAAATTGCAGGATTGGGTGCAGCACAAGAAGCTCAAGGTCGTGGTACTGTTCGAGGGGCGCGATTCCGCAGGCAAATGTCGGTGAGTATTGGCACGGGCTTAGGTCGTCAGGGAGGCCGCCCGCATCAAACCGCATGCTGTGATGGACTTTGACGTCGTCAAGGCGATTGCCGATCAGAAAATCATCCGTTGTTGATTTCATACCTTTGGATCACGCCAGCCGGGCCTCGTAGAACATGGCGGCGTCGTATGGCCTCGTAACGGACTTAGGCCGCTCACGCGACTTGGTCGAGCTGGAGTGCTCCCCGTTTCACCGGACAGGTCGGCTAGATTGATTTAGCCCTGATGAACTGCCGAGGGGAAGCCATTTTTAGGGCGGAATGGGGATGGATTTCGTTGTAGTCCTCGATCCATCCGTCGATGAGCCGGAGCGCCGTTTCAGCGTCCGGTAGTGCCGATATGCGGATGTAATCCCGCTTCAGGGTTTTGACGAAGGCCTCCGACATTCCGTTCGACTGTGGGCTGGCGACCGGCGTGAAGCACGGCGTCAGATTGAGCGCCTGGGCAAACAGCCTCGTGTCCCGTGCTGTATAAGCCGAACCGTTGTCAGAGAGATGCTCGATAGCATGCGGGGCTCGGGTGGCATGGAAGCGCTTCTCGACCGCCTCCAGCATCATGTCGCGGACATCCGAGCCGGATATTCCGGCATTGGCGACCGCCGTCCAAGCGATGATCTCGCGGTCGAAGGCGTCAATGATGAAAGCGAGGCGAACGACCTCCCCATTCCAGCAGGTGAACTCCAGACCATCGGAGCACCAGCGCAGGTTCGAGCGCATGACCATAACCTTGCCGTCATGGGTGTGGCCCTTGCGAACGGCCGTATGCTTCTCCAGCAACATCGCATGGTTGCCCATGATCCGATGAACCCGTTTGGCGTTGACGACAGGCTGATCGGCGGCTCGCCTTTCGCGATTGAGGAGCGCAGCGATCCGCCGATAGCCATAGGTTGGCCTTTGATCCACCAGCCTGCGGATGATCGGCAGAAGCTCTGCATCCTCGGCCTTGCGATAGGACCCGCGCGACTTCGATCTGCCTTTCAATCGTTCGACGAGGTTGGAACGGGATACGCCCAACGTGTCAGCGACGGTCTTCATCAGGAACCGTCCTTCGGCAACAAGATCGGCCGCGATATCCGTTTTTTTGAGTCCGCTTTGGACAGTGCTTCGCGGAGGATTTCGACCTCCATGGTCTTGCGGCCGAGCATGCGCTCCAACTCGCGGACGCGATCCTCCAGCTTCTTCACTTCCGAAGTGCCGACAACCGGCTCGTCAGAATCCACCGCTGCTGCACCTCCTTCGCTCAACAGCCTGCGCCACCGGTAAAGCAGATTGGGCGCAACGCCATGGCGGCGAGCGGTCGAAGATACCGTCTCGCCTGCCTCGAAACTCTGCTCGATGATCGTCAGCTTTTGCTCGGTTGTCCACCGCCTGCGGCGGACATCACCCGTCAGCAATTCAACGTGTCGATACGCGTTAGACATAAGCCTGTCCTCAAGCCTGTGCTTGAGCCTTTCTGCTTATGCCGACTGTCCGGTCAAAAGTGGGGGCAGTTCACGAGCCGACGCGAGGATTTCCGCCGGTGCTTAGCGGAAATTATTTCCGTTTTATCCGCTGATAACCACTTCGGGACGCCTCGCTCAACCTCTCGAATGCGGCTTGACAGGCCTAGCCTGCGGCATAATGATAAGATGTCAGACCAATTTGAGAAGCTGACACGGAACAGGGGATTGGCGTCATGCCGGCAGAACCAGGCGGCAGGCCGCAGATCGAGCCGTTGCCGCCCATCGACCGGGCGCGGCAGGTGACGGAGGCTTTGGCCTCCTATATTGATCGGGCGAGCCTTCAGGCAGGCGACCGCCTGCCAGCCGAGCGCGAGCTCATGGCGGCGCTGGCGGTCGGCCGCTCGACCATCCGCGAGGCGATCCGCCATTTCCAGGCGCTCGGCGTCATCGAAAGCCGCAAGGGCAGCGGCACCTATCTCCTGAAACCGGTCACCACCGCCACCGTGCACATGCCGCTCTCCTTCGATGCGGCGCACTTACGCGACGTGCTGCTCCAGACGCTGGAGGTCCGCCGCGGGCTCGAATGCGAGGCGAACATGGTGGCGGCCCGGCGGCACACGCCGGAGGATCTTGCCGTCATCGCGGCGAAGCTGAACGAGATGGAACGCGTCCACATCGCCAAGGGCAGCTCCGGTCCGGAAGACCTTGCCTTCCACCTCGCCATCTACGATGCCACGCACAACCCGCTCTTCAAGCAGCTCCTCGAACAGATGCGCGGCGCCTTCGAGCGCTTCTGGGAAAAGCCGTTTGACCGGCCGGATTTCGCCCGCCGCTCCTTCCCGTTCCACCGCACGCTCTTCAATGCGATCGCCGCCGGGGACCCCGAGACTGCGCGCATCGAAACCCTGAAAATCCTCGAAGTCGTCGAGGAAGACATCAAGGAAATGTCCCGATGATCAACGGAGCCGATCTGTTCGACTTTGCTTCCCTGACCGTCGCCCACGACGAGGCGAACGCCTTCGACGCGGTCGTGCCGCCCATCGTCCAGACCTCGCTCTTCACCTTTAGCAGCTATGACGAGATGGTCGCCGCCTATCGCGGCGAGATCGTCCGGCCGATCTATACGCGCGGCCTCAACCCGACGGTACGCGCCTTCGAGGAGATGCTGGCGAAGCTCGAAGGCGGAGAGGATGCGCTCGGCTTTGCCAGCGGCATGGCGGCGATCTCTTCCACCGTGCTCTCCTTCGTCGAGCCGGGCGACCGCATTGTCGCCGTGCGCCATTGCTACCCGGATGCCTTCCGCCTGTTCGGCACGCACCTGAAGCGCATGAAGGTAAAGGTCACCTATGTCGACGGGCGCGACGAGGAGGCCGTCGCCAAGGCCTTGCCGGGCGCAAAGCTCCTCTATCTCGAAAGCCCGACGAGCTGGGTCATGGAGACGCACGACGTCGGCGCGCTTGCCGCGCTCGCCAAGCGCCACGGCGCTGTCAGCGTCATCGACAACAGTTGGGCGAGCCCTGTCTTCCAGCGGCCGCTGACGCTCGGCGTCGATCTCGTGTTGCATTCCGCCTCGAAATATCTTGGCGGCCACAGCGACGTCGTCGCGGGCGTCGTCACCGGCTCGAAAGAACTGGTCGGCCGCATCCGCGCGGAAGCCTATCCCTATCTCGGCGGCAAGCTCTCGCCCTTCGATGCCTGGCTTCTGGTCCGGGGCCTGCGCACCCTGCCGATCCGCATGAAGGCGCATGAGGCCTCGGCGCTCGACATCGCCGGGCGCCTGCAGGCGCTCGATATCGTCGACACGGTCTTTCATCCGGCGCTCGCCAACCGCCTGCCGCCGGGGCTCACCGGCACGTCCGGCCTTTTCTCCTTCACCTTCCGCGAGGGCATCGACATCCGCGCCTTCGCCGATCACCTCACCCTTTTCAAGCTCGGCGTCTCCTGGGGGGGACACGAGAGCCTGATCGTGCCGGGCGAGGTGGTCCTGCAGCAGAAGGCCCAACCGAATTCCGCGCATGCCTTTGGCATCGATGCGCGGTCCGTGCGTCTCCATGTCGGCCTGGAGGGAACCGAGGCCCTGTGGAGGGATCTGGAAGCGGCGATGGAGGCCGCGACCGAAAACTGACGTCGAACGAACGATCAAAACGAAAAGAGGGAACGACCATGAAAAGACTTCTGACTGCGGCGCTTCTCACCACGCTGATGGCCTCGAGCGCGCTTGCCGATACCACGCTGAAGCTCGTCGAGGTGATCACCAGCCCCGAGCGCACGGAAACGCTAAAATCCGTCGTCGGCAAGTTCGAGGCGGCCAATCCCGGCACCAAGGTCGAGATCATCTCGCTGCCCTGGGGCGAGGCGTTCCAGAAATTCGCCACCATGGTCTCAGCCGGCGAGACGCCGGACGTCATGGAAATGCCCGATACCTGGCTGTCGCTCTATGCCAATAACGGCATGCTCGAAAGCCTCGAGCCCTATCTCGAAAAGTGGGAGTACACGCCGGGCCTGACGGCGCGCGCGCTTGAGCTCGGCCGCGACATCAAGAACACGGCTTATATGCTGCCCTACGGCTTCTATCTTCGCGCCATGTTCTACAACAAGAAGCTGCTGGCCGAGGCCGGCGTTTCTGAGCCGCCGAAGACGCTCGATGAATTCGCGGAAGCCTCCAAGAAGGTCTCCGCGCTGCCCGGCAAGTACGGCTATTGCCTGCGCGGTGGGCCGGGCGGCCTCAACGGCTGGGTGATGTTCGGCGCGTCCATGGCGGGCGACAATAAATTCTTCAACGATGACGGCACCTCCACCTTCAACAGCCCGGGCTGGGTCAAGGGCCTCACCTTCCTGATCGACCTCTACAAGAACGGCTATGCGCCGAAGGACAGCGTCAACTGGGGCTTCAACGAGATCGTCGCGGGCTTCTATTCCGGCACCTGCGCCTTCCTCGACCAGGACCCGGATGCGCTGATCGCCATCGCCGAGCGCATGAAGGCGGAAGACTACGGCATCATGACCATGCCGAAGGGCCCGGACGGCAAAACCTTCCCGACCATTGGCTTCGCGGGCTGGTCGATGTTCGCCTCCAGCGCCAACAAGGACCTGTCCTGGAAGCTGATCGAGACGCTCGAAGGGCCGGAAGGCAATATCGAGTGGAACAAGCGCACGGGCGCGCTGCCGGTGCACAAGTCGGCTGAGAAGGATCCGTTCTATGCGAGTGAGCAGTTCAAGGGCTGGTTTGCCGAGCTCGAGGACAAGGATGCCGTGCCGACAGTGATGCCGACGCATCTGGAGGAATTCGCCTTCTTCAAGGATTCGCTGGTGATCAAGACCTCGCAGGAGGCCCTTCTCGGCGACATCACGCCGGAAGACCTCGCCAACCAGTGGGCGGACTACCTGACCAAGGCGCAGCAGAAGTTCCTGGCGAAGCAATAGCGCCGGAGCCGCCGGACGGAGAACGAGGCTCCGTCCGGCTTCTTCCACGAAACGCCCCGCAAGCCTGACGGAAGCGAGACGATGACCTATGCTGCCCATCCCCCGGCCACAAAGCCGTTCAGAAAGAGGTTCGCCGATGCTGCGGAGCCCTATCTCTACAGCGCGCCGGCGCTGATCCTGATCGTCGCCGTGATGTTGGTGCCGCTGGTGCTCGGTATTTCCTACGCGTTCCGCGATATCCAGCTCCTCAATCCCTTTTCCGGCGGCTTCATCGGGCTCGATCATTTCCGGGCGCTGGGGCAGGACCAGGCCTTCTTCCGGGCCCTGCGCAACACGCTCTGGTGGACGGGCGCCTCGGTTTTCCTGCAATTCGTCTTCGGGCTGATCCTCGCGCTGCTGCTGGACAAGCCCTTTGCCGGACGCGGGCTGGCGCAGGCGCTCTGCTTCCTGCCATGGGCCGTACCGAGCTTCCTTGCCGGCCTCAACTGGGCCTGGCTCTTCAATCCGGTGATCGGCCCGCTGCCGCACTGGATGTATGCCTTCGGCATTCTCGACGCGCCCAACAACATCCTGTCCGATCCGCAGCTTGCCATGTGGGGGCCGATCATCGCCAATGTTTGGTGGGGCATTCCCTTTTTCGCGATCACCCTGCTTGCCGCGCTGCAGGCGATCCCGCGCGATCTCTACGAGGCCGCAAGCATCGACGGGGCCGGGCCGGTCCAGCGCTTCGTCTCGATCACGCTGCCGTTCCTCGCGCCGACCATTGCCATCACCATCCTCCTGCGCACCGTCTGGATCTCCAACTTCGCCGACCTCATCGTCGTCATGACGAATGGCGGGCCGGCGGACCGCACACAGATCGTCGCGAGCTATATCTTCACCCAAGCCTTCAAACGGCTGGATTTCGGCTATGCCTCGGCCATCGCGCTCGTCCTGCTCGTCCTGCTTCTCGTTTATTCGCTGCTGATCGTACTTCTGCGCCAGACGCTGCTCAACAAGGACTGACGCCATGCGAACCCGACAACTCGCCTTCACCGTCGCGCACCGGCTTGCAATCCTCGCCTATATCGTCTTCGCGCTCTTTCCGCTCTTCTGGCTGCTCAAGGTCTCGGTGACGCCGAACGACCTGCTCTACAGCGAGGGCGTGCGCATGTGGCCATCGCGCGCGACGCTGGAGCATTATACCTTCGTCATCGCCCACAGCGCCTTCCCGACCTTCTTCAAGAACAGCCTGATCGTCGCGGGCTCCACGGCGGTGACGGTGACGATCCTCGCCTCGCTCGCCGGCTATGCGCTGTCGCGCTTCCGCTTCCGGGCGAAATACTGGATCGTCGCGCTGATGCTGATCACGCAGATGTTCCCGCTCGTCATGCTGGTCGCACCGATCTTCAAGATGCTCTCGCCGCTCGGCCTCACCAACAGTCTGACAGGCCTCGTCATCGTCTACACCGCCTTCAACGTGCCGTTCGCGACCTTCCTCATGCAGTCCTTCTTCGACGGCATCCCGAAGGACCTGGAGGAGGCGGCGATGATCGACGGGGCGACGCAGTTCATCGCCTTCCGCCAGATCATCCTGCCGCTGACGCTGCCCGGCATCGCCGCGACCCTCGGCTTCGTCTTCACCGCCGCATGGAGCGAACTGCTCTTCGCGCTGATGCTGATCTCCGGCAACGACGCGGCAACCTTCCCGGTCGGGCTTCTTACCTTCGTCTCGAAATTCTCTGTCGATTTCGGGCAGATGATGGCGGCGGGCATTCTCGCGCTCATCCCGGCCTGCCTCTTCTTCCTGCTCATCCAGCGCTATCTCGTGCAGGGCCTGACGGCCGGTGCGGTCAAAGGCTGAAAGGACCTTCCATGGCTTCCATCGATATTGAGGGCATTCGCAAGAGCTTCGGCGCCTTTCCCGTGCTGCACGGCGTCGACCTTGCCATCAGGGACGGTGAGTTCATCGTGCTGGTCGGCCCCTCCGGCTGCGGAAAATCGACGCTGCTGCGCATGATCGCCGGCCTTGAGGAGGTCACAGCCGGCGACATCCGCATCGATGGCAAGCGCGTCAACGATCTTGCCCCGAAGGACCGCGACATCGCCATGGTGTTCCAGTCCTATGCGCTCTATCCGCATATGAGCGTTGCCGACAACATGAGCTACAGCCTGCGCCTTCGCCGCTCCACCAAGGAGAAGATCGCCAGCGCCGTCAGCGGCGCGGCCGCCAAGCTCGGGCTCGATCCGCTCCTGGAGCGCCGCCCGCGCGCCCTTTCCGGCGGCCAGCGCCAGCGCGTCGCCATGGGCCGCGCCATCGTGCGCCAGCCGAAGGCCTTTCTCTTCGATGAGCCGCTATCGAACCTCGATGCGCGCCTGCGTGAACAAATGCGCGCCGAAATCAAGAAGTTGCACGGCGATCTTCACGCCACCTCCATTTACGTGACGCATGACCAGATCGAGGCCATGACGCTCGCCGACCGCATCGTCGCCATGCATGGCGGGGTGGTCCAGCAGGTCGGCACGCCGCTCGATCTCTACGACCGGCCCGCCAACCTCTTCGTTGCCGGCTTCATCGGTTCGCCGGGCATGAATTTCTTCGAGGGGCGCTACCTCGTGTCCGGCGACCACGCGGACCTGAAGCTCGAAAACGACGTGACCCTGCCGGCGCGCAGGGTCGGCGGCATAGAATCGGGTGAACCGGCAACCCTCGGCATCCGTCCGGAGCATGTCGTCATCACGGAAGGCGGCGCGCTGGAGGGGAGGGTCGATCTCATCGAGCCGACCGGCTTCGGCATCATCATGCATGTCACGGTGCATGACGTGCCGCTCAAGGTCTTCACGCTCAACCGCGCCATGCTGAATCCCGGCGCGACCGTCCGTCTCGACCTGCCGCGCGACAAGCTGCACCTCTTCGACGGTGAGGGCAGGCGGCTGGGGTGAAGCCGGGCTGGTTTTGCAGGGAACACTCGCTGATTTACTGCGCCGAGCTTCTGGCGATTTTTTGCCGAATGGCCGGTTTTGCGACCTTTGCGATGTTTCAGAATGGGATGTCCTCGACCTCACCAACTACCTGGAACGCCGGCCGAGACAGCTTTCCGGCGGTCAGCGCCAGCGCGTGGCCATCGGCCGGGCGATCGTGCGCGAGCCGTCGACCTTTTTTTTCGACGAACCACTGTCGAACCTCGACTCGGCGCTGCGCGCCGCGCGCAGAACCCTTTCTGCCATGGGAGCCTAAGCCGATGGAGATGCACAATCGCGATCTGAAGGAAGACATTCGCGACACCAGATCGAGATCGTCGCACGAGACCGTGGCGGTGGATATGCGCAGGCCGTCGCACGAGCGTTGCCACACGCCGGTCAGGTTGCCGACCGTTGGCATCTGATGGAAAACGCCAGCCACGCCTTTCTCGACGCCGTTCGTAAATCAATGCGACAGGTCCGGATGGCAATCGGCACTGCCACGGTAAATCCAAAACTGCTGATCGCCGCTGAGCGGCTGCAATACGAGGGATATCTGCGGCGCGAAGAGGCAAACGCCGTTATCCGCGGGTTCGTCAGTGAGGGTTTGTCCATCAAGGAGATCGTGCGCCGAACCGGGCATAGTCGAAAGCTGGTCCACAGCGTCGTTCGTGGTCAGCGGACTGACATCTTCCGGGTTCGGCAAACCTCTCTCGAACCGCACCTGCCTTGGCTTGAAGCGCAATGGGATGCCGGATTGCGTAATGGAGCCGAACTGTGGCGTCAGCTTCGACTGGCCGGTTTTGGCGGAGGCCTGCGTGTTGTCACCGAATGGGCAACAAGACGAAGGCGGGCAGAAAAGGCTGAGAGCGGACTTGGTCATGCTCCCGCCGCGCGAACCGTCGTTCGCCTGATGACCCTCGAGCGCAACAACCTGACCAAGGCTCAAACGATGACGGTTGCCGCCATCGAAGAGAGGCTGCCGGACCTTGTGGACGCCAGGGATGTCGTTGAGAGCTTCCATGACATGTTGCGCCGCAAGTCCTCCGGTCCGCTCTTAACGCGGAAAACTCAATATGATGCCGCAACTGAATCATTCTCGAAAATCCGCTCTTATCGCGGAAAATGCAATATGACTCGCTAGCGTAGTCGCCACCGATGCCAGCCGCCGGGGAGATGACCGCCGCCCTTTGCTCGAATTTTCTCACCATTCAGATGCTCAGTTAGGCCAGAAGTAGCATGACGATCGGCAGCGGCTTCGGGTCAAGCCCGCGGCGGCTGCAATTTCCGGCAAGGCGAGAGGCTGATCGATATGGGCGGCCATATAGTCCAGCGCCGGTCGCAGGCGCGCGTTGGGATGGGATGGAAACGCACCAAAGGTCGGTTCTGTCGGCAGGGTCGTAAGTCCACATCCGTGTGTATCGACGCCAAGTCTCCAACTTTGTATCCGCACCCCCGCCGGCTCAGTCCCGCGTGGAAACCAACAGGTTCGGTCAGTATCGGAGAGCTGACAAGTGTCAGCGGTCTTTTTGGTCTCAAGATCGAGCGCGACCTGCATTTCGAAGCCAAGCAGACGTTGTCCGCTTACGCGTCGGAAGCACACGACTGAGCCATATCAACGCCTGATGCGTGACGGGAGTGGCCTTTGCAGGCCGCTCCCGTTTAACGGGCGATACCCGCTTCCGAAAGTCGTTGCCTCTTGTTATCAGTGTGTGATAACATAGATAATATGAATTTAGAACGCGACGAAGGGCTCGATGCTCTTTTGGGTTTGGACGGAGAGACATTCTTTGTCGATGCAAGCGGGCATTACAAGGTCAAGTTCGTCGTAAAGCGCGTAAAAGCCGACGAACGTAAACCACACGGCCTGAATTACAGCCTCACGCTGCACGACAAGTCGGGCGACCGCATTGTTGGATTCGATAATGCCCATCCCGTGCCTACCCAGTCGGGGCCGGCTGGCAAGAAGCGCATCGTCAACGACCATAAGCACCGGTTCAAGACGATCCGCCCGTATGATTACAAGGACGCAGCCACCTTGCTTGGAGATTTCTGGGCACAGGTGGATTCCGTCCTGAAAGAGGAAGGAGTCACACCATGACCGCACTCAAGGTAGGTATTGCCTCTTACGAGGATTACAAGAAGCGCACGATGGCCATTGCGCGCGGCCAACTCAAGCCCGCGGCCGATGATCCCAAGGTGTGGTTCACCTCCATGGAGAGCTTTGCGAAAGTGCTTTCGGATCGCAATAGGGAGCTTCTTGCGTTGATCGCGGCCACAAAGCCTGGCTCAATGAACGAACTGGCTGAAAAGACCGGTCGGGCACCATCCAATCTATCGCGCACATTACGCACAATGGAGAGGTTCGGTCTGGTGCGTTTCGAGAAGGGGGCAGGCAAAACGCAGGCTCCCCGCGTCGACTACTCAGACATCATTCTTGATGTTCCTCTCCAGCGCGCAGCGGAAATACTGGCAATCTGAAGACCCGTTCGGCCTGCGCGCAGTATGAATATCTGGTCGCTCGCAACGCATATCCTTCGCGGAAATACGAGGGTGCCGCCTATCATGATATCGCCGCAGCCTTGAACGTTGCCGTGTCGTCCATCGCTTCTCTTGAGTTCGCCCGCCGGTTGGCTCTGGCAGCCATCACGGCAATGGCGACATGCACCTGAAGAACGGGTCGTTGATCGTAAGCGCGATTTTCAGTTCCTGCACCTGGATGAGGTTTGATTAGGCTTGTGTCCATCATGGAGGTTATGGACACAAGCGCGATGCTACCGTCGCATCATGGTGCGGCCTGAGCCTTGGCGAAGTTGAAGGGTAGCAAGTCGGTAATGTCGTCCTCAGCCGGGCGCTGCGGCAGTTCGGTGAGAACGAAGCGCAGCCAGACGTATGGATCGATACCGCAGGCACGGCAGGTCAGCATGAGGCTGTAAACGACGGCGCTGGCTTTGGCACCGGCAGGCGTATCGCTGAACAGCCAGCTATTGCGTCCGGTGCAAAACGGCCTGATGTCGCGCTCACGCTCGAAGATCAACAGATCGCCTTCCCAATGGCCGAACTGGGATCGATCACCGATAAAATCAGGGCGTTGCGATATCCTGTTACCGGCTGGAAATACGCTGTTACGCGGCTTCTTCGATCCACGCGGACGGCGTTTGCGGCGTGCCTCGGGCAGGTAGCGGTAAAGGCCAAGCCCGTAAGCCTCCTTGCCATAGATGAAACGGTAAATCGTTTCTTGCAGATCCGGACCAGGCTGATCCCATCAGCCAGAAGTCGGCCGGCAATCTGCTCCGGTGACCAGTAGGCCTCCAGCTTCTCGATAATCATACGACGCAAATGCGGATGACGCCGCAGCTTTCGCAAACGCCAGTGTCGTTCCTTGGCAATGTCATCGGCAACCGTGCTGTCGTAGCCGTCGTAATCTGGCAGTTCGCGATCCCTAAACGTGTTGCGCTTGATCTCGCGATAGATGGTCGAACGATGGCGTCCGAGCTGACGGGCCATCCCGTTGACGGGAACATTTGCCGCCACCAGTTGATGTAGGCGTCGTCGGTCGGCGCGAGCAAGCTGCGTATAGCATCGGGACATGCCAAGATCTCCATAGTGAAGCCGTGTCTCATCGGCTCTCACTGCGGTCGATCCAGGCGCAATATGCAATGGACAGCCGATGGTTACTTTCGTTGCGATTGGCGAAGCATCGAGGCTAGGTCCCGTTTGGGCCGTCGTGCTTCTGTTGGGGATCTGACAGGAGCAGGACGGGGTCCGTGCTCCGCGCCGCTGCGATACGCTCGATCACGGTGAGCGTCGGATTTTTCTGTCCACGCTCAATCCCACCCATGTAGGAATAGGCAACGCCGGCTTCCGCTGCCAGTGACTCCAAGGTCATGCCGCGCTCCAGGCGGTTTCTCCGAACGTTCTCCCCAAGAATCTGTGCCATACGCATGGGGCGCATAGCGATAAGGAAACCATCGGCTTTACCAGTCACTATAGTGACTGATAGGTTGGTGAATTCGGGGGTAATCTTTCTGCTGCTTGTATCGCCATTGGACGTCTGGTTGTGGCACCTGCCAAAAGCGCGGGGGCTCGCGGTGGGCTACGATAAGCGCGCTTACTGGCGCGCGTTCGGCCCGATGCGCGTCGCAGCCGGTGGTATTCTGAGAATCTGAAGAGGAACCGAATTTGCGAGGTGATTTTGCCGGCTCCCCCATCAGTCTCCACAGTTTTGTCTGGCAGCTCCTCCACTCGCTTCCCACACTCGTTCTCGGTCTCTGCACCGTTCTCCTGCTTTCCTATGAACTGTGGCGCAGTCATGCAGCGGCGCGCGAGGGCGCAGAGCGCAACGTCTCGAACCTCATCCATGTCATGTCCGAGCAGGTGGCGCGCACATTCCAGTCCGTCGACGTCAACTTGCAGGATATTGCCGGCGAGCTGGCCGACGTCCCGGCCATGCGTGACAACGATCCGGCCTTCCGGGCGCGCCTGCACAAGAGGCTGGCGGCCATGCCCTTCGTTCGCGCGCTCTTCGTGATCGGCCGGGACGGCTTCATTGCCCACGACACGGATTTTCCGAGCACGCCGCGGGTCAGCCTCGCCGACCGAGACTATTTCAAGGCCCACGAGAATAACCCTTCGCTGGGACTACATATCGGCCGGCCGCTGAAGAGCCGGTCGCGCGGCGTCTGGTTCATCAGCCTGAGCCGGCGTATCGCGACGGCGGATGGCAGTTTCGGCGGCATCGTCGTGGCGGCGATTGAACCGCTTTATTTCGAAAGCTTCTATCGACAACTCTGGGTGGGCGGCGGAACGATCTCGCTGTTCCTGTCCCCGGGCACTCTTCTTGCCCGTTCGCCCGCAAGGGAGGAGATGATCGGTAAGTCTTTCGCCGACATGGAGCCATTCCACAGTCTGCTTGGCATGCGCGATCCTGGCGTCGCCTGGCTAACGAGCCCCATCGACGGCATATCCCGGATCGTCGGATACCAGAAGCTCGACATCGCACCGGTAATCGTGCTGGTGACGCTCAACGAGGCCGATGTCATGCAGCCATGGCGCGGACATGCCACGGTCGGCTTCATCGGCGCGACCATCCTGCTCAGCCTGCTTGCCGGCCTCGAGGTGCTGTCGCGCCGAGGCCGTCGGCGCGAAGAGGCGGCGCGGCGACGATTGGAGGCGACCCAGCGCTTGGAAGCCGTCGGCCGCTTCGCCGGCGGCATCGCGCACGATTGCGGAAACCTGATGCGGGTCATCCGCTCCGCCACCGTCGTCTTGCGTCCGCTGGTCAATGACCGGCAGGAGGCGGTGAAGCTGCTCGATGAGGTGGATACCTCGCTCAATGCCGGGCGAGCTTTGGTCAGCCGGTTGTTGACCTACGCACGCAGTACGGAATTCCGTCCGGATGTTGCCGATCCCGATGCGCTCGTCCGGGAAATTCTGCCGATCGCGAGGCAGGCGGCGGGGCCGGGGATCGACGTCGTCGCCAAGCCATCAGGCGAGGCCTTGTCCTGCCGCCTCGACAAGGCGCAGTTTCAGGCGGCGATCGTCAATCTGGTGTTGAATGCTCGCGATGCGATGCCGTCGGGCGGCACAATCACGATCGATGTGCAGTCGGCCGAGGACATGGACCCGTCAGGTGCCTTGAGCTGGGTGGATGTCACTGTGACGGATGACGGGATCGGCATGAGCGAGGCGGCCCGCCGCCAGGCATTCGATCCGTTCTTCACGATGAAGGGGATGGGGGAAGGGCACGGCATGGGATTGAGCCAGACGCTGGAATTCGTCCGGCAGTGCGGCGGGCGCGCCGATATCGCTAGCCGTCCGGGCGCAGGCACGACCGTCCGGCTCCGCCTTCCGCGCGGGGAGGGGAGCAAGGGAACATGAGGGCCGGAGGGGCGGAGCTGGACGTGCTTGTCGCGGATGACCATCCTCTCATCAGGGCAGGTATCCGGGCGATGCTGGCCGCGCGCCCGCATTGGCGCGTCTGCGCAGAGGCCGAGAGCGGTCAGGCTGCGCTACACCTTGGCTTGGCCCTGCGACCCCACCTCGCCATCCTCGACTATTCCCTGCCCGGGATGAACGGGCTGGAGGTCGCGCGCCGGCTTTGCGGGGAGATGCCGGGGATCGGCATCGTGATCTATACCATGCACGCCGACGAGCGGATCGTACAGGTGCTTCTCGACGCGGGTGCCCGCGGTTATGTGCTGAAGACGGAGGACGATACCGCCCTGCTCGCCGCGATGGATACGGTTGCGGTGGGGGGTGTTCATATTTCGCCGGACGTGCCGCGCCAGGCTCTTTTGCAGAACGCCGTCTCCATACTGACGCCCCGCGAGATCGAGGTCGTTCGCCGCGTTGCGCTGGGCGAGACGAACAAGAGCATTGCCGCGCAACTGAATGTCAGTTTGAAGACCGTCGATACGCACCGTACGGCGGCGATGCGTAAGCTCGGTTTACACACGGCCGTAGAGTTGACGCTGTTCGCGGTCCGTAACAGGCTCATAGAGCCGTAATCTCTCCCTTCCGGATTTTCTGACGCCTGTCAGGGAATGACACTTGCCTCGGGTGTATACCCGATGGTGCTAGGTCGTATCGGATGCTACGGCGGTATTTCGGCGTTAGCGGTGGGGACGTCATGGGGCAAGTCGTGCAGGCGTCCATACCGTTCGTGCCGCTCGAACGGACCCGGAATGCATGTCGCAGAAGCAACCTAATTTTGTCTCCTCCCGCAATTATCTGGACCTCGCAGAGCGCTTTCTGGACATCGGGTTCTGGAATGCGGATTTGACGACGGGTGAAGTGCGCGGCACGGACGGGTTCTTCCGGCTGTTACGCTTGCCGCCGGGCGAGGCGTTCAACCTGCAGAAATGGACCACCCTGCTTCACGCCGAGGACCGGGAGGATTTTCGCTCCATCTGCCCGCTTGCTGCCATGGGCGTATCGATCTCCCGGGATGTCCGGCTGGTCGACCTCCAGCGCCCGCCGCGCTGGATACGGATTTCAGTCGAGGAGCCTGCATCGCCCAACCAGGTCGTCGGTCTCATCCAGGACGGCGGCGTCGAGCGGGAGGCGAAGGCCGCGCTCTACCGGGAGCGTGCGCGATTGAATGCCTTCATCGAGATGATGGGCGGTGCCTTCTGGGCGCGCGACCTGAACGGCGTTGTGGGCGACCTACGCGGCTGGGAGCAGCTTACCGGCCGCGATCAGGCTCAATCCGACGAGGAATGGCTGGAGGCGATCCATCCTGATGACCGCGGAAAGGTAGAAGCGGTGCGCGAGGCATGCAATCGTGACGGGCTTGCCCGAGAGGTCTCGTATCGCCTGCTTCATGCTGACGGTCGGTATCGCGAGGTTCTGGCGCGTACCGCGCCGGTTCGCCGGGAAAATGGCACGCCGATCGAGTGGATCGGCGTAGTCACGGAAGGAGGGCACCGCAAAGGCTTGAGCAGGCAGAATGGTGCAATGCTTCGGCCCCAGCAGTTGCGCGCTGCGCGTGCTTTTCTCGGCTGGTCGGCCGAGCAATTGGCAGTGGAAGCGGGCGTCTCTACCGCGACGATCCGGCGTTACGAGACCACCGGCGAGCACATGAAGGATGCAACGATATCGGCCATCGTCGCAGCGCTGACGCGCTGCGGCCTGGAATTGACGGGTTCGTCTACGGAAATGGGCCTCACGCTGCAATTGAGCAACACGCCCTGACCAGCGGCCGGCAATAAGCGATTTATACAATCTTATGCAATTTTTGCGGACAATCTTAATGTTTTAGGCAAAAAGCGCGCAGTTTCTGCATGCAACGCGAGCGGGACGGTGCGTTTTGTTTCATGACCATCAAGGGATACTTGCTACTTTAGATCATCCGAATGGATGCGATCGTATCACTTCCGGCATGACGACGGATTCGGGGCTTAAACGTGATTTCTGAGCGAGCCACCGAGGTATCTCATGCAGTTAAAGCCTTTATCTCCATCCGCGTCGCCGCGGGCGCCTACCGCAATCGGCTGCGACGAGGCTGAACGAATCTGGCATCTTGCCGCACGGACGGCGGAGGCCAAGCAGATGCTGGCCGGCGTCCTTGCCAATCTCGCGCGGCTTCACGCTGTCATTGCGACGGCTGAGCCTGCCTCACTTCGCAGCGACGATGAGCGCCGCAACCGGCTTTCGTCTGTACATTCATAGCCACGAAATCCGCGCTCCGTTCTGAGAACTCACCCAATCGTTGGATTGGATCGTCTTGCCGGAAGGCCGGGGAAGCCATCTGTTGCAAAGCCATCAACCAGTCAACTGCCGAGGAGAAATCATGTTAGCCCTTTCTTTCGGCCTTGCATCTGATGCAAGCGCTATCCTTGACGCGATGCAGCGTTCGCAAGCCATCATCGAGTTCGACCTGACGGGCAAGATATTGAAGGCGAACGAGAATTTTTGTCGGGCGCTCGGTTACGCCCTTCCGGAGATCGTCGGCCAGCATCATCGACTCTTCGTCGATCCAGTGGAAGCCGCCTCCGAGGACTACCGTGCCTTCTGGGCCAAGCTGGCGCGCGGCGAGTTCGACCAGCGTCAGTACAAACGCATCGGCAAGGGCGGTAAGGAAATCTGGATTGAGGCGTCGTACAATCCGGTGTTCCGACGTGGCAAGCCCTACAAGGTCGTTAAATTCGCCACCGACATCACCGCGCAGAAGCTGAAGAATGCTGAAGATGCCGGAAAGCTGGAGGCCCTATCGCGCGCGCAGGCCGTCATCGAGTTCACGCCGGCGGGCGATATTCTCACCGCCAACCAGAACTTCCTCTCCGCTCTCGGCTACCAGTTGTCCGACGTCGAGGGCCGGCATCATTCCATGTTCTGCGACCCCACCTATTGCCAGAGCCCGCAATACAAGCAGTTCTGGGACAGGCTCAAGGCGGGCGAGTTCGTCGCCGAGGAGTTCATGCGCATTGGCAAGGGCGGCCGCCGCATCTACATCCAGGCCTCCTACAACCCGATCTTCGACATGAACGGCAAGGTCTTCAAGGTGGTGAAATTCGCCACCGACGTGACCGGCCGCGTCGAGAACGTCGAGACGCTGGCCAGCGCGCTGACGCGGCTTGCCCAAGGTGACCTGACGCTGCACCTGCCGACGCCCTTCATTCCGACCCTCGAGCAGCTGCGGAGCGATTTCAACAGCGCGTGCGAGCGGCTGCGAGAGGCCATGAGCGCGGTCGGCGAGAACGCCCAGGCGATCGCCGCCGGTTCGAACCAGATACGCTCAGCCGCCGACGATCTGTCGAAGCGCACCGAGCAGCAGGCCGCCTCGGTCGAGGAAACGGCGGCGGCCCTCGAGGAGATCACGACCACGGTGGCCGATTCCAGCCGTCGCGCCGACGAGGCTGGAAAGCTCGTTGCGAGTACCCGCGAGAATGCGGAGAAGTCGGGCGAGGTGGTTCGCATGGCGATTGCGGCAATGGGCGAGATCGAAAGCTCTTCGCGGGAGATCTCGAACATCATCGGGGTAATCGATGACATCGCCTTCCAGACCAACCTCCTGGCGCTGAACGCCGGGGTCGAGGCGGCCCGGGCCGGGGATGCGGGCAAGGGCTTTGCCGTCGTGGCTCAGGAAGTGCGCGAACTTGCACAGCGCTCCGCCAATGCCGCCAAGGAGATCAAGGCGCTCATCAACACCTCCGGTGAACAGGTCAAGAGCGGCGTGACACTGGTCGGCCAGACCGGCGAGGCGCTGGAGCGGATCGTCCGGCAGGTGCAGGACATCAACGGCAATGTCTCTGCCATCGTCGAGGCGGCAAAGGAGCAGGCGACGGGCCTCGGCGAGATCAACCAGGCCGTCAACACGCTGGACCAGGGCACACAGCAGAACGCGGCCATGGTGGAGGAGTCGACCGCGGCCAGCCACAGCCTCGCCCGGGAGGCTGAAGCCCTCTTCAACCTGCTCGGACAGTTCCGCGTCGGCGACGCCGGCCGGCACCGCCCGGTAGAGGCACAGTCCGAGACGCATGTGGCATCGTTCCAGTCGCGCAGACTGGCGGGATAGGGCGAACGTATCGGGGGCGGCTGCCCTGAAAGTGGCACGCCCTCCCGTGCGGAACACAAGAAAAGCTGTTTCATGAAGCAACTGGCATACCGCATTTCCACTTTCCTATCTGTGTCGGCCGACAATCCGGAGTTGCTCAAGGCGCAGTATCGCGCCTTCTCCTGGCAGCTGCCGATCATGTATTGCATTCTCCTGTCCAGCACATGGGCGCTGGCTGCCACGCACATATCCTTCGCCCCGCTCTGGCTGACGATCGCCGTGCCGGCGGCCTTTACGGTGCTGTGCCTCGTGCGCATCCTCTACTGGTGGCGGCTGCGCAGCGTCGATCCGACGCCGGAGCGGGCACAGCGCGCGCTTGCGCGTACCAACCGCCTCGCCATTGTGATCGCGTCCGCCTTCACGCTCTGGTCGTTTCTGCTGTTTCCCTACGGAAACGCCTATACCCAGTCGCACGTCGCCTTCTACATGGCGATCACCGTCATCACCTGCATCTTCTGCCTGCTGCACCTGCGTTCGGCTGCGCTGATCGTGACGGTAATCGTCAACGGCGCCTTCGTCGCCTTCTTCGGCATGTCGGGCCAGCCGACCTTTCTCGCCACGGCGATCAACATCGTGCTCGTCTCCATCGGCATGCTGATCATCCTCCTGGTGAACCACCGCGATTTCACCGCCATGGTGAATGCCCAGACCGAGACCCGCCGCAAGCAGGACGAGCAGAGCCAGCTGCTGCGGATGATCGACGACATGCCGGTCGCCGTCATGACCGTCGAGCCCGGCACGCTCCGGGTCAACTACGCTAACGAGACGTCGAAGCTCCTCATCCGCAGCATTGAGCACCTGCTGCCAATCAACGCCGACGAGCTGCTCGGCACCTCGATCGACGTTTTTCATAAGCATCCGCAGCACCAGCGCAATCTTCTTGCCGATCCTCGCAACCTGCCGCACAATGCGCGCATCCGCGTGGGGCCGGAGACGCTCGATCTCAAGGTCTCGGCAGTCACCGCCAGCGACGGCGGCTATCTCGGCCCCATGCTCACATGGGCGATCGTGACAAAGGAGATGGAGGCGGAACGCCGCATCCGCCAGCTCGCCCACTACGATACGCTGACCGGCCTTGCCAACCGCGCCGCCTTTCATGAAAGGCTGGACGCCGTGCTCGCGTCGCCGGTGCGTTGCGCATCCCTGCTGTTCATCGATCTCGACGGTTTCAAGGTCGTCAACGACACCAAGGGGCACCGGGCGGGGGACGCACTTCTCAAGGAGGTGGCTGGGCGCCTGCGGCAGGCGTGTGCTGCGCTGGACGTGGTCATCGGCCGGCTCGGCGGCGACGAATTTGCTGTGCTGGTTTCAGGCGACACGCCGGACGGCGTGGAGCGGCTCGCGGCCACACTGATCGAGCTTCTGGCGGCCCCTTGCTCCCTGGACACCGGACGACAGGTCCAGATCGGAGCCTCCGTCGGCATCGCGCTCGCCCCGTTGCACGGCGCCATCGGCGAAGAGCTGCTGGCGCATGCCGACATGGCCCTCTATGCCGCCAAGGCGGCCGGCAAGGGGACGTTCCGGATGTATTCGCCGGACATGGAGGCTCGCCTTCAGGACCGGGTGCGGCTGGAGGCGAGCCTGCGCCGAGCGCTTCAGGATAAGGACAGGCTGTTCGTCTTCTACCAGCCCATCGTGGACGTGCGCAGCGGCAAGGTCACGGCGCGCGAAGCGCTGATACGCTGGCACCATCCGCGCAAGGGCTGGGTTTCGCCTGCCGAATTCATTCCCATTGCGGAGCAGAGCGGCCTGATTGACCAGCTCGGCGAATTCGTGCTCGACCATGCCTGCCGGGACGCGGCCGGATGGACGGACGGCGCCCGCGTCGCGGTCAATGTCTCGGCAGTGCAACTCGGCAAGGGCACGCTCGCGCCAATGGTGCTTGCCGCCCTCGTCGGCTCGGGTCTGCCGGCCGAACGGCTGGAGGTCGAGGTCACGGAAACCGCGTTGCTCGACGGTGAATCTGATGTGGTGGGCGACCTGCGCCGGCTGCGGGACATGGGCGTGCGTGTTGCGCTCGATGATTTCGGAACGGGCTATTCGTCACTCGCCCATCTGCGCGTCTTCCCCTTCGACAAGATCAAGATCGACGGGTCCTTCGTTAAGGATGCGGTTGAACGGTCGGACTGCGCGGCGGTCGTGCGCTGCATTGCCGATCTCGGTAAGCGTCTCGGTGTCATTACGGTGGCCGAAGGCGTGGAGACCGAGGCACATTTCGACTGCGTCAGGCAGGAAGGTTGCACTGAGGTGCAAGGCTATCTCATCGGGCGCCCTCAACCGAACAGGCATGATGCCCTGATCGTTGCCAGAATTGATAACGTTCATGTCGTGGCCAACCGAGCCTTTTGAAGAAGCGCTTCGGTCCACTCGAAGTCATCAAAGGGGTGTCCTTCAGTGCGCAACGGGGCGACGTCATCTCTATTTTTTGGAGAAGCTAACCCAAGTGCATCATGCCGGTGTTGAGGGTAGGGGATCACCCCGCTTCTTGCAAATGAGCCATAAACACCTCGGCCGGCGTCCTGTAACCGAGGCACCTTCGGGGTTGGTCATTCAGGTGTCGGGCGAGTTGGTTGAGATCACCCTGTGATATGGCTGCCAGGTCGGTATCGCCTGGCATGAAGCGGCGAATGCGCTTGTTGGCGTTTTCCACGGCACCTTTTTGCCATGGTGCGCTGGGGTCGCAGAACCAGCTGCGCACACCGATGCCATCTTCCAAAGCCCTGAAGCCGGCAAACTCCGTGCCGCGGTCACCCGATCCGCCTTAGCAACTCGCCGCCGCTTGGCGCGGCTAACGGCCTATATCACAGGCGGCTTGTCGCCGAACGTCCGAAAATATGCCGATCCGACGTCGCTGGGTGCGCAGGAAGCGAAGGGGAGGGAAGATCCGCTGTAGGCAAGGCGGTGTACGTAACAGCGTCACTGTTAAGCGGCAACGTCACCAATCAATGAGCCAGCTGGAATGTTCCATTCCTTGCTGAGCTTTCGGATCTGTTCGAGATTGATTTCCCGCTTGCCGTTCAGAAGGTCAGCGGCACGCGCTTTGGAGCCGATAACGGCTACCAGATCCGCGCGAGTGTAGTTGTTAGCAGCCATCACCGACTTGACCACCTCCACCGGACTCGCCGCCGGGATTGGGTAGTTTTTACCTTCATACTCTCCGATCAGAAGAACGAGCGCGTCAAAATGAGCCGCGTCTTCAGAGCCTTCCTGCGGTTCGTTCTCGAAATACGGCCGAACTTCCTTCAATGCGGCGTTGTACTCGTCTTCACTCTGAAGGGTTCGGAAAGCTTTCAAATTCAACATGTCGCCTTTCCTCACATCAGAGTTTTGCTACGTCAATCGCGTCATACTGGGCATGCGTCCCGACAAACAGAACGAAAATCCGTTTCGTCCGAAATGCGACCAATCCCACGATGCGGTACTTGTTGCCACCCACGTCAAAAATCACTTTGTTGCCGGCGACGATGTCGGCCGAGTTGAAGGTTTTCTTCAGCTCACTGAAATTGCTCCAGTTTGCCTTCGATGCGGTGGCATACCATTCCGTCATCGCCGCTCCAGCGGTTTCTCTCGGCGCGCCTTTCGGCAGGCTATTCCAGAAATTGACCAAAGCGGACTTAGCGATAACGTTCACGCCTGCTCCTATTTAGCGCGTTCCCAATTTGGAAACAAGCCCAAAATTCCCAACTTGGAAACTGATTTCTGTATCGAGTTCCTCAAATCGTGCAAACCCCCGCATCGTTCGTCAACCGTCAGGGCAGGAATGGCGTTCGCGACCCCGCACAGACCGAGTTCGCCAACTCCCTTCGCCTTCATGGGCGACGACATCGGATTCGCCTCGTCCATGAAGATAACCTCCTGATGCGGTAGCCGTAACCGTCGGGATGGTCGCTACGGTATTCAGCCGGCCGCCCTCGGCGATGCGCCGGACGGAGACGCGCTTTCCTGCCATAGTTAGGAGAATCCTTGAAGAAGGAAAAGTTTTGTCTTACGTTTCGTCTATCGATCAAGTTGGAGTATGACGATGAACGAAACTGCGACCCTGTCGTCGAAATTCCAGATTTCGATTCCCAAGGCTATCCGCGCAGCCCAGCATTGGGAGGCGGGCCTGACCTTTGCATTCATTCCCAAGGGAACGGGTGTCCTTCTGGTCCCCGTGCCCAAGCGGGAAGCATTGGCTGGCATCGCCAAGGGTGCATCACCCAGTGACTACCGCGACCGGATGGATCGCGTCTGATGCATCTTGTCGATACCTCTGCTTGGATCGAATGGCTGATTGGTTCACCGACCGGCGAACTCGTCGCCCGACATCTGCCCGAGCAATCCGACTGGCTGGTACCAACCATTGTGCAACTCGAACTTGCGAAGTGGCTGGTGCGTGAGGTTGGCGAGGACAAGGCGGATCAGGTGATCGCCTTCACGCAGCTTTGTCATATTGTGCCGCTCGACACCGAAATTGCACTGGCGGCGGCTGACGTTTGCCGGGCGCACAAATTGGCAACCGCCGATGCCATCGTGTTTTCCACGGCCCGCACACACAATGCCGATCTTATCACCTGTGATGCACATTTCGATGGATTGCCGGGGGTGACATTGGTCGAGAAGATCAAGCCCTGACCCTCGTCGCATCGGCCACGTTCGGCCGCCATCTGTTCGTTGAGCTTGCGCACCATCACCGCTTCGATCGCAGGCAGGCAGTCGGCGGCAATGAGCGGATCGACGCCAAGCGCCTGCGCCATGGCGAGTGCAGCACCCATGTCCCAGCCGATGATGACGCTGGTGCCCATGCCGCCGGCGATGCGCAACTGTCCGGTCAAGCGCAGGAGGAGGTCCCAGACCTGCCAACCTTCCGGAGTTTCCGGATGGTTCAGCCGCGCCGGGCAGTCCGGGCACGTGATTTGACGGCCGCGCAGAAGCTTTCGCCTCGCCGAAATGCCATTCGGCTAGGGCGATGAGACGTTTTTTCCCGCTTCCAGCATCAGATTCGGCGCAAGACAGCGGGTCTGGAACACCTCGAAGTAAGCGCAGTTTTCGGGTCACCTATGAATCGGCTGCGGCGTAGGCAAGTTGTGTCCACAAGCAACGTAGTGGATGTGTTTCGGCGTGGAATAAGGGCTCTGACGCGCTTTTGGTGACGTTCAGTTTGGCCCTATGACGCGGGCCTCAAGGAGATCGAGTTTTCCGCGACCAGGCGCCAGTCAAACGCGGGGAGTGTGACATTCCAACTTTGCAGAAACAGGACATTCTAACTTTGCGACTACATAAAAAAATCGCGTAATCTATCTTATGGAACTCGCGAGAGATTTGTTTTTGTTGCTTTTCGCGGCCGAACCGCTTGTCGTATTTGTGCGATTTCCTCGATAGCCTGCACCTTTATCTGTTGCCTCGGACCGAGAGCACATTCCAATACATGGTCGATGGTGGCTAGCTCGACCGCGTGGGAAACATGCGGCCCCCGATAACCTAGAGTTTGCCCGCATCCTTTGGCCTTTCTCATTCGCGCCAAGCGCGCACGGAATTCGGTCCCAGTTAGTCTGCCAGATCCTAGAACAGCCAAGGTATGAAAACGCGTGGCGGGTGCGCGTGAGCAGCAACGATGCATCCGAAAGAAGCGGTCGGCATAACTCTACTGGATCTTCGTCTATTTGCGCCGCCTTGGCCGCGCCAACGCCTCCAGATAGGCCCGATGGGCGGGCTGCGCTTTAAGCTGGATGCGTTTGCCGATTATCGCATGGCCATCCCCTCCACAAGCCAGACAATTGACCCGCTACATGGCGAAGGAATTCGCCCCGCGCGGCATTCGCGTCAACTCCGTGGCGCTTGGCCCAACCCGCACCCGGCTCGGCAATGACGGCTTTGCACGCCTTCCGGAAATCATACCGGCGATCGCCGCCGAAACCGCGCTGAAGCGGCTGGGCGAGCATCGGATCTCGGCCAGGCCATTTCAGCGCCGCTGTCGGACCAACTCGGCTGGATCACCGGCGAGAACATCGAAGTATCCGCCGGATACAAGATCTAATCCTATCTTGACCGGTGTCGTCACATCGATCGACCGGCCCGCGCAACATCCTGCGCGGGCTGGCGCGTTTTCGGGCGGCTGTATATTTCAGGCGGACAGTGTATGATCATATCTTCACTTTTTGTTATGGAGTGTCCAGTTGGATCCCTTTAGCGATGTCATCGCGCTCCTGCGGCCAAGCACCGCCGTGGCCAAGCCGATCAGTGGAAAAGGCAGGTGGGGTGTCCGATACGCGGCCCATAACGCTCCCGGCTTCACCATCCTGCTCGAGGGGGAATGCTGGATCGCCTTCGAGGGCGAGGAGCCGATCCGCCTGGTGAAAGGCGATTTCCTGCTCCTGCCAACCACACCGGCGTTCACCCTCAGTAGCCATCCAGGCGTTCGGGGTGAGCTTCGCGACCCGCACAGCACGCCGGTCCGCCATGGAGACCAGGATGGCGATCCTGATTTCGTCGCGCTGGGAGGATCCTTCAGAATCGAGCAGGTCAACGCGCCTTTGCTTCTGGCGCTGCTTCCTTCCATCATCCACATTCCGGCTTCGGAGGGACGCACAGGTCGGCTCCATCGGATGGTCGACCTGATCGCCGAAGAATGCAGCCATAACGAACCCGGAAAGGAAATGCTTCTCCAGCGGCTGCTTGAGGTCCTACTCGTGGAGGCGCTCCGTTGGCGCGGCATCGAGGACGACACCGACCGGACGGGTCTTCTCCGCGCGATGCGTGACCCGGCACTTGCTAGGGCACTCGGCGCCATTCATGCCGATGTCGGTGGCAACTGGACGGTGGCCGGACTCGCAAAAATCGCAGGCGCATCGCGCTCGGCATTCGCCGCGCGGTTCGGCGAAGTGCTGGGATGCGGGCCTATCGAATATCTTTCCCGATGGCGGATGGCACTTGCAAAAGACTCGCTCATGAGCGGGGCGAAGACGCTGGACAGGATCGCCGACGAGATCGGTTATGAGTCCGCAAGCGCGTTCAGCACCGCGTTTCGGAAGCGGCTGGGATGTTCCCCCGGCCGGTTCGCACGAGCAGAAGCGAAGCGGGGGAACTGACATAGGACGATCGGTAAACAATCTTGGATCTTTGATTATATCCAGTCTGATGCATCCGACTATCAATGAACCATCCAACAAACATGGAGGTTCAAATGAAAACGATCCTGATCACCGGTTGCTCCTCGGGTTACGGCCTCGAAACCGCACGCCGCTTCCTGACAAACGGCTGGAACGTCATTGCGACGATGCGCAAACCAAATGCGGGTCTATTGCCTCATTCGGAGCGGTTGCGTCTGCTGGCGCTCGACGTCACCGACGACGACAGTATTGCCTCGGCAATCGAGGCGGCCGGTCCGATCGATGTTCTCGTGAACAATGCCGGTATCGGCGTCATCGGCGCTTTCGAAGCAACGCCGATGTCTCACGTACGCTCGATCTTCAACACCAATACGCTCGGTGTCATGGCGATGACGCAAGCCGTGATCCCGCAAATGCGGGAACGGCGGTCGGGCACGATTGTCAACGTGACGTCGACCGTCACGCTCGCCGCCATGCCGCTGGCAGCCGCCTACACCGCAAGCAAGCAGGCGATCGAAGGGTTTACCGGCTCGCTGGCGCATGAGCTCGGCTATTTCGGCATCCATGCAAAGCTGGTCGAGCCGGGCTACGGTCCGACGACGCGATTCACGCAGAACACCGGCGTGAACATCATGGATCTGATTCCGGAAGACTATGCGGCATTCGCCACACCCATCTTCGAGGCATTCGGCACGCCACAGGCAACAACGAAGGAAACGGACGTTGCCGAGGCGGTCTGGGCGGCCGTTCACGACACATCTGGTACGCTGCACTTTCCAGCCGGCGCGGATGCGGTCGGGATCTGGAATTCCCGTCCACGCTAATGCCATGGACGAATGTGTCTTCTTGGCTGCGGTCTGCCTGAGACGTGTGTAACAGGCAGGCCGGGCCGGAAAATATGGTCGATCCACGCTTTAAGCGTTGAAGTATGCCGTCGTGCCGCATGGATGTCGAAAGACGATTGCACTCGGCGGCTACGGACTCGGCGGTCGGCGCCTCGGAACAGGCGAGCATCGCCCTGTGTTCCGCGAAGGTCGAGACAATATGTGCAGCCACGCGGCTTGGGGGGACCGCGCGGTCACCAGAGGGCGGCAGTCGAGTTGGGATGCGGCGAGCGCACTATTGTTCGTCGGTCGAGGCGGCGAGGTCCTTCTGACCCTCGAGTTCGGCGAGACGCTCGCTGAGCGCCCGATGCATCGCGCCGTAGGCGTCGCTGCCGAGCGCTAGCCGCAGGGGGCGACGCCTGCTGGTCGGCCGTCGCGATGATCGCCGAGGCGACCTTTTCCGCGTCGCCCGGCGAGACTTGTAGGTCCCGCTCCCGAAGAGAGTGTTGTCCACTATCGTCATTGACGATACACCCACGAGCGCTTGGACCTACATTGCCGTGAGCCAACCCAACGCTCCATTGCCTAGCCTGGAGAGCTGCTTCACAGCTGATTGCTATCGCAGTCGCGTGTCGAACTGCTAGGGAGCCAAACCGACCCCATAGGAGGCGCCCGCTCGCCAAAACCAGTCCTGATCGAGATCGAGTTCACGAGACGCCTCCTTAATGGCGGACTCGGCGCGGTCGAAGATCGCGTAGCAAAGTTCGGTATCATCATGGCGAGCATGATAGGCAATTCCGTCAGCGCTCGCCGGATGCTCGAACAATGCTTTTGCCCAGGCCTGCGGAGCGTCGTAAGGAAGACCCGAATGAGGGACTTCCGCCGTGGCGCCAATCATCGCGAGGCCCGGGCCGGTGAGGTCGATCAGTTTCAACGGCGAGACCGTCTTGAGGCGAACATATCCCCTGCGTCTCAAGAGGCCGCTATCGATCAAAGTGCTTCCAGGTGATCACAGGAACGTTTCGGCGAACGCTCCATTGACCAACCGTGCGACGTAGAGCACCCCGAATGACCCGTCGGGAGCATTGAAGCGTCCGCTTGTCGATCGATCGAAGAAGATCGGTTCATAGGTTGCCGTGTAGAATCGATGCAGGTCACTCCCCACGGGGATCGGGACCATTTTCGGATTACGGCTATGCAGATCGGCAGGAGGCAGGGGGACGGTCACGCACCCTGCTCACCGTAGCGGTTGGCTGCGTCGAGTACCAACTGCAGGTTCCCCTCTCGCAGAACGTCAATTGGTTTCCGCCCATTCAGGCGAACATCCGGTTGCGCAAGGAAGTTCAGAACCGCCCAGGGGCTCTCAACAGATAGGGAATCCTGTACTTCCCTGAGACCTGTCACAACAGTACCATCCCGGTTGAACTGAAGGGTCGGATAGCAGCGTCTGTTGCTCGGACCAGGAACGGCAAGCAAACTTCCCTCTTGCACGCGCTTATCTACGGCCTGACGGGAGACGCCATGCAGAAGTGTCCTGACCTGCTCCAGATCGAAGGCGCCGCCGGCCGCCTTTAAGTCGTTCTGCGCGATCCGGACGCCCTGAAGCACAGCCTGGCTGCGTGCATCCGGCTCGAAGGCCGCCTTGTTGACTGCGCTGGTCGGCTGAGCACGCTCTTTGGCTCTCGCAAGTTGGCGCATTCTTCGAACCACCATGCTATTGCCGCGAAAGCGCTTCCCGACGGTTCGGGCGACGGCGCTCGCTGTTTCCGGCTGCGAAGTCACCACGGCAAGGTGCGCGCCAGCAGGCAATTGGAACCCGGCGATCCCCTCAAAGGGGTTCGCGTCAAGAACGTACATCGTCATGACGACGTTCGGACTGTCGTTGTTGGTTTTCGGCGACTTGGGCTGAATCTTCTGAGCCATAATGGTTCTCCTGAAAAGAAGATGGTCTTTCGAAGCAACTTCGTCAACCATGACAATTTTGGCAACCGCACTCATGCGTTGGTGAGGAAGGCATAATACCAACGAGCGCTGACGGCGACTCATAGAGGGGTTCCCAAATCATCGAATTTCTGACTCCCTGTGCCGAACGGAGATTCGGCATGACGAGCCTACAGCGGATCTTCCCTCCCGTTCGCTTCCTGCGCACCCAGCGACGTCGGATCGGCATATTTTCGGACGTTCGGCGACAAGCCGACTGTGATATAGGCCGTTAGCCGCGCCAAGCGGCTGCGAGTTGCTAAGGCGGATCGGGTGACCGCGGCACGGAGTTTGCCGGCTTCAGGGCTTTGGAAGATGGCATCGGTGCGCGCAGCTGGTTCTGCGACCCCAGCGCACCATGGCAAAAAGGTGCCGTGGAAAACGCCAACAAGCGCATTCGCCGCTTCATGCCAGGCGATACCGACCTGGCAGCCATATCACAGGGTGATCTCAACCAACTCGCCCGACACCTGAATGACCAACCCCGAAGGTGCCTCGGTTACAGGACGCCGGCCGAGGTGTTTATGGCTCATTTGCAAGAAGCGGGGTGATCCCCTACCCTCAACACCGGCATGATGCACTTGGGTTAGCTTCTCCAAACCAATCACAGCAGAATGCGATAGATCAATCCCGGGAAGTTTGTTTCGAGATTTTGAGAAGTGCCTGATGTTTGACGAGCGCCGAGAACAAATACATTGCTTATGGGACGAACTGTCCGATTTTGATCTGAGTCAGTCGAAGGCTGCTGTCGCCCATGCAATGACGCGCCTTTCCGAGCTCGGCGGGGTTTGGAATGCCACCTGGGCCGGGGCGATTCGTATGAAGGGCGCGGACGAAACAGATCCGTTGCTGGGTTGGCGCGTGGCCGTCGGCGAAGCGCTTCACCCCGCCCTGCTGCAGTCCGACGACAAGCATATGGCAGGTGTGATGGACGTCTGGGATCGTCGGGACATCGATCCGTCCTTCCTGATCCCCCTCAAGAATGTCGGCATCTTCCGAACCTATTCTTTGCGCCGGGATCTGCCGGCCGATTGGTTCGACACGCCATTCTATCGAAAGCACTACGGCTTTTGTGATATCCATGACGTGGCCTTCGTCGCCTTCCCGCTGAACGAAGAATGCGAGTCGCATTTCGCCTTCTATTCGCCTCATTCTATCTCCGATGACACGCTCGCACTGCTGGCCTATGCCCTGCGCGGCATCAAATGGTTCCATCGCCACCTGATGCTGAGCCATGGCCTTATGGTGGCGAAGGCTCCCCTGACGCCGACGGAGCAGAAAGTTCTGCAACTGCTGCTGACCGGTGCGACCGAGAAAAGCATCGCGCGTCAGATCGGCCTTGCCGATTCCACCACGCATCAGCATGTCGTCGCCATCTTTCGCAAATACGGCGTGAAGAGCCGCGCTGCCCTGATGAGCCTCTGGCTCAATGGTTCCGGTGCAGCCGGCTGATCGGGCCCGGCCCCAGACCCCTCCCCTACTGTTTAGTCGGGATGACGTGACAGGGTGATTCCTCTAGGAAATCCAAGCACCTGCAGTTGAAATGGTTGGTTGGGGCGCCTTGCCCTGTCGGTCTTGCTGGCGGGGCAACTCATATAGGCCGCCAGGGACGTGGCCGAGGGGCGCGACACGATGGCGAAGAATTTCAAGGCGAAGGAAAAATGTGGCCCGGCGGGCTCCGGACGTCTTGTAGGGGCATTGCTCTGCACCACGGCGCTAGCCTTGACCCTGCCGGCGGGGGCCTCATGGGCACAGAGCGTATCGTGGAATGGCGGGACAGGCGATTGGAATTCGGGTGCAAACTGGAGCAGCGGGAATCCCCCGACATCGGCAGAAGCTGCATACTTCTTCAATGGCGGGACGGCCGAGATCAATAATGGAACAAACGCTGAAGCTCTTGTGCTCAGCCTTGGCTCCGGCAGCGGAACATCGGGCAATCTGATCATCCAGACCGGCGGTGGCCTCGCACTGTCGGCCGGTCTTGCCGTCGGCAACAATGATGTCGCAGCTTCATCGCTGCTGGACATTGATGGCGGCACCCTCGTTCAGAATGGGGGAGCCTCCTGGATCTACGATACCGGGCAGCTCGTGCTGCGCAATGGTGGCGTGATCGATGTCTCGGGCAATGGCAATGGCGGCGTTCTGGGCCTGAGTGGCGGCACGCTGGTCATCGGAGATGGCGGCGGTATTGTTCTTGCCACGGCGATATGGAGTTTAGGTACACCCGGTCACGTGATTTTCGACAATGCCAGTGACAGTACATTTTCGACGCTGATCGAGGATAACGTTGACGTGGTGCATGATGGCGCGGGCACCACGACGCTGTCTGGAAACAACACCTATACGGGCGGGACCGCGCTCAATGCCGGTGTTGTCTCCGTGTCTCAAAACAGCAATCTTGGCGCTGCCAGCGGTATATTGACCTTCGATGGCGGTACGCTGCAAACCACGGCGGGCTTCTCCATGAACCGCGCCACCACCGTCGGCGTGGGCGGCGGAACCTTCGACGTAACCGCTGGGACGCTCACTCAGGCCGGGGTGATTTCCGGAAATGGCCCGCTCAGCAAGACCGGCGTTGGGACGCTGACTCTGACGGGAAACTCTTCAGCGTTTACAGGCACGACCACCGTCAGCGAGGGAACACTCGTTCTCGAAGATCTGCTGGGAGGCAGCAAATCCATTCGTCAAACAGGCACTCTCGACCTGAGAGTAGCCGATGCCGTCGCCGGCGAGACAGTGGAGGTCGAGGACTGGGGCGTCGTCAACCTGTCGGTGACGGGCGCCGGCAATGGTGCGATATTCGACCTGGATGACAATGCGACCGTGAATGTTCTGGCAAACAATGCCCTTTCGGCAACGAGCACCGTCTATTTCACCGACCAAGACACGAAACTGCGTCTCAACGGTTATAGCACGACTGTCGGCAGACTGACCGTTTCCAATGACGAGAGAGGAATCATCACCAATGAGGGATCATCCCAGCACGCCGTCCTGACGGTGGTTGGGCAATCTGGTGACTCCTCCTTTACCGGAACGATTGAGGACGGCTCGGGTAGCGGAACCCTGGGCCTCACTCTTGAGGACGGAATCCTGGATCTATGGGGTGCCAATACCTATACGGGCGGAACGACGGTCAATGGCGGTACGCTAACGGCCATCAGGGCCGGAGCCTTTGTCGATGGCACCGCCTATGCGATCAATGGCGGCACGCTCGACCTCGGCGGGTTCGACCTGACCATGTCGTCGCTCTCGGGCGCAGGCGGGACGGTGTCGCTCGGGGTCGCAAACCTGACCGTCGACCAGGCAACAGATACGACCTATGCCGGCGTTCTCACCGGCACCGGCGACGTCATCAAATCCGGCACGGGAACGCTGACGCTGGCCGGTGATTCCTCGGCCTTTGCCGGCACGACCACGGTGGGTTCCGGTAGTGCGCTGGTGGTGGGCGTGGGAGGAAACGGCGCGCTGGGCGGTGCCCTGACCATCGGCGCCGGCGGCCGGCTGGGCGGCACCGGCACGGTCGGCTCGGCAGGCCTGAGCACCATTATAGCAGCAGGTGCGGTCCATGCGCCGGGCAATTCCATCGGCATGCAGCATATCGCGGGCGACTATGTGAATAACGGTACATTGGTGATCGAAGCAACGCCGACAGCCGCCGACCAGCTCGTGGTCGCAGGGGCCGTCGACATCACCGGAGCCAGCCTCGAACTCCTGCTCTCGCCGACCGATGCTGCAAGCTGGGACAGCTTCAACGGCCCCTTCACCATTATCGACAAGCAGAGTGCCGGCGCTGTCGTCGGGACCTTTAGCCCGGTTACCAGCAACCTGCTGTTTCTCGATACCATCCTTGATTATGCCGGGGGCGACGGCAACGATGTGACGCTCGAGCTTTTGCGCAACGATATCGCATTCGCGTCTACCGGCATCACTCGCAACCAGATCGCCACTGGTACGGCCATCGAGGCGCTCGGTAGCGGTCATCTGCTCTGGAGCTCGATTGCGCTGGCCACCGATCCCGATCTGGTGCGCGCCAGCTTCGATGAGCTCTCCGGCGAAGTTCATGCCTCGATGAAGACGGCGCTGATCGATGACAGCCGCTTCATCCGCAATGCGGTCAACGACCGGCTCCGCGCTGCCTTTGACGAGGGTGGCGAGAGCAGCGGCGTGGATACGACCGACGGTTCCGCATTCTGGGGCCAGGCCTTCGGATCGTGGGGGCAAATCGATGGCGACAGCAATGCCGCAAGCCTCGACCACTCGACTGGCGGCCTCCTCTTCGGTGCAGATGTCCCCGTGTTCGACGACTGGCGTCTCGGGGCGGTTGCGGGCTACAGCAACACCAATGTCGATGTGACCGGCCGCCAGTCCTCCGGTTCGAGCGACAATTACTATTTCGGCCTCTATGGCGGCGCACAATGGGGCGACTTCGCCTTGCGCACCGGAGCAGCCTACACGTTGCATGACATATCAACGACCCGCATCATCGCGGTCCCCGGCGTCAGCGATAGCGTGAAGAGCGACTACACTGCCGGAACGGCACAGGTCTTCGGTGAGTTCGGCTATCGCATGCAGGCCGACAATGCCGCCTTCGAGCCGTTCGCCAACCTCGCCCATGTGAGCATCAACACAAGGGGCTTCACCGAACAGGGCGGTGCTGCGGCGCTGAGCGGCGCTTCGGCGAATACCGATGCGACCTTCACCACGTTTGGCCTGCGTGCTTCGACCACCTTCGACCTCAACGGCACGAACCTGACGGCCAAGGGTATGGTCGGCTGGCGCCATGCCTTCGGCGACGGGACGCCCGAAAGCACGATGCGCTTTACCGGCGGCAATGCCTTCACCATCGCCGGCGTACCGGTCGCGCGCGACGCAGCCGTGGTCGAAGCGGGCCTGGATCTAGCAATCAGCCCCAACGCCACGCTTGGCGCGTCCTACAATGGACAGTTTAGCTCCGGTCTCACCGAGCAGTCATTCAAGGCGAATCTCAACGTCAGGTTCTGATCGCGGCAGTCCAGGCCCTTTGCGGAGGGGTATCTCAGCACCAACAGGAACCTCAGTGCAGGCGTGGGTGGGTCTTATCGGGAAGGGCATGGTCCTTTCAGGAGCACCTTGTTGGTCGCCCGCATGGATGTCACCACCGTCAGGCTCGCCACTGACTTCTTCGTTCCTCCCGCGATCGGCTCGGCGCCGACCAAATCGACACTTCGTTGCGAGCGAGGGAAGCCGATATTGGTGCGAAACATTTCCGCGCAATCCTTCTTGCATAGAGCGCAACGAGCGCTCGACATCTTGTTGGATTGTGAGGAGCGATTTTGAAGATGGGCAAGGCTAAGCTCATTTTGACCGGGCTCATGGTGACGCCATTGCGGCATCGGTCGGAACTATCCTTATCGTATTGCCCCCAACTGGCCAGCAATCAGGATCTTCTGACGACTGCCGGAGTTGGCGCCATTGCCTGATAGTCGGCAGCGCCCTTGCCCTTCCCGGCGGCCTCATCTGCCTTCCCGCATTATACATCCTTGTTGACCGGCAAACGCGAATCCGGTGGGCTGCCTATGGTTTCGCAGTTGGTGCTATTACCCTCCTGACACTGGCAATCTTCCAGTCAATTCTCACGGGTCGCGGCGCGTCGTGGGTGCTCTTAGCGGCAGTTTTTGGCCGGGGCTTGGTGTCATTTGTCTCATCGCCGGGATCAGTGGCGCTGTCGGCGCCGTCGCCTATCGCGCCATTCTTGACAGGAACAGTAGCGAGTTGGGCCGCGGCATCCGGCCGGACAATGCCGAACAGCAATGACCATCGGCTTGCGCGCGATTGTCCTCGTCGTCCTCGTTGGCTCCACGCTACATGAGCAGAACGGCAGCCACGCCAAGTCTGCCTCATGCGCATCTTGTAATCGTATACCCATCGGAACAAATGGCCTCCAGAAGAATTCGCACGTGGAATTACCTATGTGGGAGAACTTCGATGAAGCGAAAGGTTGAGAAAGACAATGATCACATGCTTCTTGCCGCGGGCGCCTTAATCGTTGCCGGTCTTCTTATCCTTGGTATCCCGCCTTGGCTTTTATTTGGAATCTAACCGTAAGCCCCACCAGCGATCGCACGCGGCCTCATTAATTCAAAATTTCGACGCTGTCGCAACGAATGCTTGCGTCTGTACCCAGGCTGCATGGTTGATCTTCCCCTGCTGAGGGTCCACGGTCCGTATATACCCGTGAACACTGGCGAAATCTCTGGAAAATCTCCGATCGATTCCAGCGCAGCGTTCGTGTGAGTTGCAGACTCCGCAGGAGTGTGTCCTAGCCGAAAAAACGATGGCTGTAGGCCGAGACGGGAAGCTGGCCGGTCGCCTCAAAGTATTTTTGCAACACCAGCAGAGAAGTGAGCCGTTCCATGGTGCTGCTTCGGAAGGTCGCGACATAACGGTTCGCGTTGTGGATCACCTCCGCCGCCAGCCCGGGCGTGCTTTCCAGCATGTCGATCTTCTCTTCGAGATCGGCGAAATCGTCCCGAACCTCGATGAAATGCCGTCCCGGCTGGAGCCTTCCCTCCATGAACCAGGTCTCGTAACGGTTCTTCGGCATAAGGCACACGCTGCCGGACGCCATCACCCATTTCAGGTTGGTTGCCACATCGTGGCCTTCGATCGAAAGAATGTATCGGTATGCCAGTTGGTCATGGGGCGAGAGGAAGGGTTTGGGGGCGATGCCGTCGCGTACGGCACCGACATGGCCTACATCCGCAAATCGACTGTTCCGGTGGCGTTCGGCAAGTGCCGCTCTCAGCGGATTGTTGAGGCTGCCGCGCCAGACGGCCTTGGGCAGCTTGTCGGACCACGCATGCGTATCCCTATGAACCTGGAAATGGCGCAGCTTGTCGAGGTTGAGAAGCACCGAGTTTTCGTTCCCGCCAATGATCGGCCGGCTTTTTACCAGCGCGGGAACCTCGGGGACCCATGTGACATCGCCGAAGAGGTAGTCCACTCGGAGCGATTGGGGAAAGTATTTCAGGTACTCCTGAAGGTCAATGAAGTACCGGCTTTTCGATCTGTCGATCCTGTCCAGCGGAGTGCTGGGCAAGTACGCCATATCGGACGCCAGCTTGTTGTAGTAGTTGGCCCTCGCCAATAGTTCTTCACGCTCTTTCGAACTGTCGACCGCGCGAAGGATGTCCTCGCGGTACCGGCTGAAAGCTACGGCGGGCGTTGCATGTCGAAGTGCGCCGGATGCGTAATACCAGAGCCTGTTCAGTGTCTTGCCGGTGCGGTCGAAGGGCCGTTTCATTTAAAAGTCCGTCTGTGGGCCACTTTTCCGCGCCCATCTTTTTTTCTGAACAAGGCCGGCTGATCGCCGGCTCACTGCACGCAGCGCTGGAACGTGCTTCGAGTAGCTGGTTGCATGGGTATTGTCCATCTGGGAGGCCACAATGCGCGCCCATCCCGTCATGCAGTGTTCCTGATACAACGAGGTGTGTTCTTCCCCACCCCTGCCAAGAAGACTATTCTGTGATTAGGCATGGAATAAGGGCTCTGACGCAATCTCGATGACATCAGGGCACTCCGACGATGCGTGCCTCGAGCAGATCAAGTTTCCCGCGCCCGTACATCTGGCGCTTGATGAGTTTCAGCTTGGTGATCTGGCCCTCTGTCTGACCGTTCGACCAAATTGAAGTGATTGCATTCTGAACCGCTGCTCTGTCGCGGATAATGCCGTTGGCAAATGACGCGACCAAGCTTGTTGCTGCGCGGTCGATCCACGTATCCAGGTCATCTTTGGACTTGCGCCGTAGCATTTCATGAAAGCTTTCCACGACATCTCTGGCCTCGACAGGGTCTGGTAGTCGCTCCTCGATCGCAGCGACCGTCATCGTCTGAGCCTTGGTCAAATTGTTGCGTTCAAGGGTCATCAGGCGGACGATGGTGCGTGCTGCGGGCGCGTGTCGCCGCCTGCGAGACCCCGCTGATGTGAAGGTCGTAAAACTTGCGCAGGAGATGAGCCCAACAGCCCGCGAGCTGGATCGTCTTGTTGCTGCCGGTCGTGGCCCACGCCTTGGCCAGATTGCTATAGGCCGAGTAACCGTCGACCTGCAGGATGCCGCTGAAGCCGGCGAGATGGCGCGCCACGCACTCGGCGCCTCGGCTGTCTTCAAAACGATAGGCAACCATCGGCGGGCTGGTTCCGCCGTAGGGTCGATCATCGCGCGCGTAAGCCCAAAGCCAGGCTTTCGTCGTTTTCCCTGAGCCGGGCGCCAAGGTGGGCAAGGTCGTTTCGTCGGCGAAGACCCGTTCGCCCTCCTTGACCCGCTCGAGGATATAATCGGCGCAGAGCTGAAGCTCGAAGCCCAGACGACCCATCCACTGCGCCATCAAATTCCGGCTGATCTCGACGCCGTCGCGCAGATAGATCGCCTCCTGGCGATAAAGCGGAAGACCGTCGGCGTATTTGGAGACGGTGATATAGGCGAGCAGCCGCTCCGTCGGCAGGGCGCTTTCGATGATATGCGCCGGCGCCAGGGCCTGGATCACGCCGTCACGACCCCGGAAAGCGTATTTGGGGCGGCGCGTCACGATGACCCGGAACTTTGGCGGCACGACGTCCAGCCGTTCTGAGCGGTCTTCACCGATCAGACTTTCTCCAGCCCCGCGCAGTCGGCGGGGATGTCCGGCTCGATCACCTCCTCGATGCGCTCGAGATGAGCGGCAAAGCCCTTGCGCGGACGCGGCGCGCGTTTCGGCTTGTCACCGGACGCACGATCAAGCTCGCTCTGGGTCGCCGAAAGACCGGTCTCCACCTCCTCGAAGGCAAAGGACACCTGCTCGTCGTTGACGGCCAGGCGCAGCCGTTCAGAACGCGTGCCGTGTTGCGTGCGCTGCAGAACCTTCAGGATCGACGTAAGGTTTGCGATCTGCTCGTTGGCGCTTTTCTCGATCGCTTCCAGTCGGGTGATCTCGGCTTGCGCAGCTATAAGCCGAGCCTCGTTCGAAGCCCGTTCCTCGGCCATCGCTGACATCATCGCTTTCAGCGCATCGACATCGTCCGGCAAGTTGTCGGGAATGGGCAGAACTATGGGTGGCAATAGAGCACAGAAGTGGTCGTTTTTCCAACTATTACAGCCACATGATCATCTTGCCGCAGGCCGGTATCAGCCCGTCAGCAGCGGTCGCCGGACCTTGGCTGGGCGGATCTTCTTCCAATCCATTCCAGCCGGAAGCGCCATCAGTTGCGAATGGTCGAGACGAACGCGCGCCGCCGATATGCCCGGCCAGCAGACGCCGCTCTCTTCCAGGGTTTTCGAATAGAGGCAGACCCCGCTGCCGTCCCACCAGACAATGCGGACACGGTCCGCCCGTTTCGACCGGAACACATAAAGCGCGCGAGGCCACCATCCCTCACCACCGCCATCAACGATGCGGCTCCCTTGCGGAAGTCGACCGGCTGGCACGACACGTAAACCACAACGCCGGAAGCGATCATGCCGTGGGCACCGCCCGCAGAACCCTGGCTAGGTGATCGGGGTCAACGTCGCCGCCGGCGCGCACAACGACATCGCCTACGACGATCTCGATCATGCCACCGCTCGTTGCTTCAAAGCGCGTGAACTTGACTGGCCCGGCGTCATCCTCCGCCAGCGGTGCGACCATTCCCGATGAAAGTGCCTTGCGACGCCACCCATAGAGCTGGGAGGGGTCCAGTCCGTGAGAACGAGCAATCGCCGAGACATTGGCCCCGGGCGCAAACGTGTCGGCGACAAGCTGCGCCTTCTCTTCGTCCGACCAATGGCGCGGCTTGCGCCGAGACCGCAGCACCGGCTCGGCCATCAGAACCTCGAATGTTCGATGTTGATTCATACTGTCGCTCATAGGTTTCCCCGCATGATTCACGCAGAAAATGAGCGATCAAAAACCAACGCGCTATGTGGGGCAGCCTAAGCGGTTACACAGTTCGCGACGACAGCCGCATCGGTTCCGTTCACCATCCGCCGTTCCCTCCCCTATTTGGTCACCAGCGTCGAATACAGTGCAAAGTCGCCCAGATCGCAGAAGAGGCCGGTTCCGCCGCGAATGGCAACAGCGATGCAGTGGAGAGCCAACCGAATATAGGCGAGCGGTACAAATGTTGCCGGCGAATGCACCCATGAAACCGGAAATAGCGAAGATCATAGTGCGAATGCGCGACATTGCGTCGTGTTCGACAATCTCAGAGCCCGGTCAATATCTCGGTGGAGCAGAGATCTCATAGGCGGCCACC